>SWCC01000762.1_pt1 | contig 32637 bp, 35 predicted proteins | sample 4692971 | NCBI WGS metagenome assembly SWCC01 (sample SAMN10267277, study PRJNA491770) | bioreactor metagenome | isolation source: DHS bioreactor inoculated with subseafloor sediment | place: Japan: off Shimokita Peninsula | collected 2006-08 | reverse complement strand
TCCTTCTTTAATTCTTCGGTTACTTTTTCAATTGCTTCTTCGTAACCGAGGTTAACTACTTTTGAGAAGCCATAATTTGTTTGTGACATTTTTTGTTACTCCTTTTTGAATTATTTTACATTGTTTCTTAATTATTTACCCAGGGAGAAGCATTTGCTCACTCATATTTATATAAATTTCAGCCCTTACCTAATATTATGTTTATTGGGATAAACACACCAACTTTAAGACCCCAGTCAATTTTATCTGCGGGTGTGAAAAGGAATAAAAATCCGTTTCCACCATTAAATTTGAAATTTGGTCCACCCTGAAGTATAAGTTTTTCATCATCAAACATATACTCCGCAGAAATAACCGCCGAAATCGGTAACGGTTTATTAAAAGGTATAAACCAATATTCATTAAAAGAGTATATACTGTTTGTAAAAGGTGTGTAACCAAGAGAAAAATAGGTACGTTTATCAACTAATGCACCAACTTCCCCGTGGATTCGTACAAATTCTTTTCTTCTACCTTCAAAATCATAAATCACTAATGGATTAACTCTAATTCCGGCAATTACTCTATATTTTTCATTTTCCTGTGCATTATCAATAGACGCAATAAATAATATTATAAATATTGTAAATGCGGTTTTGTTTTTTATCTGTTTCATAATATTTCTTGTATTGGTTAAAGAATTCAAGTATTATTTTATAAACCCTCCCGCTGATTTATTCAGCGGGAGATTCCTCAATTAATTATTGATCATATTACCAGCAGCAACGGTCTCTCATTCCGTGATCCCGATGAGCGCAGCCCCATCCATAATCCATATATCCGTGGTCTCTCGTTCCATAATCCATATAACCGTTATAATTCCAGCCCCAGTTATCACACCAATTATCATAAACTGAGTTGTTATAATAGGGTAATTGAGTTTTGCCGAATATATTTCTTATTTTATTTGCGGCTTCCGTCTTTAAGCTGTAGATATTATCTTCAATATTTCTCAACTCGGTTTGATATTCTCTTATACGTTGTCTGCTGATTTCATCCTGCTGCCGGTAATTAAAGTATTCATCTCTAACCGAATTATATTTTTCAATTTCCGGTTGTATTAATGCATCATATTCAGCTTTTATTTTATCTACCCGGCTTATTTGGTCATCATTAAGCCGATACTGTTCCGGAACATTGGAATACCGGTAAAATGAATCATAAGTGTTATTCGAATGATTATTTTTGTTTGGATGTTCTTGTGCAAATAATGTTAAAGATACAAGCAGAACTGCAAAAACAATTGCAATTCCGGCAAACCATTTTTTATTTAAAGGTAACATTGTATTACTCCTTGTAACTTTTTATAAATTATAAATATTATTATTATATGCTTTATTATATACTTTTAAGATATAAGGGATAATTTGAAAAGAGAGAATGCCTGTGCATCCCGAGAAGGAGTAATATCAAATCAGAAAAGTGCTGTTGAAAAGATATATTTTGTTGGTTTTTTGCGGAATGTAGAAATGTTTAATATCTAATTGATTATATGAATTACGTTGTATGTTTATCCCGTCAATAGAAGCGGGGAAAAATGATTTCCCGACTTTCAGTTTGGATAAATCACTTAGCGCAGTTTTACCGGTTTCAGTTTTTATTACTTTTACCAGTTCACAATAATCTTGTGAAGCCGGAATTTCATCTGCAATAGTGAACTGTCCCATTTCAGAATAGACGAACCAAAATAATAATGGCGCTAAAACTAAAACAGTTACCGATAACGCACGATATTTTAATAAATATTTAATCATTTCTATAGAGTAAGATGCAACAAATCAATAAAAGATTCATGATTATTCTATTCCATTTTTATTCCTATTTAAGCGTCCATATCAGATTGCTTCTTCTCCTCTTTCATTCGTACGAATCTTGATAGTGTTGCTCACCTCAACAACAAATATTTTCCCGTCGCCGGGGTTGCCTGTATGCGCGATTTGTTGAATAGTATCCACAACTTCATCGACAATATCATTATGAACAACTAATTCCAGTTTCATTTTTTCAACATAGTCGTGCAGTCCTTCTCTTATTGCATCCTCGGAATCCTTAGCTTTTGATTTTCCGAAACCTTTGATCTCAGAAATTGTAATTCCGGGCAGTCCTTCAATTTTATGCAAAGCTGTAATTACATCATCTAATTTGAACGGTCTTATTATTGCTTTTATTTCTTTCATTTTTATTCTCCCATTATTCTATCTTACTTCTTACTTAGAGCAACCTCGAAGGAGTTACCTTCGAGGTTTATTATATATTTAGTATTCGTGCTAATTAGTGAAATTAGTGTCTACATTTCACCTGTCCTTACTTTAACCGGAAACCATTTATACAATGCCGGTAAAACAATCAACGTAAGTATAGTAGAAGTAAACAACCCGCCGATAACAACCGTAGCAAGCGGTCTTTGAACTTCACTTCCGGTGCCGGTTGCAATAAGCAAGGGCATTAAACCCAGCATTGTTGTAAGAGCCGTCATCAATACCGGGCGGAGTCTAAGTTTCGCACCTTCAATCGATGCTTCATCAATTGGTATTCCTTCGCGCAGCAATTGATTCAGATATGTAACGAGCACCATTCCGTTCTGCAGAGCAATTCCGAAGAGCGCAATAAATCCGACTGAAGATGGCACTGAAAGGTTTTGATCGGCTAACCAAAGCGCGATGATTCCGCCGACAAGAGCAAGCGGGATATTTATAAATATCAGCAAGGTATTCTTCATTGAATTGAAGCTGGAATAGAGCAAGAAGAATACAATCAATAAAGTAATCGGGATGACAATTGCAAAACGTTTGTTCGCTTCCTGCTGGAGTTTATACTGCCCGCCCCAGGTTGTGTAATAACCAACCGGTAAAGAAACTTCCTCCTCTATTTCTTTCTGAGCTTCTTCAACAAAACCCCCGATATCCCTACCGACAACATTACATTGAATTGTAATAAAACGTTGATTCTGCTCTCGTGTGATTTGTCGTGGTCCTTCTATTTCTTCAATATCAGCAACCTGGCTTAACGGCACTTCCATTCCCGTCGGCGTGCTTATCAGCAGTTCACTGATAACCGCTTTGTTATTTCTGTATTCCGGCGCTAAGCGGATAAAAATATCGAACCGTCTAATACCTTCGAAAATTTGTCCTGAAGTTTCTCCGCCGATTGCAGTTTTAATAACCTGCTGAACATCCGCAAGATTTAATCCGTAACGAGCGATTGCGTGGCGGTCGACTGTGATTTTGAGCTGTGGTTTACCGGTTACTTGGTCTACCTGTAAATCTTCAGCACCTCTAACTGTTCTTAAAACCCCGGCTATTTTTTCGGCGTTACTTTTTAAAGATTTTAAATCCTCCCCGAAAAGTTTAACGGCAAGTTCAGCTTTAACGCCTTCGAGAAGTTCATCAACCGACATTTGAATAGGTTGTGTGAAGTTAACAAGTATGCCTGGAAAACCTTCAATCTTTTCACGTATGTCTGATTCCAGTTTTTCAAGTGTTATACCGCTTCGCCACATACTCTCATCCTTAAACACAATGAATGACTCGGCGCTGTTAATCGGATCTGTATGTGCTCCTACCTCGCCTCGCCCAATTCTTGTAATCGTCTCGTCAACTTCTGGAATCTCTTTTATTCTTTTTTCAATAAGCATTGTTGTTTTTTTGCTTTCATTAAGAGATATGGACGGAGCCATAGTAATTTTTACTATCAGAGTACCTTCTTGAAGTTGAGGAGTAAATTCCGATCCCAGCCTTGGGTAAAGAAATATTCCTGCAATAATAATTATTACTCCCAGAACTACCGCCGCAATCCGGTTCTTTACAAAAAACTTAATAACGGGATTATAAATTTTTAGCAGCAGCCGGATTATTAAATTCTCTTTAGGTTTATCACCGGTAGATTTTTTCCTCTTCTTTTTTAATAGGAATGAAGAATACACCGGGGCTAAAAGCATTGCAAAGATCAACGAACCAAGCATAGCGAGAGCAATTGTATAAGCGAGCGGTCTGAACGTTTTACCTTCAACTCCCTGTAAAGTAAACAAAGGAATAAAAACAGTAATAATAATTATTATAGAGAAGATAATGGGGCGTAGAACTTCTTTACTCGCTTTGGCAACAATATGAATAAAATTTTCATCCGGTGATGATTCCCGTTTCAGCCTGTCCACATTTTCAACAAGTACAATACTCCCGTCCACCATCATTCCGATGGCGATTGCGAGCCCGCCGAAGGACATTAAGTTGATAGAAATACCGAAATACTCCATCCCGATAAATGCGAATAAAACTGAAAATGGAATTGAAACTGCAACAACAATACTCGGTCTTATCGATCCCATAAACAAAATCAATACAATTGCAACAAGTGCGATTCCTTGTAATAGAGCATTGGTGACGGTATTTACGGCAGCTTCAACAAGTGATTTTTGCTCGTAATAAGGAACGATCTCTATTCCTTCGGGAAGAGTTTTGTTTATCTCTTCCATCTTTTTTTCAACATCGCTGATTACAGTTGATGAGTTTGTTCCAAAAAGTTTAATTACCTGACCGGATATCACTTCCTCAATTCCGTTTCTTGTTTGAAGTCCTCTCCTTACCGCCCCGCCGATTTCAATATTCGCAACTTGGTCCAAATAAATAGGCGTACCGTCTTCTGATTTAATTACGATATTTTCCAGATCTTCAATTTTTGTTGCGAGTCCAACCGTACGGACTAAAAATTCTTCGGCATCTTTTTCGATAAATGATGCTCCTACGTTCAGATTGTTTTTCTTAATTATATCCACCAGATCATTCACTGCAATATCGTATCGTAGTAATGCGTTCGGATTCACAACTACGTGAAATTGTTTTTCCCATCCGCCGATACCGAGTACTTCGGTAACGCCGGGAACGGTTTGAAGCTGGTACTTAATAATCCAATCCTGGATGGTTCTAAGTTCGGTAAGGGAATATTTACCGGTTGTATCGTCGAGATAATAAAAAAGAACCAAACCCATTCCGGTTGAGATAGGTCCCATTTGCGGGTCGCCGAATCCTTCCGGTATTTGCTCGCGAGCTTCCTGCAGTCTTTCGTTTACAACTTGTCTTGCAAAATAAATATCCGTCCCATCCTCGAAGTAAATATTAACTACGGATAAACCGAAGTTTGAAACGGAACGAATGTTTTCCAAATTCGGCAGCCCGTTCATTGATGTTTCGATAGGAAAAGTTACATACTTTTCAACTTCCTCGGGCGCAAGTCCTTCGGTAACTGTAAAGACCTGAACAAGCGAAGGAGATACATCCGGGAATGCATCAATCGGTAAATTTTTATAGCTAAAATAACCGCCCGCAAAAACAACTATCGCTAGAACAGAGATCAGCAGCCGGTTTTTTAACGCAAAATCTATTATTCTATTCATTTAAGTCCTCCTAAAATTAATGATCGTCATCGCCGCCGAACGATTCTTTCAACAATTCCGATTTAATTACAAAAGCTCCTTCGGCAATGTAAGTTTGCCCGGCATTCAAACCGGTTAACACTTCGGCGTAATTTGTATTCGTTTTTCCAATAGTTACCGGCTGCGGTCTAAAACTTTCACCATCTTTTACGAACACGACTTTCTGTCCTTCGAAGTTTTGAATTGCGTTGAGAGTTACGGCTTGGTCAACTTCAACAAAATCGGTAAGTACTTTCCCCGTTATAAACATACCGGGTTTCCAGTAACCGGACGAATTATTCAAACGTACTCTTGCCGTTGCCGTGCGGGTATGTTCATCTACGGTAGGACTTATATAGAATATTTTTCCATTTATGGCATTTTCAATATCGTTAAAATAAATTTGAGCGCTCTGCCCTAATTTTATTCTGTTAAGATCTTTTTGATACACATTCAGTTCGGCCCACACACTACTTAAATTGGCAACGGTAACAATATGTTTGTCGTCTCCGATCAATTCTCCGGGCGTCATATGAAGATCGAGAACAACTCCGTCGATGGAAGATTTAACTTCGTATGTAACCAGACTTTCGTTACTCTCGATTACAGCAATCACTTCATCTTTCTTAACTTTATCACCAATTTCTTTATAAACGCTTTTTACTACACCGGCAAACCTAGGAATAATATGAGCAAGTTTATACGGATCGGGTACAATTTCGCCGGTTAAATCGGTATGCATCTGTAATTTTTTCGAACCGACTTTATCAATTCGAATTCCTAGTTCATTAATTTCGGTATCGGAAAGAGCGACAAGTTCCTCTTCGGAATGTTCTCCATCCGAATGTTCTTCTCCGGCTTCATCGGTATGCCCAACTTCTTCTCCTAAATGAACATCGTCACTACTACTGCCAAAAAATGTTACCGCCGCAAGGGTTAGAACCACTCCAACAGCAATACCAATAACTAAGAATATATATTTGTTTTTCTTTTCCATTTCATTACTCCCTTAATTTATTTCCTTTGCAATTAGTCCTTCAATTTCGATTCGAGTTGAATGAATTTGCCCGATAATATTCAGATACTGATTCTGAAGCTCAAACAATGTTCTTTCGGCATCCAGCACATCAATGATGGCAAACCTTCCTACGAGATTTCCTTCTTTAATTATTTGGAAAGCGTCTTCCGCTTCCGGGATTGACTCGCTGTTTAACTGAGCAGCGGTCTCTATTAATGTGTTCAACCTTTTATAAAGAACATTTAACTGCAGAGTTAATCTGTTTTTAACAGAAAAGTATTCTCTTTGCTTTTGATCTACGCGAATTTTTGCTTCCTGAATTGCGCCTTGATTTCTATCAAAGATAAGAAGCGGTATCGATGCTCCGACCAAAAATGTGTTGGCTTTTGCGTCATTTAATCTTTTGAATCCAACGCTTATTGTTAAATCGGGGACTGCCTTCGATTCTTCGAGATTTACAATTGCGGTTTGTTTGTCATACTCACTTTCATATCTCTTGAGTTTCGGGTTATTCGTCAACTGGTTTAAGAGTGAGTCGTAACTCGGAACATCAACCGGGTATTCAAGTTCGCCAATGAGTTCGTCTATAGTTAAATCCGGCTGATAAATCAGCGAGAGCAGCTCCGATTTGTAATTTTCATATTCCGATTTCAAACGGTTCAAGTCAATCCGTAGAGAGTTTAGAATTATCTTAGCCCTGGATACCTCAGCCGGAGAAATTTTCCCGGCATAAACCCGTTTCTGCAGATTTACAACAAACTCTTTCGATACTTTTATAAGTTCTTCGTTTTTTTCAATCAGAAGCTGTACGGCTAAAGCTTGTTGAAAAGCTTTTCTTATATCCGTAATAATTTCTATTCTCTTTGTTTCATAATCCCATTCAGCCAGCGAGATGTTCGTTTCGGCAACTTTAACCCGTTTACTTATTTTACCGGCAAGTAAAATATCCTGACTTAACACCGCAGTTATTTCACTGTTATCAAATCCATTGAAATCTTTACTGCCTAAAATATTTTCGGCTTCAACTGCAAATTCGGGATTGGGCATTAAGCCGCTTTGAATTTTTGCCGCTCCAAGAGCGTCTATTTCATAGCGTAAAGTTTTCAGTTCGGGATTATTCTGAACCGATAATGAAACTGCTTTTTCAATAGTTAATTCACCGTTTGTTTGTCCGACTGTAGATAAAGACAGAAGACTAAACAGAACGAATACTATACACATTACTCTGTGCATAAAAACTCCTTTAGTTTTTACTCTAATAATTTTTTAGAATGTTTTTAGGTTAAATAAAGCTTATGGTTAGCATCAAATGATGAGTGATACTGTAGTGTAATTCTCTAAGGTTTGATCTATTAATTGATAAAAATTATTTGAATAGAATTTGTCTTTATTGTTATAAGTTTCTATTGGTATAAAAGCAAAGGTAGTAATGTAAGTGGATAATACAATTTTACTTTTGGGGAGAAACTGCTCTTCTTCAAAGCAGTTTTCTTCTAAAGATACATCTTCGCAACATTGTTGTTTTATTTCTACACCATCGGTCTGATCAAAATAATTTACGTTATTACATTCGGTACAGTCATCTACTTTTTCTATTGCTATATGACCATCACTGCCTGTGCATAAAACATACTCGGACATCAAGTCGTGAGCGAATGTTAGATGACTGATGAATATCAGTAGTAAAAGTATGTGGGTTGATTTATTTATAAAATTGTAATTCATTACTCTTCAGTATGTTCTTTAATTTTTTCAATCGCATCATTGATATGTTTATCGTCAATGGAATAAAAAACCATTTTACCATCTTTTCTATATTTAACTAATCTCGCATTTCTTAATAATCTTAATTGATGTGAAACAGTTGAAACGTTTGAGTCCACCGCCGCTGCAAGATCGCAAACACAAAGTTCGCTGTTAATAAGTGATAGAACAATTTTCAAACGAGTTGGTTCCCCAAGTAATTTGAAAATTTCCGCCATCTCGAGAACTTGATCAGTATCGGCAATTTTCTTTTGGGCTTGAGCAACTTTCTTTTCATCAACAATTTCAACTTCGCAAACCGGTGCTTTTTTTTCTTTTTCCACGGCGCTAAACTACATACATTTGAACAAATGTGCAAATGTTTGACATATTAAAACCGAAATTTCTGAGCAGTGCGAAGGTGAGGGGAGTAAAATTAAATGAAAAATCTATGAAGAAGAGACTGATAAGCCACATGATAGGTCTTTTTTTTGAGCTATTGCATAAGAGTTGTTTGGAGCGGGTACGGAACTGATTTTACTTTCTTGTAAATTGAAAATTCCATTCATACCTCGTATGACAAATAAAAAGAAAATACTGAAATTTCACTTGACTCCGTACTCTACTACTGATATTATATTTGTATTAAGTGAAAAATAGGTTTAGAAATGGAACACTACAAAGTTGGCGAAATAGCTGAAAAAATCGGTGTGAATATAGAGACTTTACGCTATTATGAAAAAATAAAAATTATGCCTAAACCAAAGCGTATGGAATCACGCTATCGTATTTATGATGAGTTGGATTTAAAAAGGTTATTATTTATAAAAAGAGCAAAAGAACTTGGTTTTACATTAAAAGAAATAAAAGAATTATTGAATATAAAAATTGAATCAACTGCAACTTGCGGAGATGTAAAACATTTAGCCGAAAATAAATTAACAGACATCGAAGAAAGAATAAAAGACTTGAAGAGTATTAAAAATGTTTTGGTAAAATTGGTTAATCAATGTGTATGTGAAGAACTTTCTACTGATGAGTGTCCCATTCTTGAAGTAATTGACCCTAAAACGAAATCATTGAAAGGAGGTGATACGATATGAAACGCAAGCTTGCATTAATTTTTGGAATATTGGGAATAACAGTGAGTGCACTCGCCTTCACTGGGGCAAGTACCAACACAGATAATTCGGTTTGTCCCCTTAGAGGAACACCCGAATGCCCGGAATATCCTTCTTGCTGCAAATAGTGGATAAACTTAAAGGGATTCGGATTAAATACCGAATCCCTTTTAGAAATTTGTTAAAGAAGAATATTATGATTTTACGGAGTTAAATTATTATGAAGACAAATAAATTATTCAGAAACAGCGCAATCGTAACGGCAGTGCTTGCTTCATTGTGTTGTATTACGCCAGTATTAGCGGTATTAGGCGGATTGAGTGGTATTGCATCTACATTTTCTTTTCTTGAGCCACTCCGCCCTTACTTTATAGCATTTACAATAATTATTCTCGGCTATGCTTTTTATAATGCATACAAACCTAAGGAAAAAGATGAGATAGAATGTGCTTGTTTACCTGCCGAAGCTTCTGCGAAGGAAGGCGATGATGATAAAGTTGATATAAAGAAAAGCTTTATTAATTCTAAATCATTCTTATGGATAGTAGCAGTGATTGCAGTTGTTTTAATTACATTTCCTTATTACTCTCAAGCATTCTTCCCCCAAAGGGATAAGCCGGAATCTCAAAGCGTATTTTCAACAAATTCTCCGAGTGGAGTCCTTCGGACAAATCACATAATAAAAGCGAAACTGGAAATTGAAGGAATGACTTGCACAAGTTGCGAACAATCTGTTGATTATGCTCTTAAATCAGAAAAAGGTGTTTTGAGTGCTGAATCCTCCTATAAGACCGGAATTGCTATTGTCCAATTTGATGATACAAAAGTTCAGCCTGAACAATTGAAGAAAGCAGTTGAAAATAAAGTTGGATATAAAGTGAAAAATATTCAAACAATTCCAGAAGGGACAAGTAACGAAAAAGAAAATTAAGACGGAGTGATAATGTCAGTTCAAACAATAAAATTAAATATTAACGGAATGACTTGTGAACATTGTGCGCAAACAATTAGTAAAAAGGTTTCTCAATTAGAAGGCATCATTTCTAAAAAAGTTAGTTATCCAGAAAAGAAAGGCCAATTTGAATTCGATTCAGCCAAAGTATCAAAATCTGAAATTATAGATGTAATTGATTCCACTGGACAGTATAAAGTTGTGGGTGAAATAGAATCGAATAAAAATAAGACTTACCCTTATGATTTGATTATCATTGGCGGAGGTTCAGCTGCTTTTGCCGCTGCAATAAAAGCAAGTGAACTTGAGAAAAAGGTTTTGATGATAAATGATGGTTTACCTATTGGCGGTACTTGCGTAAATGTTGGCTGTGTTCCATCCAAAACTTTAATAAGAACAGCAGAACACTTTCACATTGCCAACCATCCAAGCTTTTCTTCAATAAAATCTGGCGATAATAAAATTAATTTTAAGGAAGTTACCCGCCAAAAAACTGAATTAGTTGAAGAGTTAAGGCAACACAAATATATTGATGTATTGAAAGATGATTCAAACGTAACAATTATTAAAGCTTACGGAAAAATAATAGATAAAAACACAGGTGAAGCAAATGGTAAAAAATATTCGGCGGAAAATATTTTGATTGCAACCGGCTCAACCACATTTGTGCCGGATATTCCCGGTTTAAACGAGATTAACTATTTAACAAACGAAACATTGTATGATTTAGAAGAACTTCCTGAGCATTTGATTATAATCGGTGGAAGATATATCGCTTTGGAAAATGCTCAGATGTTTGCACGTCTCGGTTCTAAAGTTACAATTCTTCAACGGTCATTCAGAATTCTTCCAGACGAAATGCCGGATGTAACCGAAACATTGAAAGAATATCTCGCAGAAGAAGGAATAGAAATAAAAACCGGTGGGAAAATAAAATCTATCAATATGAAAGAAGGTAAAGTTTTGGTTAATGCCTTGGTTAAAGATGAAATAGAAACCATTCAAGGGTCACATATCTTTGTTGCAACCGGCAGAAAAGGAAATACTAAAGGTTTCGGATTAGAAGAAGTCGGTGTTGAATTTCATATGAAAGATTTCATTAAGACAAATGAGTATATGCAAACATCAATTCCCAATATTTATTCAGCCGGGGATGTGACCGGTGAATATTTGTTTGTTTATTCCGCTGCTTATGAGGGTTCTTTGGCAGTTGCAAATATGTTTGCTGAAAGTCCAATCAAAAAAGATTATTCAGTTTTTCCTTGGGTAATATTCATCGACCCGCAAGTAGCCGGTGTTGGAATGGATGAAAATCAAGCATACGAAAATAAAATTGATTACGAAGTCTCGAAAATTCAACTAAAAGATGTTCCCCGTTCGCTTGCTGCACGAAATAAAAAAGGGTTTATCAAACTTTTTCGCAACAAAGAAAACGATAAACTTATCGGCGCAAGAATATTAGCTTCTGAAGGTTCAGAACTATTGATGGAAATTTCTCTTGCAATCAAATACGGAATTACAGTAAAAGAATTAAAACAAATGTTCCATCCATATCTAACATTATCAGAGGGAATTAAAATAGCAGCTATAAGTTTTGATAAAGATGTTAAGAAACTTAGTTGTTGTGTGGTTTGATTTATGAGATTAATGCAGCCCATCTTTGTAAGACTGCATTTTACTTCGTTCAATGTGCATGTTTGCCGTGCCTGCACCAAACGCAATCACAATTTTCGTGCATACATTGTTTATCAATTAATCTTGTTTTGTACCAGCGTTTTGCAATTTGATAGACTAATTTTTTGCTCATTGAAGTATTATAATGCTTTTTTAAAGCCGGGATAACATCGCCCATTGTTTTCAGTTTGTTAAGAATAAAAGTATAACCCGGGTTATATAGATGTGCAAACAACCACCGGTTTGCAAGCGAAGTTTTAAGTTTAGGCAGTAGATTTATTTCGCATAACTTTTTATAATCCTGATTGTGAATTATACTTTCTGCAGCATAATAACCTGAAAGCATAGCATACTTAATTCCAAATCCCCACAGAGCATCCTGGAATCCGGCGTTTTCGCCTACATATAATATTCTGTTGTTTTTGGAAATCTTAGGTTCATTGAAGAAGTTAACAAATCCTCCGAATTCTTCAGGTTCATTTATATCGATATCTATCACTGTATTAAGCGCTCTCAATGCTCTTTCGTAGTAAATCTTTTCATTTTGAAAATCTTCGAACATACATGTTGCGAACGTAGCTTTTCCATCATTAACTAAAAGATAAGCATAAGCTTTAGGTGCAATCTTATCATCTATAAAACCTATAAAGATATCATCGAGTGGTGTTCTGAATACCATTCCTTTAGCAATAGCATCTGCTGCTTTTGGGCCTGTGCCTAATATAGCTTTTGAGTCGTCAACCGATTCAAGTTTTTTGCCCCACAAAATATTTACGCCCAGTTCTTCGGCTTGTTTTCGTAATCCCTGATCTAACGAATTCGGATTAGAACCTCTTTCAATTAGATAGAAAAGAGGTCGTGAAGTTTTTACTTTAACTTTTTCAAGTTTTGGTCCGTAAAACAGACCATCATTTCCTGAATATGGATGACATAAAAAATTAATTTTAATGCCGATCTGGTTTAATATTTGCAGCGTATCATCTTCATCCGACCAATTTTCCAGCCCTTGAAAATCACCATTAAAACGAAGTCCGGCATTTTGGTTTTGCTCATAAACAGTGGTCTCAAATCCGGCATTAGCTAAGTTTATAGCTGCGGTTAATCCTGCCGGTCCGGCGCCAACAATAGTAATATATTTTTCTTTGCTCAAAAATATTTCCTTTCACATTTAGATCAGATCAATATTTTGTTTGTTGCTCCCTGCTGATAGTTAAATAATCAGCTATTATTTTGATAGCTTGTTCTTAAACTCATTTATAACAGATAATCCAATTGCCGATAATACAACGATAATTCCTGAAATTTCGAAAACCTGAAGTGTTTCTCCAAACGCTATGAAAGCAAAAATTAGTCCGAACACCGGTATCAAAAACAGGTATAGTGATAGTTTACTTGCGTCATATTTCTGGAGGAGCCAAAACCAGATTATTTCTGTAAGGGCTGTTCCAATTATACCTAAAAATATAACTAAGCCTAAAAATGTACCGGACCAATTAATACTGCGTTCAGACTCGAAAAGAAATGAAGAGGCAAATAGCGGAAGACCTCCGGCAATAAGCTGCCAACCGGTGAACGAAATAAGATCCGTACCTGGTTTTATTTTTTTTAATAAAATGGCAGTAATAGCAGCGCCAAGTGATGTTCCTGTGGCTAGCATCGCGCCGATGAATGCATACGGATTTTCATTCATAAATGCCTGTGCCGAGATAAGTATAATTCCTGCCATTCCCAAAATGAGAGCTGTAATTTTTACTAATGTGATTTTTTCATTAAGAAATAACGCTGCTAACACTATGATTGTGAGGGGTTGAGAGTTACCTAAAACTGAAGCAATACCCGCCCCGGTAAATTCAGGACTTGAAAACATAAATCCGAATGTAATAGTTGTCGATACAAAACCAACCGGTAAGACCCACTTTATCAAATCACGGCGAATAAGAATTGGTTTTTTTAATATAATAAGTAATGCAATTAGCGAAACACCTCCAATTAATGTTCTCAACCCGGCAAATCGAAGGGGAGATGAGTACTCCAAACCTAATTTAATAGCGGTATAACATATTGCCGCAACAAATGTATAAATAAGCATCAGCCCGAAGACTGTATAGGGCGAAAGTTTCCTGTCTTTATGAAAAAATCCAGGTTGAACAAAATTATTTTCCATGTAAAAATACCTAATGTTGTTAAAAATTTATTAGAGTTAGTTATTATGTTTACAGCCTTTTACAACTGTATGGTTGATATGATCTGTAAACAATCAAATCAGAGTGTGTAATACAAAGAATAAAAAATCTTTTTCTAACTATCCTTCATATCCATTTCCATATGCATTTTACCATCCTTATCAGTATGAGTTTTCATAAAAAGCCTCTCAGCAATTACGACTATAAGAATGCCCCCGAAGGAAACGATAAGTATAAGAGGATCGCTTTTAAATTTTAGTAATATAAAGGCACTAAGAATAACGGCATCAAAAAGTAATGCAAGCAATGGAAAAATAGGCTTATAACTAACTTCCTTTCTCAGAAATTTAAAGAGCCCCCAATGAACAGCTATATCCATAACAATATAAAATATGGCGCCTATGGCTGCAATCCTCGTCAGATCAAATAGAATAGTCAGTATTGTAGCTAGTGAAACAGTAAACAGAAGCGCCGGGTTACTGAATTTAAATTGCAGATAAGGTATTTGTTTCATATTGCTCAACATTGCAAGCAGCCGGGATGCAGAAAAAACACTGGCAATCAATCCCGATACAGTGGCTATGATTGCCAAAATTACTGTAAACCATAAACCCAAATTACCGAACACCGGTTGGGATGCTTCTGCAAGAGCGTAATTTTTTGCTTTAATGATTTCCGGTATGCTTAGGTTTGCTGAAACAGACAGAGCTAATGCAACATAAATGACCATACAAATTAAAACTGAAATAATGATGGAACGCCCTACGTTTTTATTTGGATTTACAATATCACCGCCTTGGTTAGTGATTGTCGTAAACCCCTTATAGGCAAGTATCGACAATGCCAAAGCTGCAACAAAACCTCCGGTCATTGACCAATCGCTGGTCTCTGACGAACCCAAAGTTTCGAAGGAGGGAAAACCCGATGCAGCAAGTAGTGCAATTGCTAATAAGGCAATACCCAGTATTTTTGCAATCGCTGTAATAGTTGCAGTCGCTCCAATTATTTTATTGCCGGATACATTTATGATAAAGGCTGCAGCAATCAAAACCACACCCAGGACAGGGACAAAAGCACCACCATCATCAACATCGAATAACCTAAGTGTGTAGGAACCAAAAGTTCTGGCTACAAGGCTTTCTGCGATGACCATCGAGACATACATTAAAAGAGAAAAAGAACCGGTAGCTGTACCCGGACCGTAAGCTTTTCTCAAAAATTTAGCAACTCCCCCAGACGACGGATATGCATTGGAGAATTTTACATAAGAATAAGCGCTAAGACCGGTTATAATACCTCCGGCTAAAAACGCTACAGGGAAAAGACTGCCGGCTAATTCGGCAACTTGTCCCATAAGTGCAAATATTCCGGCGCCTATCATAACACCGGTTCCTAAGGATACTGATCCGATGAGAGATAACTTACTTTTAGAAGAAGGATGCATTATGAGCCTTTATTATGTATTTAGAAATTTCAATTTATTTTTTAAAATATATTTAAATGAATTTATTGGAATAATAAATCACCATAACCCCAAATGATAGTCCCGATAATTACGGTAATGTGTGAAGCTTTTTCTAAGTATTGATGGTTTTTTGATGGATGTATTTCCATAAAGTTTACTTGATTTCCTCTTGAATATGTTTTCAACTGATCGCTATGATATACATCCCGTGCTCTCAAAAAGTAATATTCAGCAATGAAAGCAAACAAAACCATTAAAGAACCTGATCTTGAAAACAATGAACCTCTCCAAATGATTTCTAAATAGAGAGATAATAATACTAGCAGCCACGCGATTATCAAAAATATAATCGGCTTGCGATTGATTTTATTCATATAAAAATTCTTTCCGCATTCCCATTGCTTCATCGGTAATAAGGATAGATTCAGAGCCATCTTTAACCGTACCCATCAGAGCACGGATCGCATCAATGCTCTCCGGAACAACAATGGCTTCATTATAAACCTGATAAGTGTAATAGACTTCATTTCCGTTAACGGTTAATACATCTTCCCATAATGCAACTTCCCACATATCGCCGCGAGGTCGTCCAATATCTTTCATTAATTCAATAGAGCTGTTAAGCGCAACAATGCCGTCACTCATTCGGATAAAAGCAATTCGTGAAGCTGCTTTAAATGCTGCCAGCACGTCGTCTCTGCTTGCATCGCGGGTAAGTTCTACAACCCAGTAGTGATTATGAGTTTGTGTATGAGACCCTTTAGCTGCCATTGTTATTACATCAAGTTCCGGTACAACTGTTTGAGCATCCGGTCCCTGATGGCTTGGAATATGCGGTTCGGGTACAACTGTATTCATAATTCCGCTATGGTCAGATTCCCAGGGATCTGTAGCGCGTCTTATTAAAACACCTCGTGCTTTTTTGAGCAAGCCGGCATTACGCAAAGCTGTAAGCGTGCGGACCGTGCTTGTGGTATTACATGAGACAACACGTGTTGCATCCAATCCCAATGCTGTTTCATAATTTGCTTGCGCTACAAAAGAATGACCTGTAAGACTGTGCTTTTCGCCGCCCTGATAAATTGCTTTTACACCGGCTTTTATATAAAGCTCAAGATTTTTTGCACCGATTCCTTTTGGGGTACAATCAACTATTATATCAATCTGCTTTAGTAAGTCATCCAAATTTCCTGCTATTGGAATACCGGCATCTTTCATTTCATTTGATTTTTCCGGCAGTGATGCATAAATCGGTAAGCCCAAAACAACTGCGGCTTTAACCCGATAATCGCTTTCTACGTCGGCAACACCAACCAATTCCATATCCGGCTGAAGTTTGATTGCATCTGCAACCCGTTTTCCGATAATGCCGTAACCATTTACGGCTGCTTTAATTTTTTTGTTAGTCATATTTTACTTCCTTTTAAATGTGTAAATCTGTGATTGATGGTTCTAAAAAACCTTCTTCTCTCCTAATTATAAAACAAGACCGAAATCTTTATTGATGTCGAGAAACACATTGTATAATAAAGCAAATTGTTACGTATCATTTGAAGATATATTGGAATTCTCAACAAGCTTCCGCCATTTTCCCTTCACCGGAATAAACATAGGAACATGCTTTTTGTATTCTATATATTCATCGCCAAATTTTTCAATGGTTTTCTGTTCTTCCTTACGGGCAAGCCGGTAATAAACAATTACTATAATTGGAAACAGTCCAACCGAGAAAAGCGTTGGCCAATGAACAACACCTTCACCGAATAACGCTATAAAGAGTCCCGTATATTGAGGATGTCGAACCAGGCTGTATAATCCTCCTGTTGCCAGTCGGTTTTCTTGATGAGCTTTGTAAAGTTGTCTCCAACCTTTAAGGAAAATTCCAAATCCTGTGAAAAGTAATATATACCCAATGATCATCGAGACCATCATTCCGGTTTCGCCAACACCTATCAGGGTGGACCAAAGATTTGCACTAAGATATGTACTATCTAATCCCAAAAACCTAACAAGAAAATAAATTGTAAGCGGAAAGCCATACATCTCTGCATACAATGCAATAATAAAAGCCTGAATAAGTCCGGCGCCTGTCCATTCCCGCCAGGTCTTTGGAGCGAGATAACGGTATAGCAGCCATGATGCGATAACGATAACTACTATCGCAACCGCCCATGCACCGGAATGTTCAATTCCTCTTTCCATTTAATTGATTCCTTTTGATAGTTTTTACTTTACTTGAATTCTTTTTTCGCAGCTTTATACAGGAAATAGGTGCCGGATAGATATATAACTTTGAAATAATAAATATCCGGCATCAGATTAACATCAATGGTGATGATGCCCCATATGTTCATCATCATCTTTCTTCACATACTTTTCAGGATCTTGTTCAAATTGAACTTTACAAAGAGTAGTACAGAAGTAATAAGTATTTCCCTTGTACTCTACTTTTTCTGCACTGTTTATATCTTTTATTTCCATACCGCATACTGGATCGTGTATCATTTTATACCTCTTTTTTTTGTTTATTGATTAGTTAGTTCGGTTTAACTATTGCCCATTTTTTATAAAAGAAATTGTAAACCGGAACAAAAACCAAACCTGCGTAAACACCGTATAAAAAACTTTCTATAAGACCAAGTATAAAACCCCAGAAGGTTAACCATTTAAAAGCCGGGAGCACTGATTCCAAAAATGTATGCATGTGAATGCTTCCCGGAGTTATAAGACCATAGCTTACACAAACAATAAAGCTAACGGCAGTAAAAATCCCCAATGACCATGTTACAATCTTTATGTTCAGCATTATAAATCTCCTTCTTTAATTATATTTGTCAATGATGTCCATGTCCGGAGTTTCGATCTCTAATTTCGTATTTGTGATTATCATGTTTCCCGGATTCGAGGTGTCCCCCGTGTCCGCCATGACTCCCGTGACCAAATAGATGCGTCACGACAAAAAGAATGCCGATCAGTACCCAAAACCAGTTTTCCGCTAACCATTCCATGTTCGATCTCCCTTCTTAAATTCAATAAGATTTTATGTAAGATATTTATCGATCTTAACATATTGGCACTCTTCAAATGATACGGAAATACTAATCCGTTAAAAATATTGGATTAATATCTCCGTTTTTTAGTTTTCCAATACAACAGCATCAATCATTCTAATACTTACATTACCTTTACCGGAAAATAATATTCCAATGCTGCCGGGCTCCGGTTCATCGCCGTGTCCGTGTAAAATTAGTTTGTTATTTATATAACCTCTAAAGTGAGAACCGTCGGTGATTAATTTCAATTCTATCCATCCTTTGGAGGAAAAACTACTTTCTTCGAAATTCTTAATCTTTCCATTAATTTTTCTGGAATGAGATAACTTTTGATCAGCGATCCCGAGAAAATCATAATTGTTTTTATCTAAAAAGTGATGGACTAATTCTATTACGCCGTTAAAGTTGTCAATATTTATTTTTGCGGTTACTTGAATGCTTGCAAGCTTATTATCAAAAATGAAACCTGCGTTTTTTATATCATCTTGAAAATGAAACATTAAGGCGGCGTTTTCGTCATTATACATTGGGGAAAAATCTTCAATAGTACCGTTAATCCAGGTAAACTTATCGTTCAGAATATCTACCACGTTATTTCCGGCGTTTAGTTTCCATGAACCGTCATTATTGTGAGTTAGGTTTGAATTGCTAATCTGCGTCTCATTGTTGTTATTAGTTTTAACGGCAGATGAGTCATCTTTCAATATATTGCCTGTACCAAGCCCATAACCAAAAACCAATTTGGCGCCATGTTCACCGGTTTGAAATAGAGGATAAATACCCACAAGACCAATAATAACGACCACAATAACTATAGTCCGATTTACGGATTTTAAAAACAAACCAATCGTTAACCTTACAATTGAAAATATTATGAAAAACCACATAGTGATTTCAGCCCAATCGGCATGGTCTGTTACCGAAGGTATAACTTTCGCCGGAATGTTAAGCCCATCGGCGGCTGAACGCCCGGTAAAATAAGTTATAACAATTGCCAGGGTGCCGATTGCATAAAGTATCACTGCAGATTTTTCGAGCCATACGGATTTTTTAAATATTAACCCTGCGGCATCGAAGAATAGTGCCGATATTAAAAACACTATAGGAAAGTGAACTATGAGCGGATGAATATTCGGCGCCCATTCAGGTATAAGTTGCATATTACCTCCTAATTAAAATTCAGACTGATTTAATAAGTTAATCTATTTTATTTATTCACGTACGAACAGTTATATAAAATTAACTTACCTTTTATTTTTGCTAAGCTGTTTGGCGTTATCCATTTCGTTCAATTTTTGCGCTGCAATAGAGAGGGCATCAGCTTTTCTATCTTCACCTTTTATCTTGTATAAATCGACAAGAAAATAATAAGCATCAGGTTCAAGAGGGTTTTCCTCTATTTCTTGTTGAGCATAGTCGATCGCCATTTCTATTTCATTATTAAGATAATACTGTTTTGCTTTTAATAAATTCAGAGAAGGTAGGTTCGGCGAAAGTACTTCCAAATCGTGAATATATTTTTGAGAGGAAGTAAGCTTATTTTGATTTTGATAAATTATTACCAAACCTTTCCGTGAATCAATTAAATTTTGGTCTAGCGTTAAAGATTTAAGAAACATTGCTTCTGCATCCGAATAACGATCTTGCAACAGAAAATACAGTCCGAGAGTTTGATAATACTTACCGTTACCGGGGTTTATTGAAATTACCTTTTTTAATGTTTCAGTTGCAGTAGATAATTTTCCAGCGGCTCCATATAAAACACCCAAATTAAAAAGGGCAAGCTCGTTATTGGGTTCGTTCTCTAAAGCTCGCTGCAAAAAAATCTCAGCTTGCTCAAAGTTCCCCGTATTTAACTGAATTACTCCTAAACTTATCAATGCGTCCACATCTTCCGTATTTAGTTCTAAAACCTTACTATAGTAGTATTCAACAATCGGAATCTTTTTTTGTGCTATTGCAATCTCTGCGAGATATTTTAATGCATCTATATGATCCGGATTGTTTTTCAGCGTTTTTAGAAAATTAACCTCCGCTTGTTGTAAGTTCTCTTTGTGAAAATATTGAATACCTATTTCAAATGAATTATCAGGTGATTTTTCTGCCATAGAGCCAATTTGATCTTGGGCATTCAATACAAGAAAAGATATAATAAATACAAGTACCAGTAAGTAATTTTTCATATCAAGCTCCAATGAAAATGGAAGTAGATATCTGTTCGATTAAGTAATTTCGCTTAATTGCTTAAAAATCAATTAGAGTGCCAGAAATTAGCTGCGGTTATAAGCCCAAATGAGAGGAAAGGTCTATTTATTGAATTAAAAAGATTAAAAACTTTTAAAAAATTTAAAGGATCTACGTTAGATAACCTGTTTCAACTTGTTGAGTTCTGATATCAGAATATAGATCATCAACAATGTTTTTCAATTACAATTGCATTTCAACTGCAATTTTTTCTCAACGTGAGTATTAACAAATTATCTCCGAGAAGGGCGAATAGATAAAACCTTTTCGTTACAATCACATTTATCGGGTTTTGGATTACTGTAACTAAATTCGAAATGTATTCCGGAAGTATAGGCATCCGGGTTCGTATCAAACATACCTTTGCATTTAGGGCAGCAGAAATATATCACTCTGCCTTTATATGCGCTCCGCGGGGTATCAAAAATGTTACTGAGTTTCATTCCGCAAACCGGGTCCAGTTCCATGTCAATCTCCTTTTTTAGATTAAACATTTAGCATATTAATTCAATGGCAGCAACCATGACCGCCGGATTTATGATTATGATTACCCAACCCGCCATTCTGAGCTGCCTTTTTTATACTGCTTCTGGTAAGAAAATAATTTAATCCTCCAATAAAAATAAGCGCAATGAAAATACCAAGAATCACGTTTAACATAACTACCTCCATAATTTGGGTTCATCTATCTATATCTAATAGATTAACCAATTACCGTACCAAGAAAAAATATTGATTATGAAGTGTATGAAGGGGAAGTAGCATTGCTGATGTTAAATATCTTAAAGAATTTTTAGTTTTTTGAATTTTCTAATCAAATTGAAACAGTGAAGTTCTGTGTTCCTTTCCTTTTAGTTAATCTGGATTTGTCATTAGAATATATTTTCAAACGACTTACATATATAAGACCATGGACTTTGTAGATATGGGGCATGCCCCGTCTCTACAACTGACTATATGTCTATTCACAAAGGGGTAGTATCAATTTAACAACTTTCCGTTATTTACTTGATAGCGTCTGTGAATCAGTCAGAGTAATTTAAATAAACCTGCTGTTTAGAAACTTTATTGTAGATATAAATAACAAGAATATAACCGACGCCTGCTAGAGTTAATACAACTTTGTAACTCCAAAGAGTAGCGACAATGAGCACACCAACGGAACCGATAAAACCGGCGCCACCGGAAATACCTAATATAATCGGTATTCCGTTTGAGGTGCGTATTTTAAAGACTTCCTGTAATAGAACCGGGAATGGAATTCCAATCAGCACTGCCGGGATTACTACCAATAGAAAAAGTTCTAAAGTAGAAGGACTATTGTAGCTGGGAATTATAACAAAAATTTCAATCAACAATACGGTCAGTGCAGCTATAATCGAATAGACACCTAACAGCAAGTACTGCCGCTTGATTGTATTTACTGCATAACTTCCACCGGCGGTACCCAACAAAAATGAAAACAATAAAACAGAAAAACTTTCAAGCGGGTTGGATAAAAATGTATTCAGCATCTGAAATAGGTAAGATTGAACTAATATGTAAGAAAACCCAAGCACAAATGCTGTGAAAGAAAAATATCTAAATAGATTACTATAATTTTCCGATTTGTTTGGCTGATCGAATCGTACGTTAAAATTTCGCTTGAATAAAAACGCGAATAAACCTATTAGGATAACAACAGAATAAATTAAGCCATCCATATTATCCGGAATTCCTAAATTATAGTTAAAGAAGAAGGGTGAATCGTCTGATACAGGGTGGAGGTTTACTAAGGCTTTTTCAGTTACATCGTGAAAGTTGTATTTGTTATTTGCTATTTTATATAAAATATCGTCAAACATCGAAAATTCGTAATTCTGTCCTTGCAGTACAGTATCTTTTCTTAACTGTTGTGTAAAAGGGAAAAAGGTAATTCCATTATCGAAGCGAAGTTTATGGGATAAGTAATGCCTTGGTTCAATATCCTCTTTATTGAAAGCATTCTTTTTGATAACGAGCAGAGGGTTCATGCCGTTGTCAACTACATAAATATACTTAAATGCTTCGCGATTAGTTAACCCACGTTTGGATTGAAGCTCCAAATAATTTGAAAGCATTTTATAAACTTCTTCACTGTTGTGCATTGTAAAAATAATTCTTCCTTCAGGAGTAAGAATATTTAAATAATCTTCTACCGCTTCCATAGTAAATAAATAATTTTCAGTAAGATTAACGAAATCGCTTGACCTAACGCCTTTTGTAATAGGGATAGTCAAAAATATCAGATCATATTTGGTATTACTGGTTTTAACAAAATTTCTTCCTTCACTTATAATTACATCAATATTTGGCTGATCTGTAAAAGTTGAAGGATTATACTTTTTCATTAGTGATACAAAGGAAGGATTTACTTCAACAGCGCCAATCTTTTTAACACCGCCGAAATAGGCTATAGCAATGTCATATCCACCACCGGGACCAATTATCAAGGCTGTATCTTTTTCATTTTCATTCAGAAAATTAAAAGGAAAATATATACCGGAATGCATAAGGGTGTGGGATAGCCTTACTGAATCTTTTTCTAGTTCAGCAATACTAACAACACGAGTTCCAGCAGCACCGTCAATAAACATAGATTGTGACGAAGTTGAATTAGTATAATAAAATTCAACCAAATCGGTTTTACCAAATGAATTCCATTCACTATCAACAATATCCGATTTTACCGATGGATCACTTTGAATACGGAGCAAATCTTTATTAGGAGATTTTGCTATAGTTAGTTGTGGACTATGTGGGATGAAAATAAAAAACATTGCTGAAATAGCAGCTAAAGAAGATAATATTATAAGCTTTGCTTTATTTTTTTTATCATAACTTACAGCAAAAAAAGCAGCTCCGGAAAATATAATAGAAATGAATGCGAGAGCTTGAAAAATTGCGAACTCATTTAATAAGAATAATCCGAGTAACGAACCGGCTGCTGCTCCCAATAAATCAACTGCATAAAGTCTGCTTATCCTTTCTTCAATATTCTGAAATATGTAAGCTGTTATCACTCCCACTAAAAAGAAGGTAATTCCAGAAAGGAAAATATACATCAACAAACCGGTAGAACCGGAGCCGATATTTTCAATTGCAGGTAAGATAAAAATCGCAGCTAAGCTTATAGGGAACAGTGCTTGCAGAAGAATAAAATATTTTGATATGGAAAAGGAATTATTTGCTATTAAACGTGAGGTATATAATTGACCCAGAGCTATAGCAAGTATGGAAAAAGCAATTATTATAAATACAAAGTGATAAGCGAGGATATACGAAAATATTCTTGCAAGTATTATCTCAAAACTTAATGTTGAGAGAGATAAGAAGAATATTATTATAAATGGTTTCAGATTTTTCATAAGTGCGTTTAATTAATTCAGAAAATATTTTTTTATAGTTTCCAAACTCTGTTGTTATTGGCAAACAGACCGGGAAATAGATTCAGTCCGTTTGCCAGAATATCAGAGACATCAAAATCAGATAAAAAACAATGGACAAAAATCCTAACCCATTTCTCATCTTTCTTCATTTGAAAACTTGCTATCAAAAAAGTTATAGATCAGCATAAAGAAAAATCCAATTAACCAGCCCCAAATAAATGAAATAAAAATTCCGCCTGCAATATTAGGAATACTCATTCCATTCCAGAAAGGGATAAACGGCTTAATTAGTTGAGCTTCGTTAATATTCGAAACCGCCGAATTAAGTATTATCAGCATGAACAAAATTACCGCTAATACTCCGGTTGCTACTCCAAAATATTTTGATGCGTATTTGTTTTTCCGCAACTCTATTTTGCTTTGATTATTGTCTAACATTTTATTTTCCTCAAGTTTTCAGATTCTTTTTAATTTCGGTTTTTTCAAAAAAGTTCAATGTAATTGAAAAGATGAATGCCGTATATGCACTGTAAACGAGAATGTCGAATAAACCGAGTAAATACTGAGTAAAACTCAACTCAGTGAAGCCCGGCAGCAGTAATTCCCAGACATATAGCATTTGGTATTCAGGTGGAACAACCAGATCGTACAATAAGCAAATTGAAAAAAGAATACCGGTGTATATCGACAATGTAGAGAACAAGGTGGCAAATCTTATTTTAATAGGGCTTGCCTGGTATATTTTCTCCGGTTTGTTCGGCTGTGCGAGGTAATTATAAACCGGAACAATTATATAACCTAAAAAGTATGAGCCGAGAGAGACTTCTATTAAGCCTACAAGTATGCTTAAACTAGAGAGTCCGTTAAACCCCGGCAAAAAATACTTCCAAATTTCGTGCATGTGCCAGATTCCCTCAATTCCGAAACCAACCAGAAGCAGCTTTATTCCGATACATACGATGTATAAGGTTGTAAATATGAAAAAAAGCGCTGTCGCTATTGGATAAGGTTCTAACTTTTTCATTTTCGCTCCTAACTCATTTTTTATTGATAAATTTCTCCGGATCATTTTCAAACTCGGATTGACAGACTGGGCAGCATAGATAAAATGTGTCTTTACCTACTTTTACTTTTGCATAAGCTTTGTTCGGATTCATTTTTTTACCACAAACAGGGTCGCGTAGTACATCGTGTTTTTTTTGCATTATAACCTCAGTGTTTTATTTTGCTTTGCAAGTTTTGGAAAATCTTATTATATCTAATGTCATTTGTGGATGTGCAATGATTATGCCGATCGGAAATTTGCTTTATATAATCTATTTCATATCACAAAAGAAGAGTTCTTTAAAGTATTTGAATATTTTTTAATTTTTTAAAACGGATAATCAAAATGGTTTACGTGGAAGGAAACAAGAATGCTTGATCTATTTTTCAATAAATACAAGATTAATATTGATTAGGTTTAGAAAAAAATTCGATAAAATTATGAGCCAATATATCTATGACAGGTTTTCCAATTCACCTTTTAAATGATTAGCCTCGGCAGTTTTTCTTAACCATTCCAACTCTGTGTCGGTTAATAAATGAATTTGTTTAAGGATATTATATGATTCTAACACAAAATATTTTGCTATAGATTTACTTGAAAATTGAGGCGGATCGTTCGATACATATTCATTCACCAAAATTGAATCAATACTTTCCTCACAAAATTCTTCATCAAAACCAAAATATTTCCCAATTACTAAGGTCATATTTCTTTCGTATTTGCTAATCTTTTTATCCTGACGTATTAGCAGTAAAAAGCCTCGCAAAAATTCACTTTTGTCTCTATAGGGAATTTCTTTTGGAATCATTTCCATCATAGTTATCTTTATTGTTTATATATCTTTTCGGATTATCAAGAAAAGCTGCCGTACAAAAAGGAGAGCAAAAATAAAATATTTTTCCATTATATACTGTGGAAAATAATCGAAGATCTTTCTCTTCTGGTTTGGTTACTTTCATTCCGCACACGGGATCAAAGTAATATGTATTTTCTTTTTCCATTTTTATTGTACCTATTGTGAAATTTCATTCTACACATCTAGTTTTAATAATATTTATATTCCGATAGGCTTTTATAAGTACAAATCCCATGCCGGGGAACATTAAGTAAAATTTGATGTTTCAGATGAATTATTGATATGGGTAATTTAAGTATCTTTATTTTTTTTAAAATATTTAATGAACGTAAATATAATTTTAGTAAATAAAGCTTGGGTTTTATAAAGATGACACAAATTTTTAACACTCTATTTTTGATAGCAACAATAATTTCGGCAATTGGAATTATCTACATAATATATTCGAGAAGTATTGCAGAAATTTCACGAAAATTATTTGTGTTAACTTTATTACTTGTAATTGGATATTTGATTTCTCACTTCGTTCATTTTATAATAATGCCTTCCGAAGACGTAACAATTCTCGATCAATCATGTCATTCATTTCTGTTGCTAATAATACTAGTGTTAACATTCTTTTCATATTACTTTCATTCCAGCAAGGATATGAGTTTCCCGTTGAAGCTATTTCTTATAGTGCCCTCTGCAGCGCTAATTTTGCTTCTGTGGAGTGGTTATCTCGTAGAATCTTCACATGTTCATACAAAAAAATTGGAGGCGCATTATAGTCCTTATTATGCCGGATATTTAGTTTGGTATGTTCTTTTATTATCGCTAAGTATCTATTTCTTAGTTAAGAAAGCAATTATTTCTAAAAGCAATCAAATAAGAAAACAAATCTTCACTGTTCTTATTGGTTTAATAATTACCAATTTAACTGCATTCGTTTTCGGATTGTATTTACCTTGGATACTTGGATTCTATTATTTAGTCGAGATAAGTCCGCTCGCATTTTTTATTGGTGTTATTCTTACTACAGCAATTGCGATATCCAGGTTTGATCTTTTCCCTACGGCGATTTCGAAAATTCAATCATTCTCATTGAATAAAAAAATTATTTTCTCAGCAGTTATTGTTGTTCCCGTTATAATATTATTGATACAGATTCCATTGGGAAGAATTTTATTTGATATCCAAACAGGTGAACAGTGGGAACACTACTTTTTTATTAGTCTATTTGGTGGAATAATTGTCAGTACTGCAATGGCATTTATGATTACCAAGCTGATTGCTAATCCTTTAAATAAACTGATAGAGAAAACCACTGAAATTCGTAGAGGAAATTATGGTACAGTTGTTGATATTTATTCTAATGATGAATTAGGAAAATTAGCAGCAACATTCAATGAAATGTCAAAAACATTAATAATTGATAGTGTAGAATTAGAACTAAAACAGAATAGAATTGAAATGCTATTAAATGCGTTCGAAAAATCTAATGCTGCAATATGTGTGTTGAATTTATCGGGTAAGATTATTGAGTTGAATACTGAATTTTCCAATATTTTGAAAATTAGTAAAGCTAATCTTTATAATAGTATCATTTTCAAAATAATTGAACCTGCTCCAAATCTAAAGGAACTTACTGAATTGCTGCAAAAATTTAATGGCAAAAATAAACTTGAAGAAGAAATCAGTATTCAATTTGATGAAGAAATAAAGAACTATTTAATTACGATGTCGCCCTTCTATATTGACGAAGCGAAGCCTGCCGGTTACCTACTAATTGCAATCGATACCACGGATTTAAAGAAACTAGAATCTCAGTTAGCTCATTCGGAAAAACTTGCTGCGCTTGGTAAAATGGCAGCTATTCTTACTCATGAGATCAAAACTCCACTAACTTCGATAAAAATGAACAGCGATATGCTTGCAGAAAGTTTGGTCTTGAACGAGGATGATGCATCATCAATGAATATTATCAAAAAGGAAATTAATCGCTTAAACAATTTGGTTAAAGAAGTACTACTGTTTGCTAAACAAATGAATCTGAATAAAGAACAATTTGATATAAAAGAACTGATTGAAGAAATAATCGGAAATTATAAAGCAAAATTTGCCGATAAGAATTTTAAGGTGATTTACGATGGTAAGAGTGCCGAGATTTATGCCGACAAGGAAAAGCTTCATCAGGTATTTCTCAATCTTATTCAAAATTCATATGAATCTGTCGAGGAGAACGGTGAATTAAAAATTGATTCAGTTGTAGATAAATCGAAAGACGGAAGAATATTGTTTAAGCTAATGGATAATGGTTTAGGCATTCCGGAAGACATGAAGAAAAAAATATTCGAACCTTTTTATACTACAAAATCATCCGGAACCGGATTAGGTTTGGCGGTTGCACGGAAAATAATTGAGCTTCACAACGGAACAATTGAGTTAGTATCATCCCGCAAAGGTGAAACAATATTTCAAATTGAATTATTAATAAAGAACAACGATAATGGAAAAAATACTAGTAATTGACGATGATCAATCGATACGAGAAACTCTAACAACTTTTCTTAAACGGCAGGGTTATCAACCTATGGCTGCTGAAGACGGAAGTAAAGGTGTTGAGTTGATAAGAATTGAAATGCCCGATCTTGTTATTTGCGATTATAAGATGCCGAAAATGACAGGACTTGAGGTTCTCGAAAAGATAAAAGAGATAGATAGCAGTATTCATTTTATTATGATTACTGCATTTGATGAAATGCAGACAACTGTTGATGCGATGCAAAAAGGCGCTTATGATTTTATAGAAAAACCTCTAGATATAGACCGTTTAAAAATTACGATCAAAAGAGCACTGGATAATAAAAAATTAAGCGAGAAACTAGATACGATTATTGAAGAGAACGCCGAAACTTATGAACCGAGAAATGTTCTAATCGGTAAAACACAAGTAATGAAAGAAATATTCAAAAAGATCGGACAAGTTTCTAGCAGCAGGGTTACAGCTTTAATTCAGGGGGAAAGCGGAACAGGCAAAGAGCTTGTTGCACGAGCTATTCATTACAGCGGCATAACTAAAAACTCTCCATTCATCCCGGTTAATTGTACTGCACTAACGGAGACTTTGCTCGAAAGCGAATTATTCGGTCATGTGAAAGGTGCTTTTACCGGCTCAATAAAAGATAAAAAAGGAAAATTTGAATTAGCCGGAGACGGGACAATCTTTCTCGATGAAATTTCCGAGGTATCGCCGAATCTTCAGATTAAACTATTAAGAATATTGCAGGAAAAAGAATTTGAGAGAGTAGGCGGTGAAACTGTAATACCAATGAAAGCAAGAATAATGGCTGCTACAAATAAAAATTTGGAAAAGCTTGTAGAAGCTGGAAAGTTTAGAGAAGATTTATATTATAGATTGAATATTGTTACAATTAATTTACCTCCATTAAGAGAAAGACGCGAAGATATTCCATTATTAGTCAATCATTTTTTGAATAAAGTAAATAAAGAACTTCATAAATCGGTTGTTAAGTTACCTGCTTCCGTTATGGATATGCTTGTAAACCATGAATGGATTGGCAATGTAAGAGAATTGGAAAATACTTTGATGCAAGCTGTGGTTCTTTCAAAAGGCGATGTTCTTGAAAAGGAAAATATTCTTTTACACGACACAGAAAAAAAATCCTATGAATTCGATTCGGTTTTAGATTACACACTCAGTGATATCGAAAAAATGCACATCGAAAAAGTTCTCACTAAATTAAAATGGGATAAACCTAAAGCAGCTAAAATACTTGGCATCTCCCTACCAACGCTCTATAGTAAAATAGAAAACTACGATATAAAAAAGTAAATCGTTAAGTTGTTGCTTTTTGTTTTCTTATAGTTACTTTAAAGTGCTAATTGCAATAATATAATATTATAATATTATACAAGCCTAAAATGATTGTATTATATTCCCCTCTATTAAACAAAGAGTTGTTTTAAGATATTTCAACAGCGCTCATAAAGATTTTGTAAAAATCCGATCCATAGAATAATCAGTAGTAATAGTAATTTATACTTTTTAAAAACCTTAAAATCATTTAAAGAAATTTAAAAATCCCGCAAAAAATTCTTTCCAATTTGACCCAAAAACCTATTTCTCCGTTTGGCACTCTCTTTGCCTAACAAGAATCAAAATAATGAATGAGTTAATTATACATATCGCTTCAATAATAGTCTATTTCGGTATTACAATCGGGATAATTCTATTGTTGAAAAAAAACCTCAAAGCAAAAAATGACTAGAAGGAAATTTATGAGAAAAGTAATAATTCTGTTAGCAATAATATTGATGTCACAAAACAGCAGTGTTATTGCACAAGTTCAAGATGCTACTCTAAACAACCTAATTGAAAAAGCAATTGAAGTTAGTCCAAAATTAGAAGCACTTAAAAATAAGCAATTAGCAGCAGAAGCCGAAGTGCCGCAAGTCTCAAATTTACCCGACCCGATGTTAACCCTGGGTTTGGCTAATTTGCCGACAAATAGTTTCTCATTTACACAAGAACCGATGACCGGTAAAATAGTGGGATTAAGTCAAGCGGTTCCTTTTCCAGGTAAATTAAATGCGATGGGAAATGTTAAAAGTAAAAACTCCGAGATAATCCAACAGGAAATTGACGATACTATAAATGAAATTAGAATGCAGGTTGCTAAAAATTATTATGATCTGGCTAACGTTCGAGAGACAATTGAAGTAACCTTAGAATCAAAAAGGTTATTGGAAAGTATTACACAAGTTGTTAAAACAAAGTACCAGGTTTCTAAAGCGAGTCAGCAAAATTTAATACAAGTTCAAGCCGAAATAACGAGAATAGAGGATAAATTAAAGAAATTAGAAAGTAAGGAAAGAACTCTTATTTCTAATATTAATGCGCTAATTCTTGAAAATTCCAATGCCGGCATTAATACAAGCAAACTCAAGGCGATTGCAGCTAAAAAATTTACTGTAAATTATCTTGATTCATTAGCAAGAGAATACAGACCTTTTCTTAAGGGTGTAAAACTTAGGGAAGAGCAAACGGTTCTGATGAAGGATCTTGCAGAATATGAATTTTATCCGAATTTTAATCTGAGAATTCAATATTCACAAAGGGATGAAATTGCACGGACGAATACCGATTTAAATGATTTCCTATCCTTTATGGTTGGAATTTCGCTCCCGATAAATTACGGCGGGAAAAAATCCGCCGCAGTTGAAGAAGCTGAACTAAAACGAAAAATGTTTGAATCTCAGTACGAATCCGCCAGACAAATGTTGTTCCAAAAATTCGGGTCATCAATTTCTTCTTTACAGGAATTGGAAGAAAGAGAAGAGTTGATAGCAAATGGACTACTGCCTCAAACCGAACAGACTTATTATGCGGCAATGTCGGCATATCAAGTTAATGAAATCGATTTTATAAATGTTTTAGATGCGCAAAATAAATTGTTACAGGTCGAAATTGAACTTTTCAATATAAGATCTGAGTACTATAAAGAAATCAGCAACATAGAATTTTTAGTTGGAACAGATATTAAATAAAGAATTGAATTAAGCTAAACGGAGATATACAAATGAATTTGAAGATTATTCTTGTCGCAGTTATTTCACTTACAATAGGGATTGTTGGAACGTACCTGTTATTGTCTGTTTTTTCGTCGGATAGTGTTACAGTAGAGCATGCTCATGTGGATGAAGAAGGGCAATTATGGACCTGTGGAATGCACCCTGATATTATTTTAGATGAACCCGGTGACTGCCCAATATGCGGTATGAAATTAGTCCCATTGAATGATACGCAGTCAAGTTCTGCATCCGGTGAAAAAGAAATTCTTTATTGGCGCGCGCCGATGGACCCGAATGAAATTTATGACGAACCCGGTAAATCAAAAATGGGTATGGATTTGGTACCGGTTTATGCCGATGAAGCAGGCGCTTCCGGCGTAGTTAAAATTGATCCTGTGGTTGTTCAGAATATGAATGTTAAAACAGAGAAAGTTACTACAAGAAATTTATCCAATGAAGTTTCTACCAATGCAGTGTTGTCCACTAACGAATCAACCGATTATACAGTCAGTACAAGAGTTAACGGCTGGGTTGAGAATCTTTATATAAACTATACCGGTCAAATAGTCAAAAAGGGTGAAAAACTTTTGGATATTTATTCGCCTGAATTAGTATCCACTCAAGAGGAATTACTTACAGCGATAAATTATCAGAAAGCAACTTCATCAAGTAGTGTATCTCGTATTATGGAAAGTGGAGATATCCTAATCGAAAACGCGATGGAGAAACTCAGGTTGTTGGAAATTCCCGAAACTGATATTGAAAATTTAATAAAGACTGGAAAGACCAAAACATATATGTCGCTTTATGCGCCTTATAGCGGTACGGTAATGCATAAAAATGTTATCGAGGG
>SWCC01010306.1_pt1 | contig 33359 bp, 29 predicted proteins | sample 4692971 | NCBI WGS metagenome assembly SWCC01 (sample SAMN10267277, study PRJNA491770) | bioreactor metagenome | isolation source: DHS bioreactor inoculated with subseafloor sediment | place: Japan: off Shimokita Peninsula | collected 2006-08 | reverse complement strand
GACACTCCCGGTTCTGCATATGGAGTATATGTTTCAGGGAATTATGCTTATGTTGCAGATTATTACGATGGTTTAAGAGTAATTGATATCAGCAATCCTGCATCACCGACTGAAGTTGGTTTTTATGACACTTATGGTTATGCTCGGGGAGTATATGTTTCAGGGAATTATGCTTATGTCGCTGACGATAGTGCCGGCTTAAGAGTAATTGATATCAGTAACCCTTCCTCCCTTAATGAGATTGGGTTTTATAATACCCCTAGTTATGCATATGGAGTATATGTTTCAGGAAATTATGCTTATGTTGCTGATCGTTACTCGGGTTTAAGGATCATTGATATCAGCAATCCTGCATCACCGAACGAAGTTGGTTTTTATTCTACTCCCGATGATGCATATGGAGTATATGTTTCAGGAAATTATGCCTATGTTGCTGATTATAGATCGGGTGTAAGAATAATTGATATCAGCAATCCTGCATTCCCGGCTGAAGTTAGTTTTTATGACACTCCCGGTTCTGCATATGGGGTATATGTTTCAGGAAATTATGCTTATGTTGCTGATTATAGAGATGGCTTAAGAGTAATTGACGTCACCAATCCTGTATCACCAAATGAGGTTGGATTTTATGACACCTCTGGTTATGCTCGGGGAGTTTATGTTTCAGGGGATTATATTTATGTTGCTGATGATAGTGGCGGATTATGGATATTTGAATGAAAATGAAGAAGTTGTATTTTTTAGTTTCTGTTTTTTTTATTTTTGGGCAAAATAATTTGATTGCTCAAGAATTGTCTTTAGGTATTGGTTATCCATATTTTTCAGTCAAATATCATCCCTTAGAATTAAAATATGCTACCGGCGAAGGAATAGATGTTTTTGCGGGAAGATTTTATTGGAATTTTTACAATGAAAATAGAATAAAAGGTTTCACGGGAATTGAGGCAGGTCATATAAACTTTGATACCTTGGATATAAAAGGAAGTGGATATGAAGGAAGTTTATTCATAGCCGGAGAATATTTCATAACAAATAAATTATCCGTAATGCTTGATTTTTCTCCTACTTTTATAGATATAAAATCAGATGATGGCTATAAAACAGACAATTTTGCTATGGTGATTAATTTTGCGGTTTACTATTATTTTTCGGAAGAGGAAAAAAATAATCCTGCATCAGTTAGAAAAAATAAATCACCATCTCTCGATAAAAAAAATGAAACAATATTTGAAAAGGTTAATATGCAGGAATTAACTGATATAGAAAAGAAATCATTAATGAGGAAACATTTTAGTAAAGCAACGCAACTATATAGTGAGGGTGAATATGTGGAAGCTATTGCTGAATGGGAGAAAGTTCTTAACATAGATCCATATCATGAATTATCCAAGTATAAAATAAAAAAAGCAAAAGGGAAAATAGCAGAGGAATAAAAATACTTACTTCGATTTTCAAGACAAAAAATAGATAGACGCAGGTTACACATAGATTAGTAGCGGTTATGTTAATTTATCAAAATAAATATCCGAAAAATAAAAAGGCCGATTGTAAAGAATTTACCGCCCGCCTTTGCGCGGCGGTTTTATAATTGCTATAATTGCGTCTTGATGATAAGGATAACGGTGGGGATTCTGTCCCCGGCAGGAGGGTGTTATGAAACTTACAGGCGCGGAAATTATACTGAAATGTCTGGAGAGAGAAGGTGTGGACACAATTTTCGGAATTCCCGGCGGGAGCGTAATACCGCTGTTTGACAAACTTTATTCAAACAAAAAAATAAAACTTTTTCTCACCCGTCACGAGCAGGGCGCCGCTCACATGGCCGACGGCTACGCGAGGGCTTCGGGCAAAGTCGGCGTGTGCGTTGCGACATCGGGCCCCGGCGCCACAAACCTGGTGACAGGCCTTGCGACGGCGCTTCTGGATTCCATACCCATGGTTGCCGTGACGGGGCAGGTTGCTTCTCATCTTGTTGGCAATGACGCTTTTCAGGAGGCCGACACAACGGGAATAACGAGACCCGTCACGAAACAGAATTTCCTTGTCACCGAGGTGAAAGAACTTTCAAAAACTTTCGCTCAGGCTTTTTATCTCGCGCGCACGGGGCGTCCCGGGCCGGTGCTGATTGATGTGCCGGTGGATATTCAAACCGCCGTCTGCGAATATGAGGAAAAACCGGATTGCGTTATGAGAGGATACAAACCCAATTTTAAAGGACATCCCCGACAGATAGCGGCGGCGCTTGATGCGATTCTCGCCGCGAAAAAACCGCTGATATACGCGGGGGGCGGGGTGATAAGCTCCGGCGCCGATAAGGAATTAACGGCTCTGGCCAAGAAACTGGGTGTTCCGGTAACGCTGACGCTTATGGGAATAGGCGGTTTTCCGGGCACGGACAAGCTTTTTATAGGCATGCCCGGCATGCACGGAACTCAGGCCGCGAATTTCGCCCTGCAGAACTGCGATTTGATCCTCGCCGTGGGCGCGCGCTTTGACGACAGGGTGACGGGAAAAATTTCCGCTTTCGCCCCGCACGCGAAAATCGTGCAGATAGATATAGACCCGACGTCTATTTCCAAAAATGTGCCGACGGATATTCCTGTGGTGGGCGACTGCAAAGTCGTTCTCGGCCAGATGCTGGGGCTGCTGCAAAAGAGAAAAAGTACAAAGGCGGGGACAAGCCCCGCCCCTACGCGGCGCATTGAAAAGAAATATGCTCAATGGACAAAACAGGTTTTGGAAGTGTCGGCGAAGAAGCCTCTCACTTACAAAAAAGATTCTGTTTTGAGGCCGCAGTTTGTCATTGAGAAATTCTGTGAGTTGACAAAGGGAAAAGCTCTGGTGGCCACGGAAGTGGGGCAGAATCAGATGTGGGCGGAACAGTTTTACAAATACGATAAACCGAGGCAGCTTATCACATCCGGCGGCCTGGGTACCATGGGCTACGGTTTGCCGGCGGCCATTGGCGCAAAGAGGGCGCGTCCCGAAAAGGAAGTGCTGGACATTGCCGGCGACGGTTCCATTCAGATGAACATACAGGAGCTTGCCACAGCGAAAGTTTACGGAATAAAGGTTATCGTCGTGATACTGAACAATTCCTGCCTTGGAATGGTGAGACAGTGGCAGCAGCTCTTTTACGGGCGGCGCTACAGCGGCGTGCTTCTGGGTATGCCCGATAATAAATCATACTGGCCTGATTTTAAGAAAGTCGCTGAGGCTTACGGCCTTATAGGCATGAGGATAGAAAAGAAAGCGGATGTGGAAGGCGCCATAAAGAAAGCTCTGTCCGCGAAAGAAACCGTTGTCATGGATTTTCAGGTGGCGAAAGAGGAGAACGTTTCTCCCATGGTTCCCGGCGGCGCGCCTATAGACCACATTCTTGAGCTGGCGTAAAAAATACTGGAGGAAAATAAAATGAAACACACAATAGCGGCTATGGTCGAGAACAAACCCGGAGTGCTGGCGAAAATTTCGGGGCTTTTTTCGGCGCGGGCGTTTAACATAATGTCTTTGACGGTGGGAGAAACGGAAGTCCACGATGTGTCCAGAATGACGATTGTCGTCAAAGGGGATGACAAAACTCTGGAACAGGTGGTGAAGCAGCTCAACAAACTCCCCGATGTGATAAAGGTGATTGATTTCAAAAATGAAGAGTTTATAGACAGGGATCTCATGCTTGTGAAAGTGACGGCGTCGAAATCGCTGCGCAGGGAAATAATAGAAATTGCCAATATTTTCCGCGCGAATATTCTGGACGTGTCTGCCGACACAATGACGCTTGAGCTCACCGGCAAAGAAACAAAACTGGAAGGCGTTCTCGCTCTCCTCAAACCCTACGGCATAAAAGAAATGGTGAGAGCCGGTGTTGTCGCCATGAGCCGTGGCCGCAAATAAAAAAAGCGGGGTCAGGTCTTGACATTGGACATTTCTAAATGAATATTGGCGATGTCCAATGTCAAGACCTGACCCCAGATGTTCTGATAATAGGTTCGGGGCTGGCTGGGCTCTTCGCGGCGCTTAAGCAGCCGCGTGATTTACGGGTGGCGCTGATAACGAAAAGGAATCTCGCCGATTCTGAAACCGTTTTTGCCCAGGGCGGCATTTCCTGCGTCACATCCGAAAAAGATTCTTTCGCTCTGCATATAAAAGACACACTAAAAACAGGCTGCGGCATATCAAAAAAAAAGATTGTGGATATCGTTGTGAGGGAAGCGCCCGCTCGTCTAAGAGAGCTGGAAGAATACGGCGTGAAATTCAACAAAGTGTCGGGAGAATACGACCTTCATCTTGAAGGCGGTCATTCCCGGCGGCGCGTTGTGCATTCCGACGATCACACGGGCAAGACGATAGAGGACGCTCTTGTGCGACGGGTGAGGCGGCGTAAAAACATAAAAATATACGAGAATCACATAGCCGTTAATCTGATAATAAAGGATTCGTCCTGCTGGGGAGCTTATGTTCTGCACGAATCAAGTCTGCGTATAACGGCTTTCAAATCCCGCGCGACTCTCCTCGCCGCAGGCGGCGCGGGGAAGAGCTACCTTTACACATCAAATCCTGATGTGTCCACGGGCGACGGCGTGGCCATGGCTTACAGGGCGGGCTGCCGTATACTGAACATGGAATTTATGCAGTTTCATCCCACATGCCTGTTTCATCCGGAAGCAAAAAGTTTTCTTATATCGGAGGCCGTCCGGGGCGAGGGCGGGAGGCTTTTCACCACATCCGGCAGAAGGTTTATGAAGGATTATCATCCCATGAAGGAACTCGCTCCCCGTGACATTGTGGCGCGGGCGATAGACGACGTTTTGAAAAAAACCGGTGATGACTTTGTTTATCTGGATATATCGTACAAGGGCGCGGCTTTTGTGAAAAAAAAATTCCCCTATCTTTCATCCAACGTTAAAAAATACGGTTTTGATATGGGGCAAAGACCTCTTCCCGTCGTGCCGGCGGCGCATTACATGTGCGGCGGCGTGGCAACGGATGAGAACGCGGCAACGGATATAAAAAATCTTTTTGCCGCGGGCGAAACTTCCTGCACAGGGCTTCACGGGGCCAACCGTCTGGCTTCAAATTCACTTGCCGAGGCCATGGTTTTTTCGTCTCGCGCCGCCGGATCTCTGGCAAAATGCGCCGGGGAGAAAAAAAAGATCCCGAAGATCCCCGTGTGGAAAACTTACGGCGCCCGTCCGTCTGACGAGGCCGTTGTTATTTCGCAGAACTGGGATGAGATACGCCACTTTATGTGGAATTATGTGGGGATTGTCAGAAGCATGAAACGCCTCATCCGCGCCAGAAACAGAATAAAAAATATCCTGGAGGAAATAGACGAATACTACTGGAATTTTCTTGTGACGCGCGATCTCATAGAGCTTAGAAATATCGCGCAGGTGGCTGATGTAACGATTGAATCGGCTCTCTCGAGAAAAGAATCGCGGGGAACGCATTTTATGATTGATTTTCATGGAGCGCCGAAAGCGGAATTCAAAAAAGACACCGTCGTAAAAAAGATACGGGGCAAAGCCTCAGTTTTATGAAAAAAAGCCCCGGCGATATTGTCATAGTCCGCGCCCGCACCCATAACCTCAAGGGCATAAATCTCAGGATTCCGAAAAACAGTTTCGTCGTTATATGCGGTCTTTCCGGTTCGGGGAAATCCTCACTGGCTTTTGACACGCTTTACGCCGAGGGGCAGAGGCGCTATGTGGAATCCCTTTCGGCTTACGCGCGGCAGTTCCTTGAGCAGCTGCAGAAACCGGACGTTGAAAGCATAAGCAATCTTTCGCCCGCCATCGCCATTGAGGAAAAAGGCGGTTCCGCCAATCCCCGCTCGACGGTGGCGACATCAACGGAAATACATGATTTTATGAGAGTGCTTTTCGCGCGGGCGGGAATTCCTCACTGTCCGAAATGCGGAAGAGTTATAAAGGGTTTTTCACCCGACGAGATTATCAGCGACATTCTCTCTTCCTATGAGGGCAAAGAGATAGAGCTGCGCTCAAATGTCGTCAGCGGAAAGAAGGGTTCTTTTTCGGAGCTTTTTCTCAAGCTGATGAAAGAGGGCTTCGCTTCCGTTATGGTGGACGGAATTGTCCGCGAGCTTGACGGTGAAATAAAACTGGACAAAAAAAAGAAACATGACATCAGCGTTATAATAGACAGATTCCGCGCGGGGAAAGAACGGCTGACGGATTCGCTCAACGCCGCTTTGGCTCTATCAGGGGGCGTGTGCGAACTTGTGTCGGGAAAAACGGTCAAAGTTTACAGTGTGCATCACGCCTGTGTGCGCTGCGGTTTAAGCATAAAGGATTTATCGCCGAAAGCTTTTTCTTTTAACAGTCCCTACGGGGCCTGTCCCGAATGCACGGGGTTGGGTGAGGTTATGACCCTTGACGAGGAGCTTGCTATCAATCAGAATTTGAGTCTTGCCCAAGGCGCACTTATTCCGTGGTTTTCGCCCATAACGACGCGTACCCACAGGTGGGTGCATTCAGCCAGGGGATACTATCAGGGAAAACTTGAGGAAGCCTGCGGGATTATGAACATCCCCATGAACGTAAAATGGAAGAAACTGAAGAAGGAGCAGCGGGATTTTATACTTCGCGGGACGGCGCCGCTTTCAAATTTTGCTTCGCCCTACAAAGGTCTTGTCACGGGCATCAAAGAAAGATTTTCTTCAACGGAATCGGATTTTGTCAGGGAGGAAATAGCGCGTCTGTATATGAGAAAACAAATTTGCCCCGTCTGCTCCGGGAAGAGGCTCAAGGATGAAATTCTCGCCGTTAAAATAGGAGGAAAATCAATCTCGGATGTTTGCGATATGCCTGTTTCGGACGTTCGGAAATTTTTCTCGTCTCTTTCTTTTACCGGCGCCGCCGCAAAAATAGCGCATCCGCTGCTGAAAGAGATAAACTCCCGTCTCGGTTTTATTTCGGGAGTGGGGCTTGATTATCTTACGCTTTCGCGCACGACGCGAACGCTCTCCCGCGGCGAAGCCCAGAGAATAAGACTCGCCACCCAGATAGGCAGCGGCCTTTCCGGCGTGCTTTATGTTCTGGACGAGCCCACGATAGGTTTGCATCAGAAAGACATACACGCGCTTATGACGAATCTCATGAAATTGCGGGACACGGGAAACAGCGTCTGCGTGGTGGAGCATGAAGAGGCCGTTATGCGCGAGGCCGACTGGATAATAGAGTTGGGCCCCGGCGCCGGAGCTTTGGGGGGTGAGGTTGTGTTTGAGGGCACCCCGAAAGCCATGCTGAAAAGCCGGAAATCTCTCACCGGAAAATACCTCAGAAATCCCGTTGCCATTAAAAAAATAAAAAGGAAAAATAGAGGTTTTCTCAGAATAAAAGGCGCGAAACAGTTTAATCTAAAAAACATAGATGTTGACATACCCACGGGTGTTTTCACTTGCGTCACCGGCGTATCAGGGTCGGGAAAATCCACGCTGATAGACGATATTTTGATGAAGGCGCTGAGAAAAAAACTTTATGACAGCAAAGAAGCGCCCGGCAGTCACGGCGGCATAGAAGGTTTTGAGAAAATAGACAAGGCTCTTGTCATAGATCAGTCGCCCATAGGCAGAACACCGCGCAGCAATCCCGCCACATACACAAAAGCGTGGGACGAAATAAGGGCTCTTTTCGCCGAAATGCCGCTTGCCAGATCGCGCGGATACAAGGCCGGACAATTCAGTTTCAATGTTAAAGCGGGGCGCTGCGGCGCCTGCGGCGGTGACGGCCTTATAAAAGTGGAGATGAATTTTCTGCCCGACGTTTATGTGAAATGCGAGGTCTGCGGAGGCAGCCGCTACAGCAGTGAAACGCTTGAGGTGACATTCAAAGGCCAGAACATACACGACGTTCTGGAGATGAGCATTAATCAGGCGATTTTATTTTTTGCCGCGCACAAAGGAATTATGAGTAAGCTGAAAATGCTTCAGGATGTGGGGCTGGGTTATCTCAAGCTGGGGCAGAGCGCCACGACTCTTTCAGGCGGCGAGGCTCAGAGGGTGAAGCTTTCGCGTGAGCTGGCAAAGACCGCCACGGGCAGGACTCTCTATTTTCTGGACGAGCCCACGACGGGGCTGCACTTCGCGGACATTGAAAAACTTCTCGGCGTTTTGAACGGCCTCACCGAAAAAGGCAACACCGTTATCGTCATAGAGCACAACATGGACGTCATAAAAACGGCGGACTGGATCATAGATCTGGGCCCCGGCGGCGGCGATTCCGGCGGTCATCTCATTTTTCAGGGCGCCCCCGAAGACCTTATTTCCTGCCCCCAATCTTTCACCGGCCAGTACCTGAAGCCCCGCTCCCGACAATAAAACTTAATTGTTTTTTTTGTACAAATATGGTAAAAATCCAATGTATGCATAATAATATTGTTAGCTGCAAAAAAGGATTGCGTGAATGAAAGAAGATCACATGAATGAATTAAAGGAAATTTTGATACAAATACAAGACTATCTTGTTCCAACGCTTGATAGTTATGAACAAGCGATCTATCACTATGTTTTCAGACATACATATCTGATTTGCAAAAAGCAAATGCTGTATAGCACAAGAACTGCCGAAATTGGTTTTGGTACAGGAGAGAATGCAAAATTCCCAAGTATGAAAACTCGGTCAAAAAAAATTAGGTCTCTTGAAGCCAAAGGCGCAGTTAGAATTATTGAAAGATCCAACAAGGGTTTACTTGTCGAACTAATACTTCCACGCGATATCGTAGGTTTGATAGAGAGGGAGAAAAAAGAAATAGTTAATGTGGATTCTTTGGACTTTTATAAAGATCGTAGATTGTTGCCTGTTTTATTGGAGCGTGAAAATTTTCGGTGTTTCTATACAGGGAAAAAAATAACAGAAGAAAACTGCTATCTTGATCATGTGATCCCGCAATCTAAGGGCGGTGATAATACTTATCGTAACATTGTTGCAACTTGCTATGACGCAAATTCAATGAAAAATGATATGGATGTAGGTGATTTTGCAAGACACCTATTTAAAGGGGGGCTTCTATCTTTAGATGAGTTTAATGAGCTTAAGAAAAAGATAGTAAATTTACAGAAAGGCAAATTAGTTCTAAATGAGGAAAGTGTATTGCGAGCCATCAGCTAACAAATCGTTGCACTGGATTTTTACTCCGCTACGCTCCGTAAAAACCAGTGAGTTCAAGCGTTCTACAAGCCCCGAAGGGGCAGAGTTCCACGGGCATGTCCGTGGGTATCTACTTTTGAAAATTGTAAAATAGGGCAAGATGTGATAAAATATATTACATTCGAAAAATTGGAGGTGTGTTATGCATGGAGTTAAGGAAATTATTCGGGAAGCAGAATCACTTCCCGTTGAGGAGAGAGCAGTTCTTGTTAACTCGCTCCTTTGCACATTAAATCCTCCTGAACCAGAATTGGACAGGAAGTGGGCGAAAGTAGCGAAGCGACGACTTAAAGAACTGCGTTCTGCTCGCGTAAAAGCGGTTCCGGGGGATCAAGTGTTTGCCAAAATTCGGGAGCGGTTCGGTGGATGATCTATTCATTTCATCCGGAAGCTGAAACTGAGTTCTACGAAGCCATTAATTATTACGAGGGATGCGAAAAGGAACTCGGATACGATTTTTCCATCGAAGTTTATTTTGCTATTCAAAAAATACTAGATTATCCGCTAGCTTGGCCTATCTTATCAGGATATGTTCGCCGTTGTTTTACGAACCGTTTTCCATATGGTGTTCTTTACAGTATTGAGGCAGACGAAATATTTATCCTGGCCGTGATGCATCTTCATCGAGATCCCGATTACTGGAGAGAAAGAAAGAATGAACGAACGAACATAAGGCAGAATAGACAATAAGACATTTCAATTGTTACGTTTAAACTTGCAGAAATATGAGAAAATGCAGGACGTCGTACAAAAAATATCTTTCGTGGAGTCGAAAAAGTCATGGCTTTGAAAAAAAACTTGACTTTGGGCGGGGTCTGATGTACAATTGTGTTGTACATTTCAAAATTATAGTTAGCAGGGCTAAAGCCTTTTCTACCGGATTAGGTGGAGTTACTGAAATGAAGGGGGCGTTATGATAAAGACAATTGATTTTACGACTCTTAGAAATCATCTGTCGGATGTGTTAAATGAGGTGTCGGAAAAAAAGGATTTTATTCTTGTGACCCGACGACAAAAGCCGGAATCCGCGCTGGTTAATCTTGATTTTTTTGAAGATCTGCTCGCCATGACGAGCAAGGATTATCTTAAAAGCATAAAAGAGGCGAGGGGCGATTACAAAAAAGGCCGTGTTTATAAACATAGTGACGTTTTCGGCAAGATTTAATGAAATACACTCTCGTGTATACCGCCCGGGCCGTCAGGGATATTGAAACTCTTGATGCGCTTGTAAAAAAAAGAATGGCGGCAAAAATTGTTCAGTTAAGGGAGCAGCCTCTGAGAAAAGCGAAAAAACTGATTCATTCAAAGCTGGGATTTTACCGTTACAGGATAGGGGATTACCGGATTGTGTTTGACCTCGACGGAAAAGATATCGTGATTCTCCGTGTGGGCCACCGGAGGGAAATTTACAGATGAGCGGGGGTTTGCTGATAAAATTTATTCTGCTGTTTTCGTCGTTTGCTTATATAGGGGTGTTTCTGCTTCTGATTCTTTCGGGCTGCGGTTTTCCGCTGCCTGAAGAAATAACCCTTATAATGGCGGGTTTTCTGACGAGCCAGGCAATATCGCACATCGTGCCTATGTTTTTTTTCTGCCTTATAGGGGCGTTTATAAGTGATATGATACCTTATTTCGCAGGTTATTTTTACGGGCCGCGGATACTGGCTTTGAAATACATGAAAGTCCTGGTCAATCAGAGAAGAATGAGGAAGATATCGCTTTTTTTCAAAATATACGGCTATAAAAAAGTTTTTATGCTGAGGCCTTTTCTCCTCGGGATAAGGCCGTTCATTATGCTTTTCGCGGGAATAAGCGGAATAAAACTGAAGACTTTTCTGCCCTATCAGCTCTCCGGCATGTGCGCAGGCGTTTTGTTCTGGCTGCTTATCGGGAGATTGTTCGCGTCAAAAATCGCGGTGCTGACGGTGTTCTTTTACCGTTCAAAAAATATTCTTGTGGGGATTGTTTTCATCGCCGCCGCGGTTTATCTCTTGAGCAGGTTTGTTTTTAAGCTGAAAATAAGGGCAATTATTTTTGTCAAAGCGCTGTCCGTTATTTTGACGGCGCTCTTTTTGGCTCTTATGGGTTATGAAGTTTATGTTTACAGAAGCAGTATAAAAAAACTGTTTAAAAAAGCCGCTTTGTCCGGCTATGAGTTGAAAAAGTCCACGGGGCTTGAAGAGAGGACGGAAAAATGAGTGAGAGAAAAAAACTTTTTATAATAGACGGCAACAATTACATGCACAGGGCTTTTCATGCTCTTCCGCCTTTTTCTTCTCCCGGCGGCAAGCCTGTCGGAGCGTTATTCGGGTTTGCGAGAATGCTGCTGAGTATAGTGAAAAAACACAAGCCCGATCGTATGGTTGTCGTTTTTGATTCCCCCGGAAAAAATTTCAGGCACAGCGAATATGCCGCCTACAAAGCCAACAGGCCGCCGCCCGACGAAGCTCTTGTGTTTCAGCTGAAAAATATGAGCGGTGTGACAGAAGGCCTCGGCATAGCGTCGATTTCCGCGCCCGGTTACGAGGCGGATGATTTGATGGCCTCAATGGCGGAGAAGTTCAAGGATAACTATGACATATATATCGTTTCGGCTGATAAGGATCTCTGCCAGCTCGCGGAAGAGCGCGTCAAAATTTTCAATGAGGCGAAAAAAATAATTATGGGCTCTGCTGAAATCATGGAAAAATACGGCGTCAGCCCGGAGCGGTTCTGTGACTGGCAGGCGCTCGTGGGCGATAAATCGGACAATATCCCCGGCGCCGCGGGAATAGGCCCCAAGGGCGCGACGGCGCTGATAAGCGAATACGGAAATATAGACAATATTTACGAAAAAATAGATTCGGTAAAAGAGTTGCTGCGTAAAAAACTGCTTGCGTCAAAAGACAATGTTTTTCTTTCCAAAAAACTTGCGACGCTTCTTAAAGATGTGCCGGTGGCATTTGATGATGAAGATATGAAAACGGATATTAAAGCCGCTGATGTGGTGTTGCTGGCCGAAACATGGGGTTTCTCATCTCTTAAAAGAGAATACGGCGGTGCGGATGAGGGAGTTCTGCCGCCTGAAGTTTCGCATTTTATTTACACCGACGACCTGTCTTTTTTTAAAAAAGTTTCAAGCGTGGCAATCCGTTTCGCCGACGGCAAAAAGCTCAAGGGCATAGCTTTCGCGGGCGGCGGGAAAGTGAGTTTTGCCGACACCATGCAGACGGAGCTTGATTTCGGCGGGGGCCAGACGTATAAAAAAGAGCTCGCGGAAATACTCGCTAATCCGGAAATTAAAATTGTCACCGATGATTCAAAGCGGATTTTCAATTATTGCCTTTACGAAAATATTAGTTTAAAAAGCGAAGTGTGCGATCTTTCTCTTATGGGCTATGTGATTGATTCCCGGCCTCGTCAGGATCTCATTCGTCTTTCTTCAAAATATATGGGGCGGGATATTCCCGAAACTGATAAAAAAGCCGAATTCGCCGCCGCGGCCGCGCTTATGTTCGGCCTTGAAACAGTTATGGAGAAAAAAATAGAGGCGATGGGTCTGACCCCCATTTACAGGGATATGGAAAAGCCGCTTGCCGAGGTGCTCGCTCACATGGAATTTTGCGGTGTGAAGCTTGACAGCGCGACGCTGGAAAATTTTTCCGTTTTTCTTGAAAAAGAAATTGAGAGTATCCGCGAAAAGATACTCTCTCTGGCGGGTGAGGATTTCAACATAAATTCAAATGTGGAGCTGCGGCGCATTCTGTTTGAGAAAATGAAACTTGTCTCAAAGAAAAGAACCAAAACGGGCGCGTCGGTTGACGCGGAGGTTCTGCGCGATCTGGCTGCTGAAAGCCCCATTTGCGCTCAGCTTTTAAAATACAGGACTCTCGCGAAGATGAAATCAACTTATGCCGACGCTCTGCCGGCCCTTGTCGGAGCTGACGGCAGACTGCACACGACTTTTAATTCCACCGGCACTTTGACGGGGCGGCTTTCTTCGTCACGTCCGAATCTGCAGAATATTCCCGCCCGAAGCGAACTGGCGGGGGAGATAAGAAAAGCTTTTGTGTGCGAAGAAGGGCGCGTCCTCCTTTCGGGTGATTATTCCCAGATCGATCTGCGCGTTCTGGCGCATTTCAGCGGTGATGATAGACTCATAGAAGCCTTCGGCAAAGACGAGGATATACATAATTTTACGGCTTCTCTTGTTTTTGGAACGGCCATAGACAATGTGACCAAAGAACAGCGGCGGATAGCCAAGACCGTGAATTTCGGAATTGTTTACGGCATGTCGTCTTTCGGGCTCTCATCGGATCTGGAAATTTCGCGCAAGGAGGCCGCGGATATTATTGAAGAATACTGGAAAATATTTCCGGGCGTGAAAGCTTATGTTAAAAACAGCGCCGAAACGGCTTTCGGCAGGGGCTACACGGAAACGCTTTTCGGGCGGCGGCGAATTTTGACCGGCAAAACACCGTTTGACAGGAGGGCGGCTGTAAACACGCCCATACAGGGCACATCCTCAGACATAATAAAAAAAGCAATGATTGATATATTTCACCATCTTTCCGAATACCGCGCCATCATGATACTACAAATACATGACGAGCTGCTTTTTGAGATTGAGAAGTCAAACGCCGCAAAATTTGCTAAAATTGCTTCTGCTCTTATGGAAAATGCCGTTAAGCTGGCGGTTCCGCTGAAAGTAAATATGAAACAGGGTGTTAATTTTGCCGAAATGAAAAGTCTGGAGTAGAGTAAGGAGTGAAGGAGATATTGGAGAATAAAAGAGTAACAAAACGGCGTCTGGGAATCAGAAACCGGAAGTTTTCTGCACGCCGCGGTGCACTTTCAGCTGCCGCTGTGTTTATCGCCGCATTCGCGGCAGTTTCCGGCGTTTGCGCTAATTTGGACGCCGGCGGAAAGCTTGTCCGGGTACATCTTCTCAAAAATTCTTCTCCCGCCGGATCTTTCAATATAATGCTCAAATCGGGCATGGGCTACATTAAGACAACGGACATAGCGAACATATTTTCACTCCGCGCGGAGTGGCTGAGAAAAGATAAATGTATAAAACTTGTTAATCCCGGCGGCAAAAGCCTGAAACTTTTTATGCACTCAAAAAAAATATATATTGACGGCAGACTGTGTTCTCTGAAAAAGGAACCTCTTCTTGTCGAAGGAAAAACGTGGATTCCGCTGGAACTTGTGCTGACAAAATCCTTTCAGGGTTTTTCGGCTACGAGAGTGAGATGGGATTACGGCGCGAAGGTTCTGGATGTGGCGAAGGCGGGTTCTCCCCGTAAAAGGCGTACGGGCGAGAAAAAAATCTCTCCCCAAAAGCGGCTTGCTGCGGCACGCCGTGTCGGACGAAGCGCACGCCACGGCGCACTTTCAGCTTCGGCAAAGAGTTTCAAAAAAATAAAAAGAAACATAAAAACCATCGTCATAGATCCCGGCCACGGCGGCAAGGATCCCGGAGCGGTGGCGAGCGACGGCACAAAAGAAAAGGACATCGTTTTAGATATAGCTCTGCGGCTTTACAAACTTCTTAAAAAAGACAGAGACTTTAACGCTATTTTAACGAGAAGGTCGGATAATTTTCTGCCTTTGGGTTCCAGAACCATGATAGCCAACAGCGCCCATGCGGATCTTTTTCTTTCAATACACACGAACGCGTCATACAAGAAAAAAACGCGGGGTTTTGAGGTTTATTTTATGAGCGACAAAGCGTCCGACGACGAAGCCCAGAATGTGGCAAACACCGAAAATGCCGTTGTTGAGATGGAGGATCAAGCCGCGCCGAAAACGGAAGTGAACGCCATTTTGTGGTCGATGGCGCTGAACGAGTTCATGAATGAATCGGCAGAGTGCTGTTCCTTCATAAAAAACAGATTCGGAAAAATGTTTGTTGATAACAGGGGCATTAAACAGGCGGGCTTCTATGTGCTCAAAGGCGCGCGCATGCCGTCGGCGCTTGTTGAGATAGGTTTTTTGACAAACAAACGCGACAGGAAAATACTTAAAAAAAGCGCCAACAGACAGCTCATAGCCGAAAAGCTTTACGCGTCTGTGAAAGAATATAAAAAATGGAGTGAGAAATGAAAATCGGAATTTTTTCGGACATACACGCCAATCTTCCGGCGCTTGAGGAGGTGCTTAACTTCCTTAAAAGTAAGGTCGACAAATATATCTGCTGCGGCGATATCGTCGGATACGGACCCTATCCAAACGAATGCATAAAAATAATCAGTTCTCTGGAGGATGTTGTCTGTGTCGCCGGTAATCACGACTGGGCGGTTCTCGGCCTGGAGGACCTTTCCAAATTTAACGATGACGCCAGAGAAGCGGTAAAGTGGACGAAAGCCCGTCTGAGCGCCGAGTCGTCTTCTTTTCTTATGGGCCTTGATTACAAGATTGCGGGGAAGGATTTTATAGCCGTTCACGGTTCTCTCATAGACCCGCTTGATCAGTATGTCAAAACGGCGGAAGATTATATTCCGTCTATGAGAAAACAGGACAGGAACATTCTATTCGCGGGGCATTCACATCAGCCTCTTTATTTCAGGGGCACGGGAGGAACCGTGGACTTCGGGGCTTTTATTCCGCTGAAACCGGTTGAGATTATTAGAAACTCCAAATATCTGATAAATGTCGGTTCGGTGGGGCAGCCGCGCGACGGTAATCCCAGGGCCGCTTGCGTGATTTACGACGATGACGCCGGTGCGGCTGTTCTTCACAGGATCGAATACGATGTGCCTTCCGTCCAGAAAGCCGTTCTGGATGCGGGTCTTCCTGCGGCGCTGGCTGAGAGACTGGGGAAAGGCGCATAATGAAAAACTCAGCCGTAATTGATTCCGCTTACAGAATAGTGAGCGCTCCCCGCGAGGGAGGAATGGCCAAAATTTACCGTGCTATCAGAATTGAAGACAACAAAATCATCGCTCTCAAAATACTGAAAGAAGAATTCCGCCGCGCACCTGACGCTCTCGGCAGACTTAATCACGAGGAAGAGATAGGCCTGCTGCTCAATCACAAAAATATCATAGACGTTTATTCCCACGACGGCGAGAAATCTTTTCCTTACATTGTTATGGAATTTGTTGAAGGCCCCACTCTCGCGGAATTTATAGAAAAACACAGGTGGCTTGTTATTCCAAGCGCCCTGAAAATAATAATGCAGCTGATAGACGCTCTTGAATACATGCACACCATGGGCGTGATACACCAGGATTTGAAACCGGAAAACATAGTTATTCTTCCAACAGGCGGCATCAAAATACTGGATTTCGGGCTTTCTTATTATTCGCGCGCGACTTCCTCTGCCTGGAAAAACATGCTTTCCATAGGAGGCACGCCATCCTACACAAGTCCGCAGCGGCTCGGAGGTGATATTTCGTCCGACAGCGATGTTTTTGCGGCGGGTGTGATTTTATACGAAATGCTGACGGGATCTCTCCCTTACAGGGGGGAAGATATTCTTTCTTTTTCACGCGGTAAATTGCCTGCCTTAAAAGCCGCCACGCCCTCTCTGCGCAATTCTTCAATACATCCGAAACTGGAAGATGTTATTATGCGCGCCATTTCTCCGGCAAAGAAAGACAGGTTTGTGTCGGCGACGGCGTTTGGATACGCTGTGGCAGCGGCCGCCAAAAAAAGTATGAATTACAAAAAAAGAAACATTGACTGGCTTCTTATTGTGTTTTTTCTTTTGCTTGCCGCATCCGCCTTTATCGCTTACCAGTTCTATATTCTGTTTTACGGATGAGGCGGAGATTTTTCAGATTTGTTTTCGCGGGGTTTTTAATATTTTCCTTACTCCACGGCGCACTTACAGCTTCTGTTTCGGCGAACGGTTTAACGAAGGCGGGGATTCGTTTCGCCCGAGGGGATTATGCGGGCGCCGAAATTTTCTTATCGGAATACCTGAAAAAAAATCCGGACAATGAGAAAGCCAGAAACCTTTACCAGAGAATAGCCGTAAAACTTTCCAAGGAAGCCCTCGACGAGGGAGATGACGCGACTGCCCGGAAATACGCGGAAAAAGCTTACGAAATAAACCCTGAAGATGAAAAAACAGCGGCTCTTTACAAAGCTACGAAAAAACTTAAAAAAGTGAAAGTTACCCCGCAGGAAATAAAAACGCAGAAACTTAATATGAAAAAACCCGTTTACAGGTCTTTCCCGTCTGCCGAACCTGAAACGGTAACAAAAGTTGAATACAGAACCCGCACCGAATACAAAACACGCACAGAATACAAAACAAAGGAGATTATACGTCAGGTCGCGGAAGTGCCGGAGTGGATATGGCTGAGCATAGCTTTAAACGCCGCTTTAATTTTTGGGGTGTATCTTGTTTACCGTCACAAAAAGGAGTCAGGTAAGGAAGTTTACGGAAATTATATCAGGGCCAAACTGATGCTGGCCAATGCTCTTAAATACGATCCCGAAATCGTGAAAAAACAGCTCGGGGCAGAGCGCGCCGCGGAGCTGTTTAAGCTTATTTCCCCGGAAAATATGCCCGAAGGCATAAGCATAAAACTGGTTGAGAGCAACAGGGCTTTTACCGATATCAATCCGCTGCCGCGTCTGACAGCGGATGTGATAGAGTTGGCCGAAGTTTTTCTGGAAAACCCCAAGGAAGTGGCGGAGTTTATAAAACCCTATCTTTATCACCAAGACAACAGGGTGCGGGGAAACGCGGTTAAAATTATGTTCAAACACAACGGCGCTCTGGCGCTGAAAGTTTTGAAGGATATGGCCGCGTCCGATGACAGATGGCAGAAGATTTCGGCCGTGTGGGTGTGCGGGCAGGTTAGGACGCGTGACGCTTTGAATTTACTGTCCGTTTTTGCTTCAGACGGCGACGCGGGTGTGGCGCTGGCCGCGGCCAAAGAAATTAAAAAAGAGGAAAAATAAAATGATGAAAGAAAAAGACAGAAAAAAATGGCTGGAATTGTCGCTTTCAGAGTCGATTACACAGTCGGACTTAACGGCGCTTTACAGATTCAGGTCAGACCCTTTTGACATTTTGTCGTCGGACAAAGAAGAGCTTGCAAACGTGATAGGCAAAAGGGCGTTTTCGCTGGGGAAGCCGGCCTTTGATTATGCAAAAGAAATGAAGATTATGGGAAAAACAGGAACGCGTCTTGTTTTCCTTGAAGATGAGGAATACCCGTCGCTTTTGAAAGAAATAAATGCCCCGCCGTTATTTCTGAGGGTGAGAGGAAAAATCCCGCAGCCGTCTGAAAGAATGATAGCCATTGTCGGTACGAGGCGCGCGTCGTCCTACGGAAAAAGGGTGTGCGAATATTTCAGCGGCATGTTCTGCGAAATGGGTTTCGCCGTAATCAGCGGCCTCGCCAGAGGAATAGACACGAAGGCGCATGAGACGGCTTTGAAACAAGGCGGGAAAACGGTTGCCGTGATAGGCTCGGGGCTTGATGTTGTTTACCCTCCGGAAAACGCGCGTCTTGCCGAATCCATAACTGAAAACGGTGCGCTGGTGAGCGAATATCCCATGGGAACACAACCCGCGAAAATGCATTTCCCGTGGAGAAACAGAATTATAAGCGGTATGGCTTGCGCTGTTTTTGTGGCGGAAGCGCCGAAAAAATCAGGTACGCTGATCACCGCGTCCTATGCCGCGGAGCAGGGAAGAGATGTGTGGGCCGCTCCGGGATGTATTTTTGATGATAATTACAGGGGCTGCCACGCGCTCATAAAAGACGGCGCGAAGCTGGTGGAGAGTGCTGACGACATCACGGGGGAGCTTTCTTTCGCGGGGTTTGAAAAGACGGAAAAAAAGATTTCCGCGAGGGACGCTGAAAAATCTTTTTCCGTCGATGAAGAGAAACTTTACGGCATAATAGGATGGCATCCCGTAAGCCTTGACGAGATAAAGCGCGACAGCGAAATGGACGTGTCAAAAATATTCAAAGTATTGACAAATCTTCAAATAAATGGATTTATTGATAATTCTGCCGGTGGAAAATTCGTCAGAAAAAAATAAATGAAAAAAGCTGGAAGTCCGCCTGCGGCGGGAGGGGAAGTTATGTTGAGTAAAGCGAAATCCGCCTGTGGCGGAAAAAAACATTTGGTAATAGTGGAATCGCCGACGAAGGCGAAGACGATAAAGAATTTTCTTACGGACGAGTACACGATAATGTCGTCCATGGGACACATCAGGGATCTGCCGAAAAAAGTGCTGGGTGTGGATATAAAAAAGGGTTTTAAGAGTTCTTACGGTGTGATCCCGGCAAAGAAAAAATTAGTCGCCAAACTCAGGGAGGCGTATAAAAATTGCGACCTTGTTTATCTGGCGACTGACGGAGACAGGGAAGGAGAAGGCATAGCCTGGCATGTGAAGGAACTTTTAAAAATTCCGGATGACAGGGTGCGCCGGACGGTATTCCACGAAATAACCGCGTCAGCCATAAAACAAGCGTTTAAAAAACCTCTTCTGCTGAATATGAATCTCGTCAAAGCTTACAGGGTGCGGCGCGCTCTTGACAGGATTGTCGGCTATAAGATAAGTCCCATCCTGTGGAGAAAAATAGCCTCGGGGCTCTCCGCCGGACGGGTGCAGTCGCCGGCGCTCAAACTCATCGCCGAGAGGGAAAAGGAAATCCGGGCTTTTAACCCCGTCACTTACTGGAAGGCAGCGGCTGATTTTGAAAATGCTGACGGCGCGCTCAGGGCGGACCTTGTCAAAGCCAGGGGTGAGACTCTCAAAGACGGCCGTATCAGTGACGAGGCCATACTCAAAGGCATAGAAAAACTTAAGGGTAAAGATTTCAGCGTGAAAAAAAATACGCTCACGGAAAAAAAGATATCACCCCCGCGGCCCTTTACGACCTCAACGCTGCAGCAGCAGTCTAACACCGTTTTGGGATTTTCTTCACGCAGAACGATGATTGTGGCGCAGCAGCTTTATGAGGGAATAGATCTTCCCGAAGGGCGCACGGGTCTGATAAGTTATATGCGCACGGATTCGGTTGCGGTGTCGCGCCAGGCTCAGACCGAAGCGAGAAAGCTGGTAGAGAAGCGCTACGGAAAATCTTTTCTTCCCGCCAAAATACCCATGTACAAAACAAAATCCGCTCATTCGCAGGAAGCCCACGAGGCGATAAGGCCGGTGAAGGTTGATATTGTTCCGGAAAATATAGAGAAGAATCTTACACCCGAGCAGTTTAAACTTTATCACCTTATATGGCAGCGTTTTATGGCGTCGCAGATGAAGCAGGCGTTGTCTAACACGCGCAGCGTTTTGCTGGAAGGGGATTCCTATATTTTCAAAGCAGTCTCAAGCGTTTTGAAGGATGACGGTTTTCTCGTGCTTTTCGATGAAAGGATAAAAGCGGACAGGGAAGGCCGCGGCCTTTTTGAATTTATAGAGAAGCTTTCCGCGGGCAGCGCCGCCCGGCTTACAGGCATTGAGACCAGCGAACATCAGACGCTGCCGCCGCCTCATTACAATGAGGCCTCTCTTGTTAAGACGCTGGAGGCAAAGGGAATAGGACGGCCTTCAACCTATGTTTCCATAATTGAAACGCTTTTGAGGCGCAAATATGTCATACGCAACAAAAGGCAGTTGCTGCTTCAGGACATCGGAGAGGTGGTTTCGGATGTGCTGGACAAACATTTTCCGCTTATCACAGATTATGAATTTACCTCCAAGCTTGAATCCAAGCTGGATGACGTGGCCGACGCGAAAGTGGGTGAGAAGGAAATTCTTGAGAATTTTTACAAAGAGTTTGAGGTTCTTCTTGGAAAAGCCAAGACAAATATTGAGACGCTGAAAAAGGTGACAGACAGAAAATGTCCCTGGTGCGGCACAAATCTTGTCGAGAAATATTCGGCTAACGGTAAGTTTCTTTACTGCGGTGCGGGATACAAGGCCTGCGTTTACAGGGTCTATTTCTCCGATGACGGGGAGTTGCTGCCGGAGAAAAAATTCTGTTCCAAATGCGGTAAGCCCATGGTTCTGCGCGTTGCCCGGCGAGGGCCCTTTTACGCATGCAGCGGTTTTCCTACTTGCAAAAGCATAATACCTTACCTGGAAGAAACAAAGCCCGAAGAAGTCAAGCCGGATGAAAGCGACTGAGGCTGTAAATTTTTTAAGGGAATTTGAGGTTTATCTCGTTGCCGAGAGAAATTATTCTCTCAACACTATCAGAGCGTACAGAAAAGATATAAGCGTTTTCTTGAATTACGCGCGGGACAAAAAAATAGATATTACCGTTCTTGAAAGAAGGCAGATAAGAAGTTTTATAACCCGCGCGAGGGACGGCCTCCGCCCCGGCGGAGGCAACATTTCAGCCGTGTCAATAGGAAGAATGCTTTCGTCAATCAGATCTTTTTTCCGCTTTCTAATCATTGAGGGCGTCATGGAAGAAAATCCTTTTTACGGCGTTTCGGTGCCGGGAAGAATAAAAAAAATCCCGACGGTTCTTGAAGAAAACGAAATGAATATTCTTCTGGATGCTCCTGATGTGAATTCGGCGAGGGGGCTCCGCGACAAAGCGATTCTTGAACTGCTTTACTCGACGGGAATGCGCGTGGGGGAGCTTGTCGCTCTCAAAAGAGGAGATGTGGATGTGTGGAGCTCGACGGTGAAAGTGACGGGGAAGGGAAGCCGTCAGAGATTCTGCTACATAACGGACACCGCCGTTGAGTGCGTAGAGCGCTACCTTGAAAAAAGACCGTTAAAACCCGAAGCTCTTTTTCTCAACAAAAACGGGACGCGACTTTCGGCGGTGTCGGTGCGAAGCATCCTCAACAAGCATATGAACAAGGCGGCCATTTCAAAGCATGTCAGTCCCCACAGCATCAGGCACAGCTTTGCCACGATAATGCTTTCCCGGGGCTGCGACCTCCGATCCATACAGGAATTTCTCGGACACAAGGATATTTCAACAACGCAGATATACACGCACATTTCAGCGAAAAGATTAAAGGACGTATATGACAAAACCCACCCCAGAGCGAAGTAAACTGTTTTCGAACGGGAAGCTTATTATCTTCAATGAAAATATTTCAGCATGTTATGACACGAAAATTATTTGTAGAAAGGGCCCGCCACGGGCACGCCGCCCCGGCGGATGAAACATTTTAGCTGTAGTCCTGCTTTTGTTAAAATTGCAGTTATTTAAAAATAATATTAGAAATGTTGGTTTAGGGAATGAGCAGAAATTTATTATGCGCGATAAAGGAAACCAAAAATGGAAAAGGAAAAATCAAAGGCGGTAAGATATTTTATCGCGGTGAAGCTGAGCGAAGAAGCGAAAAAAGAAATCAGAAATGTTTTCGGGCCTATGTCCGCCAATATTAGCGGAAAAATGGTGACGGAGGCGGCCATGCACTTTACGCTGAAATTTCTCGGTGAGTTGAGTGATGAAAAGGTGGAAACCGCGAAGAAAATAATTAGTGACGCCGCCGCGGAAGTTTCGCCCTTCCGCGTGTCGCTGGGAAAAACGGGTTCTTTTCCTGCAAAAAAACCCAGAGTGCTTTGGGCCGGCGTCAGAAAAGGCAGGGACGAACTTGCGGCCATAAGCAAATTTGTGTCATCCAGGGCGCTGTCCGATCTCGGTGTGGCGAAGGATAAAAAAGAATTTATCCCTCACATAACACTTTGCCGTCTCAGCGACGGACGCGTGGGTAAGAATTTTTACTCACTGAGATTTATCACGTCTTTTCAGGCGGAAAAACTTTTCCTTATCAGAAGCGAACTGCGCCCCTCCGGCGCCGTTTACAGCAACATCTTTTCCCGCGAATTCAAAAAAGGGGAAGAAGGAAAGCCGGCTCCGGAAAGAGGGACGGAGGAAAGTCCCTCAAAAGCGGATAATTAAAAAGCCGCATGTGAACCGATGACGATATACAGGATAATTATTATTTTCTCGGCGGGACTGGCCGCGGGTTTTATCAATGTGCTTGCCGGAGGCGGGTCTCTTATGACGGTGCCGCTCCTTATGTTCATGGGCCTGCCCGCGGCTGTGGCAAACGGCACAAACAGAATAGCTCTCATTTTCCAAAGCTCCGCGGCGACGGAGAATTTCAGAAGAAAGGGGTATTTTGATTTTAAATTCGGCCTGCTTGCGGCGCTTCCCGCCGCCGCGGGGGCGGTTATAGGTTCCTCGCTGGCTGTGCGGTGCCCGGATGAGCTTTTTAAGAAAATATTTACGTTTGTTATAATAATTTTTCTCTTTACGACGATGATTAAGAGAAAAAATAAGCAAGAATCGAACGAGATAGAGATTTTCTCCCGCGGGAAAAAGGCCGTCATAGCGGCGGTTTTTTTCTGCGTGGGCGTTTACGGGGGCTTTGTGCAGGGCGGAATAGGCTTTGTAATAATCGCGGCTCTTTCGTCGCTCACGGGTTTTTCGCTTGTTAAAATCAACAGCGTGAAAGTCTTTGTCATAGCCGTTTATCTTGTGCCCGCCATAGCTATTTTTGCCATGAACGGCAAGGTGGACTGGCTCACGGGTTTTGTTCTTGCCGCGGGGAATTCAGTCGGGGCAGTTATAGGTTCTTCCGCAGCCGTGAAGAAGGGTGACCTCTTTATAAAAAAAATTCTTTTTGCGGCGCTTGCGGCAATCGCCATAAAGCTTCTTTTTTTCTGAAATATTGAATACTTCTTGACAGCGCTTGAGGGTGTTTATTAAAATTTAATACAGGGAGGAAATTATGAGAAATGTTATAGCTGTCAGCTTGCCGGATAATTTGCTGAAAAAACTTGTAAGGTAATCTAAGGAAGAAAACGCTTCCCGCAGTGAGATTGTCAGAAAATCTCTTCAACAGCACTTTTTCGCAAGGGAATTTACTAAGAGCAGCAATGCGTTAACTAATACACTGAAAAATACATGGCTAAATGAGATAGTAGAAATATTGAAACTGCTCGGTGGACATGGATATTTAGGACAAATTTATGAAAAGGTTCATAAGAGGAAAAACAAGGTTCAAACACGTAGATGGAAAGAATCTGTTCGAAAAATAATTATAAGCAATAAAAAGATATTCTATTCGGTAGAGGGAAAAGGAAAAGGGCATTGGGGGTTAAGGTAGTTTTAATGTCAAATAAAATAATGAAGAAAAGTTATGTAAGAAAAAAAGAGAAAAAACAGGAAAGTACATTAAAAGTGTGTCCTCATTGCAGGTGGATGTCATTAGTAAATGAGAAACAAGAATATTGTCCTAAGTGTGGACTGACAATTAATGAAAACTTTACTGACAAAGTTCTTAATTTTATGGGGGGATCTTATGGGGCTTTTGTAATAATTGCTCTCCTTATTAACTATATAAACCATGATTATCCGGATGTTGGGGGATATTTTACCGCCTATATACTAATTGCCTGCATTATTTTCATGATAATCCATAATTATTCAAAAACACATGCTGAACTTTAATTATTTAGATGTGGGCGGATATTTTATCGCTTTTTTATTAACTGTTTGCATTATTTTTATGATAAGCCATCTTAACGTTTCAAAATACAACGATGTAGAAAAAGCATTACTCGATCAGTATTCTCAAATGATGAGTATGACGGGCATGTCTTCATCAGAGGCTAATAAAAATGTTGAAGATATGCTTGACCAAGCAATTAAGGAATCTAAAGAAGAGGGAACATATTATCTGCCTCAAAATTTAGGAGATATTATTTTGGGAGATGCTGAAAGTGATAATTCAACAATAAATAAAATTGCCGAAAGTATAATGCAAAAACTTCCTAAGAAAAAAGCGGAAGGAGTAACAGACGAAGATATTAGGTGGTGGTGGAATCTAAACGATATAGAAAGACGCATAATGTTGAAGCAAGACGATATTGCGAACGGGGCACTTTTTATATCTGAGCTTCAAAAAAGCAATGAATCCTCTAAAGAAAAAGCGGCACAAAAAGCGGCAGAAAAAGTAAGAAAATATCATCCAATATATGGCGACTCTGATGATATAACACCCGCGACAGGCGCTGATAGGCCGCTCCCGTATGAACTAAAAGATAGAATAAACATTTATATTGAAAAACGAGCAAGGGAAAATCCAGAAAAGTTCAAAAACGAAATTGAGCAGTCATCCACTTTTAATGCCTTAATCCGTAAGGAAATAAAAGCAGGGGCAAGCAGTGGCTATATAAAGGCCAACAGACAAAAAGCACTTGATATTTTATGGACATCATATTCTCAATATCGATCTGGAAATAAAAAAACAGGCCGACAAAGTTTAGAAAGAGCGCTTGCTCTTGACCCGGATTTCGCTTACGCAAATATTGTGCGTGCTGAATTTGCGCTGAAGGAAGAAGATTGGGATTCGTCAAGAATATATTTTGAGAAAGGACTCGCGCTGATAAAACAACCGAACCAGCCTTTATCACCGACAAAGAGTATTAACATTTCTCTTGAGGAAGTTGAAGGAGATAGTAGATGTTTTTTAGGTTATGTTTATGTGAAATTAGCACAGCAAGCGAATTATGCGGGAGATACTAAATCTGAAGAAAAGTATTTAAAGCTTGCGAACTTATCGTTAAAAAGTGGTTTATCTCTTAACCCAGGGGAGGAAGCGCGTAAAATTGCCGAGGGAATTTTGCGAGGGTTTAAAAAGATATTATAAAAGCAATATCTCTTCTGAAAAAAGAATACCATATTTCTTCACTTGTTTTATGTTTTCGCATGAGATGCTCTTTCTTCAAAATGACCCACTTATAAAAATAAATTGACGGTAATACTCAAATTTGATAGTCTTAATTCCTGAAATTGAGAAAAGTAGGAGGGGTTTATGGAACTTTTAATCAGAAACGCTCAGCTTAGAAAACGGAAAGGCCTTGTGGATATAGCCGTTGATAAGGGAAAAATTGTCAAAATCGCGAAAAAAATCAAAGCCAGCGCCGCCAAAGTCATAGATGCCGGCGGGAATCTTGTCACAGAACCTTACTGCAACGCGCATCTTCATCTTTGCAAAGTCTGGACTCTGCAGATGATGGACGAAAAAGCTCTCAAGGATTATCACGGTTCGGATATGGGAAAAGCCATGTCTGCGATTGAGCTTGCTGCCAGGGTGAAGGAAAACTACGACGAGAGATGGATAATAAAGAACGTCAGGAAAGCCGCGGAGATGGCCATGAAATACGGCAATCTTCACATAAGGGCTTTCGCGGATGTGGATTCCAAGGCAAAACTTGAGGGTGTGAAAGCTCTCATCAAAGCGAGAGAAGAATACAAAGGCCTTGTGGACATACAGGTCGTAGCTTTTCCACAGGACGGAGTCATAAGAGAACCGGGTGCGGAAGAGCTTGTTAAAAAAGCAATGGCCCTCGGCGCGGATATCGTCGGAGGAATACCCTGGATTGAATACACTGAAGCGGACGAGCTTGCGCACATACAGAAGATGATGGCCATAGCCAGAAAATACAACAAGGATGTTTCCATGCTTGTGGACGACGCCGGCGACGCCACGCTCAAGACTCTTGAAATGTACGCTGTGGAAGCCATAAAAACGGGCTGGACGGGGCGCTGTCTTGCACAGCACGCGAGAGCCATGTGCCTGTATCCGAAACCTTATTTCCAGAAAGTCGTGGCGCTTCTTAAAAAAGCTAAACTCGGTATTGTGACGGATCCTCACACGGGGCCGCTGCACGCGCGGGTGGGCGAACTTCTTGAGGAAGGCGCTTTAGTGTGCATAGGCCAGGACGACATTTCCGACGCCTATTATCCTTACGGCAGGAACAATATGCTTGAAATCGCTTTTCTTGCGTCGCACCTTTTGTGGATGACAGGAGCCGATGATATGGAAACGCTTTATGATATGATCACGGTCAATGGCGCGAAGGCCATGAACGTAAAAAAATACGGCATAAAAGAAGGCAATCCCGCGAGCATGCTTGTGCTCGGAGTTGACAGCGTCCTTGAAGCTTTCAGGGCGCAGGAGGCCCCAGCTTATGTGATAAACGGCGGCAAGGTTATAGCCGAAACGAAAAGCGTTACCAAAATATATGGGGTCAGGTCTTGACATTGGACAAGTTTGAGACATGGCGGTAATTTTTGAAAAAATGCGGTATTTTGAGATTGATTGGGAAAAACGCGAGAAGGGAAAAGAGTAAGGTTAAATGACAAGCAGAAAGAGTAAATGTCCAATGTCAAGACCTGACCCCATAGGAGGATGAATGAGTTTGAAATATGTGGGTAAAAATATCACAAGGCCGGATGCCGTAAAAAAAATAACGGGGAAATCCGTTTTTCTTGACGACATAAAACTTCCGGGGATGCTTTACACGGCGATTCTGACACCGCCCACAGCGCACGCTAAGATTGTGTCTATAGACACTTCCGCGGCTGAAAAAGAGCCGGGCGTTATAAAAGTCGTTACGGGCAGGAGTATAGATTTTCTCTTCGGCGATAATGTCAAAGACAGGGTGCCGATGGCTGTGGACGTTGTCCGCTACATAGGTGAGCCCGTGGCCGCGGTTATAGCCGAAAATCCCCATCAGGCGAAAATGGCGCTCAAGAAAATAGAGGTGAAATACAAAGCCCTCCCCGTCTATATTGACGCGAGGGATGCCTTGAAAAAGAAAGCCGTTCTCATTCATCCTGACAGCGGTAATTACTGGCACCTGCCGGGAATGGGCACTGAAGGGGGAACCAACATAGCCGATCATTATTTTCTCAAAAAAGGAGATGTTAAAAAAGGTTTCGGAGAAGCCGATCTCATTGTTGAAGGAGAGTTTAATTATCCTTTCAGCTCTTCAGCCGCGCTAGAGCCCCACGGCACAATAGCCCAGCATCACGAAGACGGGACCATAGAGATATGGTCGTCGTCAATTTGTCCTTTTGTCATAAGAGAGGACATAGCCCACACTTACAAACTGCCGGTTGCTTCCGTGCGGGTGCACATTCCCGAAGTCGGCGGCTGTTTCGGCTACAAGTCGGATGTCACCGTCGAGCAGACCATAGTTTACATAGCGAGTTTTGTTCCCGGATGCCCCGTGAAGTGGGTAGCCAGCAGAAAAGAGGATTTTCTTTCAACGCTTCTCGGCCACGGCATAAGAACGAAATTCAGGGTGGGTGTGAAGAAAAACGGGAAACTCACTGCTTTGAAAACAACCATTCTTCATTCCACGGGAGCTTATGTGGATACGGGTATTCACGTCATGAGAGGCTCCACCCACAATTCCACGGGAACTTATGAATTTCCCAACTGTTATCTTGACGGTTATTCGGTGTACACTAACACTCCCCCCATAGGCGCTTACAGGGGATACGGTCATCAGGAATCGCAGCTCGGCATTGAGAGGCTGATGGATATTATCGCCCGCAAGCTGGGTATGAACCCGTTTAAGCTGAGGGAAATAAATTATCTGGGACCCGGAAAAACAACTTCTCTCGGCGAGCGGCTTTGGGAAAGCAACGGCAATGTGAAAAAATGCGCAGATATTGTCAAAAAGAAAATTTTTAAGGGAAAAAAGAAAAAGGAAGACAAGGAGTATTATTACGGCCGCGGCTTTGCGGCGCTTATGAAGTCGCCTAAGGGCGCGCCTTTTTCTTCAAAAAGCTGTTATCTGAAATTTAATGTTGACGGCAGTGTTTCCATAAATATGGGCGGCGCCGAGGTCGGTCAGGGGCTGAGAAATGTCGTGCGTCTCGTCGCGGCTGAAGTGCTGAAAATAGATCCTTCCCGCATAAGCGTTTACACGGAAATTGACACGCAGTTCTCTCCCTGGGAATGGCAGACGATAGGCTCCATGTTTACGATTCAGGGCGGACGCGCCGTCGTGAGAGCCGCGGAGAAAGCCATACACCAGCTTAAAAAAACGGCGATGCAGGCTCTTAAATGCGATTACGACATGCTTGAATATGACGGTGATTATATTTTTCTCTCCTCTGATCCGGGCGTGAGGGTGGCGGTGAGGGATCTTGCGAGAGGTTATATGACAGAAGACGGCATAACCGTGGGTGAAGTTGTTCACACGACTTCCGACGCGAGACTGCCGCGCTACTCCAATCCTGACGCCAACGGACAGGGTTCTATGGGCGTGACCTATACCTTCGGGGCTCAGGCCTGTGAGATTAAAATTGAGAAAAAAACGGGTAAAATTATTGTGGATCATTTTGCTTCATCTTTTGATGTCGGGCGGGTGATAAATCCTATTCAGATAAGGGGCCAGGTTGTCGGAGGCGTTATGATGGCTTTGGGCTCGACGCTTTATGAGGAAATAAAATTTGATTCCGACGGGGTGTGCCTCAATCCGCGTTTTTCAAAATACAGATTTCCGACGATAAACGACGCTCCGGCAAAGCAGACGGTTGAGTTTGTCGAGACGCCGGGAAAAATAGGGCCTTTCGGCGCAAGAGGGATAGGCGAACATCCTGTTATAGGTGTGGCTCCTGCCGTGCTGAACGCCGTTTACGACGCAACGGGAATAGATTTTTATGAAATCCCGCTTGATCCGGAAAAAGTGAAAGCCGCTCTCGACGGTAAAAAAGCAAAGGGAGACAAAGATGCGTGAAAAAATAACATTTAAAGTGAACGGCAGAGAAAGAACTGTTGAGGTTGAGGGCTGGGAAAGGGGCCTTGATGTTTTGCGGGAGAATCTTGGTTTGACCGGTTCCAAACGGGGCTGTGACGACGCCACCTGCGGCGCCTGCACCGTCGTTGTAAACGGAGAGGCGAAAAAAAGCTGCGTGCTTCTGGCAAAAAAACTTGACGGTGCAGACATTCTCACGATAGAAGGTATTTCGCGGGGTAAAAAACTGCATCCCATTCAGGACGCGCTGATAGAATCCGGAGCCGTGCAGTGCGGCTACTGCACCCCCGGAATTGTGCTGGAGCTTTACGCGCTTTTTAACAAAAAATTATCAGCGTCAAAAAAAGAAATAAAAGACGCGCTCGCGAAGCATCTCTGCCGCTGCACCGGTTATGAGACGATTCTTGAAGGCGCGCTTCTTGCTCAGCAAAAACTCAAAAAGCAACGTTGAGCTCGTATGATCAATCACGGCATACAGCATCCGTAGACGGACGCTCACGTATGCGGTTCGCTGCCTATTCGTTTCGGGAACTATGCAAAACCCCTCACTCATATGGCCCGCTCCGGATGCTGTATGCCGTGATTGCTGTTATTTCGCGCCGGATACCGTCTCTCTTGATTAACCGGAAAAATGGGAACATCCCTTTTAATATATGACAAAATTTCAGTTTAAATTACAGGTTCTTGCGGTTGTTCTGCTTTTGTCGTCATGTGCTACGGTCAGGAAAACGGTGGATATCATTAAAAGTTCAGGGCTTGTCATAAATGAGAAAAATTTTTCCTATGTCAACTGGAAAGTGCCGCATCAGAAAAAAATCGTGTTTATAAACGATATTTACGACGGCGACACCGTCGCAGCGGGAGATGAATCCTGCGATGATCCTGACGGGGATTCTTCAGGCGGTGAAGTTGAGGTTATAAGATTTCTCGCTGTGGACACACCCGAAATAGCTCATCCCGAACAGGGCTTTGACACGGACGAGCCCGGAGCTGTCGCGGCCACTGAATTTACAAAAAAGGCTGTGTCAGGAGGAAATGTTATTCTTGTCGTAGATCCCGATAACAAGGAAGGCGTTTTTGGGCGTACTCTGGCTCTGATTTTTTATAAGGATCGCCGGGGCGATATGAGGTGTCTCAACTGGGAACTGCTCAAAAGGGGAATGGCAAAAGAAAATCTCTGGGCGAATGATATGTTGTGCAATAAAAGCGAATGGCGCAATATGGCAAAACTTGCCGCTCTGAGAAAACCCTCGGCTTTCATAGGTATGGGCAGACAGTCGCTCAAGGAAAAATTTGTTTATGACGCTCTTGAGTTTTATAGGCGCGGTGTCAAAAAATTTCCCTCCCACGCGGATTTGAGAAAAGATCTTGCCGTGCTTTACGGCAAACTCGCGCAGTTTGAAAAGAATTCACGCAAGAAGAAGGAATACCGCGACGGAGCTTTTTTTCACTGGAAGAAGCTGAAAGGTACGAAATACGGTGGCCTCGCGCGGCGCCGCATACAGCAGATGCTGATTACACCATAATGAATAAATTGTCTGCCATTGAGGCGCTGAGCAATGTTCAGCTCGCGGAGGATGTGTTCTGCCTAAAGTTTCGCGCGCCTTATATTGCTTCCGCCGCCCGGGCAGGGCAGTTTGCTATGCTGATGGCTCATGAAAAATCGGAGAGAATACCTCTTACCATAGCCGAGTCCGATTCTGAATCGGGTTCGGTTACGGTGGTGTTCAAGGTGATGGGCAGAAGCACTTCCGATCTGAGTTTGATGAAAAAAGGCGGCGCTCTTTATTACGCCGCGGGTCCCCTGGGAAAGCCTACGGAGTTTCCGGAAAGCGGCCGCACAATTGCCGTGGGCGGGGGGATAGGCCTTGCTCTCATAGTTCCCGTCATAAAGGAAATGAAAAACAGGGGCCTGTCAGTGACAACAATCGCCGGGGTCAGAGAAAAGAAATTCCTTTTCTGGGAAGATAAACTCCGTGAAGGAAGCGAGAAATTTTATCTGACCAGTGATGACGGCTCATGCGGAGAGAAGGGGTTTGTGACGGGGCCTCTCAAAAGAGAGCTGGATGCGTTCAGGGAGGGCGACCGCAAGGGTCGCCCCTACGCGTTAAAAGATATAAAATTTGTTTATGCCGTGGGGCCGGTTATAATGATGAGGACGGTGGCGGAACTCACCAGAATTTACGGCGTCAAAACTGTCGTCAGCCTCAATCCCATTATGGTTGACGGCACTGGAATGTGCGGTTCGTGCCGGGTGAAAGTTTCAGGAAAGGTGCGTTTCGCCTGCGTTGACGGCCCGGATTTTGACGCTCACGATGTGGATTTTGACGAGCTTCTTTCAAGGCTGACTCTCTACAACGATAAGGAAAAAGAGGCCGTCTCTCACAAATGCCGATGCCTGTAATAAAGGAAAAAACACCCATGCCCTTTCTGGACGCGAAAGAGAGGACGGGGAATTTTGACGAGGTCGCTCTGGGCTACACGAAAGCGGACGCGCTCAAAGAAGCTTCGCGCTGTCTCATGTGCAAAAACAAACCCTGTGTCGCGGGATGCCCCGTCGGCATAGACATACCCGCTTTTATCAAACTCATAACAGAGGAGCGTTTTGAAGAAGCTTACGAAAAAATAAAAGAGAAAAATTTTCTTCCCGCCGTTTGCGGCAGGGTCTGTCCGCAGGAAAAACAGTGCGCCGCCGTGTGCACTCTGGGAATAAAGAACGAGCCTGTTGCGATAGGGAGGCTTGAACGTTTTGTTTCCGATTATGCTGAAAAATCGGAAAAAGCTAAGAAAAATTTCTGCCGCGTCAGAACGGGGAAAAGGGTTGCCGTTGTGGGCAGCGGCCCGGCTGGCCTCACCGCCGCGGGAGAGCTTGCCAAAGAAGGCATAGCCGTAACTGTTTTTGAGTCGTCTCATGAGGCGGGAGGGGTGCTTGTTTACGGCATACCCGAGTTCAGGCTGCCGAAAGATGTTATAAAAAAAGAGGTGGAGCAGCTTAAAGATATGGGTACGGAAGTGTGTTTCGGCCATGTTATAGGCAGGACAAAAACTCTGAAAGATCTTTTTGACGAAGGTTTTGACGCCGTTTTTATAGGCGTGGGGGCGGGTCTGCCGCGTTTTATGGGAATACCGGGAGAAAATCTTAACGGCGTTTATTCGGCAAACGAATTTCTAACGAGAATAAATCTCATGAAGGCCTACCGTTTTCCCGAATATGTTACGCCGCTGAAAAATATGAAAAATGTCGTGGTTGTAGGCGGGGGAAATGTGGCGATGGACTCGGCCAGATGCGCGTTGAGAATGGGCGCTGAAAATGTTTATTGCGTGTATAGAAGAACCCGCACTGAGATGCCCGCACGCGCGGAAGAGGTGGCGCACGCCATAGAAGAGGGCGTTGATTTCAGGTTTCTCAGCAATCCTGTTGAAATAGAAAGCGGTGCAAAGGATTCTGTTAAAAGAGTCAAATGCCAGCGCATGAAATTGGGTGACCCGGATGAGAGCGGACGCAGAACCCCTGTGTCCGTCGCCGGTGAATATGATTTTATAGAAGCGGACACCTTTGTCGCGGCCATAGGCGTTTCCGCTAATCCTCTTCTGCTTGAAACCAGTCCGGGGCTAAAACTCAGCAAAAGGGGATACATAGAAATAAACCCCGAAACTTTTGAAACTTCCATAAAAAACGTTTACGCCGCGGGGGA
>SWCC01004738.1_pt1 | contig 33864 bp, 28 predicted proteins | sample 4692971 | NCBI WGS metagenome assembly SWCC01 (sample SAMN10267277, study PRJNA491770) | bioreactor metagenome | isolation source: DHS bioreactor inoculated with subseafloor sediment | place: Japan: off Shimokita Peninsula | collected 2006-08 | reverse complement strand
CTCCGGCTTTTAAGATTTTCTTTTTGTTCTCTTCTGTTGCATAACCCGTAATAGCTAAAACTTTTATATTCTTCTTTCTCTCTTTAATCATTTTACAAACCTTAAATCCATCAATTCCCGGAAGCATGATATCTAAAATTACCAGATCGGGATTATGATCACTTACTAACTGCCCGGCTTGAAAACCATCAGTTGTAACTAATATTTCATATTTCTTTTTTTTAGTTTTTAAAATTTTTGCAGTGGCTTCCAATATTTTGATATCATCATCGACAATAAGTATTTTCTTCTTTTCCGAAGTTACCAAGTTTTCCGGAATTGGAATATTATGCTGTTTGAGAAAAACGAGTAAATCCTTTTCCTTTACTCGGCGATGCCCACCTAAAGTAGAGAAAGATTCTATTTTTTTTTGGTCTATCCAGTTCCCGACTGTCGTCGGATAAACACCGCATATTCTGCTGATGCCAAAGGTCGTATAAGCTTTTTCACATTTTTTGGCCACAACACCCACCTCCTCTCACTGCTTATTGAAAGTTTACAGCTTTTACAGCTTTTTGTCAAGAGGCAAAAAGCTGTTGTCCTTTAAGAATCAAAAGTGGGCACTTTTATAGTAAAATTGTCAGCTCTTTTTTCTGGCTATAACTTTTTTGACCGCCGCGAGCACGTCTTTGTGCGTTACGTTAAAAACATGCATGAGCTCGCGCGCTTCGCCGGATTCGCCGAACCTGTCCTGCACGCCCACGAATTCCATGGGCACGGCATTTGTTTTCGCCAGACTTTCCGCCACGGCCGAACCCATACCGCCCATGACCTGCGCTTCTTCCGCGGTCACAACGGCGCCGGTCATTGAGGCTTCCAGCACGCCCTCCACATCCATGGGCTTGATTGTGGAAAGATTGTAAACGGCAACGGAAATCCCCTCTTTCTCAAGCATGAAAGCCGCCTTCAGAGAATCAAACACCAGCGGCCCGCAGGCGATTATGGACACATCCGTGCCTTCTTTGTATTTCGCTATTTTACCGAATTCAAAAGGCGTTTTTTCATCCGTAATTATGGGCATGGCATCTCTGCCGAACCTTATATAAACAGGGCCTTTGTTTTCAGCCGCCCAAAGAGTCGCTTTTTCGGTCTCGTGAACGTCGCAAGGCACCATCACTCTCATGTTGGGTATGCAGCGCATTATCGCCACTTCCTCAAGAGCCTGATGTGTCGCCCCGTCGGGGCCGACAGACACACCGCCGTGCGCGCCGCCTATTTTCACATTGGCATCACCGTAGCAGATAGAAGTTCTTATCTGGTCCCAGCATCTGCCGGAAGCAAAAACGCCGTAGGTTGAAAAAAACGGCACCTTTCCGGCGAGCGCCAGACCGCAGGCTGTGGCCGCCATATTCTGCTCGGCTATACCCATAGACATAAATCTGTCGGGAAACTTTTCCTTAAACAGCGACACCTTCGTTGATGAGGTAATGTCTCCGCCCAGCGCCACGACATCGGGATTTTTTTCTCCCGCCTTGACAAGACCTTTGGCGTAACCCTCACGTGTTGATTCCAGCGCCGGGTTTTCAAAATCTATTTCCGGAAGTTCTGTTTTTTTCATTTTATTTTCTCCTGTGCTTATTTTTCGGAAGCCGACTCCCACTGTTTTTCTTTCTCGTCCAGTTCTGCAAGAGCCGCTTTTTCCTGCTCTTCATTCGGGGCGACACCGTGCCATCCGGCTACGTTTTCCATAAAAGACACGCCCTTACCCTTAATCGTTTTGGCTATTATTACGCTGGGGGCGTCCTTGCACTCCCTGGCTTTCGCGAAAGCTTCCTTTATTTCTTTCATGGAATGGCCGTCTATCTTAATAACGTTCCAGCCGAAAGCTTCCCATTTTTCCGGTATAGGATTAATATTCATCACGTCTTCAATCGCTCCGTCTATCTGAAGACCGTTGTTGTCCACTATAGCGCAAAGATTGGATAATTTGTAATGAGCGGCCGACATCGCCGCTTCCCAGACGCTTCCCTCATCAAGTTCGCCGTCGCCCATTATGCAGTATGCCCTGTTGGCTTTCCCGTCAAGCTTAAAAGCCATAGCCATACCGCCGGCCACGGAAAGCCCCTGCCCCAGAGAACCCGTTGAGGCCTCAAGGCCGGGAAGACCCTTGTTCACGCCGGGATGACCCTGAAGACGGGAACCGAGTTTTCTAAGAGTGACAAGTTCCGCCGGATCAAAATAACCCCTGCGCGCCAAAACCGCGTAAAGAGCCGGGCACACATGTCCTTTTGAAAGAACAAAATAATCTCTGTCCTCTTTTTTAGGCTCCGCGGGATCTATGTTCATCTCGTCAAAATAAAGAACCGTCATCACATCAGCCGCCGAGAGCGACCCGCCGGGATGTCCGCTGCCCGCGGCGGCGATCATCTTTATAATATCCTTCCTGATAAGCCACGCTGTTTTTTCCAATTCCTTAATTTCCACTATTTCCTCCCTCTGTTTTTTCTTCTCCGGTTTTATTTTCCCCTGCTTTTTCTCCGTCCAGAAGCATTGACACTCTTGAAAGAAGCTGCCTTGAATTAAAGGGCTTCACTATATACCAGTCAGCTCCGTTTTCAATGGCTTTTTCAAAATCCTCGCCCATTCCGAGAGCGGTGAGCATTATCACGGGAATATTTTTCGTGCTTTCCGAGGACTTGAGTTTTCTGCAAACTTCATAACCGTCCATCCCCGGCATCATGACATCCAGCATTATAAGATCCGGCCCGAAGGCGGGAATCTCCCCAAAAGCCTCAATGCCGGAAGAAACGCATTTAACCTCATAACCTTTTTTCTGCAGCATAATGCGTATAACCATTTGAATTCTGGTATCGTCATCAACCACTAAAATCTTAGCCATTTAATAGAACTCCTTCATTTTCTAAAGCACGTTATTATAACAAGTTTCCTGCCGCATGAAAACAACCCAATTCAAAATACTTGTCACTTCGCATATTATTCCCCGATGTTTTTTTCGCCGGAGGTGAGATGACGGGGCCTCTCCAGCTTTTCAAGAACTTCCTTTTCACTTATACCCGTGCCGAGTATTTTATGAATTTTAACCATAAACGCCCCGTGCGTTATCGGCTTGGGGACGAATTCAACAACATTGGGTTCCAGCTCCACAAGGCCTGTCTGCTCCTGAGAAGAAAGAGCTTTCGCCGAAAGAATCAGCACCGGCACCTGCGCGGTCCTGCGGGAAACCGTCTGCAGCCTTTTGATAAGCTCGTATCCTGAAAGACGGGAAAGATTCAGTTCCGTAATAATTAAATCGGGGTTATCGTTGAGCGCGTGAAGAACGCCCCTGATACCGTCATAAGCCTCCCCTGTCCTGAATCCTTCATCCGCAAGATACATTCGCAAAAGCTTTACCACCTCTTTATCGCTGTCAACTATGAGAACCAAAGGCGGTTTATCCTTTCTTGCTATTTTTGCCATCGAACGCCTCCCTGATCATTTTATACCCCAGACGCTGCTTTCCAAAATTTGCTATATCAAGAACAACATTAAGGTATTCATAACTCTGTCTTATGTCCTTGAATGCTATATACTCAAAACAAAGACCCTCGTCGGCAAACATTCCGTTAAGTTTTTCATAAAACTCATCCTCGTTAACCCCTGACGCCTTGGGAGGCCCCACGACAATGGCCACTTTGATTTTTGCCGTATTTAAAACATTCAGAAAAGAGCTGTAATTTATGTTAGGAATATCATACTCCTGCTGCACTATGAAATCAAACTTTATGTGAAGCCTGTGTTTGGTCACCGTTGTCCGCACATAATCAGTCACCAGCTTAATGGCGCTGTCCCCGCGCACCGGATAAAAAAGAGCGCATTGTATTTCCCGCGTAAACTTAATCGGCTCGAACGCGGTTTTTTCCTTTTTTTCCGCGGGAGCGGACTCTTTTTTCGCGGACGAAGACGACTCAAGCTTGATGTCTTTTTCTTCAATGACAGGAATAGGCTCGGCGTTTTGCGGAGAAGCTAATTTGCGGAGTTCTGCCAGCGCCGCAATTTTTTCCAAATCAACTTTTTTGTCTTTTTTACGGCTGCCTAACGAAACCCCGAATTTTCCCTTGCCGAAATCCGGCGCGGCATATCGCTGACAGCTGTAGCAGTACCACCTGTCATACATTTCTATGTGTGACAGTTCCGCTCCGCAACTAGGGCATTGCGCCTCGGGCGGCGGAGGCGGAAAATCAGCGGGGGGAGCCGGAACGGCATTTTCCGCAGGCGGCGCATTTTCAGGCCGCGGCGCTGCTCCGGCAGCCGGTGCAGCAGCGGCAGGAAGTTTGTCAGGCGCGGCAGTTTTTGAAGATACCGGCTTCGCGGTCTTTTGCTCTCCCCGCTCTTCCTTCTGAATAATTTCCTCGCCTAATAATTCCGCCACAATATTTTTCAGGCTTTCCATCGTAATCTCTTCGCGGCGCAGCTTATGGTAAATGTTAAGTTTTTTGAGCACCCCTTCAAGCTCCCTGATATTGTCCTTGAATTTATCGGCTATATAATCCAGCATCTCCTCGGTCAAATTGAGAGAAGTGAATTCCGTGGAAATTTTCATTTTTAGGATTTCTCTGCGCGAGCTGAAATCCGGTTTCTGCAGCTTGTTCACCAGACCCCACTCAAATCTTGAACGAAGGCGGTCGGCAAAACCAGCAAGCCGCTTCGGACTCCTGTCGGAGGTAAAGACAATCTGATGATTCTTCTGATAAGCCCTCTCAAAAATAAGAAAGAAAATGTTCTGAATCTCCTCATCCTCAAGAAACTGTATGTCATCTATAAGCAGGGCATCCGCGGAACCGAATTTTTTCAGAAGCAAAGCTTTTTTTGCAGGGGAAGACAGCGCGTCCTGTATCATCGTAATGAGATCCTGCGCCTGTATATAAAAAACGGTTTTGCCCTCGTGGTATTTTTTTATGAAATTTCCCAGCGCCTGTATCAGATGGGTTTTGCCCCTGCCCACGCCTCCCCATATAAACAGCGGGTTGTACGACGGGGTGAACTCTTTGGCTATATCCTCGCAGGCCTGCTTCAAAAAACGGTTGAACCCGCCTTCGTATAAATTATCAAATGTGTATTTGCTGTTAAGCGGCGGTATATCGAAGTGCTCCCACTCGTCTTTCGGCGCTTCTTTTTTTTCCTGCGCGGAAGGAGCAGCCGGAATTTTTTCCACATCCGGCGGGGGCGGAACTTCCCCGGCGACTGGAGCGGATTCCGCGTCCGGCACAGACTCCGCGGGAATTGAAATCCCGGGCTCTCCGGCGGCGACCGGAGCCTGCGGAGGCAGCGCCTCCGGCGCGGCGCTCCGCTCCGGCGGATGCAGCATCGCATCCGGGGCAGGCGCATCCGATGTATGTTTTTTCAACGCGGAAATTATCTGTGTTTTTATTTCGCCCGAGGAACCATAAACATAAAAAGCTTTTTCAAAATCAGAACCGGTATTTTTAAAAGGGCGTCCGCATATAGGTCCTATTTCTTTTATTACGTTCAAACAGGATGTTTCGTCAGCGGTGATTTTTACCTTGTAGCGGAAACGTTTGTCTGACGTCGGGCTATAAACAAGTTTGTAGCCTTTTATCATTTACCTCCGCGGTGATAGGACAATATCCGTTATTAAATTAAGATATCTGAATTTTTTGTCAATATTGTCTTCAGTTATAACTTTTGGAACAAAACCCTTCTTTTTTATTTCCCTGAGAAGCTCTTCTCCCATGGCATCAGGCGCCACAACAAGGACAAAACTGAATTTGTATTTTTTAATTTCTTCCATGATGCTTTCCTTGCTCGCGCCTTCCGAATACACGACAACACCCGCAGGCTTAAAGTCAAAATTGATATTTTTTTCGGCGACTATTTTCGCTATATTTTCTTTTACTATATCCGCCTTGTCCCTACTGCTTTCGGGACAAAGATAAAGCACATCTATGGGTCTGGCGTCTTTTCTCCCCGGCTTGGCATCCGTTTTTTCGGCTTCGGGTTCTTTTTCCGGAGCAGACGGAGCAGGCGGAGCTTCCTCTTTTTGAACGGCAGGTTTTTCGCTTCCCGCAAAAGTTTCTATCAAGGGACTGCCCAAAGGTTTTTCCGCGCTTTGATCCGGCGTAAGCTGCTCAAATTTTTCTATCACCGGCACCGAAAGTTTTTTTTCTTTTTCGGGAGAAACCGGCGCTTCTTTTTTTCCAAACTGTTCTATTACAGGCGCGGAAACGGAATCTTTTGTCTCTGCCGGTTTTTCCGTCGGAACAGCCTTCTTTTCTATCACTGGCGCCGCGGCGCTCACCTCTTTTTCAGACACAGCCGACTTTTCTTCTTTAGTTGTTTTCGCCGGTTCCACCGGCTTTTTTGCCGCGGCGGCATCAGCATCGGCGGAAATTTTTTCCTCAGGCTTTTGTGCTTTTTTCGGAAACTCTATTTTTTTCGGCTCCGCCGCCGGCTCGAGGGATAATTCTTTCAGTTCCTGATTTATGAGTTTTTCTATATTGGCCGAGGCGCCGTAAACATAAGCCGCCCATTGAAAATCAGCCGAATCGCTTTTGAACACAACGCCCACGTAGCCCGTAAAACTTTTCTTGAGCTTTTCTGCGTCCCCCCTGTCTTCCGATGAGAAAAACAAAAGCTTTCTGTCCGGAAACTTCGGAGCCGGGCTGGATTTTATTTGCCATTTTTTTATCATAGCTGTTATTCTACCAAACTGCCCGCCAGACCGTCAAACACAAAATGCGATTGTCCGGGAGTTTACCTTAAATCAATTCACAAAAATCCGATAATATGCTATTCATAGACGATAAAAGTTCTGAATGGAGGCGTGGCCGAGTGGTCGATGGCGGCGGTCTTGAAAACCGTTAGGTGATGAGCCTCGGGGGTTCGAATCCTCCCGCCTCCGTATTATTCGTAATTCCTCATCATCCTCTGCGCCTTCTCTATTCTTTTGAGAGACGCTTTGTGATCAGGATCTATATCCAGGATTTTTTCCCAGTAACTTATGGATTTCTCGTAATTGGCCTTGTTGTACGCCCGCACCGCTTTTTTCCAGTATTTCTTTTTGAGTTCTTTCCCGTCGCTGGTGTTTATCTTCCTTCTCCTGCCGCTGGAAGTTTCGCTGTTCCCGTAAAATTTGAGTGTGGCTGAAAGTTTCCAGAAACTCATATCGGTGAGGTTGGTAAAATTCAGAAGATCTATCTGAAGATTGTCTGTTACCTTAAAGCCAGCGCCGAAAGAGTAATCAGTGTTTCTGGTTGTGGTTATATCTTTGGGGTCAACGGTAGTTACAATGGTAGTAACTGTTTTGACCGGGTATGTCGCGGCATAAGATGTAGTAATTGTCGTGTCTTTGTTTTCTACGGTTGAGATTTTATGAGACGCTCCCATACGCAAAGTCAGCCATTTCTTAGCTTTGTATTCAATCCCGATCGGCAGAATTAAATTTGTTATTTTATTTTCTGTCAAATCCTGGGTTCGGGGATTGTTACTGTAGGAGGTAGTTACTGTTGAACCGTTAAACTTGTATATTCCCTCACGGATCCAATCCGTTTGTTCGTTTTCAACTGAATATTTTATAGCCATAGTCAGTATAAGATTTTTGTCCAGCTTGTTCTCAAACCCGCCGCCAAGTTCCAGAGAATCAATTTTGTGTGTGGCCTCTCCGCTTCTTGTCCAATCACCTTTCCAAGAAAACCCCCATCCGTCATCTATCAAATTCCAAACATTCGGGGTTGTTATGTTGCCCTTAAGCGAAATTGAGCCATAATCAAAAATGCCCCGCAGGATTAAATTATCGCTTGCGGAATATTTTCCAAGAAGCGTTAATCCTAAACCTGTTCCCTCTATTTTTCCTGTTCCGCCGGCCGATGCAATCTGGTTGTAATCGGCAGTAGTGCTCCCATATTCCTTCGTTCTAAACCAGTTTTGCACCGAACTATCCGCGAATTCTATTTCGCCCAGAACTATGCCCAGCATACCGCCGAGCGATAATTTATCGTTAATCTGTAATTCCGCCGCAGGACCAAGTGTTATGAACTTTATGATTTCACTGTCCGTCACATTGGAAGTTGTGAGAGAATAAGAAGAATTGCCGAGCGTCCATTTATCGTCTTTTTCCGAATAGATATTGGTTGCGATTTCTTCGTCATTACTGAAATTAAGAAGGAAACCGAATTTTATCAAATCCATCGGCTGAAAACCTATCAAGTATGTTACATCACTTTCCAGTATTTCTTTTTCCGCTTTACCGTATTCTCGGTCATAAGTGTTAGTTGTTTTGTTTTCGGTTACGTTTTCATATTCGCCAGCTGGAGTTCCTGTTAGAGCAATATCATTTTCATCTTTAATTGTCTGTGGCGTTAAACTGCTGTCGGCGCCGTAAATGAAACCGAGTTTACCGAAACCGCCGAAAGGCGCCACGCCTCCTATTAAATATTCATTGGCGCTAAAGGAACTTCCGTTCAATGCATACTCGCCGCCGGTGGAGAGATTGCTCAAGTTGGTGTAAAGCCGGTAGCCGTCTATTTCAAGAATGTTATAGGGAATAAACATCATATCCGTGTATTCATCTTTAACGAGGCCTTCAAGGTCTCCGTGCATTCCTTTCAGTCTGAAAGAAACATCCTCAACGGCAAAGGCATTGAACGCCGCCGCACAAATAAAACCAGCAATTAAAATCAAAGATTTTTTCATTTTTGTTCCCTCCGCGAAATGATTTCAGAATTCGCCATAATAACCGCCAACAGATTTTGCCGCATCACGCGACTCCTGTTCCGCACGCCATGAAAGACGCCGTGTTCTGTAATGTTTTTCATTGCGTTTTCATGATAACAAAAGAAACCTGCTCATAGCAAACAAACTTTCGCAAAACTCATGAAAAAAGTCCCGCGGAAAGATTACTTGAAAAATATTACGATTCGGATTTGCAGATTTAGCGATATGCTTCTCGTCTATGTTTAATTCTGTAGATTATAATCCGTATTAGATACTAATTAAATGTCTCCCAAACGCAACGTAGTCAAAGCCGCGTAAATATGTTATCCTTCCGCAAATATTTTTAGTTTGTTGATTTCAAAAAAGGAAAGAAAAAATGGAAAAAGGAATACTGGCATCAACTGTCGAGGCTATTTTAAGTACGGTTTACAAATGTTTTAATCTTTATCTCGGTACGCGGATTTATTTTTCTGTTAACAGAGGGGGCATCGTGCAGCTGCATGCGTGGGTGGCATATTTTAACATTGAAGGCGCCGCAAGAGACAATAAGGATACCGCCGGAAACATAGGCTCTTTTGTTCCCGGAGCAGCGGTTTCGCTTGGTTTAAAAGAGCTGTGGTCGTGGAGACTCAGCTCCTTTGGTGTTATGTTCATGACATGGGCTCTAAAACTTGAGCAATCTTTTATAAATCCGCTTATGCGAGTTGTGACTACGCCGCTGAACCGGCTGGAACAAATTATTTTTAAGGACGGCCTCAAAAATTTAGCAGCCCGTATGAGAAAAAGCTTACCGGGCAGATTGCTTGAAAAATTGTCCAATCTTATTCTTAAAGCATCGCCGGGCGCCATCAATGATGAAGCAAAGAATAAAGCCGTTTACAGATTTGCGTCCGCCGTGTTCGGTTCCTTATTCTGGCTGGCCGACCTCATGTGGCAGCATTCGCCCGATGTCTATTACCCTCTTGAGGCCCCGATAACAAACTGGTATATGTACGTCGCTCCCACGATTTCAGTTTACATAGGCCTTGTCAGCAAAAATTTTCTACTGGCCGTAATTGGAAGTATTTTCCTATTTATAACCTGCGTTATGAATGTGCAGTCAGCCGGAATTTTTTATATCCTCGGCGGCCTCACAAAAAGCCTTGCCGCTTTCACCGCCATGGTTTTTATCGGTAAATTCCACGAGAAGATGCACCCGGTGTACCGTTTTGCGGCAAGCATCTTTGACCGCCGCTAAAATTATTCCGCTCTTATTCATAAAAATTTGCCTAAACGCTGGAGTATAGGCATATTTTTGTTTCCAAAAATTAGCACATATATTGCAATATAGGCATATTTTTGTTATTGTAGGGCAATTATGAAGGAGTATATAAACAAAAAATTAGTAGCGGAGTTTAAAGACAGAAATCATTTCAAAAGAAATGAACTGTATGATTTCTATAGGAAATATGAGCCGAATTTGAATGAAGGAACATTCGGCTGGCGTATTTACGATTTAAAACAGAAAAATATAATTAAATCTATTGGCCAAAGTTTATATGCGATATCATATAAACCAAAGTATACTCCGGATATTTCAAAAAATCTTCTTAAATTAGATAAGTTAATACGTGAAAAATATGTTAATGCCAAATATTCAATATGGGAAACGACGTGGTTAAATGAATTTACAATTCATCAATCAACAAGAAATTTTATTATTTTAGATATTGAAAAATTTGTAGTAGAATCGGCATATTATTATCTGAGGGATAAAAAATATGCAAATGTTTTTCTAAACCCCAAAGAAGATATTATTAATCAATATATTGCCGAAGAAAAAGAAGTAATCTTAGTAAAAACTTTATTGCATCGGGCGCCTGTCCACAAAGTGAGAAAAACGAGTGTTCCTTTGCTGGAAAAAATTATGGTTGATATTTTTTATGAAAAACACATATTCTTCTTTTATCAGGGAGAAGAGATGTTTAATGTTTTTGATAAGGCGATGAGGAATTATTCTATAAATTTTACCAAATTGTTTGCATACGCGAAAAGAAGAGGTCAGGAAAAAAATATAAAGGAATATATCACCACGAATTTTCCGGATCTTATCAGTGAGTTGACAGAATGATCGATATCAGATGTCTTAAGTCGGCTTGGACAGATAACTTTAAAAGTAAAGAAAAGTATTCAAAAATAGATCCAAGCTTGTTGAATAAAATGATCCATGCATTATTTCTTTTAGAATTGTTGCAATCAAGCGGTTTTGATTTTGTTTTAAAAGGCGGCACATCTTTAATTCTTTTATTAGACAATCCGCAGAGATTTTCCATTGATCTTGATATTACAACTGAAGAATCGCAGAAAGCCTTAGAAAAAGTTATTGAAAACATTTTACATGGGGGAATATTTTTAAGGTGCGAATATGACGAGAGAAGAAGTTTTATAAAGGGCATTCCAAAAGCGCATTATAAGTTTTATTATAAATCGGATTATCAAACAGAGCCGGTAAGTATTATATTGGATGTCCTGTTTGAAAAAAACAAATATGCGAAAATCATAGAAGTGCCTATAGCTGCGATTTGGCTTGAAAATACAGGGCAACCCACCATGGTCAAAGTCCCTGCAATTGATGCAATAATGGGTGACAAAATGACTGCATTTGCGCCAACCACAATAGGCGTTCAATACGGCCAAAGCAAAGATTTGCAAATTATTAAGCAGCTGTTTGATCTGAGTAAATTGTTTAATGAGTTTTCGGATTTGGATGTTGTATATAAAACGTTTGCCGCGATCGCGCAGGCAGAAATTAAATACAGAAAAAAAACTATATCAGTCAATGATGTTCTGGAGGATATAATAAGAGCTGGGCTTTTAATTGCCAAAAGAGGGGTATCAAAGGACGTTAAGGAGCAAACGCAATATAGGGAATTGGCATCAGGACTATTGAAAATCAAGAGTTTCCTGATATCAGAAAAATTTCGAATTGATGAAGCGATTGAAGCATCAGCGAAGATTGCTTACTTGGCTGCGAGATTCAAAAATAAAGATTTTAGTAAGATAGAATACTATTCTAAAAAAGCCAATTCTCCGATGCCGTTTATTGAAATAAAAGAGTATTCATTTTTAAATAAGCTGAGAAAATTGCCCAATGAATCTTTTTATTATTGGACAAAAATAATTGAGCTAATTAGTTAAAAGAATTGCCGGGGCATTGTCAAAGACCCCCAAAATATGCTATTTATAGACGGTAAAACACATTTGCGGAGAGGTACCCAAGCGGCTGAAGGGGCGGGTTTGCTAAACCTGTAGGGGTCCGTAAGGGCCCGCGAGAGTTCAAATCTCTCCCTCTCCGCCATTAATTTAACATTCACTGAACAGAGCAAGCCGACCGCTTGGCTTGCGTGAAAAGCGTGACGGAGGAAAGTCTCGTCTCTGCGCGCGTAGCGAACATATTAGGAACCGTCCCCAACAACTAACTTGATTTTTGGCGGCTTTGTTGTTAAAATCCCTTTACATTATGAATTTTATCAGCAAATATGAACTCGTGAAAGCGGCAAGGGGGAAAATCCCCGTGGATGTTCTTTTCAAAAATGCCCGGCTGGTAAATGTTTTCTCCGGTAAGATAGAAAAAACCGGAATCGCCGTGCACAAAGGCGTTGTCGTGGGTTTTGGAAACTACAAAGCGAAAAAAACAGTTGACATAAAAAACAATTATATCGTTCCCGGTCTTGTGGAAGGCCACATACACACGGAAAGCTCAATGCTGGAAATGGGAGAATTCGTGAAGGCGGTTCTGCCCTACGGCACGACCACCGTTATATGCGATCCTCACGAAATAGCGAATGTTCTGGGGCTGGAAGGCATAACCTATATGCTACAGTCGGCAAAATATCAGCCAATGGACATATATTTCACTCTGCCGTCAACGGTGCCCGCCACCAATATGGAAACTTCCGGAGCAAGTCTTTCGGCGGTTGACCTTATGCCTTATTTTTCACAAAAATGGGTCGTCGGCCTCGGGGAAGTCATGAACGTGCCCGGCATCCTTGAAAATGACAGAGAAATCTTTGACAAACTGAAAATAGCTTCCGGCAAAGTTATAGAAGGGCATGCGCCCGGCCTCATGGGAAAAGATCTTTACGCCTACATAACGAGCGGTGTCCACAGCGATCACGAATCGTTTGGAAAAGAAGAAGCTCTCGAAAAACTTTCGGCGGGAATGACCATCATGATACGAGAAGGCTCCGTGGCCAAAAATCTTAAAACGCTGGCCGGGCTTGTCAACGATAAAAACCAGAGCCGCTTCTGCCTTGTCAGCGATGACCGCAACCCCATTGATCTGGTGGAAAAAGGTCATCTGGATTACGCAATAAGGAAGGCTATCTCCTTAGGCGTGGAACCTGTCACCGCCATAAGAATGGCCACCATCAATCCGGCGAGGCATTTCGGTCTCCGCAACGCCGGAGCCGTCGCCCCCGGATATTTCGCGGATTTTATTATTGTGGACAATCTGTCCGAATTCAAGGTTATGTCCGTATATAAAAGGGGGGAGGAAGTTGCCCGGGGCGGAAAAGCCCTCAAAATCAGAAAGACAAAACCGGTGCCCCTGCGCAGCAGCATAAACGTCAAATGGATAATGCCCGCGCATTTCAAACTTCCTGCAAAAACAAAGAAGGTCAATGTGATAGAACTCGTCCCCGACGAGCTTATAACAAAAAAACGCGTAATGACCGTAAAGACGGAAAACGGTTTTGCCGTGTCCGATACAAAAAACGATATTCTGAAAATTGTTGTTGTTGAACGCCACAAAACGACGGGTAACATTTCCCAGGGTTTTGTAAAAGGTTTCGGCCTTAAAAAAGGCGCTCTGGCCTCATCCGTGGGGCACGATTCTCATAATATAATATGTGTCGGCTGCGACGATGAAAGTATTTATCAGGCGGTGCTGTCCATTATAAAATCCGGCGGCGGGCTGTGCTGCTTCCTGCCCGAGCGGCAGGAAATTCTCCCGCTTCCCATAGCGGGCCTTATGAGCGACAGGGATCTTTCCTTTGTTTATACGAAATTGAAACAGCTGCACAAAGCCTCTTCCTCCATGGGCTGCAAACTCGCTGATCCCTTTATGGTGCTTTCTTTTCTCGCGCTGCCGGTCATACCGGATTTGAAAATCACGGATAAAGGGCTTGTGGATGTGGTGAAGAATAAATTTACGGAACTTTTTGTCTGACCCGAAGTGGTCAGTGAAATAAGTTGATATATCCGAAGGAGGAAATGTGACTGAAAGCGAAAATAAAAAGAGGGTTATTGTGATTGTCCTTGACAGCGTCGGCGTCGGTGAGATGCCCGATGCCGCGGAATACGGCGACAAAGGAGCCGACACTCTCGGACATCTTGTTGAGAAATTCGGAGGCCTGGATCTGCCTAATCTGGAGAAACTCGGATTGAGCCTTATAAAGAATCTTCATCCCGGACAAGAACCCGCGAGCGCTGAAGGCGCCTACGGCAAAATGACGATGGTCTCCGCCAGCAAGGACACGACGGCGGGGCACTGGGAAATAATGGGGAGCCCCGCAAGGCGGCCCTTCCCCACTTACCCGAACGGTTTTCCCGAAGATCTGCTTGAGACTTTCAAAAAAGCCGCGGGTGTTGACGGAATACTGGGCAACAAAGCGTCATCCGGAACCGTTATACTGGAAGAACTCGGCGAAGAACACATAAAAACGGGATTTCCCATAGTTTACACTTCCGCCGACAGCGTCTTTCAGATAGCGGCCCACGAAAAATATTTCGGCCTGGACAGGCTTTACCGCGTCTGCGAAAAAGCCAGAGAAATTCTTAGGGATCCTCATGCGATAGCGCGCGTCATAGCAAGGCCTTTCACGGGCAAAGCGGGCAGTTTCGCGCGAACAACAAACCGCAAAGATTACGCCATAGAGCCGGTTTCAACAACGCTTCTTGATCTCGCCTCTGCGGCGGGACTTAACGTCGTGGGCGTGGGAAAAATAGGCGATATTTTCGCCCACCGGGGCCTTAGCGAAGAACAGCACACCGGGCTTAACGCCGCCGGAATAAAGCAGACAATAGATGATATAAAAAGAGTTCCCGCAAAAAAAGAACTTATGTTTGTGAATCTGGTGGATTTCGACAGCCTGTTCGGACACAGAAGAAACCCGCAGGGTTATTATGACTCACTAAAGGAATTTGACGCGGCTCTTCCGGAGATAACAAAGGCTATGCTGAAAGACGACATGCTTATTATCACCGCCGACCACGGATGCGATCCCTCATACACCGCGCACACTGACCACACAAGAGAATTTGTGCCGCTGATTGTATCGGGCAGCATGATAAAGCCGGGCGTAAATATAGGAACGAGGGAGTCTTTCGCCGATTTAGGCGCCACGGCGGCGGAATACCTCGGCGTGGAAGGCCTTAAACACGGAACATCATTTTTGAAGGAGATATTATTATGAACGCAGCAGAAAAAGCTTACAATGTTGTAAAGAAGAAAATTGACGGAGCCGAAACCGCTCTGATACTGGGAAGCGGCCTGGGAGCTCTGGCGGATGAAGTGAGAAGCAGAAAAGAAATTTCGTATGACAAAATACCGGGATTCGCGAAAAGCATCGTGCCCGGCCATTCGGGGAAACTCATTTCCGGCACCATAGCTTCGCGGAAGGTCATAATTATGTCGGGAAGAATTCATTATTACGAGGGCCATCCCATGGCAAAACTCGTGCTCATGATAGAAGTTCTCTTTAAAATGGGCGTGAAAAAACTTATCGTGACAAATGCCGGCGGAGCCGTGAAAAAAAGTTTTAAGGTGCCCTCGCTTATGCTGATTAACGATCACATAAATATGCTGGGTGACAACCCCCTTATAGGCGGAGCTCATTTCATAGATTTAAGCGACGCTTATGACGCGCAATACAGAAAAATTGTTAAGGCCGCGGCAAAAAAACTAAAAATCAAAATAAATGAAGGCGTTTATCTGGCTTTTTCGGGCCCGTCTTATGAAACAAAAGCCGAAATAAGAATGGTGCGAACACTCGGCGGCGATGCGGTCGGAATGTCCACAGTGCCGGAGGTAATCACTGCCAAAAAACTCGGTATGCGGGTTATAGGCATATCCTGCATGACCAACTACGCCTGCGGCGTGACGGGCGCGCCTCTCTCGCATAAGGAAGTTATGGAATCCGGAAAACAGATTTCCAGGGATTTCATAAGGCTGATAAAAGGGATTCTTTCTTCAAAAAAATTCTGAAACACACAGCAATCATTATAGGAGGATGAAAACTGCTGAATTACCTTTCGTCAAGAATTGACGCCGACAGGCACATAGTTGATTTTCTTATCCGAAGAGGCCTGCAAACAGAAAGCGAAATCAGGGATTTTCTTAACCCCGAAATAAATATTCCCGAACTGCTGGGGAGTTTCCCCGACATGAGCAAAGCTGTAGACATGCTGAAAGACGCCGTCCGCAAAGGCGAACGCATAGCTCTGATTAGCGATTCGGATGTGGACGGACTCAGCTCTCTTCTTATTCTTGACAACGCATTACGCGAAGCGAACACTTCTCTTTTTGTCTGCGGCGGGCCCTCTCACGGCATAAATCCTCCGGATATCAAAGCCGTTCTGGAATCGGAGCCGCGGGTTGTCGTCACCGCCGATGTGGGGATTTCAGAGCACGCCGCCGCGGCCGCTTTCAGGGAGCGCGGCATAAAATTCATAATAACGGATCATCATTATCCCTGCGGAAAAACAGCTCCCGCGGATGCCATAATAGATTCATGCCTTGCGAATCCGTCCGCGGAGATGGCCGGCTGCACCGTCGCCTTTTGCCTGGGCGCATCTTACAGATTGAGCATGAAAGAAGATTTCGACGGAATTAAAATAGCCTGCGATATAGAGACAACGGGGCTTTCGCCTTCTCAAAACGAGATCATAGAAATAGGCGCCGTAAAGTTTTCAGGAGTCAAAGTCATAGACCGTTTTTCATCTCTGCTGAAACCCTCTTCTCACATAAGCGCCGAAATAAGCGCTCTCACCGGCATCAGCAATCTGGAACTTGAAGGAGCCCCCGACCGCGTGGAAGTGCTTCGCTGTTTCAGGGAATGGATAGGCGATGAAACTCTCATATTTCACAACGCACCGTTTGACACTTCTTTTATAGATTCCGAATTCCGTAAATATCTCGGTTACAGTCTTAGTAATGCCATGATTGACACCCTCCCTATGTCAAGAAGCGCTCTGCCGTTACAGAGCCATAAGCTGGAGAGTCTCAAAGATTATTTCGGAATCAAGGCTGCAGCGCACAGGGCTCTGCCCGATGCGGAAACAGCCGGCAAGCTTTACATGATACTGGCTCATTTCAGAAGTCCGGCTTTCAGGGTGTTCGCCGAACAGAACCTCCCCCTTGCGGCTCTCGGAACACTCTCTGACAACATAGCGCTGAAAGGAATATCCCGCGCTCTCGTCAAAAAACATCTTTCCGGAATTTTTGACGTGAGACGCTATTCGATAAAAACTCTTCTTAAAAAACTGGATATATCCAAAAAAAATCTGAGACGGGATCTGACGCTCAAACTTATCCCTTTCCTTAACACCCCCAAAAGAATGGGCTTGCCGCATCTTGCGCTGGATATACTCAAAGCGGATTCCAGAAAAAATATTTCCAAAGCTTTCGGGCGTGTAAAAGAACTCAACGACAGAAGGCAGAGTGAAATGAGAATTTCTTTCGCGGAAATACTGACGCGCATACACGGTGACGGTTTAATCAAAAATCCGGTTATTATGCTGAAAGCGGAAAAACTCCCCGAAGGGCTGCGCGGGCCGACAGCGTCAAGAATTTCACAGATGTTCGGAAAACCTTCGGTTGTTTTCACACGACCCGCAAACGCGGATTTCTGGACGGCTTCCGCCAGAGGCGCGGGACACGATATGCTTGAGGCTTTCAGAAACTGCGGCGGCGGCGCCGAATTCGGCGGCCATCCGGGCGCCTGCGGCATAAGAATAAATTCCGCCAAACTGGACAAATTCATAGAAGACTGCGGTGATTATTTCAAGAAACAAAACGCGCGAAAAACTCCGCCGGCGCCGCCGTCCGGCGTCACGACGGGGAAGAATGTCCGCCGGGGCGGGCTCAGTTTCAGATCAGGGGCGGATGTGATATGGGACGACTGGCTGAATAAAAATATAAAAAAATTTCTTGAAATTCTGGAACCTTTCGGAAACGGAAATCCGCTGCCGCTCTTTTCAGGGGAGGGGATGACCTGCGTTTCGGCAGCGCAAAAAGGAAAAAAATTTCTGATAAGGTTGAAAAAAAACGATAAACTTCTTAGTATAATCACTAATGAAGATCCTGGCCGCGGTGTTATGGATGTTGTTTTCACCGCGCTAAGACGGAAAAAAAAGATTATTTTTTTCTTAAAAAGTTGGAAAAAGAAAGAAGGATAGATTTGAAATTTAACTGCCCGCCGCGGCGGACTTTCAGCCGCGGGCAGGAAATGCAAGGAGGAAAAATGTTTAGTGTTTATGAGGTGATTAAAAAGAAGAGAGACGGCAATGTTTTATCAAAAGAAGAAATTGAGTTTATGATATCAGGTTTTGTCAAAGGAGAGATTCCGGATTATCAGATATCAGCTTTTCTGATGGCAATATTTTTTTCGGATATGACAGCGGAAGAAACCACGGTTCTGACAGAGTGCATGGTTGATTCCGGAGACCGCGTGGATTTAAGCGGTATAAAAGGTTTTAAGGTTGACAAACATTCTACAGGCGGAGTCGGTGATACCACCTCACTGGTGTTAAATCCTCTTGTTGCCGCTTGCGGCGGTATCGTCGCAAAAATGACGGGCAGGGGCCTGGGCCATACCGGCGGCACTATTGATAAACTTGAGTCTATTCCGGGTTTTAAGTGCGGGCTTCCAATGGAAAAGTTTGTTGAGAATGTCAACAAAATACATATCGCGCTTATAGGACAAACAGCCAAGCTTGCCCCCGCGGATAAGAAAATATATGCATTGCGCGATGGCACGGCAACAGTGGATTCTATTCCTCTGATAGTCGGAAGTATTATGAGCAAGAAGATCGCGGCAGGAGCCAACGGTATCGTTCTTGACGTAAAGACAGGCTCCGGCGCTTTTATGGAAAAATATGAGGATGCCGCAAAACTCGCGAAAGCCATGGTTGATGTCGGCGAACTTGCGGGCAGAAGGATGGTGGCGCTCGTCACTTCAATGGAAGAACCTTTGGGTTTCGCAATAGGAAATGCCATAGAAGTTAAAGAAGCGATAGCCACACTGAAGGGCGAGGGGCCGAAGGATCTTGAAGATCTGTGCGTTGAACTCGGGGCGAACATGCTTATAATATCCGGAATCGTCACAGACATAGAAGACGGCAAAACCAGAATGAAAAAAGCCATAGCCGACGGCAGCGGCCTCGCAAAACTTAAAGAAATGGTGGCGGCTCAAGGAGGAGATCCTGCCGCTATTGATAATCAGGATATGCTTCCCAGGGCAAAAGAGGAAATTGAGGTTGCCAGCGACCGTGACGGATACGTACAGAAGATCAATGCTCTTGAAGTAGGCCTTGCCGCCAATGCATTAGGCGCGGGCCGGGCCAAGCAGGATGATATAGTAGATCCCGGAGTAGGTATATATTTGAAAAAGAAGGTTGGTGATGAAGTCAAAAAAGGCGAAGCGCTTGCAATATTTCATTCCAGCGATAAGGTTAAGTTTGAATCCGCGAAAAAACGTTTTATCGCCGCTTACACTATAGGAGCTGAAAAAGTCGCATCCCCTAAATTCTTCTACGGCAAGGCGGATAAAAACGGCATCTGCAAAATGTAAAACGCCGGACTGCTTGAAATTTTAAAGCAAGCGCGGCAGATAATATCCGGCGGGGCTCATAAATTTTACCCGGTGTCCGGAGCGAATAGAGAGCGAACCACATACGTGAGCGTCTCCGCCACGGCAGACATTCTGCCTCAACGGATAGCTCTGCAGTGATTGCTGCTCTGTTAAAATAGGAGGAAAAATGTTTCCTGAAAATGTGATGATGGGCCTGTCCGAAAAGACGCCGTCAAGAATATGCATGATAGTTGTGGACGGACTCAGCGGCATTCCGGTTAAAGGCAAAACGGAGCTTGAAGCGGCCGCGTGCCCGAATCTTGACGCTTTCGCGAAAGATTCTGTCTGCGGAAGAAATGTGCCCGTGGCGCTTGGCATAACCCCCGGCTCAGGGCCCGGCCATCTGGCCCTTTTCGGCTACAACCCCATGACCTATCAGATAGGGCGGGGGGTTCTTGAAGCCCTTGGTATAGGTCTGGAAATGGCAGAATTCGATATGGCCGCCAGAGCGAATTTCGCCACTCTCAAAGACGGTCTGATCGTCGACCGCCGGGCGGGACGGATACCCACTGAAGAGAATGAACGCCTTGTCAAAAAACTTTCGCAGCAGATAAAAGAAATCGACGACGTCAAAGTGAAAATTTTTCCGGGGAAAGAGCACAGATTCGTGGTTATGTTTACCGGAGAAAATCTTTCCGGCGATCTGGATGATGCGGACCCTCAGAAGGAGGGTCTGCCCCCGCTTGAATGCAGAAGCAATTCGGAGTCCGCCTCGCGCTCCGCAAGAATAGTCAACGCTTTCATAACACGGCTGAACGAAGCGCTTGAGGACGAGCCGGTAGCCAACACTGCCCTTATGAGAGGTTTTGCCTGTCTGCCGGATATTCCGCAGATGAACGAACTATACAAACTGAACTGCGGAGCTTTCGCCACATATCCTATGTACAAAGGTCTGTCCTCGCTTGTGGGAATGAACATCATTGACTGCGGCGCCACACCGGAAAGTCAGTTAGAATCCTTAAAAAAGAACGGCGGGGATTACGATTTTGTCTATTACCACTACAAGTACACCGACTCGCGCGGAGAGGACAGGGATTTTGAAGGCAAAGTAAAAGCCATTGAAGCTTTTGACAAACTGCTTCCGGAAATAATCTCGCAGAATTTTGATGTTGTCTGCATAACGGCGGACCATTCAACACCGGCAAAAATGGGAGCCCATTCATGGCATCCCTGCCCCATAGCCATAAAATCAAAATACGAAATGACGGACGATGTTTCCGTCTTTTCGGAAAGAGCTTTTGAAAACGGCTCGCTGGGAAGAATATGGTCGGCAGACATAATGCCTATACTTATGGCAAACGCCCTCAAACTTAAAAAATTCGGGGCCTGACAGACGAACCGTACAAAACAAAAAATGCCGCCAATACTAAAAGACAGAAAATTGATTATTCCGGCGGCGGCCGGTATTTTTCTGCTGGCCGGCGCGGTAGTTTTTCTAAGGGCCTGTTCTCGCCGGCAAGAAAGAAAAGAGCCGCTGAAAACGGTCTTTTACGGAGACAATTTCACCCCCGGTGAAACGCTCATATCCATTTTTGCGCGGCGGGGTGTAAAAGCAAACAACTATTACAGCGTAATTTCCGAATTTAAAAAAATTTACAACGTTAAAAAAATACAGGCGGGACATTATTATGAACTGGCCCTATCCACCGGAAACAAAATACTGGAATTTTCATACAGCCCCGAGGTGGCAAAAAAATACCTCGTAAAACTCACGACTTCGGGATACAGGGCCGAAGAAGCGAGACTGGAAATCCATAAAAAATATTTCGGTTATTCCGGTATAATCAAAAATAATCTTTATTATTCAATGATATCCGCCGGCGTTAATCCCAATTTGATAATGACTTTCGCTGATATTTTTGAATCAAGAATAGATTTTCTCACAGACCCCCGGCGCGGCGACAAATTTTTGATTGTTTACGAACAGTCTTTCACCGACAACGGGCAGGAAGTCGATAAAGGCACCATATTGACGGGGAAATATATTATGTCGGGCGGACAACGCAGACGCAGGGATAAAAACAAAGAATTCATTGCCTTCGCTTTTCCGCACGGAAATCTTTATGATTACTATACTCCGAAGGGAAAATCATTAAGAACGCAGTTTCTCAGCGCCCCTCTTCACTATAGAAGAATTTCCTCTTACTTTTCAAACAGGCGCTTTCATCCCATTCTGAAATATTACAGATCCCATCACGGCATAGACTACGCCGCGCCCCGCGGAACGCCGGTGTCGTCCATCGGCGACGGCAAAGTTGTTTTTGTCGGAAGAAACGGCGGTTACGGCAAGATGATTAAAATAAAACACAATTCCACATATGAGTCGTGGTACGGACATCTTTCAAGGTACGCCAGAGGCATAAAACGGGGGGCATATGTTAAAAAAGGCCAGGATGTCGGCTATGTCGGGTCAACCGGGCTTTCCACGGGACCGCATCTTGATTTCAGAGTAAAAAAATACGGGCGTTTTGTTAATTTTTTAAGACTTCGCCTGCCTCCCGCAAAAAGCCTCACAAAAAAACAAATGAAAGAATTTCTGCCGCTTAAGAAAAAGTATTTCCGCTGCATAGCCGAACTTATGATGAACGGCAAGTTCAACCATGAAAACGCTTTTAATTGACATCGGAAACACCTTTCTCAAAACCGCGTCTGTGCGAAACGGAAAACCGGTTTCGGTAAAAACTCTGAAAACTTCTTCTATCGCCGGCATAAAGTCCATTCTTGTCTCTAAAAAGGTTTCTCTGTGCGTGTGCTGTTCGGTCGTGCCGGAGGTGACGGAAAAACTAAAAAAAATATGCCGGAAGCTCGGCATAAGAATTTATTTTTTAACACACCGGGACATAGAGGGAATAAAACTGAAATATAACTCACCCGAAAACATCGGCGCCGACAGAATAGCTTCAATTATGGGGGCGCAGACGCATTGCCGGCCGCCTTTTATAATCGTTGACACCGGAAGCGCCGTGACCTGCGAACTTGTGGACAAAAACGGCATTTACCGCGGAGGCGTCATCTTTCCGGGCATAGATCTTTCGCTTAATGCGCTGAAGGCGGGAACGGCTCTTCTGCCCGCGGTAAAATTTTCGCGCCCCCGAAGCGGCCCCGGCGCCAACACCCCGGAATGCATAAAAAAAGGCGTCTGGGCGGCAATGTCGGGAGGCATAGAAAAAACGGTCACTTATTTTCTCAAAAAAGAGCCTGGCGCGGCCGTATTTTTAACCGGCGCCGGCGGAAAATTTTTCAGATCCGGAGACCTCCCTTTTCAATACAGAAACGAGCCTCTGCTTGTGTTTCAGGGACTTTTACAATTTTATAAAAAACTTGTATAATCAACACTTGATTGAGAAAGGATAATTTCCACGGGAAATTACAAAAGGAAGATTTTAAAGTAATGGTTAAACGGGAGGATGTAAAATGACAAAAGTTGGTATTAACGGGTTCGGCCGCATAGGCCGTTTAGTTCTTAAGGCGGGATTGAAATCAAAGAACATTGAATTCGCGGGGGTAAACGATCTTACGGATACTAAAACTCTCGCTCATCTTTTCAAATATGATTCCACTTTCGGCATTTTCAATGGCTCCGTCGAAGCGCGTGAGAACAGCCTGATTATTGACGGTAAGGAAATAAAAGTTTTCGCAGAGCGTGACCCTGAAGCTCTCCCGTGGAAAGATCTCGGCGTAGAAATAGTGGTGGAATCAACCGGCCTTTTCAGAAGTAAGGAAAAGGCTTCAAAACATCTTAAAGCCGGGGCAAAAAGAGTCATAATATCCGCGCCGGCCACTGATGAGGATATAACGATAGTGATGGGCGTCAACGAAGACAAATACGATCCCGATAAGCACTTCATCATATCCAACGCATCGTGCACAACAAACTGCCTCGCGCCCCCGGTGAAAGTTATAATGGATAATTTCGGCGTTAAAAAAGGCCTTATGACGACGATTCACTCTTTCACCAACGATCAGAATGTGCTTGACGCGCCTCATAAAGATCTGCGCCGCGCGCGCACAGCGTCTGCTTCAATGATTCCCACAACAACAGGCGCCGCAAAAGCCATAGGCCTTGTGATACCCGAACTGAAAGGCAAAATGGACGGATTCGCAATCCGCGTTCCGACGCCGAACGTGTCTGTTGTCGACGCTGTTCTTGAGGTTGAAAAAGAAACAACAGCCGAAGAGGTCAACGCCGCTCTGATTAAAGCGGTAAACGGCCCTCTCGGAAAATATATGTCTGTCTGCCGGGAACCTCTGGTTTCAATAGATTTTCTGGGGAACACAAAATCATCTATCGTGGACATCGCTTTTACAAAAGTTTTCGGCAACATGGTAAAAATCCTTGCATGGTATGACAATGAGGCGGGATACTCGGCACGGGTTATTGATCTGATAGAATACATGCAGGCAAAATAAACCGCTTTATGAAGACTCTGAAAGACATGAACCTCCGGGACAAGAAAGTCCTCATGCGGGTTGATTTCAATGTGCCGGTAAAAAACGGCGAAGTCTCCGACGACACAAGGCTAAGCGCTCATGTGCCCACCATAAACAGCATCCTTGAACAGGGGCCGCGGTCGCTTATTCTCATCAGCCACTTAGGACGTCCCAAGGGCGCGCCGAAGCCGGAATTTTCGCTTAAGGTCGTTTTGCCTCATCTGAAGAAACTCCTCGGAAAAGAAGTTCATTTTTTTGAGGACTGCGCGGGCCCCGACACAAAAACGCGTCTTGAAAAACTTCCCGCCGGTTCAATTTCTCTGCTTGAAAACCTGAGATTTTATTCTGAAGAAAAAAACAACGATGAAAATTTCGCGCGGAAACTCGCATCCTACGGTGACGTTTTTATACAGGACGCTTTCGCGGTGTCCCACAGGGCGCACGCCTCAACGGCGGGAATCCCCAAACTTCTGCCGTCGGCGGCGGGTGTTCTCATTCAAAAAGAGGTGAAATATCTTTCCGATCTTTTGAAAAATCCGCGAAAGCCTTTTGTCGCGGTGCTCGGGGGCGCGAAAGTGTCCACCAAAATATCGGTTATGAAGAGTCTGCTCTCAAAAGTGGATTATCTTCTTGTCGGCGGAGCAATGTCGTACACCTTTCTTAAAGCGCGCGGAGAAAACACGGGTCTATCACTTGTTGAAAACGATTTTCTTGAAAAAGCAAAAGAAATTGACGAAGCAGCGAAGGAAAAACTTCTGCTTCCAACGGATCATTTAATAAGCAAATCCTTTGAAGCGCCTCTTGAAAGTTCAGTGTCGGAAGTAATTCCCGAAGGTTTTTACGGCGTTGACATAGGGCCTCAAACGATACGCAAATATGAGGAAGTGCTGAAAACCGCGAAAACCATTTTCTGGAACGGACCCATGGGCGTTTTTGAAGTGACGGAGTTTTCCGCGGGCACAAGACGAATCGCGGAAATAATAGCTGAAACCACAAAATCCGGAGCCGTTTCCGTCGCCGGCGGCGGAGACAGTGTTTCTGCTATAAAAAAAACCGGGCTTGCATCAAATTTCAGTCACATTTCAACCGGAGGAGGAGCATCGCTGGAATTTGTGGAAGGCAGACTGCTCCCGGGAATAGAAGCTTTAAAACAGGAGTAACGTTATGTACACATTTCTGGTTGTTTTGCATGTCATAATATCGGCGGCGCTGATATTTATAATTCTGATTCAGGTCAGCCGCGGGGCGACCGGCTCGACCTTTCTGGGCGGTTCTTCGGATTCTCTTCTCATGGGCCCGGCCGGAGATGTGTTCTTAAAAAAGGTTGTCGTCGTGCTGGGAATTCTTTTTGTAATTACATCCATATCTATATCCGTGTCCGTGAAGCAAAGAGGCGTTAAATTTCCGGCTGTGCCGCCGCCAAGCGCTCAATCTTCGCAGCCGGAAGGAGCAGCACGCTGACATATTAGGTTTTTTGTTCTGCCGGGGTGGTGGAACTGGCATACACGTACGGTTGAGGGCCGTATGAGGCAACTCTTGCGGGTTCGAGTCCCGCCCCCGGCAAAAACAGAGAGGACTCGAAGCTGACCTGAGCGCATCCGGAGGACGATAGTGAGCGAAGCGAACGGCAAGCGAAGGCAGCCGGGGACGAAGGAGCCGCGAGAGCGGCGGGTGAGAAGGAGTCCCGCCCCCGGCAAAAAATATAGAAATAAGGAGTTAACACAATGAAAAAGTTCAGATTTGCAATTTATCCGCTGGCCGCCGCTATTTTTCTTGCCGGCTGCGCGGCTCCCAGGACAGCCTTAACCCAGGCTTCGCCGCGCGCAGTTGAAAGCGCCTCCGCCGTAAAAGAGATTCTTTCCCCCGCCCTTGAAGATCCTGCGATAAAAAAAGTCGGATTTGATATAGACGACACTGTTCTTTTTTCGTCGCCCGCTTTTGATAAAGGCTACGAATCCGCCCAGGCCTACACGGACGAATTCTGGAGAATCGTAAATGCCAGCGACGAGGAAGTATCTATCCTGAAAGAAAAAACGGCAAAAATAATACGCCTGCACCAGAAAAAGGGGCACGAGGTGTTTCTTATCACCGCCAGAAATCCCGCCGGCGGCGCGCCGCTTAAAAAATTTATGAGCAAAGCTCTGAATATCCCTGAAAGCAACATCTTTTTTGCACCCGGCGGCAAAACGGAATTGATTAAAAAACTCGGACTTGACGCTTTTTACGGCGACTCGGATTCCGACATAAGATATGCCAAAGAAGCCGGAGCAATGCCCATAAGAATACAGAGAAGCCCCGAATCAGGCTACAAGAGCTCCTATAATCCGGGAAGTTTAGATGAATTTGTTGTTCCTGACAGCGAGTGAAAATAAATACCGCAGAAATTTATACCGTCAGGAATAAGTTTTCTCACGGGATTTATCAAAGGCAAATGGCCGCGGATCCGATGATATTTTATGGCCGATATAGAAAATAAACTAAACCGTATAATCGCGCCGCTCCTCAGAGAGATAATATTCAAAAAAGAAATCTCTCCCGAGGTTCTTGATACCATCCTCAAAATAACAATAGAGAAAATAGTCTGCACTCTTTTCGCTGAATCAATAACGCTTTATCTTGTGGATAAAGACAAAATAAAGTTCAGCTACGTTTATTTTTCCCCCAAACTGTATGAGGGCAACGAGGCTTTGCAAAAATCTTACGAAGCCAAAAGAGAAACGCTGCTTAAACTGACACTGCCTCTTAACACGGGAATTGTGGGAAAGGTGATTGCCGAGGGCAAGAGCCGCGTCGTTGAGGATGTCGCCAAAGATTCCAACCACGCCGCCGGGATTGACAAAGACACGGGTTTTCAGACTCACTCAATGATAACTTCGCCTCTTCAAACGGACGGCAAAATTATTGGCGCCATACAGGTGCTTAACAAATCCATCCCTCCCGGATATTTCAGCGAGTCCGACTCATATCTTCTGGAAGAAGTCGCCCAGTATTCGGCCAAAATAATTCAGAAAGCCTTTAACCCATCCGCCAAAATGACGCCGCAGGAGCTTGCCTATTACATAGCGCGCCTGACAAAACAGCAGTACATAGAACTGGGAGAAGATTTCCAGATATCCGGCGAAATACTTGAGGAAACACGTATAACGGTGGAACACCTCAGAAAATTCAAACTGATTCCCATAAAAATATATCCCGGCAGACAGCTGAGGGTGGTGTGTTCCAATCCGCTGGATTACACGGGCATAGAAAACTTTGAGGTTATAACAAAATATAAAGTAAAGGAAACCGTCGTCGCCGCCAAAAGTGAAATAGATTATACCATAAAAAATTATCTTGAAAGCATAGGCGAGCCCGTTTCCGAGGAAGACGAGGCCACCGCGAAAATGCAGGCGGATCTGGAAATAAAAACAAGCACAACTGGAGATATAGACACCGAAAATTACGAAAATGAAAACTCCGCTCCCGTCATAAAACTCGCAAATCAGATAATCAGAGAAGCTTACAATAAAAAGGTCAGCGACATACACATAGAAGCTTTTGAAAAATACACGCTCGTGAGATTCAGAATGGACGGCGTGCTGAAACAGGTGCACAAACTTCCGCGCAGCGCTCACAACGCAATGCTCACAAGATACAAGATAATGGCGTCGCTCGATATAGCCGAACGGCGCAGGCCGCAGGACGGACGCATTAAATTCAAGGATTTCAGTAAGGACAATCCCGATATCGAACTAAGGGTCAGCATCGCTCCTCTGGTGTGGGGAGAAAAAGTCTGTATGCGCATTCTTGATAAAACCGGCACCCTGCTTGGCCTTCCGGCCATGGGATTTTCTCCCAAAAATATGGAGTTTTATAGAGCCGCAATTGCCAAACCATATGGCATGATATTGAACGTGGGCCCCACGGGAAGCGGTAAAACAACGACACTTTATGCGGCTATCACCGAGATCAATAAGCCCGGCATAAATATTCAGACCGCCGAGGATCCGGTGGAATATATGCTTGAGGGAATTAATCAGATGCCTGTTAGAAAAGATATCGGCGTCACTTTTGCCGATGCCCTGAGATGTTTTCTCCGGCAGGACCCCGACGTTATAATGATTGGTGAAATACGCGATTTGGAAACGGCGGAAGTCGCCATTGAGGCGGCTCTTACGGGACATCTTATGCTTTCAACACTTCACACGAATGATGCCGCGACAACCGTCACAAGATTTTTTGATATGGGCGTTGAACCTTTTCTTGTTGCGTCTTCTGTTTTAATTATCTGCGCGCAGCGTCTCGTCAGAAGGCTGTGCGACTGTAAAGAAGAATATAAGGCGGAGGCGGATGTGGCCGAGGGGCTTGGAATTGAACCGGGCACCGCGCTTTTTAAACAGGCGGGATGTAAAAAATGCGATAACACCGGTTATAAAGGACGAATAGGAGTACACGAGATTTTGATGCCGAATGAGGAAATTCGAAAGTTAATTATTAAAAAAGGTGTCACTCCCGAGGAAATACAGAGGGTTGCTGTAGCTAACGGCACTCTGGTGCCTATGTTTCAGGACGGTCTTCAAAAATGTTTAGACGGAATAACATCTGCTGACGAAGTTTTCAGGGTGCTTAAAAAAGAACAATAATATCAAAGGGGGGTACTATGGCAGAAGGAGTTTTTAAAAAAGTTCCCGTGGAAATAGAAATCAGCGGAGGACGAATTGTGGAGGGCGTGATCAACCTTCCCACCGCCGGCTACAAAACACGGCTTTCGGACTTTGTCAACGATGCATCAAAATCTTTTATTCCTCTTGCGAACGCGATTATTTCAAAAGACGGGCGGCTGGAAAAAAAATATCACTCCATAATAATCAGCAAATCAGCCATACTCCATATTGTGGAACTTGAACAGAAAGAAGACTGAAATTTAGCCGGGCGCCCGCGTTTCAACGCTGGAGTCTTCGTCGCATTCCAGCATCTGTTCGGGAATGTTTCTATTTGTTCCCGCGCCGAGTTTTCTGATTTTTTCCGCGCGGGAAATAAGATTCCCTTTGCCGGACGTTATTTTTTTATGAGCTTCGGCGTAAGTTTTTTGCGTGGTATCAAGCTGTTTCCCTATTTTGTCAAAATCTTTAAGAAAACCCACAAATTTGTCGTACAACGCCCCGCTTTGACGAGCTATTTCAATGGCGTTTTTTGTCTGCTTGTCCTGTTTCCATATAAATTCAATAGTTTTAAGAGTGGCGTGAAGAGTGCTGGGACTGACTATCACTATCTTTTTTTCAAGAGCAAAGTTAAAAAGAGAACCGTCCGATTGCATTGAAAGAGAGAAGCCCCCTTCAATCGGCATGAAAAGCAGCACAAAATCCGGTGTGTTTAAACCCTCCGCACTCTGATAATGCTTGCTCTCAAGATTAATAATATGAGCCCTTATTGAACCGTTAAGCTCTTTGAGATATTCCTCTTTTTGCTCCTGCGTTTCCGCGTTTACAAGCTTTTCATAGGATACAAGCGACACCTTGGCGTCAACAATAATGTATCTGTCATCAGGCAATTTTATAATAAAATCGGGCTTAAGATGCTTGCCTTCTTCGCCGCTGAGATCCTGCCCCTGCCCCTGCGGAATATATTCTATCCCCTTAACCAGTCCTGAAATTTCAAGCAGCCTTTCCAGAATTGTTTCGCCCCAGTTGCCCTGCATTTTAACATCACCTTTAAGCGCTTTCGCAAGATGCGACGCCTCATCACTGATTTGTTTATTGAGCTTTTCCATGCTCTTAATCTGCTGGATCAGCGAAGTGTGACTGTTGCGATTTTTTTCGTCGGTTTCCTCAATTCTATTTTTAAATTTTTCTATATCGTCTTTGAGCGGATTTAATAACTCCGTGAGATTTTCTTTATTCTGCTTTGTGAATTTTTCGCTTTTTTCCTCAAAAATACGATTTGCCAGATTTTGGAACGCATCGGTAAAAATCTTTTGCGTTTCTTCTATCCGCGTATCTTGAAAAATCATATCTTTATGGATATACTTGTTTTTATAATACTGGCTCGCAAGAAGCGCGAACAAAACCGCAATTATCAGGAAAAGAAAAATAATCATTGTTAATTTTAGCCAAAAAAAAGTTTTTTTACAAATTCCGCAATCGCCAGAGACGCCGTGAGGCCGGGCGACTCTATGCCTATCAGATTTACCGCGCCTGAATATTTGCTGTCTCTCTCTATTATAAAATCCCCGCCGTCGGCAAGTTTTGAACGGTTGCCCGCGTAGTCAATTTTCAAATCTTCAGCTTTTATTCCTGGGAAAAACTCTTTGACACCTTCGTAAAAACACTCAGGGCCGCTGCGGCCTTTTTCAAGGTCGTCTTTTTCACTTACCGCGTTTGATGTCGGCCCCACAAGAATCTTTTTGCCTATGATTTTCCGCCCGCCGGGGGCTATGTCAAAAACCGGCGTGAGATGTATGCCTATGGCAAGATGCTTTATCCCGTCTATAAAGTATTCTTTCTGCACGGGATAGATATTTGTTCCGTTCATGGAAAGTTCGCTTCTTGCCGCGGAATCAAAACAGTAATATTCCCCGCGCACAGGTATTATCTTATACTCGTTTCCGGGATTTATCATATTGGCAATTTCATCTGAATAAAGGCCGGCAGAATTAATAATCTTTTCTGCTGTAAATTCCTCACGCCGCGGCGCACTTCCAGCTTTTCTGCCGCCCTCCTCTATCTCAACAATAAAACCGGAACCGCCTGATGTGATACCCGTGACTTTGGTGGAGGTCATCACCTCAACGCCTTTCCCGCGCGCGAGACGTTCAAGGCATTTTATGTAATCCGCCGCGTCAACAATTCCGGTGGAAGGGCTTATGAGAGCGGAATAAACATTTACGTTTGGTTCTTTTTCGCGGACTTCACCGGGGCTCACTCTTCTGACGCCTTCCGCTCCCGAATCCCGCGCGTTATCAATATAGAGGTCTATCATTTTGTCTTCTTCCGCGTTCACGGCGACTACGAATTTCCCCGTTCTTGAAAAAGGCACACCATTCTTCTCGCAAAAATCATAAAGAAGCCTGTTGCCCTCAACGCAGAGTTTTTTCTTTAAGGGATAGTCCCTGTAATAAAGCCCCGCGTGAATCACGCCCGAATTTCTTCCGGATTGCTCATCGCCCAAATAAGGATTTTTTTCAAAAAGAAATATGTCTTTTCCTTTCTCCGCAAGCGCGCAGGCAATCGCCAGACCGACGGCGCCGCCCCCGATAACAGCTGTGTCTATTTTTTCCATAGCTTATAAAATAACACAGTGCGGCATAAAAGTAAACACACGCACCGCGCGGGGAACGATTTATGTACAAAATCTATAACAGCATTGATGAATATGCACACTTTATGATATCATCAAATTATGATAAACGAAATTAGAGGTGACTTGTGAAAACGGATAAAAAGGATTATATCGTGATTTTAACTGCATCTGATGACCGGTCTGTGCTGGAAAAAATCGCGGAAGAACTTATCAGCAGGCGTCTTGCCGCCTGCGTTCAGATAACGGGAAAAGCGCGCAGCATTTACCGATGGAAAGGCAATGTAGACCGTGCAGAAGAATATCTCTGCTTTATCAAGACGCGCAAGAAACTGTTTGACAGCACTGAGAAAGTTATAAAAAAACTGCACAATTATGTAACGCCGGAAATAATCGCCGTTGATATATGCGCCATAGGCTGTGATTATGCCGCATGGCTGAATGAAGAGCTCAAGCGCTGAACATCGCGGACGGCAATGCCGACGGCGCTATGGGTTAATCCCGCGATTCAGCATTCCCATATTCTTTTATAAGGGCTAAGAAAACCGCGCCGTAGAGGCTGCTCTTGTGCTCTCCCACACCTTTAACTTTAAGAAACTCCTCCGTTGAAAAGGGTTTTTTTCTTGACATATCACGCAGGGCGGCGTCGCTGAAAATAACATAAGCTGGAACATTTTTCCTTTTTGCAAGTTCGCCCCGCAGTTTTCGCAAAGTTTCAAACAGGCTTTTATCCACCTCTTCCCATGAATCCTTTGCTGATTTGGATATTCTGGCCCGTTTTTTTGCCGGTTTAAGCAGCAGGGGCGTTTCTTCTCCCGTAAGAGCGCGACGCCCTTTTTCTGTAATCTTCAAAACATCATAATCCTCCGTTTTCGCAATAAAATCCTGAGAAACAAGTTGCTCTATCCAGTCGCGCACACAGCGTGCGGAATAATCCGAAAGAATTCCATAAGTTTCTATTTTATCATGACCGTTATCTATCAAACGCTCAATACGCGAACCTGTTAACACCGCAGTTGTGTAAGCGGCGCCGAAACGCTCGCGCAGAATCATAATGCAAGAGAATATTTTCACGACAATCCCGGAAGAATTCTCCATGCATTCCATATCGCCAAGGCACACATCGCAGGATTTGCAATTAGCTTTATGATATTCCTGTCCGAAATAGTTAAGAATCGCCCTGTGCCTGCAAGCAACGCCCGCGCAGTAGTCGTACATATCACCTAACTTCCGCATGGCGGTATCTTTCGGTTCCTGCGCCATATCTTTCATAATGCTTTTCCACACCCCGTAATCTCCGCCGGAATAAAACAGACAGCATTCCGCCTCCATGCCGTCCCGTCCCGCACGGCCGCTTTCCTGATGGTAATGTTCAATTGATTTAGGCATTCCCGTGTGAATCACATATCTTACATTGGATTTGTCAATGCCCATACCGAAAGCAATTGTGGCGACGATTGTGTCAACCTTTTCTTTTATGAACGCATCCTGATTATTTTTTCTTTGTTCTTTATCCATACCCGCATGATAAGGCGCGACTCTGTAGCCCGAAGTGGTTAACTCTCCGCACATCTCTTCAACATCGGCGCGTCTTATACAGTAGATGATGCCGGATTCCCCGCGATGCCTGTCAAGCACTTCGACAATCTGCTTCAGTTTATTTGTGCGGCGCAACACTTTATACAAAAGGTTAGGACGGTCAAATGAGCCGATGAGAACTTCGGGATTACTTAGGCGCAGCTGCTGCGCAATATCCCCGCGCACCCGTTCAGTGGCTGTCGCCGTATAAGCGTGAATAGCGGTGTCGGGAAAAATATTCTTTAATTGCCCGAGCCGCCGGTACTCCGGTCTGAAATCATGTCCCCATGTACTTACGCAGTGAGCCTCATCCACAGCAATAAAAGAAATATTGATTTTTTTAAGAAATGCAACAAAATTTTCCGATACAAACCTTTCGGGCGACAGATAAAGGAGTTTTAAATTCCCCGCCCGTATCATATGAAAAACGGCCCTCCGCTCGTCAAGAGACAGAGAACTATCAATCCGCGCCGCAGGCGCCCCGCATTCTATTAAAGCGTCAACCTGATCTTTCATCAAAGATATCAGCGGCGACACCACAACGGCCATGCCTTCCATGACAACAGCAGGGGACTGAAAACACAGCGACTTTCCGCCGCCCGTGGGAAGAACCACAATAGAGTCGCGGCCGCGAACCACACAGTCAATTGCCTGCTCCTGCAAAGGCATAAAATTGTCATAGCCCCAGTATTTCTTCAGAGCTTCTATAATATCTCCGCGCATTGATTCAGTCCTTGATTTCCATAAGAAACTAATAGCAAGTTTAAGATTGAAAATCAAACGCACGCAAATCGAATTTCCCCTTGACAAGATTTCATACTATTTATACTATTATAAAAAGGAGGTGCTAAAAATGTCCCATGTTATTAAAACCGCAATTTCGCTTCAAGAATCTGTTTTTAGAAAGATGGACGCTCTTGCTCACAAGACGCACATTCCCCGCAGTAGATTGTTTGAGGAAGCAGCGGTTGAATTTCTC
>SWCC01018395.1_pt1 | contig 34497 bp, 26 predicted proteins | sample 4692971 | NCBI WGS metagenome assembly SWCC01 (sample SAMN10267277, study PRJNA491770) | bioreactor metagenome | isolation source: DHS bioreactor inoculated with subseafloor sediment | place: Japan: off Shimokita Peninsula | collected 2006-08 | reverse complement strand
CTGTACGGTGCAGCTGTGGCATTTGCCCAGAAAGACATTAAGAAATTGGTGGCGTATTCCTCGGTAGCCCATCTGGGCTTTGTGATGCTGGGGATCTTTGCCTTGAATGTGGAAGGACTCTCCGGCGCTATCCTGCAGATGCTCAACCATGGCGTCAGTACGGGTGCCCTGTTCTTGCTGGTGGGGATGATTTACGAACGCCGGCACACGCGTGAGATGAGTGAATATGGCGGTCTCTGGAAAGCCATGCCCATTTATGGTGGCATTTTCCTGGTGGTCATGTTGTCATCGGTGGGGTTACCGGGTTTGAATGGCTTTGTGGGTGAGTTCACCATTTTAGTGGGTGCGTTTGGATCGAAAGTGCTCGGCAGCCCCTGGTTTGCAGGCATCGCAACGCTGGGTGTGATTCTGGCGGCCGCTTATCTGCTAAAACTATTTGAGAAGACCTTCCTGGGTCCGATTACCAAAGAGGAAAATAAAACGCTCAAGGACCTGAATCTGCGTGAAATCATCACCATGGCACCTCTTTTGGCCCTCATCTTTTGGTTGGGTATTTATCCACAACCATTCTTCAACCTGATCAACCCCGCTGTGGAACGACTGGTTGAGTTGGTACAATCCGCCGCCTTAGTCCTGCATTAATGGAGCATGCTTATGACCAATATGATTGACATTTACTCAATACTCCCTGTGATGATCGTTGCAGGCTGGGCTGTGCTCCTGTTGGTGGTGGATCTGTGGATCCCGCGTGACCGCAAAGGCATTACAGCCTTGTTGACAGCCTTGGGATTGGCGGTGGCATTGGGCTTTGTGTTGGCCAGCAGCGGCAGTACTATTTTGGGCTTCAACCAGATGGTAGTGCTGGATGGCTTTGCCAGTTTTTTGCAGGTGCTGTTCCTGGTGAGTGGTCTGGCTACTGTGGCGCTGGCTTACGATTATGTGCAACGCATGAATATCAACTATGGTGAGTTTTACGTACTGATGATGTTCAGCATTGCCGGTATGATGTTGATGTCCCAGGCTTATAACCTGTTGATGGTCTTCCTGGCGCTGGAATTATTATCTATTCCGATATACGTGTTAGCCGGCTTTGCCCGTACCCGCCTGGAAAGTGAAGAAGCCGCTTTGAAGTACTTCTTACTGGGTGCCTTTGCTTCCGGGTTTGTGTTGTATGGGACAGCCCTGATCTTCAGTGCCACCGGGCGGCTGGATTTCGTTGGGATTGTTGCCACCGTCAACGCTGGCAGTGCCAGCCCGGTATTGTTCCTGATTGGCGCCGCTTTGCTGCTGGTGGGATTTGGCTTCAAGGTGGCAGCTGTGCCCTTCCAGATGTGGACGCCGGATGTTTACCAGGGTGCCCCAACCCCGATCACGGCCTTTATGTCGGTGGCAGTCAAAGCAGCCGGTTTTGCCGCCTTGCTGCGCGTCTTTCTGGTGTTGTTCCCGAGCTTGAGTGAACATCTGACCCCCATTTTGTGGGTGATGGCAGCCTTAACCATGCTGGTAGGCAATGTGGTGGCGCTGGCGCAGAATAATATTAAACGCATGCTGGCCTACTCAGCGATTGCACATGCCGGCTATATCCTGATGGCATTTGTGGCTTATGGAAACGGTGAGGTTGTGCGCAATACCGTGGCAGCCACGCTGTTCTACCTGGTGGCGTATGGACTCACCAGCCTGGGCGCTTGGGGTTTGGTGGTGGTGATTGAACGCGATTATGGCAGGGGCATCCAGCTGGATGACCTGTCCGGGATCGGCAAGAAGTATCCCTGGCTGGGGGTGGCGATGTTGATCTTCATGCTGTCCTTCACCGGCATTCCATTGACGCTGGGCTTTTGGGGAAAATTCTACCTGTTTCGGACTGCTGTGGAAGCAGGATTTGTGGGCCTGGCGGTGATTGGCTTGCTGACCTCGGTGGCCTCCGCCTACTATTATCTGCGGGTGGTGGTCTATATGTTCATGAAGCCGGGTGAGCCCAAATTCGAGATCAACCCGTGGGTATCTTTTGTGATTGGCGTGGCAGCCCTGGCGGTTCTGCTGCTGAGCCTGATGCCCTGGACGATCCTGGAGCTGGCCTCCCGGGCGGTGCTGCTGTTGCAGTAAGGTGAGAATGGAAAAGAGCGATGATCATCGCTCTTTTTTGATAAACATTTTAGCGGAAATAGTTGACAAAGCTTGTGAAAATGGCTACTATAGAGCTACGCTGAAATATGAACCGTCGGGGTAATTTTTCGAACATGTCGTTTCAGCAAAAAAATTGGAAGGTAAGAACATTCCGTTTTATGGATTTAATATCTCGGTCCCGGAGCACCCCCTTATCCGAGACATGAAAAAGAAACTGCGCACAATATGCTGCGCAGTTTCGCTTAATTGCCAGAAATGTGGCATTGCGGTATAATCGGAAGGCAAATGCCCTCGTAGCTCAATGGATAGAGTGCCTGACTTCGAATCAGTTGGTTGGGGGTTCGAGTCCCTCCGGGGGCACAAATGGAACACCGGTTGTAAGACTGGTGTTTTTGTTACGGCTGACTTCGAACACCCAAGGGGGGTGTGGTATACCCTTACCTTTGCGGACCTTGCATTATCCGCTCTTTTCACCCATAATGAAGAGTCTAAATGGGAGGAGTTCCAATGAGAAATCCCTATTTATGTCAGCGTGTCGAGACCTTTCCAAATGGGGCGAAAGTACGCAATTGGGTGGGTATGGAGAGGCAATGAATAATTTCATTGTTGTAATATGGATTAAAAAATATATGTCATTTTTTGGAAAGTTCTTTTCTCCCATCATTCCATTTGTTATTCCGGCCTTATTATTACATTTTTCCAACTTCTTTAGCGATTTTCATCTTTGGAAAGTAACAATTGTAGTTCTGTTATTTCTGCTGATCGTATTTGGGATATTTAAAATTAAAGAGTTCTATGATGAATATGAAGGTAAATTTTCTTCATTAATCAGAGTGTTAGAAAATGATCTTCAAAAAAAAGCTGAAGAAATAAATAAACGACCTGCAAGAATGGCCCCTGATAACACCCAAACAGATTTTTCGCTTTATCAGGATTTGATAAGCAAGATCAAGACAAAAGGTTTTCTAGATTTTTATTGCCAAAATATGGGGTGTGAAATTGATTATGCTGAGCCTTTGGCTTTATCTGCCATTACTCCAGGAATGCACCAGTTCTTCATGGTTTTAAATTATCCTTTTAAACCTAATAATAAAGGCTATTTTCGAATATATAATGAATTTATGGTTAGAAATGGATTCAAAAAGGAGTTGAAAAGAATTACAACTTATAGAGATTTCACTTTTACTATTTATAATGATATGTTACCTATTTTAGGCAATTTAAGTGAATTAATTTCTGAAAAACAGGATGGCCCATTATTTAACGAAAGCCAAGATGAGCATTATCTAATTTATCAATATAAATTTAAAAGGATTAACAAGAAGAAAAAAGAGCGGATATTTCGTATAAGAATTTTTATTTAACCCCATACAAATATCTATAACCAAAATTTGTAAATTTTCCATCCTAAACCAAGCTATAATATGAATGTCTAACCACAACAAAACTCAACTCAAAGAGTGTAAAACATGGCAATAAAGAAAAGCAAACTCAACAGCCCGCTTTGAAAAAACTGTTAAAAATTGAGTGGAAGGATGTCAGTCCTTTACGCTTAAGGTTTTAAGAACATTCTTTGCTGAGATTCAACCCAAGTTCGAGCTGAACAGCACAGAGGAAATCTATTGAGGAAACTAGTAAGATCAAAACAACGAGTTACTGATCACGGGGAGGTATTCACTTCCGAACGTGAAGTAAATGCTATGCTGGATTTGGTCAGGCAGGAAACCGAACGTATCGACAGCCGTTTCCTGGAACCTGCCTGTGGAGACGGCAACTTCCTTGCGGAAATTTTGCGTCGTAAGCTGGCCGTTGTTAAAAGGAAATACAAAAAAAGTCCTATTGATTATGAAAAGAATGCAGTGCTCGCGTCTACCAGCATTTACGGTGTGGATATTTTACAGGATAATGTGGATGCTTGCCGAGAGCGTATGTTTGAAATATGGGATAAAGAATATAAAGCTGTCTGTAAAAATGAGATAAATGAAGATTGCCGAAAGGCGGTTAGATTTATATTTGAGCGAAACATTCTGTGTGGAGATGCATTATCTCTCAAAACTAATGAAAGTAACCCCATTATTTTTTCTGAATGGTCTTTTGTGACAGGAAATTTGTTAAAACGCCGTGATTTTCGGCTGGATGAAATGCTTGAGGGCCATCAAAAACAGATGAGTATTTTTATGACAGATTGGGAATATGACGAGGAGATCAAGGCATTTATTCCTAAACCCATAAAAGAATTTGACCCGGTTTATTACAGGAAGGTACAGGAGAATGGCTGAAGGCTTTTACACCGGTTTATACAACCCTGATGTGTTATCTTGTCTTGCGAATTTATCCAGTGACGAGGTGTTTACCCCCCCGGATATTGCCAACCAGATGCTAGATTTACTTCCACAGGAATTGTTTCAAAGCCCAGAGACTAAGTTCCTTGATCCCGCCTGCAAGTCAGGAATATTTTTACGTGAGATTGCCAAGCGTCTGCTTCGAGGGTTGAAACCTTTAATTCCGGACTTGCAGCAGAGAATTGACCATATTTTTCACTATCAACTGTTCGGAATGGCTATCACAGAGTTAACAAGCCTTCTTTCACGGCGTGGTGTGTATTGCAGCAAATACCCCAACAGCATTTATTCAGTGACTGAGTTTCATAATGCTGAAGGAAATATCCGTTACAAACGGATAAAGCACAATTGGAAGAATGGAAATTGTGTATTTTGTGGCGCATCACAGAGTCAATATGATCGAGATTTTGCGCTCGAAACCCATGCATATGAGATGATTCACACTATCCGACCTGAGGAGATATTTGACATGAAATTTGATGTTATTGTTGGAAACCCACCTTATCAATTGAGCGATGGAGGATTTGGAAGAAGTGCGTCACCAATTTATCATAAATTTGTTTTGCAAGCTATAAAAATCAAACCTCGGTATTTAACTATGGTAATTCCATCTCGCTGGTTCGGTGGTGGAAAGGGTTTGGATGATTTTCGTAAGGAAATGCTTAACGACAATAGAATAAGAAAACTAGTTGATTTTGAAGATGCAAACGAAGTTTTTCCAGGAGTAGATATTGCAGGCGGTATTTGTTACTTTTTATGGGATAGAGATAATAAAGGTTTATGTGAAGTAGTGAATATGTATAATGGACAAGAAATAGTTGCTCAGAGAAAACTTGATGAGTTTGAAATTTTTATCAGACAAAGCCAGGCAGTTTCAATAATCAGAAAGGTTCTAAGCAAAGGTGAAGTGAGAATGAATAAGCAAGTTTCGGCTTATAAGCCTTTTGGATTAAGAACATACGTAAAACCACAAAGCTCAGGAGACATTGTCTTATATTGGCAAAAAGGGGAAGGTCCTTATAAACGGAAAGATATTACTGCGGGATTGGATATGATAGATAAATGGAAAGTCATTTCATCTCGCTCTGGTCATGAACATGCTGGAAATCCTGGTGTCGATGGGATGCGTCGTGTGATTTCTAGAACTGCAATCTTACCTCCTGGAACCATTTGTACTGAAACATATTTGGTTGTTGGTAGTTATTCTACTGAGCGAGAAGCCAAAAACATGTTGGCATACTTGAAAACTCGCTTCTTTCGGTTTCTGATGTCATTACTCATGTATTCACATGGAATAACAAAAGATACTTACTCTTTCATTCCTATACTTGACATGAAAGTTAGCTGGTCTGAAGCAGATCTTTATAAACGCTACGAATTATCAGATTCTGAAATTGAGTATATAGAATCAAAAATTCGTCGAATGAGTGATGAAGAAACAATTGACGATGAAATAATTGATGATATAGAGACCGAACCTGATGAATAAAAATTTCTTTCCCCAAAGACCTGAATCACACCCGATGATCTACGCCTATTTGGATAGCAATCCACAATATAAGGGTTTATTGAAAGTAGGATTTACTGAAAAAAATGTTGAAAAACGTGTGTCGCAACAGTATCCTACCAGGCGTCCAGACGGATTTGTGCCATATAAAATCGTTTTGGCCGAGTCCGCGATGCGTAATGATGGTGCCTGTTTCACTGACCATGATGTACACCGAATTCTTAGAAAAAAGAAGGTTGAAGGAGTTGGTGGTGAATGGTTTCGCTGCTCGGTTAATGACGTAAAAGCAGCAATTGTTGCAGTCAGAACCGGGAAAATGAATATTGAAAATCGCACCAAAAATTTCTCTATGCGACCAGAACAAAAGGAAGCAGTTGATAAGACGATCGAGTATTTTGTCTCCGCAAAGAAGGATTTCCCTAATCGCTCTCCAAAGTTTCTATGGAATGCCAAAATGCGTTTTGGCAAGACATTTGCTTCCTATCAATTAGCAAAACGCTTGGGTTTCAAAAAGGTGTTGGTGCTGACCTTCAAGCCAGCTGTCGAGGCAGCCTGGGAAGAAGATTTGGTTACCCATATTGACTTTGAGGGTTGGCAGTTCATTTGTCGCGGAGGTATGACTTATGAAGAAGCTGATCTGTCTCGGCCAATTGTCTGCTTCGGTTCTTTTCAAGATTATCTTGGCACTAACGAAAAAGGTGGTATTAAGGCAAAAAATGAATGGGTGCATACAACGAACTGGGATCTTGTGATTTTTGATGAATACCATTTCGGAGCTTGGCGTGAAAACGCTAAGAATTTATTTGAACAACCGGACGAGGATGAGGATTATGATTTCGATTTAGAAAAATATAAAATGGAAGAGGCAGATAATGCTTATAACGAAACCTTTTTACCGATCACTGCTTCTAATTATCTGTTTTTATCTGGCACTCCATTCCGAGCAATTAACAGTGGAGAATTTATAGAAGATCAGATTTATAACTGGACATATTCAGATGAACAACGAGCAAAGGAAAATTGGGGTGATAGCCCTGACAATCCATACGCTGCGATGCCGCGTATGGTCATGATGACCTACCGTATTCCGGATAGTATCCGTCAAATCGCATTGCAGGGTGAATTCAATGAATTCGACCTAAATGTTTTTTTCTCAGCAAAGGAGAAAGGAAAAGAAGCAAAATTTGTTTATGAGAATGAGGTGCAGAAATGGCTCGACTTGATCCGTGGTTCTCACTTGCCTTCAAGCGTGGATGATATGAAACTTGGTCAGGACAAGCGTCCGCCGATGCCGTTTTCTGACACACGACTTCTAAATGTGCTTTCGCATACCTTCTGGTTTTTACCGAATGTGGCGTCTTGTGAGGCCATGTATAATCTGCTCGGGCAGAAACAGAATATCTTCTACCACGATTACAAAATCAATCTATGTGCTGGACCAAAAGCAGGGATCGGTGTGGATGCGCTTGGACCAGTTCTGAAATCCATGGGAGACCCGTTGGCGACAAAAACTATTACGCTTTCCTGTGGGAAGTTGACCACTGGTGTTACAGTCAGACCTTGGACAGGTGTTTTCATGCTGCGTAATCTTAAAAGCCCGGAGACCTATTTTCAGGCAGCTTTTCGTGTGCAAAATCCTTGGGAAATCACAACCGGAGCAGGCACAAGCGAAATCATGAAACATGAGTGTTATCTTTTTGATTTTGCCCTTGACCGTGCACTCAAACAGATTTCCGATTACAGCTGTCAATTAAATGTTGAAGAGAGCAACCCAGAAAAGAAAGTGGCGGAATTTATAAATTTCCTTCCGGTGCTTGCTTATGATGGAAGTAGTATGAAACAAATTAATGCGCAAGATGTTCTCGATATCGCCATGGCGGGTACATCAGCAACTCTGCTTGCCAAGCGTTGGGAATCTGCTCTGTTGGTCAATGTCGATAATGAGACACTTACCCGTTTGATGGCAAATAAAGAAGCAATGGATGCCTTGATGAGAATTGAAGGATTCCGAAGTCTCAATTCCGAAATTGAGACGATCATCAATAAATCTGAAGCGGTTAAAAAGACAAGGAAAGAAGGCGCTGACAATCTTTCAAAGAAAGAGAAAAAAGAGCTTACTGCCGAAGAAAAAGAATACAAATCCATACGTAAACAGATTCAGGAAAAGTTGATCAAGTTTGCTACCCGTATACCGATTTTCATGTATTTAACCGATTATCGTGAACGTTCACTCAAAGATGTGATCACCCAGCTGGAACCAGGGCTCTTTAAAAAGGTCACAGGCTTGGATGTCAAAGATTTTGAATTATTAGTATCTTTGAATGTTTTTAATGGCTCTCTGATGAACGATGCAATTTTTAAATTCAAACGTTATGAGGATGCCAGCCTGGTTTACACTGGAATTGACAAGCATGCAGGTGAAGATGTCGGAGGTTGGGACACTGTGATTAAACGCAGTGAATATGAAATGTTATTTTACAATCAACAATCAACTTTAGTTGCAGCAGAAACATCTCCTGATGATTTACCTGAAGTAGCTTTTGATGATAGTTTCGAGGAAGACTACGATTCAACTGATGAATTCATTGAAAAACAACCTAGTGTTAAAGCTAGACAACAAAAACGGGCTAAAAAAGTAACCGTTGCTCCACCTACACCTGATTTTATTAAAGCTACTTATGGTCAAAAGACAACAATACCAACACCAGTTATTGAGAAGGAAGAAAAACCAAAAGTAGACACTTCTCGTGTTGCTATTGGAGTGATTGTACAACATAAAAAATTTGGTGAAGGAAAAGTGATTGAGCTTAGCCGTGATTATCTCATTGTTAAGTTTGATGAAGGTGAAAAAAAATTCATATTTCCCGATGCATTTGATAATGGTTTTTTGAAGGTTTAGAATAATTTACACGAAATTCGATGATATCTAAGGTTAAATAATTTCTTAAAATATTATCGAAAATATTTTGTTAAGCTTATAGAATATTTATTTCTTATAATTTCATAATGTGAAATGAAATATCTTTAGATATTATTTATAAAATGAGTCATAAATTAAAGGTAATAAGATCATATTCCCACCTTTTGGTATTGTTCGCAAATCAAAATAAGCTTGAGAAGATTCTTCTGGTTTTGCATATGTAAAAAAATTTATCATTCTATACCAAGTCATTTCATGATCTCTTCCAAAATGGACAGGAAAACCCAACTCATAAGGTTCAAATGGTGGTGCTGTATTTGTAACCTCTTTAAGATTATCCAACACTAATTGTTCATTTGACCCAAAAATAAATCGTTGTGAGTATATCCCCATCATATGGTTAAATGAATTCGAATCACCTATATCTAATTTTGTATATTCAATATAAGGTTTCCATTCACCTCTAGAAAAATAAGCAATCCAACGAAATATTTGTGGCACTATCATGAGTAAATGTTTTTTACTAATTGGAATAGCCATCCCTTTTTCATTATTTCTTGGATTTCTAAACGGGATAAATCCCAAATCATTAGTTATCAATTCGGTACTGCTATTAGGATCCGTTACTATCCATTTTGCAGTTGCAATTATTGGCAATAATCTTTGTAATTCAAACATTCTTCCTATATTAGTGTCAGCTCTATTATTAATATCACCTAGGTCACTAAAACGATTTGCAAACCTCTCTGTAAAATCTGGTCCCCTAACCAGTAAACAGGTTACAAAAGGCACGAGTACCCTAACCCAAGCTAACGCACTAATATTATTATTTATCAAAAGCTCTATGGCTAAATCTAATTCAGCTTCATAATTAGACCAACTCTCATCAATGTCAATTCCATCGATTAAATTTATTTTATATAAATCGTTAATACCACACATATTACCTGTTTTTGCAATAAAAGTTTTTTGATTTTTTTTATCTCCAACAAATAATCTTCTATCCCTTCTGGGTCCAGAATTATCAAAAGAGAAAGAAGCTAAATATGTGGCTGGTAAATAATGTTGGAATGGCATTGTATATGAATTATCTAAAAGAGAGTATTCTATTTATTTGTGGAGTGAATTTGATAGCTTTATTTTATCAAGCTTTTAATAATCGATTTATTTCTATTTTTTATGAAATTGATACATTCAAACCTATCTCACCTAACTCCAACTCATCTACCTCAAAAACCTCTACCACGGGACCCGAATATGCAAAGTCCTTTACGAACCTTTCACCTTCACCTGGGAACACAAAATTGCATTTTCCCCGATGCATTTGAAATTGGGTTTTTGAAGGTATAGAACTTGAATCATTATTTTGAAAAATTTAAATTTGGTGTTTTGGTAAAGGGTAAACAACATCATTGTCACTAAGATAAATCGAAATTTTCTTTCTCGATTAATCAAACAATTAGAAAATATAAAAACATCCATGTGAATTTATTTACTAATAATTGAATATTTTATATATAATTAAGTTAACCAAATCTTACAAATTGAAAGTGCTAAGAAGCTTGCACTATAGGGTGGCTTTTATTGTTGATTTGGGCACTATATTTATTGATCTAATTTCATCAATCAGGAGAAAGAAATGGCACTAATTAAATGTGAAGAATGTGGTAGAGAGATTTCATCTCAAGCTGAATTTTGTCCCCATTGTGGCAAACCATCTTTAGTATTACGTTGTCCGATATGCAAATCCACTGATATTTCTACAATGTCAACTGGAGGTTCACTTGCGGTGGCATTATCTAATATTTTTATGGCCGGTCCAATGGCACAGCCCGTCAAGCGTAATACCTGTAAAAAATGTAAACATCAGTGGTAGATAAGATTCATATTCGTAGAAGTTTAATATATATTCTGGTTTAAGATCATAAAGTATTAGGTATGTGGCTACTTTCTGTACTTTCAATCCAGTGATTGTTAAAATTCCTAATTGTTCACCTTATTTTTTTGTTCACTTTCACCTGGGAACACAAAATCGAATCATTCTCCACCACCTGTTTCAACCAACTCATCGCCACATATTGGAATTATTATTTACATATCGAATTCGAGAGATGTTCTTCGTATAATTTGTCAATTTGTATTAGACAATACTAACGAATTTCTATCACATTTTCGATAGTGTTGGTAAGGAAATTTCTTTATTTGCATAGCTAATTCTTTATATATCCTAAAATTCGCTCCTAATTCGAAACTTACTCAACAACCGAGGGTCAAATTGGAATAAGATTTTTTATAAATTTATATCTTTGATTTTTGGGAGGTTAAATGGTAAAGAAAATATTATTATTATTGTCTGTTGTTTTTTTGGTTGCTTGTCAACCAACTGATGAACAAATCCGGGAAATTGCCTCACAGATTTTAACATCACAACCAACACAACAAATTATTTCTTCCACACCTACTGTTTTGTTTACTCAAAAACAAGACCAACCTCCAACAGAAACAGGTTGGGAATATTTAGCTATTCCTTTAGAATGTTATCCAGATTTTATCGAGAGAGAATTGATCAGATGTGTATATTATCAAGATGGTCATGGTAAGACAGCCGAATCCGATTACGAAAATTTTGAGCATTACACCAATAAATATGGCTCTGAAGGTTGGGAATTAGTTTCTGTTATTCGAGACCCAGATCGGCCAAAAACAATGTATTTATTTTTTAAGAGACCTTTGGAAAAAAATATTTCAAATCAATAAAAACCAAAGAACATATTGTTTTTACAAAAAATTGCGAGTTTTATAATCTGTTTGAAAAAAGGAAACATTTTATTGGATTAAGTTGTTTCACATTAAAACCATTATTACTTATCTGGAGTGAAAATGTTAGAAAAAGACATAGAAAACCTGATCGCAAGTTATCCTGAAGAGTTCTTTCCTGGAGAGGGGTTTAGGCTAATCAATCAACAAGTTGCGATTGAAGGTAGAAGAATTGATATTCTGTTTGAAGATAAACATAAGAGACAAATAATTATTGAAGTCAAAAGGGGAATTTTAACCCGAGAAGCATCGGGTCAAATTGCTGAGTATTATGGTTTATTAAAAAACGCTGATCCGACTAGAAGTATTGAATTAATCCTTTGTGCGAATAATATCCCGAAGGAAAGAAGAACTTTCCTTGAGACGATAGGTATTGATTGTAAAGAATTAGGTTTCAAATTAATTACTGATTTGGCTCACAAATACTATTACAAATTTATAGATGATAGTCCTGACTATCGAACATCAACCATTGATCAAAATCCTTTGAATCAAGGTGACATACCTACTGAAGAACAACCTTCAGTGAATCAAGATGATTCTAGTATATGGATATTCCAGGCAAATCCTAATCGTTACGATATTTTGAATGCGTTAGGTGATCCTGAAATTGGAAACCAAATCCACTGGTTGGTAAATCAAAATCGAAATAGAATCCATAAGAATCATCTTGCCCTAATTTGGATGTCAGGAAAAGAAGCAGGAATTTATGCTGTAGCGAGAATTGAGTGTGAACCAACACTGTTGAGAGAATTCGATCCAGAAAAGAAATATTGGCTGGGTGAATATGAAAAGGAGTTGGAAATAAGAGTTAGATTGATAATCCTCAACAATTTGATCAATAAACCAATTTTTAAACAGGAATTACTTAAAATCCCTGGATTGTCCTATCTTTCCATTCTCAGGCAATTTCAAGGCACCAACTTCCCTGTGCGAGATGCAGAGTGGAAGATTATTAGTAAATTGATGTGATTTGATTAAATCAAAAATGATTTTATAAGATTGATATTCAAGCTAAATTATTTCCATTACTATATCGCCAATGCATTATTGATTTTCAATTAATTAACAAACACTTATTGAGTGATAATTATACTAGGATGGATCGGCATATATTACTGAAAATTAACCAAAACTTAATAAAGGTGTATTACTTCAGATATTTCAAGTATTTTTTCTATTGTTAACTTTCTGCTCTCCTTCCTTTTTTCTTGTGAATTTTCTTAGCAGCATTGAGCAAAATAGAAGAAGTAATTCCTGTTTCGGATCACTTTTCATTACAGATTGCCAATCTCCCACTTGCTACTCACGCTCAAGTTATGTTAGTGGTCTAGTTTGTGTTTCATTTTTTGGCTAAATGTAACTAATTTGAGACAATTTATGAACAACAGAAGCAGAAATTATAAGCTTATTTGTTCTTGGTCTACTTATGCTCTACTTATGCTCTACTGGTCTTTCGCACTTGGTACAATTTGAAAAACTCAAAAAGGTAGATAAACCCACAGTATTTCAAACATAATAATAATTAGATCGGTTTGAAAAAATTTATTCCCTTTTAATTCATGTTCGAATTAATTATGTTTAAATTTCCCTATTGACATTCTTCTTAAATTATGTAATATTATATAGTGATAATAATTTTCACTATATGATAATTAAATGGAAATGAAAAAAATTCCCGGTACTCAATTAATCCAAAGAGTCGCATTAATACTAAATACGTTTAATGATATAGATCGTAAACTGTCCTTAATGCAAATTGTAAAAAAGACTGGTCTACACCCAGCAACCACCTTCCGTATCCTCAATGCACTAACAGTAGAAGGATTTATTTATCATAACGGTCAAACCGGAGAATATAGTTTAGGTGTCAACTTTATTCGATTAGGGGAATTGGCTCGATTGAATTTTACTCTGAGCAAAATAGCATATAAACATACTATTGATTTCGCTAAAATATGGGGTGAAACAACAAATATCGATGTCTTAAATTCGTCGATGCAAGTAACCACTATTCTGAATATTCCTTCGACCTATCATGTAAGCAATAGTGTTCCAATCGGAACCACATTGCCTCCTCATTGCACCTCGACAGGGAAAGTTATCCTTGCATATATGAATGAGGATGAGGTGGATCGGATCTTTGAATCAGGATTATCTGCCAAAACATCAAAAACAATTACCGATTTAGCGACTCTCAAAGCTCAACTTAAGAAAATCAGAGATCAGGGATTTAGTCTTAACATTGGAGAGTTGGAAGTCGATTTGAATGCTGTTGGTGCACCTATTAGAGATGTAACAGGAAAAGTAATTGCTGCGCTCAGTGTAGGGGGGCCATCAACGCGTGTAAACGAGAAAACATTACTTGAAATGTCAAAAATAGCTGTAATATTTGCCGATAAAATATCCGAAGATATGGGCTACATCAAGCCTACATAAACATTGGCTTGATTTTTTTAAATCTACGATTTATATAAGCACTTTTGAGAAAGCAATCTGATACTCACCTATATGCACTGACTTATGAAAGGAGGTTTTGACACTAAATCATAATTGTTATAGTGAATATTATATTAAAACTAAATTTGAAAAGAGGATAAGATGAAGATGAAAAAACGCTACTTCCAATTATTTTTGTTTATCGTAATATTTGCATTGTTGCTATCTGCATGTCAATCTGCCGATCAGACTCCCAATACTTCTAGTGAGGTAATAGAATCATTTGATGAACAAGAAGCCCAACCTACAAGTGTAGTAGAGCCAGAGGTTACGATTAATTTTACTGCTTTCCCACTTTGGTATGGAATTACAGGAACAGAAGCTGATGGTAAAGGTCAAGATTACTGGGAAATGATTGCTGGCGAATTTTCCCAAGCCCATCCCAATGTCACAATCAACATCGAAATGGCTGACTGGGCGACGTACAAAGAAATTCTTACTGCTCGATTAGAGGCTGATAATCCGCCAGACGTTACTTATATGTGTGATAATGATCTCCATTTATTTAAAAATTATCTACTCCCATTAGACTCTTACATTGATGAAGAATACGATGCTGATGTGACAGCTGATACCTGGGGATTGTATACTGTCGATAGTCATGTTCTTGGTTTTCCTGGTCAAATAGGATGGAACACTTTAATCATCAACGCAGATTTATTTCGTGAACGCGGGGTAACAATTCCTGCAGATCCAGAACGTGCATGGACTTGGGATGAATTCATGGATGCCCTTCAAAAATTGACATTCGACCGTGATGGCGATGGAAAAATTGATGTTTATGGCACAGCCGTAGCTGGTATAAATTGGGACATGGAGTGGTACAACTTACATTATGCATTTAATCGTGGTGCTCGTTTCATGGACCCCACTCTTACAAAATTTACAATTAATGATGAGCAGGGTATTGAGGCGATTCAATGGTTACTTGATCTCCAGGAGAAATATAAGGTGATTCCTACTGGAGCAGCGGGTTTAAGTCTGGATGATGCTTATCAAATGCTCTTCCGTGGTCAAGTAGCAATTTTTCATGGTGCACCTTGGGTTATTTCCTGGATGGAAAGTTCTGCTGCATCTGGTGAAATTGAAAAGCCAGTTGATCTCATGATAGTTCAATATCCGCATTCAGAAGGTGAGACGATGGTTACTGATATCGCCTCATGTGGTTTTGCAGTTTTCAATGATGAAGCAAATCCTGAAAAATCTAACACTGCTGCTGAATTTGCAAAATATATGACAAGCTCAGAGAAACTACGAGATTGGAAAGCAGCTGGATATGTACCTGCTCGATTGTCTTCGATGGAAGATTTGTATTCAGACAATCCTAATATGACTGTATATTCAAGTATGGCACAATATGGACGAATATTTTGGGCCCGAGATGTCGATATGTGGACATATGCAGATCAATTAAATTCGATAATACCTGCGGTATTCAACATGGAATTAACACCTAAGGAAGCATTAGATCAATTTGTTTCCGAAGCGCAGCCAATTTTCGATGACAATTTAGTTAAGTAATAACCAAATAACAGGGGGAATGACCATTATTAACCGCAAAGGTCATCCCCCTTCATATATCGTTTTCTTCAATTACGAATTTCCGTGTGTGATATTAAAAATGAAAAGAGAGTTATGATTAATCAATCATCAATCATATATTATGCCATCATTAGGAAATTCTCCAAAAGCAAATGGGGGTATTTTTTTGTCATTCCAAGTCTAATTCCATTCATTATTTTTCTCATAGTTCCCCTCTTTCGATCAGTTATTCTCAGCTTTACATTGACAACAACAAAGGAACGAGAATTCGGAACGTTAATAAACTATGTCACAGCGTTAAACACACCAGTGTTCTGGACCTCACTCAGGAATACAACTGTTTACACAATTGTTCTTGTCGTTATTGGTCTAATAATTGCTTTATTGCTCTCTGTTCTAATATTTCCATTGAATCGATTTTTTCAAGCTTTATTTAAGGGAGCGTTTTATCTTCCATCTGTGATTTCTGCTGTTGTAGTTACTATGATCTGGGGATGGATGTACCACCCTGTGTATGGCCTTTTTAATTACTTATTATCGGTATTTGGTCTCCCTTCTTTGGTTTGGCTTGGTAACACGGATACAGCATTATTCTCTTTGATTTTAATGGCTATAGCTACAGGGCCTGGGACTGGAGTAATTCTGATTACTGCAGGAATGGCTTCAATACCTAGTGAAATCTATGATGCAGCTAATATTGATGGCGCTGGAGGCTGGACCATGTTCAACCGGATTACTTTGCCATTGATAAGACCTATTCTTTTATATCTAATGGTAGTCATGACAACTGAAGCATTTCAGATATTTACACCGATGTACATTTTGACACGTGGCGGTCCTCAACAATCAACAATCTCGATTGCAATGTTGATCTACAGAAATGCCTTTCAATCATACAATTTAGGACTTGCATCTGCGCAATCTATCCTTCTTTTTGTGATGGTTTTACTTGTCACTTTTGTATACTTTAAAATTATTGGGAAAGGTGTAAATTACTAATGCCTAATTTCCGTCTAGCTACTGAAAGACAAATAAGATTTCATAAAGGAAAAACCATATCGTTCATTTTGTTATTAATATGGGCATTAGTCTCTATACTACCAATCCTTTGGATGATCATTACTGCTTTTCAGAAACCTTCAATGGCAATCTCTATTCCTCCAAAGTTAATTCTTTCTGAACTTACAATAGATAATTTTAGTAGGCTATTTCAGGCTAGTAGTTTAGGAAGATGGACATTTAATAGTATTTATGTCGCTATAACAACAACTCTTCTTTACATTCTTATAAGCACCATGGCTGGGTATGCATTTGCAAAAAAAGATTTTATAGGTCGTAAGTCAATTTTTTGGGTATATGTCAGTACAATGCTAGTTCCAGGGTTTGTTACCTTGGTTACAGCATACACAGTAGTCGTCGATCTAGGTTGGGTGGACACTTACTGGGCACTTATCATCCCTGAGATAGCCTCTCCATTTGGTGCTTTTATGATGAAACAATTTTTACAGGACTTGCCTGACGAGCTTTTTGATGCAGCTCGCATCGATGGTTGTGGTGAATGGGGCATATTTTGGAGGATAGTGTTACCGTTATCTGTTTCTGCTATGGCTGTCCTCGCAGTATTCCATTTTGGGTATATATGGAACAGTTTTATTTGGCCATTAACAGTCACATCCACAGATGTTATGCGTACTTTACCAGTAGGATTAGCTAGTTTACAACGCGTTAGGGCTACTAATTATTCTTTGTTAATGGCTAGTGCAACATATGCAGCTTTGCCCATGATTATTATTTTTTTAATCGGGCAAAAATATTTTTTGAAGGGTATTACTATGGGTGCTGTAAAAGGATGATAGGACATTTTTATGCCAAAAATTACGATTAGGTTGATAGGTTTCTTAAAAAAATATAGTACAATCCAAAGAATTAACTTGGATATCCCTGAGGGAACATCTGCTGGAGAAGTACATGTTTTCTTAAGAATTCCAAATTCCGAGATATTTCAATATATTGTAAATCAAGAGGTTGTATCTGCAGATTATCTCCTGCGAAATAATGACGTTCTTGATATTGTACCCCCATTTGCTGGTGGTTAAGTTTTACGATACTTTTTTATGGAGTGGATCTAATGGTAAACAACAATCATATTCAATGTGGTAAAGGTGATATCGGTAAATATGTTCTTCTCCCCGGAGATCCTGCTCGTTGCTCTGAAATTGCATACTATTTTGATGACCCGCATCTTGTAGCTCAAAATAGAGAATTTACAACATATTCTGGTTTTTTATGTAACGAGAAAGTGAGCGTCACGTCTACAGGCATTGGTTGTCCCTCGACTGCAATTGCAGTTGAAGAGCTTGCCGCAGTTGGAGCTGATACATTTATTCGTGTAGGAACTTGCGGTGGATTGCAACCCTGGATCGCGCTTGGAGACCTAATAATCTTCACTGCAGCTGTTAGGGACGAAGGCACATCGCAACAATATATACCGTTAGCCTATCCTGCAGTTGCTGATTTTAGTGTGACAAATGCTTTATTTCAGGCTGGAACCCTTAGCGGTCAAAAAGTACATATGGGTATTGGTCATTCTAAGGATTCATTCTTTGGTCAACAGCAACCAAAGCGAATGCCAATTGCAAAGGTCCTACAAAATAATTGGACTGCATGGAAAAAGGGGAATGTTTTAGGTTCTGAAATGGAATCGGCCGCTTTATTTGTTATTGCAAGTATCCTAGGAAAACGGGCGGGTGCTGTTATGCTTGTTTCTGGCAATCAGGAAAGAAAATCCATTGATATCGAGAGGGACACATTAAAAGAATATTCATTAGAACCGCTAATAATTACATCCATTAATGCAATTAAGAAATTAATTCATTCTGATAAGATTGCGAGGATTAATTGATAGGCGGGTATACGGGGAGAATGCTGGTTGTAGATCTTTCAGTAGGTTCACTAGAAGATCTTCCAGTTTCTATGGATCAATGCGAAAGATTCTTAGGGGGATATGGGATTGGAGCAGATTTTATTTACCATAACCAGAAAGCTGGTATCTCTCCCTTTAGTGAAGATAGCATTTTAGGATTTGTTACTGGGCCATTAACTGGTACACCTGCAATTTCTGCCACTCGTTTCACTGTTGTTGGAAAATCTCCACTTACGAATGGATGGGGAGATGCAAATTGCGGGGGTTATTTTGGAAATGAATTAAAACGAGCTGGATATGATATGGTATTTATTAAAGGTGTTTCACATCAACCAGTCTCATTAATTATTATTAATAATAAAGCTCAGTTAATTTTAGCAGAAGATAAATGGGGGAAGACAACACGTCAGACTGAAATCGAATATCAAGAGCAATTTGGAGAAAAAACCCAAGTAGCTTGTATTGGCCCTGCTGGTGAAAATCTGTCACTTATATCAGGTATCGTAAGTAACGGAAGGCTAGCCGCTCGGTCCGGCCTCGGCGCAGTCATGGGAAGTAAACACTTAAAAGCTATTGTTGCTCAGGGAAATTGCAGTATTCCTATATACAATCCTCAACAAGCAGAGTCCCTCAGAAGAGAATTACTTGGAAAAATCGGTGGCCCTTGGGTTGAAGTATGGAAGAAATATGGTACAGCAGGTGCTCTTTCAACTGCCGTAGAAATGGGAGATTCCCCAGTTAAAAACTGGGGGGGATCTATAATTGATTTTCCGAATTCACAAAATATTTCAGACGAAAAGGTGGTTGAACGCCAACTCAAACGGTATGGATGCTGGCACTGCCCAATTGCTTGCGGTGGAATTATCTCTAATACTCACGATTCAATTGAATTGAGAACACGCAAACCTGAATATGAAACTTTGTCCTCCTTTGGCCCACTCATTTTAAATGACAACCTTGATGATATCGTTCAGATGAATGTGATCTGCGATCAAGCTGGATTGGATACGATATCTGCAGGGAGTGTTATTGCTTTTGCTATTGAGATTTTTGAGAATAAGCTAATTACTGTATCTGATACCGATGGATTAATATTGAAATGGGGAAATGGTGATTCAGCGATCCAACTCTTAAAGAAAATTATTAAAAGGGAGGGTATCGGCGACATATTAGCAGATGGGGTCGCTCGAGCGTCAGAGAAAATTGGCCAATCATCCGAAATATTCGCAATGCATATTGGTAAGCAAGAATTACCGATGCATGATCCCCGCTTGACAATGCCTTATCTCATGGGTTATTTGTTGGATGCAACTCCTTCAAGACACAACCAAGGGAGTGCGGGATGGATAGACATGCCTCGGTCCTGGACGGATCTGGTTGGAGCAGGCTTATTTTCGGTTGACGGATTTGAAGATAAAACAGATGACCAATTCAAACTTACAAACTTAGCCCACACCATCAATACATCCGGTTTATGTATTTTTGGCGTTTCTTCATTCATGGATCGCTTCATCTTACCTGAATTTTTAGAGGCAATAGTAGGATGGCAGCTTAGTTCAGAAGAACTGGTAAAGATTGGTGAAAGAATTGGAGCTCTCCGCATTGCATTCAATTTTCGGGAAGGGCTGGAACCGCAAAAATGGATAGCTCCAGACCGAATTTTAGGAAAACCTCCTATACAAAATGGCCCATTGGCTGGCAGACAATTAAATATAGAAAATGAGATCAAAACATTTCGTACTCGATCCGGGTGGGATCCAATCTCAGGGAAACCTACTCAAGAAAAATTACTCGAGCTTGGTTTGGAGTATGTCATACAGGATATTTGGTGAGAATCATCGAAGTGGGAGTTTTATGATATGGAAATTAACTACGATTGGATCATACGAAATGGTCGAATTATTGATGGTACAGGAAACCCTTGGTTTAAGGCGGATTTAGGGATTCGCGCAGGAAAAATCGCAACCGTGGGCAGTTTGGGTGGTTGTTCTAGCATACGAGAAATTGATGCTAAAGATAAAATTGTTTGTCCGGGTTTTATTGATGCTCATTCTCACAGCGATTCTGTCATTCTTAGCGATCCGATAAACCTACCAAAATTATCTCAGGGTATTACAACGGAGATTATTGGTCAGGATGGCATTTCTTTTCTTCCTCTGTCATCCCGAACTTCGACTTTAATTGACACTCTTTGGCATGGCATAAATGGACACAGTCCTGTAGATGGACAAATGAAATCTTTGGTAGATTTATTTATAAGGATTGATAGTAAAGTTGTTTGTAATTATGCCTATTTAATTCCACATTCCTCTATTCGTATGGAGGTTATGGGAATAACACAAAGAGAAGCTTCCTCAGTTGAATTGGCAACAATGGTTAGTATAGTCCGACAATTAATGGAAGAGGGTGCTGTCGGATTATCTACAGGTTTGACCTACTGGCCAGAATGTTTCACTCCCACCAACGAGCTCATCCAATTATGTCGTACTGTCGCCCAATATGGTGGAATATATGTTACACACTTACGTGATTATGGTGAAGGAATAATTAATGCGATTGAAGAAGCAATATTTATTGGTAATCAAGCAGAGATCCCAGTTCACATATCTCATTTATGTTGTGATGACGAGGGTGTAATCCACCTTATTGATAATGCTCGCTTGGAAGGACTAAATGTAACTTTTGATCTCTATCCATATTTAGCTGGCAACACCCTGCTAGTCCAATTCTTACCTCAATCTATATACGGAGATAACATCGACGAAACCCTCATTAACCTTAAGTCCATTGAGGTTCGGAAGAAAATAAGGGATTTCGTTAAGAAATCTAACACTGACTGGAATCGGATTACCATATCGAATATCAGCCCACTCAGTAAAAGAGAGATTGAAGGATTCACAGTATCTAATGCTGCGAGGAGGTTGAATAAAGACTCAGTAGATTTGGTTTGTGATTTATTAATAGAAACAAAACTCGCAGCTACTGTCATTGAGTTTGAGAATCATTGCTCAGAGGAAGGATTGACCCGCCTCATGAATCATCCTTCTCAAATGTTTTGTTCAGATGGGATTTTAATCGGGGCTCATTTACATCCTCGCACTTATGGAACATATCCAAGGATATTGGGGCGGTACGTTCGGCAGAATCAAGTATTGAAATTAGAAGAAGCTATTCGAAAGATGACCTCATTTCCAGCTCAATGTCATGGATTATCAGATCGAGGTTTATTGAAGGAAGGAATGGCCGCAGACATTGTGATTTTTGACCCAAATCAAATCATAGATAAGGCAGACTTTCAGGTTGGTAATCGTTTTTCCTTAGGCATTAATTATGTTTGGGTGAATGGGGAATTGGTATACGAACTTTCCCAACCAACAGGAAATACTCCAGGACGTATCTTAACCCTCCAAGGATTTACAAATAGGAATACTTGTTAATGAATATTGCTTTTATTTAGGAGTAAAATGCTATGCGATCAGCAATTTGTAACACATCAATAGGAAGAGAAAAACATTGTATTGAAACACCTGCTTTGCTTATCGATGTAGATCGAATGGAGCAAAATATTGATTTCATGGCAAAGGCTTTAAATACATCTTCTGTTAATTTGCGCCCACATTTTAAAACACATAAAAGTCCAATTATTGCTCACAAACAATTATTAGCTGGTGCAATCGGGATTACATGTGCAAAATTAAGTGAGGCTGAAGTATTAATAGAAAGTGGTATTCAGGATATATTAATTGCGAATCAAATTGTCCAGCATACAAAAATCGTCCGACTTGCAAATTTAGCCAAGCATAGTCGAATAATTGTGGCCGCTGACTCAATCGACAATCTAATTTTACTTTCTAAAGCAGCTCAGGAAGCAGGGAGTGTAATACGGGTTCTCCTGGAAATTGATGTTGGTTTGGGACGTTGTGGAGTTAGGACCCATAAATCCTTAATGGAGTTAGTTGAAAAAATTCAGGAATTAAAGGGTTTACATTTTAGTGGTATGCTCGGCTATGAAGGTCAAGCTGTCCTAATTGCTGATCGTAAAGAGCGACAAATTGCGGCAAGGCAAGCAATGTCTTTGTTGGTACAAGCCGTTAATTTTGTTCGGGCAAAAGGAATTGACGTAGAGATAGTTAGTGCTGGAGGAACTGGAACTTTCGATATTACTGGCAATTGTCCTGGTATTACAGAGATTGAAGCGGGTTCATATATATTTCTAGACACCCAATATCAGAAATTGGATATTCCGTTTCACCCAGCTTTGACGTTATTAACAACAATTATCCACGTTTCTGGGTCAGGACATGCAGTAATGGACGCTGGTATGAAGTGCCTTTCCACTGATAATGGTTTGCCTTCAATTTTTAAATCAACTGGGATAAATTTGGTCGAACTAAACGAAGAACACGGGATTTTATGTTGTTCGAAGGATAAAAAATTATGTGTTGGGGATCAAATTGAATTGATACCCAGTCATGTTTGCACAACCGTTAACTTACATGATTATTACTTTGCAATAAGGGGAGACAAAGTGGAAGGGATATGGCCAATTGCTGGCAGAGGAAAATTTATTTAGATATTGTCTGAAGGAGAGGCATAATGATTGAGCGTGGAGTGGCCTATTTTGGGGTTCGTCGAGTCGAACACGTAAAGCGAGATATGCAAAATATCGTTGAGCATGGTGCGACGTATGTTATTCATATGTTATCTGAAAATGATTGGCGGTATTATGCCAAGACAATGCAGGACATAATTAAGGTCTCTGAAGAAGTAGGATTATCAACTTGGATAGATCCCGTTTCTTTAGGTCAAGTTTTCGGTGGAGAAGAATTTGGATCAGATTTTGTAGCCTTACACCCCGAATCCGCTCTTATTGATCAATTTGGACAACAACAACCCACAGCTTGCATAAATCAACCAATTTTTCGGAAATTTGTGAAAGACTGGATAAAAGCTGCAGTTGAAACTGGAGCAGAGGCAATTTTATGGGATGAACCTCATATGTTTATAGGTGAGTGGTTTGGAAGACCTGGTCGTTGGGGTTGCACTTGCCCAGTATGCCAGGATTTATATAAGTCTAAATATGGGGAGTCTATGCCAAAAGTAGAAGAAGACCCAGGTGTATTAAAGTTTAAATCCGATTCAATTCTTAGCTTACTTGAGGACTCATTAATCTATACGAAAAGTTTAAATACCAAAAACCATGTTGTTCTCATTCCTGAAGAATTCACTGGCATTAACCGATTACGATGGGAGGAAGTGGCTAAATTACCATATATCAGCTCTCTTGGGACTGATCCGTATCCATTTCCATCCTTTAGTAACCAGAAGTCCTGGGCAAATTGCTGGGTGCAATACGTGGGTAATTATGCGGAACGATTGGTCAATATATGCCGTGAACATAATCTAAACAACCACCTTTGGATTCAGGGATTTTCCATACCTGAAGAAGATAATGGTTATGTGGCTGGAGTGTTCGACCTTGCTTTGTCTAAAGGTATAAATAATCTCGCTGTATGGGGTTTTGATGGTCATCGAGATATGTCTATTTTTTCATGCGCTCAACCAGACAAAGTTTGGAACACTATTGGGCAGGGATTTAATCGTATAGCTCGTATAAAATAATACATTATATTTTTTTCAAAAAAGTTTAGTCTAAAGGAATTTCAAACATGACGATTCAACAATCATTAGATGGGAATTGGGACCTTCGCCAAGTTGTCACGCAATCAAAAAATACAGATCTGATCGTACCTGATTGGATACAGGCGAAAGTACCTGGTGAGGTATATTTAGATTTATTAAATGCAAATCTTATTCCGGATCCATTTATTGGGGAGAATGCAGATTCTGTCCAATGGGTAAGTAGGTCTGATTGGGAATATAGAAAAATTTTCAATATTGAACGATCAATGATCAATTTAGACAAAATTTATTTGTGCTGTGAAGGATTGGATACGATTGCAATAATTATCCTAAATAATTCAATCATATTTAAATCAGACAATATGTTTCGAGAATATCGGTGGGAAATAAAATCGAACCTCAATATTGGAACCAATGAACTACGAATACAATTTACAAGTCCTATCCAAGTAGCTGTTAATGCAAATGAGAAAAATCCTCTTCCTGGTTTCATACCTACTTTACCTGGTTCTGCCCAAATTCGTAAAGCACCATACCAATTTGGCTGGGACTGGGGACCATGTCTCCCATCAATTGGGATTTGGAAAAGTATCCACTTGGAAGGTTCTGATTCTGTCCGATTAGATAAAGTTCAAATTCATCAGGAGCATTTCCAATCTAAAGTAAGGGTAAATTTTAATATTTCTGTAATTGCGTGGTCTAATAATGAGTATGAACTTGTCGTTGAGGAAGTTGATCCAAACGGATCACTGAAATCATATGAATTTAAATTATCTTTACACAATAAGGATTTAATTAATGGAACAAAGCATGATAATAACTACTTTATAGATATTCCAGAACCCATTTTGTGGTGGCCAAATGATTTAGGAGAGCATCCACTATATCAATTTTCAATAATACTAAAAAGTGGTGCAATTATACTTGATCGGAGAAAATATCAAATTGGCCTAAGAACTATTAAACTTCTACAAGAACCTGACGAATGGGGAGAGTCATTCACATTCTTGGTTAATGGAGTACCCCTTTTTGTAAAGGGAGCGAACTGGGTACCTGCTGATGTATTTCCCACTCGAATTACTTCTCAAAAGCTCGAAGACCTAATTGCTTCCGCTGCTTCAGCACACATGAATATGCTTCGTCTGTGGGGAGGTGGTTATTACGAATCCAACGATTTTTATAATTTATGTGACAAATACGGAATATTAATATGGCAAGATTTTCAATTTGCCTGCAATGTGTATCCGCTTGATCATCCTAGATTTATTGATAATATCCACCATGAAATTATAGAAACTGTGAGCAGATTACAACACCATGCAAGTATAGTATTATGGTGTGGAAATAATGAAATCGAATGGTTCTGGGAAAATATGGGGTGGAATGATTTCAAATTAGACGAATTAAAGGTAGAACACAAGAAGTTCTTTCATGAGGTTCTTCCAAAATGGATCCATGAAGTGGACCCCGGACTTATTTATTGGCCTGGTTCTCCAGGATCGCATACACCTTATTCTGAGTTAGATGATGAGACTGTGGGCGATATGCATTATTGGGGTGTATGGTATCAGGGAGAACCTTTTGAAGCTTATTTAAATCACAAACCTCGTTTTCTAAGCGAGTTTGGTTTTCAATCTTTGGCTCCAAAGGACACAATTTTAAAATATGCACTGGATTTGAACTTATCACTTGATGATCCGATAATGAAAGCACATCAACGGTGTGAAATCGGAAATAGAGTAATCTTAGAGCAATTGAAATTGAATTACCCACCACCAAAAGATTTTACTTCACTAGTTTACATGTCACAAATTTGTCAAGCAGAGGGTCTCAGATTGGGAATCGAATTTTGGCGCAGGAATAGGAAAAGAATTGGAGGAGTATTATATTGGCAGTTAAATGATTGTTGGCCTGGTACATCGTGGTCAAGCATTGATTATTTTGGCAATTGGAAAGCATTGCATTATGCTGCAAAACGCTTTTTCTTTCCAATACTCTTATCACTGCATTCCGAAAACCATTCAATCGAAGTCCATTTGACTAATGATAATAGGATGGACGAATCATTTTTAGTTCTAACACATCTCTTCTCATTCGATGGAAATCTATTATTTGAAGATAAATTAGAAGGATCAATTCAATCTCTTCAATCAGATATTCTCAAAAAGTATGACTTTTCTGAGTTTTCAGATGAGATGAACAAATTAGTTTTCTTTGCAGAGCTTTCACAAAATGGAAATATACTCTCGCAGCAAACATCATATTTTTATCCCAGTAAAGACTTGGAGTTACAGAACCCAAAAATCAATGCAAATCTCTCACAAAAGGATAATATACTATTCATCGATATTTCGGGGGAATCACTAGCCCGTCAGGTTGAATTATATCTTAAGGGGGAAAACACAATCTTTAGTGATAATTATTTTGATTTACCAGCCAAAATCTCTAAACGAGTATCATTTATGCTGCCCAAGGATTGGGATCTTGAAAAGGTGAAAAGCAACTTATTTATAAAATCGTTATATGATGCTACTGGAAATGGAGACTATTCTGTTATCTAGAGATATAAAACGCAAATTTTATAGTGTCATGGGTACTGCTTTTGTGTCATGCTTATTAAGGTGGCATCATTCTTTTGACAGGAGCAATCATGAAACGTTCTGAAATAAATTCAATAATGCTATCTTCTAATGCTTTTATCCGTGATCAAGGTTTTTACCTACCTCCGTTTGCATATTGGAATATACAAGATTGGCAAAGTAAATGTGGGGAAGGCAGTGAAATAGTTGAGAACCATCTGGGATGGGATATAACCGATTTTGGATTATCTAACTTTCAAAAGATAGGGTTATTTCTATTTACACTCCGTAATGGAAATCCAAATTTGAAGGCACACCCTTTCAGAAAAACCTATGCTGAAAAGATAATGGTGGTTGAGGATGGACAATTAACTCCTCTCCATTTCCATAGGTCAAAAATGGAAGATATTATTAATAGAGGAGGAGGGCAGTTAAAGCTTCGATTGTACCCTGCTTCCCAAGAAGAAGGCCTGGTAACAAAAGGTGAAGTAATTGTTAAAGTAGATGGGTGCGCACGGCGAATTACTGCCGGAGAAGTGACTACCCTTAGTCCCGGAGAAAGCATCACAATAGAAACTTATTGTTATCATGAATTTTGGGGGGAAGGTCGTGTTTTGGTTGGCGAAGTTTCAATGGTAAATGATGATCTTCAAGATAATCGTTTTCTCCAAACTGTTGGACGATTTCCGTCCATTGAAGAGGATGTCGAACCTTTATATCTTTTAGTAAATGATTATGAAAAATATTTTTATTCCGCAAGAGAATGAATGATACTTTCGTTACTTGATCTTCTTTTTGTAGCGGAACTTTGGTATAGTATATCAAACCATAGTTGGCTTTGCTGATGTTATATCTTATTGGAGTTGTATAAACAATCTATTAATAGTATAAATTCTTCATTGATACTAGTATGTATTTAATTTGCATTCTATTAAGTTATTACATTAATTGAAGGATTACAATTACTTGATTTGTTTTTTTAATTTTTCATTTGCTTATACAATACGGAAATAAATCATACTTAATAAAATAACATTAATGTTGATTAATATAGGGGAAAAGTATTGTTTATAGTTCTTGCAATCTCTCTAGAAAATATCCAGGAAATTGATCTCGAAAATCCCATCGCATATAAACTTCACCTTTAGGTAGCGAATCGCAAAACTCTTTTATTTCGTCACCCGATAACGTTTCTCTCTCGAGCAATAATTTTGCTAATTTGGCTACATATGGCCAGTTATTATAAATTATTCGTTTTGCTTTCCTTTTCCAAGAATTCATATATTCATAGAACTCCTCACTAGGAATACTACTTACCCATTTCATATAAGCATACTTCTGAGCAAAATACCAAGCAGTAGAAAAATCTTCTTCTTGATATTCGTCATCTCCATGGAAATCATAAATTTGAGTACCAGGGTATCCCGCAAATGTTGAGATAATCTCATATCGAGCATACTTACTCATGGTTCGCTTATTAGCATTGTTGTATTGATAAAGCTGGGGAGTTTGTAGATGTTGGTTAAAAGTACCATCTTCGTTTGGTTTAATTGTTACTCGAAAAACATGTCCTCCAAGATATGCCATTGCGAATGCTTTTCCTGCTAAATAATACGCGAATTTTTCTTTCTCCATTTCATCACCTCTTTTAAATTAGATTTATACATTCAAGTATAGGAAAAATAAAATGAATCGAAAGACCGTTTAGTGATAATTATTATTGATTCAAAATTGGTGAATAGCTATCATGGTGACAAAACCTTCGTTAGTAGAATAATCTTTGAACCATTTATTTCTTATCCCTTAAAGTACTTCCTTCACCATTAACAACCCTAGTTTACTGCTTCATAAGCGAAGCGATTTAAAAATCTCCTCCATAGAAAAATCTCCTGCAAAGGAGAAAAGTGTAAAATTTAGGTTTCCATAACCGTAGAAGTGTAGAAGCGTAGATAGAAGTAGCGGAATATTAAAAAAAAATTAAATCATAATTGGGTTTCTCCAACGTTGGAGAAATTTCTTGTTTACAATTTACTGTGCAATTTCTGTGCAGATACAATGGGATTAGACTTAATAACGGACGAGAATATGCTCAAGTACCCCCATATATGGGGGTTAAATGGATTTATCGCACCACAATTACTGAAAAAATTGTCTCCAATTCGACTTCGAATCAGTTGGTTGGGGGTTCGAGTCCCTCCGGGGGCACAAATGGAACACCGGTTGTAAGACTGGTGTTTTTGTTACGGCTGACTTCGAACACCCAAGGGGGGTGTGGTATACCCGAGGGGCACACTGTCAGTTGGTTGAGGGTTCGAGTCCCTCCGGGGGCACAAATGGAACACCGGTTGTAAGACTGGTGTTTTTGTTACGGCTGACTTCGAACACCCGAGGGGGCGTACTATACCCAAAGGTCACTCCGTCAGTTGACTTGGAGTTTGAGCCTCTCTGGGGGCACAGGAAATGTGGCGGTCTGAGTACCGCCACATGCTCAATGGGGGTTGGACAGGATAATGATAGATCGCAGATTCTTCTTCGGTGCAGTTACGGTGCAAATCTATTTTGTCAGAGGTAAATAATTCATTAAGTTGTTGAGCAGCCGCAATGTGGAATTTGGGACAGTTGAAGAATAACAAGAAATGAGTTCGTTAATCCACATTCGCAGGGATATCATCAAACTGAATGGTTTGTATCAGTGCTTCAATGGCCTCGCCAGCGATTTCATCAGTAGAGAAAATATTTTCCAAATCTTGGTCTTTGAACTTCTTTGCTGTCAACTAATTTTTTTGGATGTTTGAGGCAATGATCGGTGTCCTGGCTTCTTTTCTTTGGAGAAGATCAGTTGCCTCATTTAGGACAACTTTGCGCTCTTTAATCAAATAATAGAGATCATAAAAATCTCGATATCTGACTCTTTGAGATATTGCTCGCAGTTTTTCAGCGCAGATTTCTCTTTCATCCATCACCAGAGGAAAGGTTGCAATGCCCCAGACGTTTTTGTATTCGATTTTCTTTCCAGGCAGGATTGCATTTTGGAAACGGTCAATTTCAATTTTGATATGCCCATTTTGACCAAGCAATCCTTCAAATCGAAGGTTTTCTATTTTGATTGTGAATTTTGGCTGAAAGTTCTTTGTAACTTTAAATATCCCGTTTGCTTCAATAATGGATTAAATTTCGTTCAGGGTGATTGTTTTGTCTAAAGCTGTGAAATCCAAATCTTCAGAAAACCGTTTTTGCGAAAGGTAGCAGTGATGAAGAGCCGTGCCACCTTTGAAGAGCAACCTTTCTTTTAGATCTGAGCTGAAAATTATATCCAAAGCTATTGCTAGAAAATAGTCTTTTTGGGCAATTGGCAAGGGATAAAGCAGCTTTCTGCGGTTAATGATCTCAAGTTGTTGTCTGGTTATTTTCTTTTTTGACATACTGTTCAAAGAGTTGGTCATAGTAAAGTTTCCATTTATGATTGTATACCTTATCTTGGGCATCACTAATTGAAGAAACACTTTTTCGGTTTGCAACGGATAACAATAGTTGATGCGAATCCATGTCAGCACAATCAAGTAAAAAGCCGAATATACGCCTTGTGGTGAGATTGGATTTTAACAGGTATTGAGTGAGTTTATCTTGGTCAATCTCATTTTGGTAGTCAAGCAGCTTTTCCAAAACGATGTCTGTTGAATATCCGCTGCGATGAAACTGGATCAAGTCGATGAGCGCTTTTTCAAAACTGGCGATTTTGATTTCTCGTCCATCAATTTCATGAGTTTCCCAGCCATAAAAATATTTCGCCTGGGTAGTGGTGAAATGAAAAATATAATTTCCGATGGTTCTCGATTTGATCTTTTCAAGTGAAACAGATCTGATACCGCCCAGTAACTGATTGTAATAGCCGTGAAATTGTAGGGCAGACAAAAAGGAAATGTAAGCATTTTCGACCAGTAGATTAACTACTACTCGATGATCGATGGCTAGTAAACCCCTGGTACTTATGTCAGAAATGACGTACAAGCCTTTTTTGATGCGAGTTAGCCAACCGTCGTTTACAAGTTTACTAATTCTTTTCCTGGTGTATTGAACATCTTTGTTGAATAATTGATGCAGTTGGGAAAATGTAACTACAACACCATATTGAACAATAGCGTCTTCCAGAATTTGGAGTTCGTTTTCTGTGAACACATTTCTTTTCATGCAGTGATAATACCACATAGAAGGTATTATTGCAATACAAAAAGAAGTTGCTGCTTTTTCCTTCTTTCTGAGGTGGATGATTTATGGCTTCCGTTATGTTACGATGCATTAGAGGATAATAACAAAAGAGCTTTCACTCTCAACGCCGGAAAACCCCTATAGAAGATTCGGTTTCACCGAATCCGAAATCTTTTTCTATCATATAACGCATAAATGTTTCCTGGAAATGCTTCAGGATCTACAGACTAAAAATCACGCGGTCAAAGACATGAGATATTTATATTAAATAATTATTTGCGAATTAATCCTGAAGTGGAAAAAATGCATATTCCGGTGTAATCGCCATGCAAGAAAAGCAGTCTCTATCCCTTACACCACATACCTGCCCGGCAAATCGGTCACCTGCTTTAGAAAATTGCGCCAGAAGACGTTTGTGTTCCAGCAGGGTTTTCCAGATGACATATCCGCCAACCACCAGGGTAACGATCACGGCCCATTTTGTAATGCCATTTTTCCACATGTCAGCTCCTTTTCTGATTCGTCATTCTGTGCGATGAGTTTGCATGCGATGGTCGTCGGGTCGCCATAACCGGGGTGGGTGGAGGACCCTGCCAGGTATAAATCTGAAATGCTCCTGGAATCGGCAGCCGGCTGAAAAACCGCCTGGACTGCCAGATCCTGCTGCAGGCAGTAGATGTCCCCTTCTGGCAGCAGCAAATGTTGTTCGAAATCCAGCGTACAGCCTACCATGGCTGCATAATCAAAAAAAGTGATGAAACATCTCCATATCAAAAAACATTTCCCAGCAGTTTTGCCCGGCAGAAATATCGTGGGATAATATTGTTAAGGGATTAAAAACAGGAATGGGATTTGTTACCTGACAGGCTGTTCCCCAAATTAATTCCTTACAAGTTTGAAGAGAGATCCATGGAACAACTCCTTTCCACCAAGATTTTTATACCTCCCGCCATTCCGAATTATGTTCACCGCTCCAGGTTACTGAGATCCTTAGATCTTACTTTTCATAAAAAATTATTTCTTCTTTCAGCACCGGCTGGTTTTGGAAAAACCACATTGGTTCGCGATTGGATTGATCGTGGGGATTTTCAGGCTGCCTGGCTCTCGCTGGATACGGGTGATGATGATCTGTTTCAATTCTTAAGATACCTTGTCTTTTCTTTGCGAACCATTTTCCCTGAATTTGGCGAGAGAGTGATTCAGATGATCCAATATCCACAAAATCCTTCCGGTGAATTCATCATGACAACATTGATCAATGAAATCTTTGAGATGAAACATGTTTTTGTCCTTGTTCTGGATGATTATCATGTCATCGAAGACCCCGAAATTGATGAAGCTTTGGTTTTTCTATTGGATAATCTGCCTGGGAACATGCATTTGATCATGACCACCCGTGAAGATCCCCAATTGCCGTTAGCTCGATTAAGAGCCCGAAACCAGCTGGGCGAATTGCGAGTGGGTGATTTGCGTTTTAGCCAATCAGAAGTAGCCGAGTTTCTGAATGAGAGCATGCATTTACAGATCTCTACAGAGGATATTTCTGCGCTTGATGCACGTACCGAGGGGTGGATCGCTGGTTTACAGTTAGCGGCTATCTCCATGCAGGCGCATACGGATCGAAGTGATTTTATCCAATCTTTTTCCGGCAGCCACCATTTTGTGATGGATTTTCTTGTGGAGGAAGTACTTAATTTTCAATCGGAGGAAATTCAGGAATTTTTATTAAAAACAGCCATTCTGGATCGTATGAGTGGTGCTTTGTGTGATGCGATACTCTCCGGATCGGGTATGAATGGGCAGGAGATCCTGGAATACCTATATCAGGTCAATCTATTTATCATTCCTTTGGATTACGAGCGGCGCTGGTATCGTTACCACCACCTGTTTCTCGACCTACTCCGCCAGCGATTGGTGGAAAAATATGGGAAAGAAAATGAGAATGGGTTGCCTCTCATCAGCAACTTACACAGAAGAGCCAGTCAATGGTTTCAGGAAAATGGTTTCTTCATCGAAGCTTTTCAACACGCGGTAGATGCGGATGATATCAGTTTGGCAGAACAGTTATTGGAAGGCAATGGCACACCTTTGCAATATCGGGGTGTCATGCTGCCAGTCGCAAATTGGTTAAGTTCATTGCCGGAAGAAACGATGAATTCCAGACCATTGTTATGGTTAACCTATGCTTCAACGCTCACAATGATGGGAAGACCGTTAGAGAACATCGAAGCGGTATTGCAAAATGCTGAAATCAGGCTGGGTGAATTAGAAGAGAATGAAGTGATGCGCGATGCGATTGGCCAAATTGCGTCCATCCGGGCAATGATCGCGATCCCTAAGTATGAGATGGACACGGTCATCAAAGAAGCCAAACGTGCAATAAACTATTTACATCCCGATAATCTCTCAGTGCGAACCAATGTGACCTGGATTTTGGGTTATATCCTGCAGGTGCAGGGAAATCTGGAAGAAGCGGAAAAATCTTTTCATCAGGCATTGGCTGTCAGCCAGGCGAGCAAAAATATTGTCATGTCGGTTGCCTCAACGATCGGGCTTGGACAAATAAGTGAGTGTAGAAATAAATTAACCCAAGCGCAAGGGTATTTTGAAGAAGTGATTAAATTGGCCGGGAAACCTCCTTTACCCTACGCTTGTGAAGCCTATGTTGGGTTGGCGAGAATTGCGTATGAACACAACGATCTGGATGCTGTAGAACCCAATGCACAACAAAGTTTATTATTGGCACGCCATATACCGAATGTGAATTCACCCATTTCGAGTTATTTATCGTTAGCCTCTCTTCACTTCGCAAAAGGGGAACTGGAAAAAGCGGATGAGGTTATCAGCAAGGCTGAAGGATTTGCTAAACAAAATAATTTTCCTCAAAGGATGACTGAAATTGCAAAATTTCGGATTCATTTATTGTTGAAATTAGGAGATATTAGCCCGGCTAATTCTCTGGCGGAAGCATACAACTTACCAATCAGCCTGGCGCAGGCGAAAATGAAACAGGGGAAATTCCAGGAAGCGCTGACGATTCTACAATCACATCGAAAAAACATGGCAGCAAAGGGGGAGATGCGAGCGATTCTTGAAGCACAGGTGATAGAAAGCCTCTGTTACTTTTATCTGGAAGAAATTGAGCAAGCTGCCAGCATTTTGAAGCAGGCTTTACGGAAAGCAAAAGCGGGGGGATTTGTACGTCTCTTCCTGGATGAAGGCGAAAGTATGTATAAATTATTGTCTGCTACACCCGTTGAGGCACAATTACGAACCTACCGGGCAAAAATTTTATCCGCATTTGAGAAAGAAGTACCAAATGGGGAAAAAACGGTTGGTTCTATTTCCGGGGGAGAATTAATCGAACCACTCAGTGCGCGGGAAATCGAGATTCT
>SWCC01010991.1_pt2 | contig 34845 bp, 35 predicted proteins | sample 4692971 | NCBI WGS metagenome assembly SWCC01 (sample SAMN10267277, study PRJNA491770) | bioreactor metagenome | isolation source: DHS bioreactor inoculated with subseafloor sediment | place: Japan: off Shimokita Peninsula | collected 2006-08 | reverse complement strand
CCCCAGTCTTTTTTCAGACGCGCCATAGGAACTCTCTGCCGCGCCCTTGTAAGTTTCCTGGCTGTTAAGGGCTACAAAGACACGCAGTGTATAGCGACAATTAGAATTAGGGTCTGACGACAATTAAAATTAGGGTTAAAAAACACCCGAAATTCCCGTTTTTTCAAGGTAAGAGTTAAACTATTTGAGTCTATCTCCATATGAGGAGATAATCCAAAAAAATGAGGGGGGCTCAGATGGTTACGGACAATCAAGTGAGGAGATTGAGAATGCTTGTAAAAAAAGAAAGAACAATAGGGATAGCGGCCTTAAAGGCGGGAATGGACGAAGAAACAGCGCGAAAGTATCTGAAGCTGGAGAGATTGCCGAGTCAGGTAAAGGCGGAACACACATGGCGAACGCGGAAAGACAAGTTCGAGAAAGTGTGGGGGGAGCTAAAGGAGTATTTGAAAACAAACCCGGGTTTGGAGGCCAAAACACTGTTCGGGTATGTACAGAAAAAGAATGAAGGCGAGTTTGCGGACGGCCAGCTGAGAACATTACAAAGAAAGGTGAAGATATGGCGGGCACTGGAGGGCCCGGAGAAGGAGATATATTTTGCGCAGAAACATTATGCGGGCGTTCTGGGGGCATCGGATTTTACAAACATGAACGAACTGGAAGTAACGATAGGCGGGGAGCAATTTGACCATCTGATGTATCACTTTGTACTGACATACTCAAACTGGGAAACAGGGACAATATGTTTTTCGGAGAGTTTTGAAAGTTTGAGCGAAGGGGTGCAGAATGCGTTGTGGGAATTAGGCGGAGTGCCTGCAAAGCACAGGACGGACAAGCTGTCGGCGGCGGTGCACAAAGAATGCAATCGGGATGAGTTCACACAAAGGTATCAAGCGTTATTGAATCATTACGGACTGAAGGGAGAAAGCATAGGAGCCGGCAAGCCGAATAAGAACGGAGATGTAGAAGTGAGCAACAGATGGTTCAAAAAAGCGATAGACCAGGCGCTGATGTTGAGGGGCAGCCGTAATTTTGAAAGCCGTGAAGATTACAAAGCATTTACAAAGAAGATATTTAATCAGCTGAATATGAACAGGAAGCAGAGATTTGACGAGGATTTGAAAAAGTTGAGGGAGCTTCCGGAGAGACGACTTGATGACTGCAAGAAGCTTCAGGTCAGGGTTGGAGTGAGCAGCACAATAAATGCGGGGCATAAAACTTACTCGGTAAACAGCAGGCTGATGGGCGAAAAAGTAAATGTGAAGTTATATGCGGAAACGGTAGAGGTGTGGTATGGGCAAAAGAAAGTTGAAACTATGCCGAGGGTAAGAGGAGAAAAAGGGCATCATATTGAATACAGGCACGTAATAAAGTGGCTTGTCAGAAAGCCGGGGGCGTTTGAAAATTACAGATATAAGGATGACATGTTTCCGACGACACGGTTCAGAATGGCGTATGATTACTTAAAAGAAAACAAACCGGCCCGGGCAAACAAAGAATATCTGAAAATACTGTTTCATGCGGCAAAAGAAACGGAAGCCGGAGTTGATGAGGCGTTGAGGAAATTGTTTGACGACGGACAGATTATATCAGCGGAAGCGGTAGAAAGCATTCTGAAGTCAAAAGTTGAAAGCGCGGTAAGGAGAGAAGTTTATGTGGCGGAAACGAATCTTGCCGGTTACGACGAGCTTGTAGGGGATTGGACAGGAGCGGGAAGCGGAGGCGTGGTATGACGGAATCTAAAAGACTAAATGAGAGATTAAAGGATTTGCGTTTGCCGGGAATCAGAGAATGCTGGGAAGAGACAATCCGTTTAGCGACGAAGGAATCGATGAGCTACGAAAGCTTTTTATCAGTTCTTTTGGAGCGGGAATGCGAGTTGAGAAAAATCAAACGGATTGAAAGGTTACTGAAAGAATCGAGATTACCGTTGGAAAAGAGCATGGACAATTTTAATTTGAAGAGGCTTCCTATGAAAATAGTGCAGCAGGTGAAAGCCTTGCTGGAGAGCGGTTTTTTGAACAGAAATGAAAATGTGCTGGCATTCGGAAATCCGGGCAGCGGCAAGACGCATTTGCTGTGCGGCATTGGACAGGAGCTTATTCGCCTGCACGAAAAAAGGGTGCTGTATGTTATGTGCGGCGATCTTGTTCAGGAATTACTTGCCGCAAAAAAAGCTTTACAGCTTCCCAGAAAGTTAAAGAAGCTGTCCAAATTCGACGCAATTATAATTGACGATCTCGGGTATGTAAAACATGACAGGGAGGAGATGGAGGTATTGTTTACATTGCTGGCGCATCGATATGAACGGGGAAGCGTAATGATTACAAGCAATTTGCCCTTCTCAAAATGGGAAACAATATTTAAAGATCCGGTGATAACAGCGGCGGCAATAGACCGGCTTGTGCATCACTGTGTAATACTTGAATTAAATGTTAAGAGCTTTCGTATGGCAGAAGCCAATAAAGCCAAAATTATGAATAGACAAAGGGGGTGATGCTATAGAATTAAATCCATACTGAGTTTTAGACGGTAAGTTTTGGTATGTTGGCAGCTCAGGTTTTGTATTAACAAAATGCGGGCTAAATGCTTTAATGAGGTGGTTAATTTATGGCGGAGAATAACGGGAAATATAATTGTCGCTGAACCCTAAAAATAATTGTCGTTAAACAATGCAGCTGGAAGAAAGCAAAAGTGCATATAGATTACCATGTGGAGCTGGACAAGAGTTATTACAGCGTATCCTATACCTTAATAGGACAGTATGTGGAAATCAAATACGACTGGTCTGTCGTGAGGATCTATCACAAAGGCAAACAGGTCGCTTCCCATATCAGAACGTATGAGAAAGGAGTATTTACGACAGACAAAAATCATATGCCTAACGAACACAGGAATTATCTGGAATGGACCCCCGAACGGATAAAGAATTGGGGTGAAAAAATCGGACAACACACAAAAATGATGATGAAAAGCATTATGGAAATAAAGAGACATCCCGAACACGGATTCAGGGGATGCCTTGGTATTATAAGGCTGGCAAAAACGTATTCGCCGGAGAGAGTGGAAAATGCCTGCAAGATAGCACTGTCGGTGAAGGCATACAGTTACAGGAGCATAAAATCTATCCTGGCGAAAAAACTGGATACGGTTAATGTTGTTGATGGAGACGGAACAACAGGAAAAGCAATAGAGCACCGTAATATACGCGGGGGCGATTATTACAAAAATGCGGGCAATGATTTATAAGAAACTCTACCGCAGTCGCCCGCCGTAGCGGACTCCTTTGCTTCCTTTGGGAGACGAGCTCCCAAAGGCCTGTAGTGGAAAGAACTTTAAAAAAAGGAGATGAAAAAAAATGTTTAATGTTATCGTTGACAAACTGATTTCGGTGAAACTTAATGGAATGGCGGAAGGATTAAGAGAGCAGTCAGGCAATAGAGTTTACAACGAACTGAGTTTTGATGAGAGATTCGGCATGCTCGTGGATAAGGAAATAATTTATCGTGAAAACAGAAGACTCAAAACGCTGCTGAGCAAAGCTCGTTTTCGCAATCCGAACGCCTGTGTTGAAGATATTGATTTCAGAGCAAGACGGCGATTGGAGAAACAGTTTATTTTGAAATTATCGCAGAACGAATGGATAAGAGACTCTTACAATATAATCATAACCGGCTCGACGGGCGCGGGGAAAACATATATTGCCTGCGCTCTTGGAAACGGCGCCTGCAGAACGGGAATAAGAACCTGTTATGTCAGGCTGCCGCGGCTTCTTCAGGAAATGAGAATATCCAGAGCAGACGGCAGTTATATTAAACTGCTGAGAACATTGTCCCGGGTAAAACTGCTGATAGTGGATGATTGGGGGCTGTCTCCTCTTTCAGATACGGAACGAAAAGACTTTTTAGAGATTATGGATGACCGTCATAATGTACGGTCCACAATAATATCAAGTCAGATTCCGGTGGAAAAATGGCACGATTTTATCGGTGAACCCACAATAGGCGACGCCATATGTGACCGCCTGGTTCATAATGCTTATAATATACGATTGGAAGGCGAGTCTATGAGAAAATTACGCTCCAAAATGTCCAAAAAGCAGCCCGAAATTTGACTTCATTCGAACACTTTTGTAAATTTAATTGAGCAGGAGAAAATTTAAAAAGCAGCCGTTCGGATAATAACGGATTTGCTGTTCGAATGCGCCGGATTACGCAACATCGAATTAGCAAAAGTAAATAATGCACCATACAAAGGCCCATCTGCACTAATATCTTTTGTTATTTGGTAATCAAGTTTTCCCGCAAATACTCCGAAACCGCCTATGCGTTCAAGAAAGGCGGCTTCAGCGAGAGGATGAGAAGTAACATCAACTGGTGAAAAATATCTTTTAATACCAAAAGTCATAAATTTCATTTTCATATCGTCTTTATCTTTGGAACTACCATATCCACCTAAAATTTCAGTCTGATAAGTTTCCAATTGATTGAAATTTGTTTTGCCGTGGGGGTAATTTTCTTTTTTTATATATTGCTCTTCATTCTGATCTGCAGCTGTTAAAGTTGAAGAAAAAATGGTTACTCCGCAGAAAATAAACAGCCAATTTTTTTTTAATTTTCATAAAATTCTCCTTGTATCTTCAATTTGCATACAAAGTTATATCCGGTGATACAAAAATTTTATATTATTTATTTTCAGCGAGGGATTTTTCAGCGAAGCGTTTGAGGGCCTGCTTGAAGCAGTCCATGGGCGCGTAAAGAAGACCCGCGCCTATCTGCCCTATGCCGGCGTCCTTGTGGGCTATGCCGGTGTTTATAAACGGAGTCTGCTGTTTCTCGACGATCTTTCTTATGTCGAAGCCCACGGGCGTGCCTCTGAAATTGAAATAAGGAATCTGAAAATTTACCGATTCTCCGGCGCAGATGTCATATGTCTGTTTCGTGAATTTCATCGCGTCAGCAGGCGTACCGCCGACGAACTTAACAATCGCCGGGGCGGAGGCCATGGCGTTGGCGCCTATGCCTGCGACCTCGGAAATCGTGGAGTCCCCCAGGTCGGGGTTTGAATCGTTTTCGTCGAACCCCGCGAAATAAAGGCCTTTGGGTATTCCTGCGGGAGCGGTAAACCACTCTCCCCCTGTTCCCGCCAACCGTATACCAAGCTCTGTACCGTTTCTGGCCATGACGGAGACAATCGTTGATTTTTCTAGATTCGCAATTGTATCCGCCGTAGCTTTGCACGCGGCCATGGACACATTGAGATAACTGTGCGGATTTGACGAAATAAAATCAATAATTTTCTTTATGACGTTCTTCGCTATTCCCGTTTTGAGAAAAAGAGGAATGAGCTCTTTGATGAACATGTTCGTCGCGGCAACGTTTCTGTTATGGCATTCGTCGCCCATCATCAGCGCCTGGGATGTTATTGATTTTATGTCTATGCCGTCTTCGGATTGTTTTAGAGCTTCGGAAATTGAGGGAGCGAGAACTTCCTCCATCCATTTAAGATGCTTTAAAACATCGGGAGAATTCGCTCCGAACCTGAGCACTTTCCCCAGCCCCTCGTTGAGTGTGCAGTATGCTTTGTTGCCGAACTTTTTGTTTTCTACGACATAAACCCACATGGACGCGGATATTACCCCAGCCATGGGCCCGACGGAAGAATGGTGATGGCATGGCGAAAACTCTATTTCACCACGGTCCACGAGGCTTTTCGCTTCTTTGAGATCTGCGGCCAGGCCTTCGTAAACAAGAGCGCCAAGGACAGCGCCCATAACGGGCCCGCACATTTTTTCTTTTGTCACGGGCGGTCCGGCGTGAAGGATGAGATTTTTTTTCATGCCCGGTATGACGTTAATGGCTCTGGCCGTTTCTACGAGAACGGGTGTGGATTCATTTATGCGTTTGACAGCCTCGGCGTTGGCCGAATCAATTTTGTCTTTTATCTTTTCAAGCGAATCCAGAACAGACGCCATTTCGGTGTCGCCGCCGGCGAAAGGTGTGAATTTTGCGTTTTTCACGTCGGCGCCCTGCCTTTTGAGCGCGTCATAAAAAAGCCCCACACCCAAATTTATTATTTTATCGTTTTTGAACATTTTTCCTCCAGTTGATCGTCTGCGCAGAGTTTTTGAGAAATTTCAGCCGCTGGCGGAAAAATTCCCACGAATCCAGCTTTATGGCATTGAGCAGTTTTTTAAGCTCTTTTTCATACATTCTTTTCAGGACCGCTTTGGAAATGTCCGGCCACACTTTTTTCTTTGCTTTTTCGTATTCGTTAAAATCGCTATAGGGAAAGGGCCATCTCAAATTGTAAATTTCAGGCACACTGAATTCGCTTTTGCTGATGAACCCCCAGTATTCAACGATATCCCTGAAATGCTTTCGCCAGTTGAAAGCCCGCGCCCCGACGTCATAAACCGCGCATCTCTCTATATGAGATGAAATGGTTTGCGACTCTTCAAATTCGGGACTCAAAAGAGCGTTTTTTCTGACGAGGTCAGTGCCGTCCACCGCGTATGGCAGTTCGCCTTTTTTCTCAATGAGCTCAAATCGCCCTTCTATGTAAAAAATACACGCTTTGAAATGCCTGTTCCTTTTCCTGAATTTTTCCTCATAGGCATTAATTATTTTTTCCGTGTTCGGCGTGCCTATGGTAAAGAATATAAAGTTATCAAGTTTAGCGTCCGTATCCAGAATGCAGTCAAATCCGTTTTTCAGCGTCGTGCCGGTGGCTATGACATCTCCCGCTATAAGCGAGGTAACTCCTTCAAGTGAAAATTTTCTGTATTGATCGTGCTTTATTTTCCAGTGCTTTCCCTTTTGAACGCGCTGGGAAGTCATAAAGGATGCGTTGACTTTTGTAAAACCGTAGCACTTATAAAATTGCTCTATGAAATTAAAATTCAGTCCTCCCCTCAGGAAGTGAAGCACCGAATACTTTGCACCGTCGCCATCTTTGAAAAAATTTCTGGCGAAAGGAGTTTTGAGAAAATTTTCAAGCCCCTTCCTTAAAAGATAAGTGTATTCAAAGCCGTGAATTTCGGGCTTGTTAAGTATTTTTCTCGTGTGGGGCGTTGAAATTATGTATCTTTTCACCCTTGAAGACGGGCATATTTCATACAAAGCCGTGTTTTTCTGCCCCGGAATTTTTTTCAGATGATCGTTCATTTGGAGAAAAGAATTTTTCTGCAGGAATCAACAGCCTGTCTGTTTGTGTGATAAACAAGCGCGCCGGCGGCCTCTAACTTTTTCTGCTGGGCTTTGTAATCCTGAGGATCTCCGTAAGAGCCTGTAATTGCCGTCACAAAAACAAGACCCGGATTTATTTTTTTTGCCTCAGTCATTGCTTCGGCGAGCTCTCCCGCGGGATCATTGTGGCAGCCCCAGCCGAGAGTGCAGTCCAGCAGAATGACGCCTGTTTCGGGGTCTTCGGCTTCCTGCAGAATTCTCTGTTTCCTCAAAGTAAAATCCATCATGGGATGAGGATAGCCCCTCGTAAAATCGTCTTCGCCCATATCCACAAGAGAATTTTTATGGCTTTTGAAAGCGTCCTGAAGCGCGAATTGTTTGTTTATGGGTGTGTTGGAAAAAATCTCAAGGTCTTTCAGCAGATAAAGAGCCTCATAGCAGAGAGTGCCTCCCGCGTACAAACCGCGGAGATATTTGCCCGTAATTTCCGGGAGCTTCAAATCAGCTTCGGGCAAAGCCGCTTTTTCGTTCAGCATCCGGCACGATATGACGGCGGCGTCCTCAAGATTAGACGCGAATTTTATATTACCGAAATCTTTGAGCTCCATTGTGAGAAAATTAATGACGTATTTCTTTTTACCGGTTTTAGCTTTTGATATTATCTTATCCGCAACGTCCGCGTCGGGCGGTTTTGATATTACGACGATAACATCTGTGTCTTTATCTTTTTCCAGAAAATCCATAGCCATCAGCAGGCTTGTTCCGCCAACCGCCGTTTTTATGTCCCTGCCGCCGACGCCTATCGCCTGGGATATACCCATGCCCATCTTGTCTATTGCGCATGTCACTTCCTGAATGCCCGAGCCCGAAGCGCCGGCAATGCCTATGCGTCCGGATTTAAGCACATTGGCGAAACCCAGGCCTTTGCCGTTTATTATGCATGTTCCGCAGTCGGGTCCCATGAATAAAAGATTTTTTTCACGGGCAAGTTTTTTAAGTCTTATTTCGTCCTCTATGGGCACATTGTCGCTGAAGACCATAACATTTTTCCCCGCGTCAAGAGCCCTCTCCGCTTCTCTGGCGACGTATCTGCCGGGAATGGATATCAGCACCATGGCATCGTCGCCGGATAAAGATTTGTCAAAGCTGAAAGTGCGCCGGGGCGTGCCGGGGTCATCCTCAACCGCGGCATCTGCCGCAAGAGATTTTTCCGCTATAACTTTCTGAAACGCTGCAAACATTTTTTCGGCACATCCCGGCGCGCCTTCGGCCGCGCCTGCCGGCGGACTTTCAGCTTCAGCACTGTCTTCTGTTTTAACAGCGAATATGAGGTCGGCGCTGACGGCTTCTCTGCCCTCGTCTGTCAGAAGTCCGAGACTATCCAGCAGTTCCATGTTCTGAGGCGTCGCCATCACGGCGGAGACATTTTTGTTGGAGAATTCATTCCTCACGCTGTTTGCCGCGTTCATAAGCACGACAGAATCATTATAGTTGTCTTTCAAAATAAAGTTTTTAAGCATCAGGCCGCAACCTCCTTTTTATTGTTTTCGTAAATAATTTTATTTTCTTCCATACCCTTGATAATTCCAAAGGCCGTGGCGGCTCCCGAACTTCCGCCGAAAGAAAGAATGGAAAGATCCCCTTCCTTTATAAAATCTATTATTTTATCCGAAAATCTTCCCCCGAGAGCGTGTTTCAGAAAATGCGCGCTCAACGGTGTTGTCGAAGATACTTTGAGTTTGAAAGGAATTTCCATCCCCTCCATTTTTTTCGCCGCTATGTAGCCCACCAGAAAATCATCGCCCGAAGGCGTCAGCCCGCTGCCGAGTCCGAGAAGCTTTTTCCAGTTTCTTCGGGCAATAAGTAAATCCAGAATGTTTTTGAAATCATCAGCAGCCGCACTCCATTTATCCTGCGCTCTGGCGGCGGCCTCGAATGAAATTCCGTAGTCTGACGGAAGTTTCAGAGACCGCTTTTCGCCGGATGTTAACTCAAGAGAAAGTTCGTCAACGCCTGCAACGCGTGCATATTCGCTTTCTGAAAACTCTATGCCTCCCGGCACAAGCTGATTCGGGGTCTTCAGGAAAGTGATGAATTCCCCCGCGGGATTTCTGAAATAACAGGAGTTTTTGTATCTTTTCACGACGCGGAGGTTTTGGAGACAGCTCACCCCGATGGCATCATCGTAGTGTAAAGCTTCGGCACGCATAGCGTCAATCTATCATTTTCCAAAAAAAAAAGCAAATTTTCGCGTTAAATCATCCACGAAATATTTCGCGCCAACTTCCCGCTTTATTGAGAACGAACGCCGGAGATTATTGGTTTATAGAAATATCGTCCACAAAATATTTTGCCCCGACGGTCGTCGAGAAACCCTCAACTTTCAAAAACAACATACCTTTCCACGACGGCGTTCCGTTCACGGTCAGCTTCTCCCATGTGTCCTCCGCTCCCATCATTTGCGCCGACGAGGGTACCCTGAAGCTTCACTCCGTCACAGGAACAATCCCTCACTTTTTATCTGCTGTTCGTATCCTTCTATTTTATTATAAAACACGTTTGCGACATTTATGCGACTTTTTTGCGACAAAATTGCGACAAAAAGAAATGCTCATCAAAGCAAAATCCCGAAACACATATCAGGGGAATCTGAAAATCCGCATTTCAGGCGGGCAACAAAATTTTTTAATCAATTCCTTTATCAGTCCCGCAAAAGGTAGAGCAGCAAAATTTAATGAGAGAGATTGTTAATGACCTTGCCGAAAACTAAAACTTTTCGGCCAGAAGATCGCCGAGCTTTCTAGCGGCGCGTGTGAGAAAAACGCCCGCTTTTTTCATAGCTTTTTCTTTGTTCAGTTTAAACGGCGTGATTTTTATAAAGCACATATTTTTTGAGTCTTTTATGCCTGCGTTTATTTTACCGGCGAAAACCACGACTGTTTTTCCGTATTTTGCGGCTGTTTCCGCAACATAGCCCACGGTTTTCCCCGAAAAGGTCTGCTTATCCACGCGCCCTTCGCCTGTTATCACAATATCGCAGGAAGATATATTTTCTTCCAGTTTCAAATATTCCGAAACAGTTTCTATACCTGATTTTATTTCAGCGTCCATAAAAGTGGCCATTCCCGCTCCCGCTCCACCGGCCGCGCCTCCGCCGGAAATGCGGCTTATATCTTTCCCCGTATCTTTTTTTATAATTTCGGCGTAATTGGAAAGAGCTTTTTTAAGAATTCCGACATCGTGCGCCGAGGCGCCTTTCTGTGGTGCGAACACAGCCGCCGCTCCCCGCGGTCCCAGAAGAGGATTTGTCACATCCGCGAGAGCAGTAAATTGTATATTTTTTGATAAATGAGACGCGTTAATTTTTTTAAGATTTCTTAAAGCCCCGCCGCCATCATCAATATTGTTTCCGTGTTTATCCAGAAATTTAACGCCCAGCGCCGCGAGCATGCCGGCGCCGCCGTCAACGGTGGCGGAATCGCCCAGACCAACTAAAATTTTTACACAGCCACGCCGCAGAGCGTCTTTTATAAGTTCTCCTGTGCCGCGGGTGCTTGTTTTCAAGGGCCTCATATCTTTTTTATCAAGGCCGTCCAACCCGCTTGCTGAAGACAGATCTATGAAAGCTGTTTTGAGGGAAGACGAAATAAAATAGCCGGCTTTCACTTTTTTTCCGGCAGGGTTCGTGACCGTTTTGGTTATTTCTTTTCCCCCGTGCTCGCGAAACAAAATCCGGGCGGTTCCCGCGCCGCCGTCGGCAAGCGGCAAAATTCTTATGTCCGCCAGGAGCATTGACCTTTCAAGGCCTTCCTTTATACAGCCCGCTGCCTCTTCAGGAGAAAGGCAGCCCTTAAAGCTGTCGGGGCAAACAACAATGCTCAGCTTGTTTTTTTTAACACGCAGAGCCTCGGCGCGTTTTATTCTTGGATTTGTATTTTCTTCCATAATTTTATTATACTAAAAAAATGCATAAACCCAACATACCCAAACCCATAAAAAAAATATGGCGGTTTTTCAAACCGTTTGCCAGGAAGACATTATTTCCTTTTGCGGGAACGCTTTACGCCCTTATTTGCTGGGCGCTCATGAAAAGCGTGCGTATGAAAATAAAGGGGTGGGAGCATCAGAAAGAAATTGAGGCCTCCGGAAAAAAATATATCTACGGCTGCTGGGACGGCCGTCAAATAATGCTTTTGCCATTTGCTATCGGCAAAAACCTGGTTATTCTGGCAACGCGTTCGGACGCTGGAGAGGTGCTTAAGGTGATACACCGTTTTTTCACAATTAAAGTCGTGCGCGGCTCGTCAAGCTCCGGCGGCGCCGCGGCGCTGAAAGGAATGATAAGAGCGCTCCGCTCCGGCTTGAACGGGTCTCTCGCCGTCGACGGCCCTCAGGGCCCTGCCGGAATAGCAAAGCCCGGCATAATACAGATGGCGAAAATGTCGGGGGCGGTGATCCTTCCTCTTGCGGCGGGGGTGAAGAAAAAAATCTTCGTGGATTCATACTGGAACAAAGTGCAGATACCCATGCCTTTCACCAGCGGACGCTATGTTATAGGTAAGGCCATAGAAATTCCCCGCGGCGCGGATAGACAAGAGATGAATAAAATGTTAGCATTGTTTCAAATGGAGCTGGAGAAAATAACTAAAGAATGTGATGGATTTCGTCCGATATTATAAAGACCCGGTTATCCGGGAGCGCCTTGCCGAATATTGCGGAGGTAATGCTGGCAACCCCGACTCTTTTACCGCCCAATACCTTGTGGGATACGGCCTCGAACTTCTCAGGGAAAAACACATTGAATTCATGTCGGCGCCGAAAAAATACTTTGATTCTCTTCTTGGAAAAAGCCTTGATATTTACAGATCCGTGTGGGACGTGGAATCCACACTGGGCGTCCTCGACATAGAATATTTTAATATAGACAATCCCGGAAAAGTCTATAAAAACCCCGAAGAAATATTTTCACTCATGGAGCCCGCCTACATAAAAATCCGCGAGGTTTTCGCGAGATTCGGCGTTGAGCCCCTCACCATAATGACGGGACAGGGTTATCATTTTTCATTTAAAATTTCGCGTTTCTCCGCCGCGGACAAAAAACTTGAAGAAATCGGATTTGTTTCCGATAACCTGAAAAAAAGATACAGAATCGTTACCGACAGAAGAAAGCAGCCCGTTTCAATACGTCACGGAAAAGCTTTTGACGGCATGGGCAAAGCGCTGGAATACGCCGTGCACATGATAATAAAAGAACTCGCCGATGAAAATTACGCCATCCCCTGCGTTATCACGGATGTGGCTGTCGGAAAATCCTCGCGTGGTCAAAGAGAAGCCCTTTCCTTTGATCTGTCAATGTACGGCGACCCCATTTTTATGCGCGACATTCGCTGTCCTTTCAGCACCCACCAGAAAAACAAAATGCAGTGGTACAAAGTCGGCAAGGATATCGCGCAAAACATAGCTCCGCGTCTGGCTCTTCCGAGAAATGACACCTCTCTCAAAAAGATTCTGGAAACCCGCACGAGCCCTGAAAAAACAATAGAATACGCCAAAACCGTATCCTGTAAAATACCGGATTTCTCCAAGGAATTTCTGAATCTGCTGACTTCCTACGAGGCCTCCAAACTGCGGGGCATTCACCGGGATTTTGACGAAACCCGTATACATACGGAAAAAGAATGGCCTGAAACATACGATATGCTCGACCCTTCCACCCTTCCCGAATGTACGCGGCTCGCCCTGCTTTTGCCCAATGACAATATCCTGCGCCCCACCAATATTCAGAATCTCGTGAGAGTCCTTATGTTCAAGGGCTGGCATCCAAAACACATAGCCGGTCTCGTCACATCAAAGTACGATAGAAAAAAATACAACTGGACAGAAAACTGGGAAAAATACGATCCCGCCTCAAGGGCCAATTTTTATGTGCGTATTTTTTCCGATCTCATACTGACAGGAATTGACGGCGAATTGGATCTTAACTGCGTATCAGCCAAAGAAATGGGTTTCTGCCTGAAAGAATGGTGCGGCTGGAATTTGAACGACTTTAAATTGGAGGAACTCAAATGAAAAATTTACTTGCAGGTTTTGTTGTTTTTGCTGTTGCTTCTCTTGCTAATTACGCTTTTTCGCAGACAGGCTTTTTGTACGCCGGTCAAACCGAGGGTTTCAGAGTTAGTGCGGAAGCCGAATTGGAATATTACCCCGATACTCTATGGCTCGTGGGCGGCATATCCACCGAAGGTTTGTCCGTCGAAGAAGCAATGAAAGAAAACGCAAGAATATTCTCGGAAGTCGAGAATGCGTTAAAAGACAAGTTATTTAAAAAATATACGATAAAAATATTTCCGGTAAATATCGAAAGAGCGGGCAGACCCTACGAAATCAGAAGAAAGCAGGCAACGGGTTTCAAAGTTGATAGATGGCTTTTCCTTAAAAAGAGTAAAGTAACCGAAAAAAATATTGACCGTATACTGAATAATGTAACCGCCGTCATGGACACTCTGACTAAGGCCGGCGTCAATATGTGGGGCTTCGAGGGGAATTTTAGCGAAATAGGCAAAGCGCTGTGGTATGGAATACCGGATTATAAAAACTATACGGACGAAGCTAAAAGACAGGCTTATTCGAAATTAGAAGCGGAAAAAAATAAAGAAATTTTTAGTGCCCGGGTAAAAACAGGTGAATTGATAAGTTTACACTCTTCAGAACGTTTTACAAACAAAACAAGCTGGATTAATTCAAAAAAAAGTATACTGCCTGACTGCCCACTGAGCAATATTTTCAAAAAGCTCAAAATAACAGGCGTTGTTCATGCGGTTTATAAATTGGATAGTTCACAATAGTTGGGGGTAAATTATGAAAAAAAACATTCTTTGCGGACTCATTTTCACCATGTGTATGGTGCAGGGATGCGCTCCTGTGAGCGTGGGGCGTCTTGACGCAAGAGACGAAGTGGATTTATCCGGCTACTGGAATGACACCGATTCCCGTCTCGTCGCCGAAGAAGTCATAAAGGACTGCCTCTCCCGCGGATGGCTTTCGGATTTCACATCGAGCGCGGGTAAAAAACCCAGAGTGATCGTGGGAACGGTTAAAAACATGTCATCCGAACACATAGCGACAGCAACTTTTGTCAAAGACATGGAAAGGGAACTTATAAATTCCGGCAAAGTGACTTTCGTCGCCGGCGGCTCCGAGAGGGAAGAAATACGTCAGGAAAGAGCCGAGCAGCAGAGATTTTCCGAAGACGCCAAGGCTTTCTTTCGCGAAAAAGCCGCGGACTTCATTCTTCAGGGCGGCATAAACAGCATCCTTGACAGCGTCGGGCGAAAAACCTTGCGCTATTATCAGATTGAGCTCGAACTCATAAACATAGAAACTAACGAAAAAGTCTGGATAGGACAGAAAAAAATCAAAAAACTTGTCAAGCGTTCCAGATTCGGCCTCTAACCGTTGAAACCTTGCATATATTTTTGCGGGGCAGCGGCTCTTTTGATTGCGGGATGCGCTTCACGGAATTTCTACGCGAAGATAAATGCCTCATCGGCGAGAGGACAATACGAAAGCGCTCTTAATGAAATAGAAACAAACCGTAAAAAATATTATCCGAAAAACGACACTCTTCTCTATTTTCTGGACACGGGAATGCTCTCTCATCTTGCGGGAAAATATAAGAAAAGCAGCACGGCTTTTGAAAAAGCCAAACGTCTTGCCGAAAGACTTTACACAAAAAGCGTCAGCGCCGAAAGCGTGTCTTTCCTGACAAACGATTCTAAAAAACCCTACGATGGCGAAGATTATGAGATAGGAATGATTTATTTAATCAATGCGCTTAATTACGCCGCGCTCAATGACGAAGACGGCGCGCTGGTTGAGATAAGACAGCTTAATCATTTCTTCAAAACTATCAGCGCAAACAAAGGTGCCGCAGCCGCCGACGGCATAAAACCCGGCGCCTTATACTTTTCGGGAATCATGAGAGAATCTTCAGGAGACATCAACGGCGCTGTTATAGACTACAAAAATGCCATCACCGCATTTGAAAAAAGCGGAACAAATCCCCCTCAGGGTCTGATAGAGGGAAGTTACGCGGCCGCTGTAAAAATGGGCTTCCGTGGTGACGCAGGCCGACTGAGAAAAAAATATGCCTTGAAAAAAAACGAAATTAGACCTGCAGGCTCCGAAGAAATAATCATTATTCATATAAACGGCCCTGCCCCTGTCAAAAGAGGCCGCAAAATTGAAATCTCTTTCGGAGAGGGCTGGGCTTATGCCAAAAGCATAAAAACAAACGGTGACGACAGGAGAAAATTTACTGCGGCTAACTCCGCGGCAAGAGGTTTTGCTTCGAAAAAAACTTTCAGCGTATCTTTCCCTGAATATACACAGCCGCCTTACAGCTGCGCTTATTTAAGCGCCGGAATAGCCGGAAAACAGAAGGAATTTAAAACTGAAAAAACATCCGATATTACATCTACCGCCGTGAAATGCCTCAAAAATCGTATAAACCGCATACGCGCGAAATCAATAGCAAGAACATGGATAAAACATGTTCTTGCCAGAGAAGCCGAAAGATCCGCCGAACAAAGCGGCGGGGCCTTAACGGGATTTCTCGTCGGCGGCAGTCTGCGGGCTTTTTCAGCCGCGACAGAACAGGCGGATATCCGGTCATGGCGGACAATAGGCGCAGAAATAGGGATTTGCCGTATTCCGGCGGAAGAAGGCACTTTTAATTTGCGGCTGAATCTAAAAAACAGCTTCGGTGCGAACATAGGGGAAAAAGTTTTAAGCGGCATAAAGGTCAAAAAGAACAAAAAAACTTTCATAACTGTCCGAACTTTTATTTAAGTTCGGTTGCGACAGCTCTGAAAAAATCGTCAAGATCCGATCTGACATTCAAAGACAATCTCTCCGCTTTTATGTTTACGGGGCCTTTGTTTACAAGCGCTATTTTGCCGAAAGCGGAATCGGGGATCGCCGCCGCCGGATAAACTTCCAGAGAAGAACCTATTATGATAAACAGATCGCTTTCGCAGGCGAGTTTCACGGATTCGCCGAGGCGCTTGACACCCTCGCCGTAAAAAACAATATCCGGTTTTATCACCACGCCGCATCCGCAGCGCGGCACTTCAGCGCTTAATATTTTCGGCTCCATCTCGGAATAACTGTATTCCCTGAAACATGCCATGCACCGGCTCGTCCAGAAACTGCCGTGAAGCTCAACAACATTTACCGACCCCGCCATCTGATGCAGAGCGTCTATGTTCTGTGTGATTATTCCTTTAAGTTTTCCGTTTTTTTCAAGTTCCGAAAAAAAATAATGAGTAAAAGTCGGCTTTATGTTTTTTAATTTTCCTATAAAATCTCTCGCGAAATCATAAAAATACCGGGGCTCTTTCAGAAACTCGTCTATATCAAATATTTTCCGGGGATCGTATTTTCCCGAGTTATACAAACCTCCGGGGCCGCGAAAATCAGCAAGCCCCGCCTTTGTTGAACAACCGGCTCCGCTGAGCGCCACAGCTGAATGAGAATCCCTAAGAAGACGGGTGAATTCCGCGGCGGATTCTTTTATTGACTGCACGGGGCTATTCTATTGCCCGCTGCACTTTTTCCAGCTCTTTGTTTATACTCGGAATAAGTGTTCGTATTTTTTTAATATCTCCCCCCGCAGGAAGTTTCGTGTCGGGAAAGGATGATGACATCTTTTTCAAAAGTTTTTCAAGTTTAGAGGGATCTATATCTTTAAAGAGTTTCTCTATGTCGCCGGGCACACCGCCGGAGGCGCTGGAGAGGGATTCCCTCTTCTCCGCGAGTTTTGCGAGGGCAATCATTTTTTTCAGGTTCTTCACCTTCTCTGTTTTCATGAGAAGATTTTTTTTGACCGCCACGGCGTAAATCCGCGATTTTTTGAGCGTCTCCGGTGTGTCCGCGCCTGTCAGGGAAATGAAGATATCCGCCGACCACATAAGCGCCGTCGCCAATATGCCCGCTTTTAAAAAACCTATAGCCCCGCCGCCGGCCTTGTTGGTAAAACGGAGAACGCCCTTTTTCATAAAACGCGATTCAATGAATTTTCCGCTGAGCTTTATAATAAAGTAAAGAACAAACCACACTGCGACGCGGCCGGCAGACTGCATTATCATATAATTTTCAACGCCGGGTTTAAAAGACGCGAGGAGCAGATTCGTGACGGGAGCGGAGAACAAAAAAGCCACGGCGTAAGCCAGTAGGCTGAATGTTTCCCGCAGGGCTCCCCTAAAAAAACCCCCTATGGCCAACAGTATCGCAAAGATAATCAGCAAAGTGTCTGCGTTCATTTTTCAACTATACAAAATAGAGTCAACTTGGCGCAACAAAAAAGCAGCGTAAACTGAAGTTTTGCCATAAGAGCGTTGTGTGAGCATACAACAAGCGCCGCAGATGGTATCCGGAGCTGAAAGTCCGCCGTGGTGGACGGCCCATATGAGGAGGGGTTAACCCCGGTGCCCGAAGCGATATAGGGAGCGAACCCCATGCGTGAGCATCCGTCTACGGATACCTCTGAGGTGATTGCCTTATGGCAAAACTTTAAAATGCAAATAGAGTGCGTATTGACTTTTGGAGAGTTTATTCATATGATATTTCTTGAAAGCGTTAATAATAACATTTTGGAGAAATGATATGAATTTTATTGAGTTTAAGAACGGCCTTGGAGAGTTTACGCTTTTTTCGCTCAGCGATATGCGGGCTCTTGACAAAAAATTCTGCAGAAGAAGATTAACCGAGTGGCAGAAAAAAGGCTATATCCAAAAAGTAGTAAGGGGTTATTATTATTTTACCGATCTGGAAATTGATGAAAATGCCCTATTTGAGATTGCCAACAAAATATATTCTCCTTCTTATGTCTCATTTGAAATGGCGCTTTCTTACTATGGATTGATTCCGGAAAGCGTCTACGGCATTACCTCCGTCTCAACCAAAAAGACATACTCCTTTAAAACTTCTATCGCTGAATTCAGTTATAAAAGCATTCATCCTTATCTCTTCTGGGGTTATGAAATTAAAAGCAAAGGAACAAAAACCTTTAAAATAGCTTCACCTGAAAAAGCTGTGCTGGATTATTTTTATATAAATCCTTCCATTAAAACACAAAATGAATTTGAAAGCCTGCGCTTTGACAAAGATACATTTTTCGGAATTATTAAACTGAAGAAACTCCGTGCTTATCTTGGTAAATTTAACAGGAAGACGCTGAAAAAAAGAGTAAAAACATTTCTTGAATTTTTAAAAAATGCTTGAATTAAACCAGATTAAGTCATTTTATCCTGAATTTTTAAGGCCTTACGGGCGGAATTTACTACGGGAATACTTGCAGTATAAAATACTTGAAATGATATTTGCATCAAAATTTGCAGGAAAACTTTTTTTTATGGGCGGCACTGCGATACACATCGTACATGCCCTGCCGAGGTTTTCCGAGGATCTGGAATTTGACAACAGGGGTCTTACTCAAAAAGAGTTCAGGGAACTCGCAGAACTGATATCAAAAAAATTAATGAGAGAAGGTTATAAAACAGTATTGAAAATTTCATTAGACCACCGCTCTTATCACGCGTATTTAAAATCAAAAACAAGGATAAATAATTTTACAGTTATGAAAAAAGCTCTTTTGAAACGCTGCAAATCTTTAAACTTCAACAATCTGGCGAAAGAAATATCTCCTTTTTTATTCCTTTCCGAAGACGCGAAAAAAATAGTTTCCTTTAAAGAATATATCGGACTTCTGAATGAATGACTTTTTTTTACGGCAAGCAAACATCCTGAAAAACAGAAAATTGGCAAATTTCTGCAATATTGTGTAGAATAAAATTGATGGTTATAATTTGCAGAAAACAACAAAAGGGGGTGGCTTGTGAATCACACTGAAGTTATTACGGTAAATGATTTAGGCGGAAAAGTTGAAACTCTTTTAAAATTCTGTCTCGTTTCGGTCTGCGGCATTCTGTCCGCTGACGGCGGTTCCGTTATGCTCGTTGATGACGACGGTAAAAATCTCACCGTTTCCGCAGCCGCGGGAAGCAACAAAAATGATGCCATAGGAAAAAAAGTCGCCATGGGCGAAAGAGTCTGCGGCAAAGCCGCGAAAACCATGGCATCCGTGCTTATCAAAGGGGAGATAGACATAAATTCCGACAAATATTTCCGCGGCATGAAAAAATACGAAAAAATCAATTCCGGCATGAGCGTTCCCTTTGTCAAAAAAGGCAGAACTCTCGGAGTGATCAACGTCAAAAGAACAGAGAAACCGCAAGCTCTGACTCAGGAAGACGTTGAAACCGTGGAAATCATAGCCAGAGAACTCGCCCTCGCCTTATAATCAATGACCCCCGAGAACGGTGTAGCCGCGCCTTCTCAAATCTTCTGCGAGATCCACCTCCATTTGAACCGCTTCCTTATAAGTCATGGGATTGAGATGCTCGTAAAGAGCCGGCATCAGCGCTATGCCGTATTTGTGCACCCATGAACTTGATTTGTAGCCCCGTCTGTGATTTTTGAAACGCTCTGAAACTTTCAACCCCGTCATACCCACATAAACACAGGGCTTTTCAAGGATCCTGCCCCTGTTTAAATCAAACACTTTGTCAAACTGCTTGATCTTGTTATCCAGCCTGACCACATAAACGCTGTGATGCTTCCGGCCCTTAAACAGCTTTTTAAAAAATTTCATAATTCAGCGCACGCAGTGGCTTTGCCCATCCGCGTTATAGAAAAAAATATTTTTTTGCGCGCCTGCAGGGATTCGAACCCCGGGCCCTCTGCTTAGAAGGCAGATGCTCTATCCAACTGAGCTACAGGCGCAATAAGACGTAATTCTATTTATTTTTTACGAACAATGCAATAAGCCGTTTGCCGAAGAGCTGCGGCGGACCTTCCGGCCTGGCGACACCGGCAAGAATTTCCTTTATCTTTTCCATCTGTTTGTAGCCTTCTGTTTTGAAAGCGTTTTCCCTGCCCCTGAAAAAAATCGTCACCTTGACTTTATCACCAATCGCCAGAAATTTTTTGGCTTTGCCGACTTTCACTTCTATATCATGGTCGTCGGTGTGAGGCCGGAAACGAATCTCCTTGAGCGTGGAAACATGCTTAGGGCCTTTGTTTTTTTTCGCCTTCATATATCTGTACTTAGAGTAATCAATGATTCTGCACACAGGCACTTCCCTTTCGGAAACCTGAAGCAGATCAAGCCCTTTCACCCTCGCCATATTCAGCGCTTTGAATGTCTCTATCACGCCGATATTGTTCCCCGTTTCATCAATAAGCTGCACTTTCGCCGCAGTGATCCGCTCGTTAATAGACGCCCGCGGACCTTTCGTAAATTTTGTCACCTTGTTTTTACCTCCTGGGGACAATTTTAAAACTGTCCCCTCTCACTCTCACGGTTTTAAAACCGTTCCATCTTTTGTTTTTTTCAACAGATTTTCCGCTATCGTAAAATCGCCTCTTTCCGTTAACTTCATATTCAAACTTCCCGCGGTAACAATTTTTACCGGCACGCCCATCTTCTCCATAACGGCGGCCTCATCGGTAAAAATTTGTTTCCCCCCGAGAAGCTTTTTAATTTTACCCATTTGATCGGTTTTAAAAGCCTGCGGCGTAGCCGCCGCGAAAAGCTTTGTCCGCTCAAGAGTTCTCTTTACAAAAACCCCTTCTGCTTCTTTCACCGTGTCACTTATCTTCTCCGCCGCTATGGCGGCGCCGTGAACGGCGGCCTCGCGCAAAACCGATTTTATGACGGCTCCCGTTATAAAAGGCCGCGCGCTGTCGTGCACAAGAATAGTTTTAAATTTTTTCCCTATACCTGAAATACCTTTAAGAAGAGAATCCTGTCTTCTTTCTCCGCCTACGGCAATCTTCAGTTTTGCGTTTTTAAGCCTGATTTTTTTCGCCCATCCGCGCGGAACAACAAGCGTCACTTCGTCAATGAGCGGCGACGCGAGAAGGACATCAAGACTGTGACGGTAAAGCTCTTTTCCCGCGATTTTCACAAACTGCTTGGGACGCGAAAAACCCGTCCGCGCTCCGGCGCCCGATGCCAGAAGCACCGCGCAGGAAGGCCTGAAATCAGACTCTGTCATTATCAAGTTTCGCGAATATCATTCTTCCTGCGTCCGTCTGAAGGAAACTCACCACAATAACTTTTTTCTTCTGCCCTATAAAGCGCCTTGCGTTATCAACAACAATCATGGTGCCGTCGTCGAGATAACCCACGGCCTGCCTATGTTCCTTGCCCTCTTTGAGAAGAAATATGTCCAGCGCCTCACCCGGCAGAACAACCGGTTTGAGCGATTTCGCTAGCAGATTCACATTCAAAACGCCTATTCCCCTGATCTCGGCCACCTTGGCGAGATTGGTGTCGGAGGTCATAAGCTTTGACCTGAGATCCGCGCTGCATTTGAGCAATTTTTCATCAATGGTGCCCAGTTCGGCGAAATCTTTTTCATAGATCTTTACCCTCACGCCTGAATCTTCTTTTTCCAGAAAAGTTATGGTCTGAAGGCCCCGTTTCCCGCGGGTTCTCTTGGAATCATCGGCGGAATCGGCGAGAGTCTGAAGTTCTTTTATTACAAATCGCGGTATCACCGCCATGTGGCATATGAATCCCGCTTTGGCAATATCGGCTATTCTGCCGTCTATGAGAACGCAGGAATCAATGATTATGCTTTCAGGAATCATTTTCTTGGATGTAAAGGATATGCTCTTGTCCAGAAGATACATCTCTCCCTTTTTCTTTACGGCGATTAGCATGCCCGTGTAGGCGGCCGTTATTTTAACAAGAAGCGAATATTTACTCCACACGCCTATTATCTCGTCGCTGAAAGTCATAATGACAAGATAGTCCAGTGTTTTCGCGGCAATAAGTCCCAGGATAATACCCATCCCCGCGGCGATAATGTCGTCGAGCGGAGCTTTTTCCAAAGCCCACTCTATAAAAATGACAAGCACAGCCGCGGCGGTTCCTATGAGAATACCCTTGGGCCCCTGCGAAATACTGAAATAACCGATAATAGGACCTATAATAATAATGAAGATCCTTGCAAACCACATAAACATAATCAACCTCCAATTAACCGCACGAGAGGCGGTAAATCCGCCGAAGGCGGATAAAAACACAAACCATTTCAGCTTTTACCGAGCAAATCCTCAAGCTGCTTTATATGGCCGACTTCAATCACTTTTATTTTTTTCGCGCGGTACTTCGCGCTCGCGCGGGGAACGGCTATGGTTTTAAAACCCAGCCCTTCCGCTTTTTTTATTCTTTCCTCCAGTCTTGAAACTCCCCGCACCTCTCCGCCGAGGCCTATCTCTCCGGTAAAAACAATATCATTAGGCATCGCTTTTTTTCTGTACGATGATATTATGGCCGCCGCCGAAGCGAGATCGCTTCCCGGCTCACTGATGCGTATGCCTCCGGCGACATTCAGAAAAACATCGCAGGAAGAAAGCTTCAACCCGACATATCTTTCAAGTATCGCTATGATGAGGTATGCCCTGTTGAGCTCCAAACCCGTCACCTGACGGCGGGGATACTGGAAAGAAGTGGTGTTTATGAGCGCCTGTATTTCGGCGATAAAAGGCGAAGAGCCCTGCCAGGAGCACAGCGCCGCGGAACCGGGAGAATTACAGCGTCCCGAAAGAAAAAAAGCGGACGGATCCTCAACCGTTTCGAGACCCCTGCCTGACATGTGAAAAACGGCAAGCTCATTCGTGTTTCCGAAGCGGTTTTTCGTCGAATACAACAGCCTGTAACCGTGCACAGGGCTTTCTTCAAGATAAAACACGCCGTCCACCATGTGCTCTATAACCTTGGGCCCCTGAAGAATGCCTTCTTTTGTTATGTGCCCGGAAAGAATAAAAGCCGTGTTTGTTGTTTTGGCGTATTCCACTATCACGGATGTGATTTCTTTAATTGCCGACGGGGAAGCCGCAGGTGCGCCGAGGCGTGCCGCCGCGGGGCCGCCGCCGTTTTTAAACGCCTGTATGGAATCAAGTATAACAAGCTCCTGACCGATCCGCGCCGCCTCATGCATGGCTTCGCTTATATCCCTCGTTGAAAGAATTTTCACATCCCTGCCTTTCGCGATTCTCTCAGACCTGATTTTTATCTGCGAGGCGCTTTCCTCGCCGGTGATATATAAAACTTTTTTAACCGGATCTGAAGGCGCGCCGGGGCTTGACGCTATCTGGAGAAGAAGCGTTGATTTTCCTATGCCGGGAGCGCCCGCCAGAAGCAGCACGGAGCTTTGCACTATTCCTCCGCCCAGCACCCTGTCTATTTCTCTTATTCCTGAGCTTATTCTTTCTTCCTTTGCCGCGGCAATTTCGGAAATTTTAACAGAGCGCCTGTATTTAGCGATTTTTTTCGCCCCGCCGGACGCATCTTCAGCGGTTTCAACGAATGTGTTCCATTCGCCGCAGTAGGGACATTTTCCCTGACGGTTGAGCGACTTAAATCCGCATTCTTTACAAACAAACATTTTTTATATTCATTATTTCACACCCGTCGCGGCGAGTGAGCCCAGACCGAAAAGATACGGCAAATCCTCATCGTCATAAACCAGATTCAGCCCCATCTGGAAATTAGCGCCTTCCAGAGCATCACTGACGCCGGCGTTGGCGTAAAGCCAGTTTGTAAACCTGATTTTGGCGTTCACATCCACCCAGGGTTTCGTTTCTCCGTCTATCTTTCTGTCAAAACGGTAGGCCCTGGATTCAAAAGACAGCGCTTTGAACGGCGCGACTGATATCCCCACACCGCCGGCCGATTTTATAAGCCCTCCGAAAATTGTCACCGGCCCGAACACCTTTCCGAGATACGCGTCTGCCGATATTATTTTTTCACCCGTGCTTCGGGCAACATCATATTCCGAGCCGTTTTTTTCCTTTAGGTTGGATACGCCCAGATAGTAGAACTTGTTTTTCCGCGGCACAATTTTTATCCCCAAATCGCTGCGGAATTTTTCGTCCCCCGTGTTGTAGCGCAACCGGTAATCCCAGTAAGTTTTTATATCCGTTATTCTGCCGAGAGCTTTTTTGGCGGAATTAGTGGCTTTCTTCAGATTGGCGACGGTTTCCCGCACATCCCCCGCGACTTTCTCATCGGACACAAGAGCGTCAAAAGCCCCGTTGGAATCATTGAGCTTTTTGGCAAGTTTTTCAAACTCGTCGAAAACATTCGTGGCGGAATCAACAAGATCCGGGAACTTTTCAAGAGCTTTTTTTAAATCCTTGCCTTTTCCGTCAAGGTTGTCGGTGAATTCCCTGATATTTTTAGCGGATTTTTTTATGTTTTTGACAATGTCTTTAATATCGTTCTCATCCTCTATACCAAGATTTATTTTTTGCGTTATGCTTTTCACATTATCAACGATTTCCCTGAGCGATTTTCCGAAAGGCTCATCCCCTTCCTCGGGTTTGAGAGCTTCCATAATTTCTTCTATGCTCACGGAGGAAATTCCTTTGATTGTTTCGCCCGATTTTATGCGCGGAGCGGCAGGGTCGCCCATGCTTAACTGAAGATATTTCGTCCCTATAAGACCCGTGGAAACGACTCTCACGCTGCAGCCGTGATAAACGGAGTATTTTCTGTCTATCCACACTTTGACTTTCGCGTTCCCGTCTCCGGTTATCTCAAAATCAAGGACTTTCCCGACTTTCACTCCGGCTATTTTCACGGGGGAATCATCAGAGAGGCCCGAAATATCGTCAAAGATTATGTCAAAAGTGTAGCCCGGCCGCAACTGCACTTTTCCGAGCACGATTATAACGGCAGCCATAAAAATGGCCCCAACCGCGACGAAAATCCCCACTTTTACGCTGTTCATCATATAATCCCCCATTCGGCATATCTTTTCCGGCGTACATTAACGCATATTATCATTTTATCTTTCCCGCGTTTATAAAATTTCTCAGACTTTCAAGCTTTGTGTTTTTTATTTCATCCACGCTGCCCACTTCCTTTATTACGCCGTCATAAAGAAAAGCCACTCTGTCCGACACCATAAAAGCCGAATGCATGTCATGGGTGACCACCACGGAAGTTATGCCCGTTTCTTTATTCAGTTTCAGCATCAGATCGTTTATTGATTCGGCCAGAAGCGGATCAAGTCCCGTCGTGGGCTCATCATACAAAAGATATTTCGGCGAGGTGGCAAGAGCCCGCGCGAGCGCGACTCTCTTCTTCATACCTCCGGAAAGAGACGCCACGGCCAAAAGCTCGGTTCCGGACATGCTCACCATATGCAGCGTCTCGGCGGCTCGTCTTTTTATTGAAATTTCGCTCATATTCGTCAGACGCCTCAGACCGAAAGTCACATTTTCATAGACATTAAGGCTGTCAAAAAGCGCGGCGCTCTGAAAAAGCATTCCGAATTTTGACTGAACTTTAAGCAGTTCCTCATCATTTAACTTTGATATATCTTTACCGTCAACAATAATGGTTCCTCCATCCGGCTTGAAAAGCCCCAGCATGTGCTTGAACAGAACAGATTTTCCCTGTCCCGAACCGCCTATAACCGTCAGCACTTCACCGTCGTAAATATCAAGATTCAGGCCTTTCAGAACCTCTTTTCCGCCGAGACTCTTGCAGAGATTACGTATCTCTATGCCCATTATCCTATCCCCATGCTTATCAGAAGAGAAGACAGAAAATAATCCGTCACAAGTATTGTCACCATCGCCGTGACGACAGCCTGCGTCGTGGCTTTCCCCACCCCCTCGGCGCCGCCTTCCGTTATCAGACCGTTGTAGCACGAAACCCATGCGATAATCAACGCGAAAAAAACAGTTTTTATCAGGCCGTGAGCAAGATCCGATACCCCCATCTGTGTTATATCCTCCCAGTATTTTGAAAAAGGGATATTAAATTTATACATGCTGACGATAAGACCGCCGAAAATACCGGAACAGCTTGAAAAAACGACAAGAAAAGGCAAAGCTATTATAAAAGCTATAAAACGCGGCACACAGATATATTCCACAGGTTCGGTGCCGAGCGTGTACAGGGCGTCTATCTGCTCTGTCACCTTCATGGTGCCGATTTCCGCGGTCATCGCCGCTCCCGCGCGGCCGGCCACGACTATTGATGTCAGCACCGGCCCGAGCTCCAGGATCATGGAATAGCCCACAGCCAACCCCACATAAATGGGTTCATTAAAAACGGAACGGAAAGTCTCCCCCGTCTGCAGCGCAAGCACCATTCCCGTAAAAAATCCGCACAGAGCCGCCAGCGGCACGGAGCTGACGCCTATAAAAAGCACCTGATCGACGGTGTTTTTCCAGTCAACACGTCCGCGAATTACTGCCTTGACGGTCTTATATAAAAGAACGGAAGCATCTCCTAATTCACCGAGTCTTTTTTCCATGTAACTTTTCATTCTTTGTTCAAATATACGCGGGGCACACGGGATGAAATTCCGCAGCAGATTTCATAGTTTATGGTGCCGCAGACATCCGCCATCCCGGATGCGCTTATGCTTTCCCTTCCCTGACTTCCCAAAAGCACAACTTCTTCACCGACGCGTGCGCGGGGGAGATCCGTCACATCTATCATTGTCATATCCATGCAGACGCGCCCGGTGACGGGAAAGCGGCGGCCCCTGACCAGCACCTCTCCTCTGTTGGAAAGTTCCCTCCTCACACCGTCGGCGTAACCGGCGGGGAGAGTGGCAATAACAGAGTTTCTTTTCGCTTGCCATGTTCCTCCGTAAGAAACTCTTTCGCCCCGTTTTATTTTTCTTATATAAACGATTCTGCTCAAAAAGCTCATAACGGGAGCGAGACCCCTGTAAGAGGGATATGGCTTGAGACCGTAAAGGCCCAAACCCGGCCTGATGTGCGTGCATGTGTTAAACACAAAACGCTGCGCCGCGGTGTTGGACACATGTAAAATTTCCGGCGATATTCCCGCTTTGCTCAATTGTTTTATGAGCTTTCTGAATTTCATCGCCTGATTCAAAGTCAGTTTTCTGTCCGTGTCCGCGCAGGGAAAATGAGTGTATATTCCCTCTATAAACAAATTCTTCATTTTTGAGAGCTTAATTATATTCTCATAAGCGCCGGATAAAGCGAAGCCTATTCTGTTCATTCCCGTGTCAACCTTAACATGCACGGGAACCGGTGAGCGGGCCATTTCCGAAAGGGATTTTCCCGATTCAAGAGACGCTATTGTGGGGGTGAGACGGTGCTTTATGACTTCTTTGAAATTAGCAAAGGGATAAATGCTTCCGCCTATAAGAATGCTGCTTTTTATACCGGATGCGCGCAGCTCTATTCCCTCTTCAATGAGGGCGACGGAGAAAATTTTCACGCCTTCCTTTTCAAGCGTCTGCGCGATTTTCACGGCGCCGTGACCGTAAGCTCCGGCTTTCACCACGGCTATCACCGGTTTTTTCCGGGAAATTCTGCGGAAGTTGAGTTTGAGATTATCCAGATTTATTTCGCAATAAGTGGGCCTGATCATATATTAGTCATATCGTCACTTAAAGGTCTTTCCAGTTCGGTAAACAGCGAAAACTTCTGCATGAATTTAAGCTCAATCGTTCCGGTTGAGCCGTTTCTCTGTTTTCCTATTATCACTTCCATCACAGGGTTGGGGATATTTTCCTCAAGATCATCCTGCCTGTGAAGAAAAAGCACAAGATCCGCGTCCTGCTCTATGGCTCCCGAATCGCGAAGATCCGACAGCCTCGGACGGCTTCCTTTGCCCGTGCGTTTTGTGACTTCTCTGGAAAGCTGAGAAAGAGCTATGACAGGGACTCCCAGCTCTTTTGCCATGAGTTTTAAATCCCTTGATATTTTGGATATTTCAAACTGCCTGCCCTGCCTGCTGTACTTATCATCCGCCGACATAAGCTGAAGATAATCTATGATTATCAGCGAGAGGCCTCTCTCCGAACTGAGTTTCCGCGCGCGGGTTTTCATCTCAAGCACCGACGGGGAAGACGCCGCATCTATAAAAACGGGATAATTCATAAGTTTGTTCACGGTGTGGTTTATTTTATCTTCCATCTGGCTGGTGATGCACTGATCAAGAGTTTCGTACCTGAGACTGTTGCCGGAGATGTGGGCTTCGGCGGCAAGAATTCTTCTGAATATTTCATCCGATGTCATCTCCAGAGAAAAAACGCATACCGCCGGAGCTTTGCTGTCTTTATGTTTTTTTGCAAGCTGAGAGGCCACATTCATACATATGTTTATGCCTAAAGTTGTCTTACCCACACTGGGCCTGGCGGCGATTATGATGAGCTGTCCCGGCGACATGCCGAAAGTTTTTTGATCCAGACGCCTGTATCCGAATTTCACAATATTGCTGTGCTTGGTGTCGCCTATCCCGCGTATAAAATTCTTGCCGAGACCGCTGAGCGTGTCAAAATCCATAGCGCTTGTCAGATCCGATGTCACCTGCATTATGCTCTGCGCGGAGCTGTCCATAATTTCCTTGGCTGGCCTCGCGTCCTTAAAGCACATGTTTATTATGTCGGTGCCTGACTGAATAAGTCTCCTTAACATATACTTGTCTTTTACAATCCTGGCATAATCCCCGGCGTGGGCTGACACCTCTACCGTTTCAACCAGATAAGAAAGATACTCAATGCCGCCGATTTTCTCAAGCTCGTGCTTGCTGTCAAGAGCCGACTGCAGCGTTATCAGATCCATCGGCGTTGAATCCGTCAGCAGCTCTATGAGAGTTTCATATATTATGCGGTGCCTGTCGTCGTAAAAAACTTCTCCTTTGAAACCTATTATGGCGCTGACGGTGTGAATAATATCCTTATCCATAAGCAGCGCTCCGAGCACTGCCCTTTCCGCCTCTATGTCATGCGGCGGGATATTGAACTCCGCGGAGCCTGCGAGATCCCTCAGGTCTGACTTTTTTTTCGCCGCCATTTATTCGGTCGCCGTCACCCAGACTTTAACAGAAGCGCTCACTTCCGGGTGAAGCCTGATCTCAACATCATAAATCCCGATTTCCTTTATGGGTTCTTTTATGATTACCGATTTTCTTTCAACTTTTATTTTTTTTGCCGCAAGAGCGGCCACGATTTCGGAAGCGCCCAGTGAGCCGAAAAGTTTTTTCTCCTCGTGCACGTTCTTTGATATATTGATTTCGGATTTGTCCAGCGCTAAAGCTTCTTCTTTAGCCTTCTGAAGAATTCTTCCTTTTTCGGCGATGTAACGCGCTTTCATTTTTTCAACCTGCTGCTCGGAATGCTTTGTCGCTTTGAAAGCAAAGCCCCCCGGCAAAAGACAGTTTCTAGCGTAACCGTCAGCAACGATCTTTATCTCGCCTATATCCCCCAGATTTTCAACGTTTTTTGTCAGTATAACTTTCATATTCCCCTCCAATGGGGACGGTTCCTATTGGTTCCATCCCTCTCGCGCGAAAAGGGTACAGGCTGCTTTTTAGCCCGTTCTTTCCGCTAATCTTTTTTTTTGGTTTTTTAAATTTCACCCATCTGCCCATCACACCTATCGCGGCCGCGGCCGGCCAGAAAAAAGCGAAAAAGCCGGTGAGAATAGAGCGCAAAAACGGCCCCGCCCCGAAACTCCTCAGCACAGACCATATTATTCCGAGGCCTGCGACAAAGAAAAAAAACACGGCCACCGTCAGAATATTTTCGGATAAATAACCCGCGAAAAAATATTTTTGCGCAGTGGCGGCCAGAAGCGCGAAAGACAAAACATAAACGGAAACAGGCACCCCCTCCGCGGCTTTATCAAACGCGGTTCTCTTTCCCGTTATAAAACCCATGAACATCAGGTTAAGAAAATAACCGGCCGTTAACATAATAAGCATCATTGCGGGAATGATCCTGAAAGCTTTTTCCGATAGAAGCGCCGCCTGAGAAGCGGCTATAATTTTCGCGTCCCCCGAAAGGGAAAACAAAAATATTTTAGCCAGAGCGCGAAAGATTTCCGAAGCTGATATCAGCGAAAACACGCATCCTCCGGCAAGCAGCACAAAAGCGGCGGCGAAAAAACCCATAAAAAGCTTTCTGAAATAAGCTGCGGGACTTTTAAGTACGCCTGCGGCGATACATCCTGATGCGACAGAAACAAAGAGTAAAAAACCCAACGGGGAAGCTGTGGCCGCAACAGCCGCCGCCCCGAGAGCAAGAAGCAGAAAAAACTCGCGCTTCCGGCCGTCCGCGCTTAAAATGCCCAGAGGAACAGCCGCCGGAAAATAAAAAACGCTCATCAGCCGTCCGGCCGCCAGCATTACCAGCGTCACGGCTGCAAAAACCGGAAATTTCACGAGGTCCGCCGCGGTGCGGTTTTCCCGAACCGCGTAGGGGCGGGGCTTGTCCCCGCCCTCTCTCCCAAAAAGCAGCCTGTCCCCTTTTCCCATATCAGACCGTGTAAGGAAGCAAAGCTATCTGTCTGGCCCGCTTAATTGCCGTTGTCAAAGCCCTCTGATGACGCGCGCATGTTCCCGTAATGACAGAAGGCAGTATGCGCCCGCTCTCTCCCACGAAATTCTGCAGGACTCTCACATTTTTGTAATCTATTTTCATTCGCGTTTTACAGAATCTGCATCTTCTCTTCGGCCTGACCGTTTTTGAAAATCTTTTTTTAAATGTTCTTCTTTCCATTTTTTTCTCCTAGTTTATCTTTCCTCAGAGGGACGGCGCTGAGCAAGGAGCCATTTTAGTAGAAAGCCCTTTAGGGCTGCTATCCGAAATAACATTTTTCCTGCTGCTAATAATCACGCTGTCAAACCCCGTTCCCTCTTAGTATTACCTAAAAAGGCACCTCGTCTTCTGAAGGACTGCCCGGAGGCTCATCCTGTATGTCCGCTGAGGCTGCGTCCCTGGATGGTTCGCCGCCGTCGCGCCGCGGGCCGCCTGACAAAAACTGCACCGATTGCGCCACAACCTCAAGCTTGGATCTTTTTTCTCCCTGAGGATTTTCCCAGCTGCTGCTGACAAGTCTGCCTTCTATAAAAACGGGACTTCCTTTCTGCAGATACTGCGCGCAGTTTTCGGCAGATCTCCCCCAAACGGATATCGGCACAAAAGAAACCTGCTTCTTCTGTTCTCCTGAGGCCCTGTCGCGGTAAACTCTGTTGCAGGCAATGGTGAAATGAGTCACCATACTGTCGTTTTTCGTGTAACGTTTCTCGGGATCCCTCGTGAGATTTCCCATAAGCATTACTTTGTTAAAATTAGCCATCTGTTACCTCCCGCTTTTTGTTTCTGCGCTAATCATCAAGTTTCAGCGTCATAAATCTGAGAATCGGATCGCTGCGTCTGTAAAATAAAGAAAGTTTGTTGGGGATTTCCGACATCAGTGACGAAAACTTCACATAATAGTAAAATCCCTCTTTGTTCTTTTTTATCTCGTAGGCAAGCGTCTTCTTGCCCCAGTTCTGTTCAGACAGCACCGCTGTCTGCTTCTCGGACAAAATCCCTTTTACGTCTTTAAGAATTTCATCCTGCTGCTCCTGAGTCGCGTCAGGCTGCACAATAAAAATTGTCTCGTAATTCACGAAACCTCCTTTTTGGCCTTAAGTCCGCCGCAAAGCGGAAAAGAAAGCTCTCACCCGGGGACAGAAATAATCCGTCCCCTCAAACTGTCTAAACCTTATATATAATATCCCTCAGAATAAATCAAGCACAATATTGTTCAGCGCGACTATCACAGGAAGAAACACAAGCGCCACAATGGACATCAGCTTGAGAAGTATGTTGATTGACGGGCCCGATGTGTCTTTGCACGGATCGCCAACCGTATCGCCTATGACAGTTGCCTTGTGAACCTCTGACCCTTTACCGCCGAGATTACCCTCTTCCACATATTTTTTCGCGTTATCCCAAGCGCCCCCGGCATTGGCGAGGAACAGAGCCAGCGGCACGCCCGTGACAAGAGAACCGGCGAGAAAACCTCCCAGAGCCTCAGTGCCGAGCAAACCGCCCACAAGAATAGGCACGATGACGGCCGCTATTCCCGGCACTCTCATCTGAGCCAGAGCCCCGTCGGTGGTAATGCTCACGCATCTTGCAGAATCCGGTAAAGCTTTTCCTTCCATGAGACCGGGGATTTCTCTGAACTGCCTGCGCACTTCCTCAACAACGCTTGCCGCGGATTTGTTGACCGCTGCTGTCGTCGCCGCCGCGAAAATAAAAGTTATCATGCTCCCGATAAAAAGGCCTCCGACAACTTTCGCATCCAGAATGTTAATAATAAACATCCCCGCAGCATCCATGCTCAAACCCGCGCTCTGGGCGTACGCTGTAAAAAGAGCCAGCGCCGTGAGCGCCGCGGAACCTATGGCGAAACCTTTCCCTATGGCCGCTGTCGTATTTCCGACGGCGTCAAGGTTTTCGGCGCGTTTTCTCACCTCCTGACCCATGTCCGCCATTTCAGCTATTCCCGCCGCGTTATCGGCTATGGGCCCGTAAGCGTCAACCGCCACCGTCATACCCGTTATTGAAAGCATGCCTATGGCCGAAAGCGCCACGCCGTATATGCCGGCACATTTAAAAGATACTATTGTCGCCGCAGCTATGGCAAGAACTGAAAAACCCGTTGAATACATACCGCAGGTCAGCCCCGAAAGGATATTCATTGCCGGACCGGACTTTGACGCTTCGGCGATTTTCCGCACCGCTTTTCCTGAAGTGTAGTATTCTGCCGTGTATCCGACGATGAGGCCGGCTATGAGCCCCGCCGCGATCGCGCCGAAAGGCCCGAATCTGGCAATAGCTGTATTGTCATACCACAAAACCGTTATCGCCAGAGCTCCCAGCACAAAAAAAACAGATGCCGAAAGAAGGCCGTTTCTCAGAGCCATCTGGGCGTTTACCTTTTCGCTTGTTTTCACGAAAAATTTCCCTATTATGGATGACAAAAGGCCCCAGCTTATAATAAGGAAAGGCAGGAAAATGCCTTTTATGTCGCTAGCGGCAGCGGCTATAACGCAGGCGGAAATTATCGCGCCCACATATGATTCATAAAGATCCGCTCCCATACCGGCGACATCTCCGACATTATCGCCCACATTATCGGCTATGACGGCAGGATTTCTTGGATCGTCTTCCGGTATTCCGGCCTCAATCTTTCCCACCAGATCGGCTCCGACATCAGCGGCCTTCGTGTAAATACCGCCGCCGACCCTCGCGAAAAGAGCCACGGAGCTGGCTCCCATGCTGAAGCCCACCACTATGTTGGTGACAGCCTTAAGATTCATAGCAAAATCCGAAGATGAAAGGCCTAATCTCCACATGAAAAACATGTACATCAATGTCAAACCGAGAAGGCCGAGACTCGCCACAGAAAGCCCCATAACCATTCCCGCGGGAAAAGCCACATTGAGCGCTTCGTTCAGGCCCACAGAGGCGGCCTGCGCGGTGCGGCTGTTGGCGCGCGTGGCTATGGACATTCCTATAAAGCCTGCCAGAATTGAGAAAAGAGCCCCGCTTATAAAAGCTATGGGCATCATCTTATTCAGCGTGAAGAACATTATAACGGCAACAATCAGAACAAAAACCCCTATCTGCCTGTATTCTCTTGTGAGAAAAGCCATCGCGCCGTCCTGAATAAGATGTGAAATCTCAATCATCTTGGATTTGCCCGGAGACGCTTTCAAAACGTGAACAGCAAGCGCCGCCACCGTGATCAAACCCAGAATTCCGCAGGCAAGCGGAATGTAAAAAAAAGAAACAGTTTCAGCCATATCAATGACCTCCTTTTAAATAATGTTCTACTTCCAAAACTTCCCCCGCTATCCACCGTTGGCGAATTTCCCCCTTTAGCAAAGGGGAATTAAGGGGGATTTAATCCATATCCAAATCACAGGATTCGACCCTGCGCGATTTATAGTTTAGCAAATTTCCTGTCTAAAAATCCAGCCATTTCCCTTACGACGAGATTTATGTCGCTTTTGTCAATTATATAAGGCGGCAGAAAGCGCAGGATATTATCCTTGCAGGGGATCGCCAGAATGCCCTTTTTAAAAAGATGCGCCGCCATCTCAGCCGCGAGAGGTTTTTTGAATTCCATTCCTATCATAAGCCCCTCGCCCCGTATTTGGCGTATAACATCAAAGCGCCCGGCAAGCTCAGCAAGAGAATCCTTGAAAAAATCCCCGAGAGAGTTTATTCTTTTCAGCATTTTGGCGTCGAGGGCTTTGAGCGTGGCCAAACCCGCCGCCACGGCGAGCGGATTGCCGCCGAAAGTTGAACCGTGAGAACCATAGGGAAAATATTTTTCAAGACCCCTGCCCAGAATCGTTATACCCAGCGGCAGGCCTCCGCCCGCGGCTTTGGCGAGAGTCATTATATCCGGCTTTACACCGTATTTCTGAAAAGAAAAAAGACTTCCCGTTCTGCCGAAACCCGTTTGTATTTCGTCAAAGATAAGAAACAGTTTGTGTTTCACGCAGAGTTTTTTCAGCCCCGCGAGAAAAAGCTTATTTGCCGGATAAACGCCGCCCTCACCCTGCACCGGCTCTATGAGAACCGCCGCTGTTTTGGGGCCTATCAGTTTTTTTACCGATGAGATATCATTGAATTTCGCGTAATCAAAACCCGTAAGAAGAGGACGGAAACCTTTGTGGAATTTCTTCTGCCCTGTTGCCGAAAGCGTTGACATCGACCGGCCGTGAAAAGAATTT
>SWCC01016092.1_pt1 | contig 34973 bp, 31 predicted proteins | sample 4692971 | NCBI WGS metagenome assembly SWCC01 (sample SAMN10267277, study PRJNA491770) | bioreactor metagenome | isolation source: DHS bioreactor inoculated with subseafloor sediment | place: Japan: off Shimokita Peninsula | collected 2006-08 | reverse complement strand
AAAAAAAATATTTAAATCGTTTAGAATTAAAAGAATTGATCAAGTTCCAAAATCCAAGAAAGGGAATAAACCGGATTATATTGTATTAAAATACTTTAGCAAAGTAATTGCTATAGGTATAACCATTTCAATGTTATCGATTGTGCAGGTATTTGCACAATCCAATTTTCCTACAAAATTTCCGGATAGGATTGTATTAAACTTAACTGAAGATCCATCTTCTTCAATGGCTGTAACCTGGCGTACTGACACAACTGTTGTAATTGGTTATTGTGAATTACAGCCAGCATCAGATACGCGGATAAACCCAGAAGAGAGTATATCTTTCAAAGCACAAAGAACTAAGGTAGAATATTCATCAGAAAATGAATTAACTGTACACGCGAATCAACATTCACAAATATTTACAGGGCTAAAACCAGATTCTAAATATATCTACCGAGTGGGAAGCACGGAAAACTGGAGCGAATGGTTTCAATTTCAGACACCTTCAAACAAAGGAAACGGATTCTCTTTTATTTTCTTCGGTGATCCTCAAACAAGTTTAAAATCTGAGTGTTCAAGAGTTATTCGTAATGCTTACCAGGAAAGTCCGAATAGTGGATTCATGCTTTATGGAGGAGATTTAATTAACAGAGCAGGAAGAGATACCGAATGGCAAGGTTGGTTTGATGCAGGTTCATTTATATATGCAACTATTCCTCAAATTATGACTCCAGGAAATCATGACTACCAAGATTTATTACTGGATCCACATTGGAATACTCAATTTACGCTTCCTCAAAATGGACCAAGTGGACTTGAAGGAACATGCTATTTTGTTGATTACGAAGATCTGCGTCTTATATCAATAGATTCTGCAACAGATTATGAATTGGAAAATGAATCTGGAGCTGCGATGACAACACAGAAAGTTTGGCTTGATTCTGTATTGACTAATAATACAAAAAAATGGACAATTCTAACGACCCACCTTCCCTTCTACTCCCCAAAAGAGAGCAGGGACAATAAACATCTAAGAACTCATTTTCAGCCAATAATTGAAAAGCATGGAGTGGATATGGTTCTCTCAGGACATGACCATTCTTATGGCAGAGGAACAGCATCTGACGATCCTAATACTAAACCGTCAATCGTTTATGTAGTATCAGTATGCGGTCCTAAATTCTACCCGGCGGGAGATAAAGAATGGATGCAAAAAAGTATCTCGTACACACAGCTATATCAGGTAATTTCAATAAATAAAAACATTCTTACGTATAAAGCATATTCAGCAAGCGGAAAACTTCTCGATGAATTAAAGTTGGAAAAAGATGATCCAATAAAATGTAATTAACTGATGTATGTCCTATAAGACATTTAAAAAGTAGTAAATTTATATATAATGAGAGTTCAACATCAACAGAATTAAAAAAAGAAAAAGGCATATGTAGCGTAAATAATAATAATGGGGCTACCAATGAGTAAGTCAATCTTAAAAATTCTATCTGTTCTATTTTTGCTCCTAACAGTCTTGACAATTTCTATTTGGGCCGAAAGACCAAGTGGTTCGAATATTAGTGTACAGTATGATTATACTTCGTCACCGCTAACCAACTATACTGTAAAACTGATACAGAATAAATTGGTACAACTTACAGGTCCTCGTTTTCCGGGAAAAATATCTATTCATTTGAGAATAGATAAAACTATGGATGAACGACTTGAAGGAGAAGGATATCTTGTAACAGTAGTGCCAAAAAATATATCTATTACTGGTACTACTGAAAATGGAGTACTTTACGGTTCAATAGCAATGTTGGAATGGATAATTGCAAAGACATCTGCCGGTGTTAAAGATCCTGCAAATGTTGATATCGATTTTACGATATTTCCTGGTCAGGCACGCAAATTTTTGCAGAACCTTCCTAAAGACAAATTTGAAAGTAAACCATTTTACTCGACTCGATTTTTTCATTTGTCCAATTATGCCATGGGAGTTTCAGACTTAATTGATTCAGAAGTAATCCTTGAAAAAAATAATTTTTACAGCGGTATTGATAGAGGACTTGACGATGCAGAAAATACTTGGGAAGTATGGTGTGACTGGCTCTCGCGTCACAGGATAAACCACGTATCAAACTGGCCATATAGTGCCGGAACCAATTGGTGGGATTTAGCTGTAGATCCAGTTACAATAGGTATGAGTAAATATCCGGAAGAAGAGATTTTAAAAGCTGCAGAGGTTCGTGAAGAATTATTTAAATACGCCCAAAACAGAGGTTTGAAACCTTATCTAATGAACTACTTGACAGGCTCTGCAACACCCACCATTGCCAAGAATCATCCAGAGATTATTGGTGAACTTGATTCTGATAATACAGATCATATTGGGGCAATTTCATATTGTCATGCAGATGATGGACTCGAAAAAATGTTTACTACTCAAATAAAAGCCATATTACGTACTTATCCTTCTCTGGCCGGCATACATATTCGTTGGTGGGGGGAATCTTTCCCATGCCAATGTAATAACTGTAAGGGTAGGCAAGGTGAACTTCAGAGGAAATTAACCTTGGAAATTATTGAGGCTGCTGTTAAAGAAAGACCTGATATAGAATTCCTGCTTAGTGGTCGTTTATTTTTGCATGGAACACCAGAATTTTGGGATAGACTACCAAAGAACGTTGTTGTGCAAACAAAGTGGGGTATAGATTGGGAACCAACTGCTGATCCAAACTTAGATTTTAGAGAAATTGAGAAGATCAGTCATCCTTTCCTGATCAGTGAGGCTCTTCCAGGTGAAGAAGTCACTCCCTTCGGTTCGGTTCAATACCTTCCCTATCGTGACGGATTGTTGAAGTATGCGAAAGCAGCTGGTGAAGTGCCAAATATAGAAGGATTCAGTGTAGTTGTAGCAGATAAAGATTTTGGTTGGATTACAGAGACAAATTTAATGACAGCTTCTAAGTTAAATTGGGCACCATTTGACGTAAATGTTGAAAAATATATTGGCAATTACCTTAGAGCTACTTACGGTAATGGTAGTGAAGATATATATAAATCCCTCGAGTTGACTCAGAAGGCTTGGGAGGAATTTTGTGTCGATTTTGATGGAGTTGCCATTTATGTAGATTGGATGCAAATAGCTTGGATGCATGGAATCGATTCTGTAGCAAATGCAGATCCTAAGAAATTAAAACAAAATATAAAACGAATAGAAAAACATTCTCAGATGTTAACACAGTCACTATTTATTCTGGAACGGGCTCGTAATAAGGTGAATCCTAATTCTCTTGTAGCTTTTGATGATATTGTAATTATGACAGAAGCATTTGCAGAGTTTTTTACATCGAGACAATTATTGGCAGAGGCATTCAATCATCGCAATATGCAAGAATATGAGAAAATGCGTAATAAATTTAAAATGGTAAATGAATCCACTGAAAGACTAATAATTCTTGTCCAATCCAAACCAAATTATACAGGATATTTTGAAATGGAGGGAATGACACAATCTATACCTTTCACCCGTGGTAGTATATATATATCAACACCTGGTGCCTGGGATTTTCTACAGAATACTATTTTTGAAGAAATGGAGACTATTGATAAGATGATTAAAGAAAGTGAATTGGATGATGCTGTTAACAACAAATAATGTGTAATTGTTGCATTAAAAGTCATATCTTGTAGCACACAGCTACTTATAAGGCTATTCAGCAAACGGAAATTTTCTTAATGATCTAAAAATGCAATTATCTAATGGCTGTTCAATAAAATTTTTATAATATTTTAACAGAAGTACATTTATATATAATGACGTTTTACTTCACTAGAATTAAATCAGGCAATAGAATGAAAAAAAACATCAAATTTTTTCTAATATCTTTTCTTTTTGTTACAGCGTGTCAACAGTCCAAATCTCCAGTGACTATTGATCTATCAAATAATTGGCGTTTTTCTCCTGATGAAGATAACATTGGTATACTTGAAAATTGGTATTCCATTCATTTTGATGATTCTAAATGGGCTGTTATTGATGCAGGGAAAAGTTGGGAAGATCAGGGCTATCCGGATTTAGACTCTTTTGGCTGGTATAGAAAATTTGTTGAGATTCCAGTGGAGTTAAAAGGACAAGATATATGGCTAAAATTTGGCGGTGTAAACGATAATTGTGAGTTGTTTATAAATGGCGAAAGTGTAGGTCTGTTTGGAAAATCAAATATCAGTGTTGCGACTAAACTATCAATAATGGAGACAACAAATTATATAAAATATGGTGAGGCCAATCTTATAGCTGTTAGAGTCAATGACTGGGGAAATAGTGGTGGTTTATGGCGTTTACCCGTTGTAATAACAACAGAAGAAAATGTTGGAAGTATCACTCGTAAATTTACATTCGAGAAAAAATATCTGAATTTCCCTGTAAAAAATGACGCACCAAAACGAAAGATTAATTTATTGATTGATAATAAAATAGTACGGGAATTTGATATTAACCTTGCACTTGATGAGCCTGATTTCTGGGTCTATTTGGAATTAGAGGAATTTAAAGGAAAAGAGGGTACCTTAAGTATTTCTGAATTAGATTCGAAGAATAAGAAAGGTATTGATGCAATTTATCAGGATAATACATTTCCAGGAGAAGGTGAACTCTACAAGGAGAAACACCGTCCACAATTCCATTACTCATCTAAACGAGGGTGGATTAATGATCCAAATGGAATGATGTATTATGCTGGAGAATATCATTTATTCTATCAACACAATCCATTTGGTTGGCCATGGGGAAATATGACCTGGGGTCACGCTATTAGTAAAGACCTGGTCCATTGGGAAGAGTTGGGTGATGCTCTTCATCCTGATGAATTGGGAACTATGTATTCAGGTTCGGGAGTTGTGGACTGGAATAATACAACTGGATTTCAAACCGGGGACGAACCTCCACTGATAACGATTTACACCAATGCAGGCGATGAGAATCAATTGTCTAAAGGGAAGCCATACACTCAGGGTATTGCGTACAGTAATGATCGTGGCCGAACCTGGACAAAATATGAGGGAAATCCGGTGCAGGGACATTTGAACAGTGGCAACCGCGATCCGAAAGTTATTTGGTGGGAAAAGACTAATGAATGGGTAATTGTACTCTATCTAAAGGATGGACGCATGGCATTTTTTAGATCACCGGATTTAAAACGGTGGGAACTTCAAAGTATTCTAGAGTCTTTCCACGAGTGCCCTGAACTTTTCCAGTTACCTGTAGATGGAAACGAAAGCAATAAGAAATGGGTATTGTACGGAGCAGCAGGCAATTATTTTATTGGCGATTTCGATGGAAGCAAATTCACATATGAAGGAGAAGAAATCCGATATAATTACGGCAATGCATTTTACGCCTCACAAACATTCAGCGATATTCCTAAGGAGGATGGACGTAGGATTCAGATAGGTTGGGCACAGATTGCGACACCAGGAATGCCGTTCAACCAGATGATGAATTTCCCTGTTAACTTAACATTGCATGAGACAAAAGACGGTATTCGCATGTTCGCTAATCCTGTCAGAGAAATTGAGAAATTGTATAAGAATAAACACAGTTTTAATAATGAAAAGCTGGTCCCGGGAAACAATCCACTATCGCAAATAAATGGTGAACTTTTCGATATCACAGCAGAAATTGCTATTGGCAATGCTGCACAAATTGCATTTGAAATACGCGGTGTGCCTGTTATGTACAATGTAAAAGATAAATCTATCTCTGTTAAAACGGAGACTGCTCCCTGCATACCAAAGAACGGCAAGATCAAATTACGCCTTCTGGTTGACCGCACATCGATTGAAATTTTTATAAACGATGGCGAATATTATATGCCTATGGGTTCAATCCCAGACGACGGCGATAAGTCATTGAAATTATTTACAGAAGGTGGAACAGCTCAAATAGTTAAGCTGGATGTTAATGAGCTTAATTCAGCATGGTGATAGTACATCATAATGTTTACTCAAATGATAGATCCAGATGATAGTAAAAGCCTGATCTATCATTTTGGTTTGAAAACAAATGTTTATTTAAAACGAACAATTAATAATACGACTTATATTGTAAGGGATGCAAATTTTGCATCCCTTACACATTATTAAATGTAGATAATTATTTTGGTTCATATCCATCAATAAATAAAGCTTCACCATTGGCGTTCCCATCAAGAGCTTTCACAAAGGTATTGGCTACTGTTAATGAATTTGGCCAAGGAGTGGTATCCATTCCCATTGCCTGTGCTGTTTCACTAATTAAAGGAGGGTGCACTATTAATATTCTGCGGCCCTCTGTTAATTCTAGTGCAGTTGCTCTTGTAAATCCTTCTAGTCCAGCGTTTACGGTTGCAATGTTAGAAGTTTCCGGCCATGGCGAATATGCAAGCATCCCACCAGTTAATATTATTACTCCATTGGGATTAAGTTTTGGAACTCCCTTTCGTACTACATTAATCTGACCCAATAGTTTACTTTTTAATCCAATTTCAATTTGATCATCAGTCAAGACATTTAGAGCTCCAAAACTCGCATTACCTGCAGTACAAATAATTGCATCAACACTATCTTGTTTTGAGAAAAATTCTTCTATCGATTTGGGGATTTCAATATCTATATGATTTTCTACAGAGCGAGATGCTTCTATAACGTCATTGCCTTTTTCTCGAATTAAAGAAGTGATTGCTTTTCCGATTGTACCTGTTGAACCTATTATAATTGTTTTCATGTTATTCTTCTTTCCTTATTAAATATTAATTTTATTCAACTGGAACTTGTATTATCATACCGTATTTAGCAACTTCCCTTCCTACTCTTTCTATTATTTCAGTAGAGACAGATTTTTGAATAGCATCTTCAATTGAAGCAGACACACCAAAATCTTTAAAGAATTCTCCAAATCCCTTAGGACTCCAACACGTCATCCAGTTAACATCTTCCGTTCCTTTGTTTATAAAAGTATGAACAACACCTTTCGGAATCACTGCACTTTCTCCTGCTGTTAACGAGAACCATTCATCCCCACGCATTATTTCCATCTGTCCGCTGACGATGTAAAAGAGTTCTGATTCATTTTCATGATAATGCGGCGGTGGTCCTGGAATATTCGGATGTGTAATAATATTTGCCATATCAAAATCACTCAAGGTATCAATTAAAGTAACCTTATGGCCGAGAACGTATAGTGGATTTATATTGTTTTTCATTATATTTTTTCCTTTCTTTATGAGACTATTTTCTCTTTATGAGACTAATGTAACATAATTGATTGAAAAATCAAAACACTTTTTCAGACAAGGAGTCTATTTATATGCCAAAAATGAATTTAAGTTCTGGTAGAATTAATCAAAAGACAAAAACTAGAAATGATCTGCTACGAGCGGCTGACAGTATACTTAAGCGAGGTGAAAAACCAACTGTTGATAATATAGCTAAAGAGGCTCTTACTTCAAGGGCAACTGTTTACAGGTATTTCCCAAATTTAGAAAAATTACTTTTAGAGGCACCTCTAGAAATTAAAACTAAATCTCCAAACAAGTTATTTAAAAATGCAAAAAATGATTCAGCTGAATCAAGAGTTAGTAAAGTTCAAGAATATCTTTTTGACCTTTCAAAAGAAAATGAAGCACAATTCAGACTTTTTATAAAATCTACAATGAGTGAATGGCTTGAGCATGAGGGAAATGTTAAAGAAGGAATAAGAGGAGGGCGTAGAATTAAAATGCTCGAGGAAGCGCTGGCACCTATAAAAGATTCAATAAGCAGTAACGAATTTAATAACCTAAGAGATGCCCTTGCAGTAATGGTTGGAATTGAATCTCTCATTGTAACTCAAGATGTTTGTCAAATTTCTCATAAGAAAGGAAAAGAAGCATTAAATTGGGCAGCTAGACAATTAGTAAAGTCTGTGTTGATTGATAAATAGAATTATAAATATTGATAGGGATAAAATTTAGAATCGCCAAAAGTAAGTCAGTTTAAAACCATATTCCAAATATAGATTCAGACATTGTGGAAAAACCAAAATTTATAAAAAGAAATATTAATCAATCCGAAAACAAACCAGTTATGCTGAATTTATTTCAGCATCTGTCAAAGAGACTCTTAATCAAGTCCAGAGTGACAAAGAGGATGTTTGGATAAATGAAGAACAATACTTTGGCAACGTACTGGAAATTGCTTGGAAATTTTACATTGGTGGTTACCAACCAGCACAAAAATGGTTAAAAGATAGAAAAGGAAGAACATTACCAAAAATTAATTGTTGCCCTCAAAGAAACTGATAGAATAATGAAATAGATAGATAAAATAGAATTTATAACATTAGCATAAAATGGAATCTAAAGGAGAAATAATATTCCACAAATCTGGGAAAAATTTTCATCTTGATGTAAAGCTCGAAGAGGAAACTGTTTGGTTAACTCCATTACAAATGTAATATTTGACAAATAAGATAATGTGAAATAGAAAACCCAAAAGATTAAAACACTTCAATTATTCAAAAGCGGGCTGGTATTTTGTAACTATATGTACAAAAAATCATAAACATTTTTTTGGCAAGGTTATCAACGAAAGAATGAAATTAAATGATATTGGTAAAATTGCAGAAGATTTTTGGAATGAAATTCATTCCCATTTTCATAATGTTGAATTGGATGAATATATCATCATGCCCAATCATATCCACGGCATTATAATTATTAATAATGTAGTAGGGGATGCAAATTTTGCATCCCCTACCAAAAAGGTTGAAGACAGAAGCAAAATGGAATTATGTAAAGTTATTCAACAATTTAAGCGAGCAGTTACCATTCAAATAAAAACCGAATTAGTCGAGACAAATTTCAAATGGCAGCGTTCATTTTATGATAGAATTATTCGGAATGAAACAGAATTGTATAATATCAGAAAATATATCAAGCAGAATCCTCTTAAATGGGATATTGAAAAAGGATATGAAAATTTAAATTATTAATCATCTCGGTAGTGAACGTAAATTTACGTCTACTACAAAAATATTTTTATCTTCTTTTCGGTCTATACAAATGTGTAGCCTGACCAAAAAATACTTCTGCGCTTTCCATCATTGTTTCTGATAATGTTGGATGAGCATGAATTGTAAGAGCAACATCTTTAGCTAAAGCAGCCATCTCAATTGCTAATGTTCCTTCTGCTATTAATTCACCAGCCCCGGGACCAACAATCCCGACACCTAATATTCTTTCTGTTTCGGGATCAATAATTAATTTAGTTAAGCCGTCACTTCTATCCATAGTTCTTGCACGTCCACTTGCAGCCCAGGGGAATCTTGCTACTTTAACTTTTATACCTTTTTCTTTTGCTTCAATTTCAGTTAAACCAGCCCACGCAACTTCAGGATCAGTATAAACTACACCAGGAATAGCGGCAGGCTCAAATGCAACTTTGTGTCCGGCAATAGCTTCAACCGCAACTTTTCCTTCAGCAGATGCTTTGTGAGCCAACATTGGCCCTTCAGTAATATCACCAATGGCATAAATATTAGGATCATCGGTTTGGCGTTTTTCGTTTACTTCAACAATCCCTCTATCACTCAATCGAACCTTAGTATTTTCCAGTCCCAATCCCTTTGTAACTGGGGATCTACCAATAGATATTAATGCTTTATCAAATTCTAATTCACTCTCTTCTAGATTCTCGCCTTCTAACTGAACTTTTATTGAATTTCCGGTATCTTCTAATTTAGCAACTTTAGTTTTAAGTAGAATTTTTTCAAATTTAGGTTCAATACTTTTTTGAAATACATTTACAATATCTTTATCAGCTCCTGGCAAAAGTGAGGGCATAAATTCAACAACCGTAACTTTACTACCAAGTGCTGCATAAACCGATCCTAATTCCATTCCAATAACACCACCACCTACAACCAATAATCTTTTTGGCACATCTTCAAGTTCAAGCGCATCGGTTGAATCCATAACTCGGGGAGAATCAATTGATAAACCGGGGATTACACTTGGGACGGATCCAGTTGCCAAGATGGCATTTTCAAAAGTTAGTACTTCTGTTCCACCTTCAACTTTCTCAATTGTAACCGTATTAGAATTTACAAAACTAGCTTTACCTTGAATGTAATTTATTTTTCTTTGCTTAACCAACATTCCAGTGCCGGAAGTATTTGCACTAACCACACTTTCTTTAAATGATCTTAACTTATCAATATCTATTTTGGGTGTACCAAAATCAATTCCCCAATTGGGTGCTTCTTTAGCTTCATTTAATAATTTAGCAACATGCAAATATGCTTTAGAAGGAATACATCCCCAATAAAGACATGTACCGCCGGGATTTTTTTGCTTATCAATTAAAGTTACTTGCATTCCCATATCTGCAGCTAGAAAAGCTGCGGCATAACCACCAGGTCCACCACCAATAACAGCTAGTTGTGTTTTGTTACTCATTAAATTTCTCCGAATACTATTTACATTTATTTTAATTCTAAATCTTGTCTGTCATACTTAGTCTCGATTCATTTAAGCAGGGTGAAGAATCTCGAGATTGAGATATTTCGCTTTGCTCAATATGACACTTTGCATTTTGTCATTTCGAACCGAACGAAGTGAGTGTGAGAAATCTTTTAATAATTGATTCAAAGATATCTCCTCATCCCACTTTTTGTAAAAGATGATGTGGAAATCGTTCGATATGACACGCTCTATTTAATTAACCTTCTAAACTTAATAAAAATGGCTGTTCAACAGCATCAACTACCCATCTTAAAAACCTTGCTGCGTCCGCACCATCAATAATCCTATGATCATAAGAAAGTGATAATGGAAGCATCATACGTGGAACAAATTCTCCATCTTTATAAATAGGTTCATAGCTTCCTCTTGAAACTCCTAAAATTGCTACTTCGGGGGCATTGACAATTGGAGTAAATGATGTTCCACCAATTCCGCCTAAATTACTAATTGAAAAACATGCACCCTGCATATCCTCAATAGTAACCTTTTTATTTCTTGCTTTAACTGAAATCTCTGTTAAATCGGCAGCTATCTGTAAAATATTTTTCTGATCAACATTTTTAACTACTGGTACAATCAATCCTTTTTCAGTATCAACAGCAATTCCTATATTATAATAATCTTTAAAGATTACTTCTTTTTTATCCATGTCAACACTTGATGCGAACTGAGGAAAAACTTTTAATGCCGAAGCTATTATTTTTATAAGTATTGCTGTTACTGTTAATTTACCGCCGGCTGCTTCTGCTTTTTTTGCGAATTGTTTTCTAAGTTTTTCTAGTTCTGTAATATCGGCTTTATCAAATTGTGTTACATGTGGTATTGTTGTCCATGCATAAGAAAGATGTTCCGCTGTTTTCTTCCGTACATTGCTCATCGGCTCTTTTCTAACATTTCCCCATTTAGAGAAATCAGGCAGTGTCTCTCTTTTTATACCGATAGGCATTGCACTTCCACTGTGTCTTATCTTTTCATTTATTGATTTTGCAAATTTCTTGGCGTCTTCAATTGATATTCTTCCACCAGGTCCGCTGCCAGAAACCTCGTTTATATCTACACCAATTTCGCGGGCAAATCTCCTAACTGAAGGGGCTGCTGGAGCAATTTTAGTAGGAAAGGATTTTTTAGTTGGTATATCCTTAATTGCAGCTTCTTTAGGTTTAGAAGGAACAAGAGCTTCAGCTTTTACAGGTTCTGCTTTTTTTTCAATTAGTTCTTCAGTTTCAACTGTTTTTGTTTCTACTTCATCTAAAACAGCATCTCCCGTTTCTAAAACTAATACTACCTCACCGACTTTGATATTATCACCAGCTTTAAATTTTATTTCTTTTACAATACCGGAAATTTCTGCTGGAACCTCAACCGTGGCTTTGTCCGTTTCTATTTCTATCAGTATTTGATCCAATTCAACTTTATCTCCAACAGAAACGAGAAATTTTGTAATGTCAGCTGATTCAATATTTTCACCAAGCTCCGGCAATTTAAATTCAATTACCCCACCAGAAGTTAGAGTTGATTTTGATCTTTCTTCAACAATTATTTTTTCTTCAACCACAACCTTTTTTTCTTCTTTAATTGATTCTTCAGATTGTTCCTCCACTTTACTGCTTTCACCAACATCCTCAAAAGTAAACATTACATCACCAATTTTTGCAGTATCTCCCTCTTTCACATTTACACTTTTAACTATGCCGGAAAACTCTGATGGAACTTCTACAGTTGCTTTATCTGTTTCAATTTCTAGAAGAATTTGATCCGGATCAACTTTATCTCCTACAGAAACCAAAACTTTAATAATATCTGCTTGTTCTATATTTTCACCTAGTTCCGGTAACTTAAATTCAAACGCCATTTTTATCTCTAAGTTTATTTTTCAGTTAAGATTTAATTGGGCTACTTTTTTTAGGATCGATTTTTAAATCCTTCATAGCTTTTTTTAGTGTTTCTTTATTTACTTTACCTTCTTCAGATAATGCGTATAGTGTTGTGTATACAATATGTTTTGCATCGACTTCAAAGAAATCTCGTAGCGCTTCTCTGCTTTCACTTCTTCCAAAACCGAGTGTTCCTAAAGTTGTAAGTTTACCAGGAAGCCATTTTGAAATTGAGTCGGAAAGAATTTGTGAATAATCAGAGACTGAAATGAATATTCCTTCTTCTCCTGTTGTAACCTCCTGAACATAAGCTTTCTTCTGCTCTTTATCAGGATTCATTCTATTCCATCGCTCAACATCTAATGCATCATAGTGAATATTTTTATAACTGGTTACACTCCAAACATCAGCAGAAATATCATAATCTTTTGCCAATATTTCTTGAGCTTTAAGAGTTTCATTCAATATGGAACCACTACCTAATAGATTTGCTTTAATTTTAGATTTACTATCGGAGGGCTTATATTTATACATCCCCTTTATTATACCATCTTTAACATCTTTTGGCATTGGAGGCATTTCATAATTTTCGTTCATTACAGTTATGTAATAGTAACAGTCTTCCTGCAGCTCATACATTCTGTGGATTCCATCCCTAATAATAACAGCTAATTCATAAGCAAAAGCAGGATCATAAGCTTTTACAGTAGGAATTGAATGAGCAAGTACGTGACTATGTCCGTCCTGATGCTGAAGGCCTTCACCTGCTAGTGTTGTTCTACCGGCAGTTCCGCCGATTAGAAATCCTTTACACTGCATATCTGCAGCAGCCCAAGCAAGATCACCTATTCTTTGGAATCCGAACATTGAGTAAAAAGTAAAGAAAGGAATCATATTAATTCCATGAGTAACATATGCAGTACCGGCAGCTATAAAAGAAGACATTGCTCCAGCTTCAGTAATACCCTCCTCTAATATTTGTCCGTTTTTAGCTTCTTTATAATACAGAAGGCTGTCTCTATCAACCGGTTCATATAACTGTCCTCTGGAAGAATAAATTCCAATTTGTCTGAACAATGCTTCCATACCAAAAGTTCTTGCTTCATCGGGGACAATAGGAACAATTAGTTTACCTATTTCTTTATCCTTCAAAAGTTTTGTTAAAATTCTAACATAAACCATTGTTGTGGATGCTTCCCTACCCTCAGTACCTTTATAAAATTCCTTAAATATTTCTTCGGATGGTGTTTTTATTTTTTGATTCTTAACAACTCTCTTGGGAACATAGCCACTAAGTTCTTGTCTTCTTTTTTTAAGATATATAATTTCGGGGCTATCTTCTGCCGGTCTGTAAAATGGTGCTTCAACAACATCTTCATCCGATATTGGAATACCAAAACGGCTTCTAAAATGCTTAAGCTCTTCTTCATTTAGTTTTTTCTGAGAGTGGGTAATATTCTTTCCTTCACCCGCTTCACCAAGTCCATAACCCTTAACTGTTTTTGCTAAAACAACTGTTGGTCTATCTTTTGTTTGTACTGCTTGTTTATAAGCGGCATAGACTTTTTCAGGATCATGCCCACCTCTTTTCATCCTATTAAGATCTTCGTCTGTGTGGTGTTCAACTAACTCAAGAAGTTCAGGATATTTCCCAAAAAAATGTTCCCTTACGTAAGCTCCACCTTCAACGATGTACTTTTGCGATTCTCCATCAATAATTTCATTCATTCTTTTTGTTAGTAATCCAGATTTATCCGCTTCTAATAATGAATCCCAATCGCTACCCCAGACAACTTTAATTACATTCCAACCTGCTCCCTTAAACTGAGCTTCTAATTCCTGAATTATTTTTGCATTTCCTCTAACAGGACCATCCAACCTTTGCAAATTGCAATTAATAACAAAAATTAGGTTATCTAACTTTTCACGGGAAGCTAAAGATATTGCTCCTAAACTTTCTGGTTCATCTGTTTCCCCATCACCTAAGAAAGCCCAAACTTTGGAGTCTGACGGTGATTTCAATCCCCTATTCTCTAAATACTTATTGAATCGAGCTTGATAAATTGCCATAATTGGTCCCAATCCCATTGAAACTGTAGGAAATTCCCAAAAATCTGGCATTAATCTTGGATGAGGATAAGACGAAAGGCCACCACCATCTTGTAATTCATGTCTAAAGTTATGAAGTTTATTGGCATCGAGTCTACCTTCGAGATAGGCTCTGGCATAAATTCCCGGCGAAGCATGGCCTTGGAAATAAATTTGATCACCTTGTGAATTATTATCTTTTCCTTTGAAGAAATGATTAAAACCAATTTCGTATAATGTCGCTGCCGATGCATAAGTTGAAATGTGACCTCCAATACCCGGGTCCAATTTATTTGCTCGTACTACCATTGCCATTGCATTCCATCTAACCAAACTTTTAATTCGGCGCTCAATTTCTCTTCCGCCAGGAAATTTTGGTTCATTTTTCTTCGGTATGGAATTAATGTATGGTGTGTTTGCCGTAAAGGGCAATTCAACACCAGCTTCGTGGGCATAAGTATCTAAGTCATGTAAAAGCTGTTGAACTCTTTCTGGTCCACTTGACTGTAAAACATATTCAAGTGACTCAAGCCATTCTCGAGTTTCAAGCTCTAATTCTTCTTGACTTTCTTTTTTAATTTCATCCATTTCTTCTATTTTCCTCTTTTAGAATTTCTAAATCTTAATAAAAGTCATTCTGTCCGAAATAAAGACTCATTTTTGAGCCATATTGTACACTTTTGGCAGATAGTAAATTATTTATGTAGTAATTTACTATAGTTTTACTGGATTTGCAAATTAAGCATGCAATGTGGTTGTATATGCAACCATGCTATCGTTTTAATTATATCAATATATTGAATTTTATCTGTATAAAATACATCTCTGTGGAAGTTGACTTTATAATTGTATTATTTTTATTATCAATTCGTACATTTTTCTAATAAGATATTAAACCAGTGCGTGTATTAAAAACGTGCGGGAAATATTAAAGATTTTACTTGACATCCTTTGTTTGATTTTATACATTTGTATATACAAATTATGTGTATACAATGGCAAATATAAAAGACGAAATAAAACAGAATCATTTTGATTCACCACAACAAGAAGCTTCGATAAACTTGATTTTTACTCATTCATTTATCAATAGCCAAATGAAGTCTGTTTTGAAGACATACAATGTATCACCACAACAATTTAATGTTTTACGAATATTGAGAGGAATTTTTCCTGAAAAAGTCAGTTCTGGATACATTAAGGAAAGGATGATTGACAAGGAGAGTAACATTACAAGATTAATTGATAAACTTATTTATAAACAATATGTATCACGTGATATTTGTCCTGCTAATAGAAGAAAAATGGATATTGCAATAACAGAAACAGGGTTAACTGACTTAAAACTTATGGACGAATTGGTAAAAAAAATAGACACTACTTTTAATAATTTAGATGACAAAGAAGCAACTGAATTAAACAGATTATTAGATAAAATAAGAGAATAAAAAATTTTAAATTAACATTTGTATATACATATGTTGTATATACTTGATAACTAAAGGAGAACGATTATGATAAATAAATTATTTAATACAGATGAGAGTATTTCTGCAGTAATAGTCAGATTAACACTTGGTCTGGTACTACTTCCACACGGTATGCAAAAACTATTTGGTCTTTTTGGCGGACATGGATTTTCAGCAACTATGGATGCAATGACTGGTATGGGATTACCAGCTTTGCTCGTATTTCTGATCATAATGGCCGAATCATTTGGAGCGGTATCTCTTATATTGGGTATAGGAACCCGTTTCTCAGCTATTAGCATAACTATAATAATGATAGGTGCGCTTCTTATTCATTTACCTAATGGTTTCTTTATGAACTGGTATGGCGCTCAGGCAGGTGAAGGATTTGAATACCACATATTAGCAATTGGGTTAGGTATTTCCAGTTTAATAAGTGGTGGTGGTAGATTTTCACTGGACAGAATAATTTCAAATTTTATCAAGATGAGCAATAAGTCCGATCAAAAGGTTATTAAACAGACTTTATAATTGGAGTCAAGAATGAATAAATCATACAACATAGAAATGGCAAGTGACGGAATTGTGCCGATAGACAAGGAGCAGACCATCTTGGATGCGTCTCTTTCTAAAGGAATAATGCATTTTAACGCATGTGGTGGAAATGCCAAATGTTCAACTTGCAGAATTCTTGTCGTAGACGGTGAAAAATCACTTACAAAGCCAAATGAAAAAGAGATAGCATTAGCTAAAGAAAGAGACTTCCCTTCTAATGTCAGACTAGCATGTCAGACAAAGGTAGTTGGCGATAATGTAAGATTGAAACGTATTATCCTAGATGAATTTGATATGAACTTATACCTAAAAGAAAATTGTAATTCAATATTAAGCGGAGTTGGAGAGGAGCGAGAAATGGTACTTTTTTTTCTGGATATCCGAAATTTTACTCCTTTTATTGAAAGTCATTTGACTTTTGATGTTGTACATGTAATAAGAAGATTAGCAACCTCATTTAGAAATATTATCCATAGAAATGGTGGAAAAATAATTGAAGCAGCAGGTGATGGCTTCTATGCGGTATTTAATTGGAATAAATCTATTACAAAGGCAGCCAGGGATGCAGTAAAAAGTGGTAATGAAATTATTGCAGACATGAAAAACTTTAGTGAAAATTATATGAGACGATATTTCGATACACAACTTGATGTTGGGATAGGAATTCATACAGGTAAAGTTATTATTGGAGCTATGGGATTTGCTGGTGATGATTCTCTTGCTGTTATGGGTCAAGCAGTTAATACAGCCTCCAGGCTTCAAAATGCTACAAAGGAAATAAATAATAATTTTATTGTCTCTGAAGATATTTTCGAGTTACTAGATGGTAATAAAAATTACTCTTCTGAAGACTTGAAACTCAAGGGATTATCCAAGCAAATAAAAGTTAGATTACTAGGGAACCAATACAATAAAATAAAGAATTGAAATAAATATTATAAGTAGTTGTTTAGTTTGGTTGAGAAAACAGCCTCTTCATTTGAACAGATAAGTGAATGATTTGGTCTGCCACGAACAGCATTACTTCACAAGAATAAATTAAAATTAACGACATAATAAAGAAACGAAGGATTTATAAATAATGAACAAGAAAATACTAGCATTTGGGGCAAGTAATAGCAAAAATTCCATAAATAAAAAACTGGCAGTATTTGCTTCATCTCAAATTAGTGATGCTGATGTAAATCTGATTGATCTTAATAATTTTGAAATGCCAATTTTTAGTGTAGACAGGGAAATGGAAAACGGCTTCCCAGAGCAGGCACAAAAGCTTAAAGAGTATATAGTCAATTCTGATGGAGTTATTATATCATTTGCTGAGCATAACGGAAATTTTACTGCTGTTTTTAAAAACATATTCGACTGGATTTCACGACTTGATTTAAATGTTTGGAAGAATAAACCAATGCTATTGATGAGTACTTCACCCGGGAAGCAAGGAGCAAAATCCGTACTTAAACAAGCTGTTAACACTTTTCCATATAGTGGGGCCAACGTCGTTGCCAACTTTTCGCTGCCATCTTTCAATACAAATTTTTCTGAAAATGGTGGAATCTTGGATGCGACTTTAAAAGTAGAATTTGAAGATAAATTGAATCAGTTTACTCAAATTTTATAATGAGTTTAACGATGAAATTATAAGAAAAGATAATAATATAGAAAGAGTCTATTGCCTAAGTTGAATTTATATAAGACACTAAACGAGCTTGTCGTAAATCTCCCAAAACTTTTCTCAATCTATTACATCTAATGAGCTATACAATCGAAGTTTATTTGAATTATTTTTTCATTAAATTTCGATTGTATGTCTTTTTTAAAATAAACGAATTTTTGATATCAAATGACATTTTATCTTTTTAGAATTTTAATTTATTCTATCCAGTTTTATCTAGACTTAACTTATCACAAACTAATTTGAGGATTTTTATGAAAAGTAATATTCTTCATATGCTGCTATTATTTCTCGTATTTTCTGCGGGGGTAATTGTTCCCAAGGATTCTGAGAAAATATTGCCGTATAAAATTTATCAGCAAAAATTAAACAATGGATTAAGTGTTGTAACCGTTCCATTCGATAGTCCTGGCATTGCTGCATTTTATATTGTTGTTAGAGTTGGGGCGCGTAATGAAGTTGAAGAAGGCGTTACCGGTTTTGCTCACTTTTTTGAACACATGATGTTTAGAGGGACAGATAAATACTCTAAAGAAGAATACTCAGCTGTTCTTAAATCGATTGGTGCTTCTGCTAATGCGAATACGAGCCAGGACAGAACTCTTTATCACATGACTGGTAATGCAGAGAAGCTTGAATTAATGTTTGAGATTGAATCAGATAGATTTAGAAATTTGAACTATTCCGAACATGATTTTAAAACAGAAGCCGGTGCTGTAAAAGGTGAATACACTAAAAACAACGCCAGTCCGTATGCACAAAATTATGAGAATGTCAAAAATACTGCTTTCGAGAAACACACTTATAAGCATACAACAATGGGATTTTTTAATGACATAGTTGATATGCCAAATCAGTATGAATACTCAAGAAAATTTTTCCGTAGATATTACCGCCCGGAATATTGTACAATAGTTGTAGTAGGAGATGTTACTTCGGAACAGGTGCTCACTCTCTCAGAAAAATATTTTGGTGATTGGGAACGCGGGAATTATAATTCAAAAGTTCCTATTGAACCAAAACAAATCAGTACAAAATATGCCCATTTAAAAAATGGTAGTATTCCACCCTTTCTAGGACTCAATTACAAAGGCCCAGCTTTTAACGATGCGGAAATAGATATGCCTGCACTTGATGTGCTTTCATCGCTGATATTTTCCCAGACATCGGACTTGTACATAAAACTTGTACTTGATGAAACGAAAGCCCGTTTTATAGGTGGCGGTGCTTTTGATTCGCGTGATCCCAATTTGTTTTCAATTCAAGCATCGTTAATAAATGTAGCCGATCTTCAATATGTAAAAGATGAAATTGTTAAGGCAATTGAAAAAGTTAAAAATGTAGGAGTTGATGAAAATACTTTGAACAAAACCAAATCTAACCTTAAATACAGCTATGCTATGAATATTGATACGCCTGATAATATTGCTAACTCTCTAAGTCATTATATCCAATTGACAGGTGATCCCGAATCGCTAAATAAATTATATGCACTTTATGATAAAGTTACAGTGGACGATGTTATAAAGGTTGCAAAAAAATATTTTGTTACTTCAGGATTAACTATTTCAACAATTTCTGAGTTGGAAATAGGAGGTGTAAAATGAAAAATCTAATTTTAATTCTGTTATTAACCGGTTCACTTTTTGCCCAAGAAATTGTAGAACTAAAATTACCTAATTCTAATAAAGTTATTGTTAAACTCCGCTTTAAAAATGGATCAATTTGTGATCCCGCCGGCAAAGAAGGACTTACTCACTTCACAGCAGATCTTCTTACTCAGGGTGGTACAGATAAATTGACTTACAGTGAAATTCAGGATTTAATCTATCCAATGGCGGCAAATTATGCTGCACTTGTTGATAAGGAAGTTACTACTTTCACTTTCCAAGTACATGTTGATTTTCTAGATAAGTTTTATCCTGTTATCATTGACTTAATGCTTAATCCATCATTTAGGGAAAGTGATTTCAAGAGAGTTAAAACAAACCAGCAAAACTATGTAGATCAGATAATTCGAGCATCATCCGATGAGGAATATAGTAAGAAATCACTTGAAGATTTACTTTTCAGGGGAACCAATTATCAGCATATGAAACAGGGAATGTCAGAAAGTGTAAAATCCATTGTGCTTGAAGATGTAAAGGAACATTATAAAAAATTCTTCACAATTAATAATTTAACAATAGGTATTGCCGGTAATTACTCGGATGAATTTCTTGCTAAACTAAAAAGTGATCTAAAAAAACTTTCCAATGTTAATTCAGTAATTCCAAAAGCTGGAAAGGCTATAATACCGGAAGGATTACAGTTTGAAATTGTACAAAAGGAGAATGCATTCGGATCTGCAATATTTGCCGGTTTTCCTCTAAACCTAACACGCAAAGATGATGAATTTGCCGCAATGGTTGTCGCCAATTCCTATCTAGGTGAACATAGAAAATCTTATTCAAAATTGTATCAGCTTTTAAGAGAAACCCGGTCAATGAATTATGGTGATTATTCGTACATCGAATGGTATGACAATGGTGGCGGAAATATGTTGCCCCCACCAGGCACTCCACGAAGCTCAAATTATTTTTCAATTTGGATCCGTCCAGTTCAAATTGCCAAGCAGCTTACACAACAATATGATGAACTGAAGGATTTGGAAATAGGACATGCTCATTTCGCTTTCCGTATGGCTGTTAAAGAAATAGAGCGACTGGTTCAAAACGGGTTATCTCAAGAAGAGTTTGAAACAACTCGTGATTTTTTAATCAGTTATACAAAACTTTATGCTCAGTCTCCTTCAAGCAGATTGGGCTATTTAATGGACTCGAAATTTTACAATCGTGAAAATTACATTAGTGAGTTGAATGAACTGTTAAAAAAATTAACCTTGGAAGACATAAATAATGCTATCAAAAAACATTGGCAAACGAAAAATATGTTTGTAACAATAATTACTGATAAGAGCGAAGCAGGACCCTTAGCTACAAGTATAAAAGAAAACAAACCGTCACCTATGAGTTATTCAAATCTAGTAAAAGAGGGCCTGCCGAAAGAAGTTATTAAAGCAGATGAGGCAGCAGCAAATTTTAAATTAAATGTAAAGAAAGTAGATATTATCAACTCAGCAGATACTTTCAAGAAAAAGGATAAAGAAGTAGATCTCTAATTTTCTTGAATTGCAGTTATTAATTATGTGGCTGTCGCAAATTTATTTTTTTTGTAGACAGCCGCACTAAAGGATGCTCATAGATAGAGTATTCACTCACCAATTGTTTAGATTATATTGTGGCGTTGGATTATTTAATATCTGGCTAGCTATTGTAAATCGAGGTATATATGATATTTTATAAAGTGAGAGTGGTTAGAGCTTTACAAATTCTGAAAAAATCCATATTTGTTTTTTCAATTTGACAAGTAATTTTATTATGCTAGAATACCTTGGAGAGTGAATAGTATTTTCTAAAATACGCAAAGAAGATTTTAACTATGAATCAAGAAATTAAAAAGGATCTTAATCTTAGACGGGGGTTACTAATATTAAAATAAAGATCCTTAAGAAATAATGTTCAGCACAATAGGTACATCACAATACAGAAGTAATTATTTCATAAGAATCATAAGTTATCATATAGGTCAAAAACACTTCACCTTAAAATAGTCGATCCATGTAAATTTTCTTAATTAAACTAATACTGTAAAAGACGCAGAAATTAGTATTATGTAAACCAATCCTAGACCAATAAGAGTATGTCTTCGCTTTCTTATATCTTTATGAAGTTGTAATTCCTCTTCCTCAAATATTTCACTAACAAAATCATTGCATTCATCTTGCAATAGATTATCATTTTCAGCATAGATCGTATTATCCAAAATGTCCTCATTAAAAGTTTAGGATTTTTTTTTCTTAACTTAGTATCGACTTTATTAGCATCAAATTTAAAAGATTGTTGCTAACGGTAATTTTTAGTTGTGAGCGGTTTGTTTAGCTTCTGAGTGGTATATAATTTAAGTTTTCTTGATCGAATTTCGCTATTTACTTTCTCGTTTCAATATAATAATTGAGAGGTAATAGTATCTGTAGCAATTAAAATGTTATAATATAATGAGTTAATCACTTCTATATTAAAAATAGTTACTAAATAGTTACTATTCTAATGAAAATAGATGAAAAATTGAAGAAATACTAATCAGCTGAAGTTTAATATTTCTTCAAGAAGACAAATAAATTTCTGTTGAGAAAATTCAGAATCTTGAGTTCCCAATGCTTTCATATTCAATCCCAAAGCGCCAAGTTTTATATTTTCATCAGCAAGATAGTTTACTTCTTTAAAATCATCATCTGAATGATTTGGGTAAATTAAAATTCCAATATTGGATTTAAAATTTTCAAGGTACACTCTTAATTGGTATAAATCATCAACACTAAAATATTTCTGAAAATTTTTATTCTTAACATCAATTACTGCATTGTTAGTACCTTTAAATAAAATATCTGGAATACAGGATAGTTCCTCACCACTTCCCTTTCTAGCAACTATTCTTTCTTCGTTATGATATTCAATTTTGCCCGTTGTAATAAAATATTTTAAATAATTGTATACAAACTTCTCAAATAATGTATTACTATTAATCAAAATAGAAGCTGATCCTAAATTAGTTCCAATCTGAATGGATAAGTTTTTCAAAATAAGTACTGCTAATTCAAATGTTAGATTTAATTCATAAAATTGACTAGAAAAAGAACTACCTTCATAATCTTTTTCAGTAATACTTAAATTACTCATGTCAACTTTTGAAAGACTTTTAACAATTGTAGAATTCCATTTTACAATATCGTGAGCAATCAATTTTTGATATGCTTTCTTAATGACTCTTGTTTCCAAATAGTCATTAGAAAGATATGTTTTTACATTGCTTATGGGATTGTTTAGTCCTGATTTTATTCCAATTACTGATTTTAATAAATTTATCCTTCCTGAAATATGATTTGATTGAATAGTATTGCTTTTATATTTTTGTGGAAAACCCTTATGAACAAGCTCATTAAGTGTTGCAATAAATTTTTGAATAATATAATCTGAAATATTTTCTGCATTTTTAGTTGCAAGATGTGATTCGGAATCAAATTTAATTATTCCATTATAGTCAATTAGTTTTAGGTAATCCCATGTATCTAAATAAGGTATGTTTGGAGAAATGGTTATGCTTAGATTATCAGTGCTAATTTGACCTATAACACCACTAGGAAGACACAAATTCTCATCCTTTAAAGCTTTTTTATAGCCCAATTCACTTAAATGATAATTTAATTCCTCCCTGAAAGCCTCTGGAATGAATAAAATACTCGATGATTTTATATTAACTTTCATCATCTGAGTTAATGAATTCTTTAATTGAAGTTAATATCTCTGAAGGAGCAGCATTCAACAATTCTGCACTAATAATTGAATAAATTTTGTTTTTTGATTCAATACAATATTCCTCAAGCATTGGCAATATTTTAAAGTGTAAAATATCATATATCTTATCCTCGTCCCACTCACTATTTAATATGAAATATGAATGTCCAAATTGATAATCTGGGTTTTGCAAATACTTTACAATTCTTTTATTGATAGTTCTTAAGAAATCACCTAATATTGGTGTGTCGGGATCTTCGGGAAATTTATCAACTAATTCATAATTAGGTTCTAAATTGACAAAATAAAATCTTCTTCTAATTGCATAGTCTACAAGAGCAATACTTCTATCAGCTGAATTCATAGTTCCCAAGATGTAGACATTATTATACAATTCAAAAGAACTACCATTAGGCAATTTTATCTTATTACCTCTATCAAGTGTATAAAGAAATTCACCAAAAATTGAAGAGATATTTCCTCTATTAATTTCATCCAATATTACTAGATATTTTTTATCTGGATTTTCGGATGGTTTAACATCATCAATGAATTGTGTTAGTTGACCAAGCTCCATTTTTATACTATTGTCCACAAACGTTTTACCAAAAATAAAATCTTGGTATGTGTATTCTGGATGAAACTGAATTTTAATACTTTCTTCAAATGATTCAACTAACTTCTGACATAAATAGGATTTTCCTGTTCCAGGAACACCAGTTAATATTATCTGCTTATAATCATCAAGTAATTTTTCTAATCTTGCTTGGTTAATAGGCATCTTTACTCCAAGATATTTTATTAAATTCTCAAATTTGTATTCCGTTAAATTTATGTTAGTTGATATTATCCCCTCTGGTTCTAATTCAACTGTGTCAATTATGTTAATTTTTTCTCTTAAGATAGAACCATTAAGGTATGTTTCTTGTAATACTATTGTTTTCTGATCAGGAGTAAATAGTATATCAACCTCATGTTGACTCAAATTAAATTCACTATAGAACAATTGTTGCAATGATGTAAAGTCCAGACATTCAAAATCATTGTACCTGTACAACCATATTAAAAAACTACCCAAAGGACATTTTTTATCATACTCCGTTCTAATTATGCTTTCTACATTTCTTTTAAATTTATAATGTTTTTCACCATTTCTGACACTCAGATCAAGAATATGATCAGAAATTGTATTATCAATTGTGTCTTTTAATCTGCCATAAAGTTTATTAAAATTAGTGGCTTTGTTAAAAAAATATTTTTCATTATCATCTGAATTTTCAACTATTCTTGAAAATGATGAAAAGAATAAACAACCTCTCTTCAAGGCAGATTCAGATGGATCAAACATTCCACCAAGAGCAAATAAAGTCTGAGTAATCATTTCTCTAGTCTCAGAGCTAATGATACTCATGGACAATGGTTTTGATTTATTAAAACCAATTTTTTTTAGTATAAGATAATAGGAAAGTAGGTCTTTATTTCTGTTACCTACAAAATTGAAGTCACGTAAAACTGATATGCTTTCAAGAATGAGAGGAGATTGAATATACAATTGTTTTAACCATAATTAATATTGTAAGATAATCAATTTTAAGAATAATTGTCAATAATTGATGATTTAATATTATATATATATATAATTAATAGAAAGTTAAATGTAATATTTGTGTGTGTAGAATTAATTGCTTTTCCCCAAGTTTATCAAAAATGAATGAAATTTTTACCCCCCCATTTGTCAAGCTTTATTCTTTTCTAAATCTTCAAAGATTTTCTATTTATTTATCTATATTTAATTCCCAAAATTATAAGAAGTTATTTTCAACAAAACAATTATTTTTGTCAAAATTGAATTCAAAATACATATGAATAAAAATAAAATTGGCGATCTCAAATTAAATGAGATTTATTGTATGGATTGTACCGAAGGTATGAAAAAGTTGCCTGATAACTCCATAGATCTAGTTGTAACCTCCCCACCTTATGATAATTTGAGAAATTATAATGGATATAAGTTTCATTTAGAGCAAATTGCAGAACAATTATTTAGAATTATTAAAAAGGGTGGAATAGTAGTCTGGGTTGTTGGAGATAAAATAAAAAATGGGAATAAATCATTAACCAGTTTTAAACAAGCTATCCACTTTCAAAATATTGGTTTTAATGTCCATGATGTAATGATTTATAGAAAAAAGAACACACCATTTATGAGATCAAATGCCTACACCAATTGTTTTGAATTTATGTATGTTTTTGCAAAGGGGAAACCAAATACATTTAATCCCTTAAAAACTAAAACCATTAGAAATGGTAGAGAGAAACTTGCAGTAAATAAAGGCCCAGATGGTGTGAATAAAAAGGTTTGGGGAGAGCTCAAAAAGGAAAAAACATTAACTAATATTTGGGATTATGCTGTAGGATTGCATGGGTCTACAAGTGATAAAATTGCTTTTAAGCATACAGCAATATTTCCTGAGAAACTAGCAGTAGATCATATTTTGTCTTGGACAAATGAAGGAGACATAGTCTTTGACCCTATGTGTGGTTCTGGGACAACATGTAAAATGGCTGCAGTTAATAATAGAGCATTTATCGGAATGGATATTTCAGAGGAATATTGTAATATCACTAAAGAAAGATTAAAGATTGCTAATAGCCAACAAAATTTATTTTAATTTATCTGAGAATATTTTTTTAAATATTCAATGGCCTTTTCCAGTAATTTGATATCATCTTTAAATCTTCCTATTCCAGTATTACAACTGTCACAAATCCATTCTCTAGCTTTTCCTGTTTTGTGATCATGGTCCATCACCAACTTACCTGTAACATCTACTATAGATGTTTTATTACAAATAGGACATTCAAAAATATATTTAGGCTTGATTGCTGCTAGTCTTTTCTTTTCTGAAATAGGAAATTTATCACCATCAATTTGCTTTCTGCATTCTCTACAACTAGGTCTTGTGGTTTTTCTACCTTTAGCATCTGTTTGATTAATTCCAAAATCCTCAAAATCTTTTTTAAGTATATAACATATATTACATATTTTAAAAGGATATGGTTTGCCTGTTTTGGTAACATCCAGAAAATTAACATCATTAATTGATGTAATAACTAATTTCTTTTTTTGAATAAAAAAAACAACAATTTTTTCATTTGAAATTTCTTTAACAATACCAACTGATCTCTCTACAATGTCACCAATCTGGTTCATGGCTACAACAAAATCATTTTTTCTTATTTTAGTCATGTACACCTAAAATATTTGTTGATCAATATTCTCTTTACAAGATAGCAAATACTTATTAAATGTTCAATGACTTATGTTTCAATACCACATATCTTAATTATTAATAATTTGAAAAATTACATTCAATTATGAATAAGTAAGTTGATAATTTACTAAAATGAGACTCTGGAATATTTTGAAACACTTGTATGTTATAGAAGTGACCACTTGACAAGTAGTGGATGTACAGAATTGATATTTTAGATTCCCCCTCCCCTCAACAATATCATTTAAGTTGTTTTAAAGCTAACTAAGTATTCCATTCACTCTTGCTTTCTCAATTATATAACTAACAATTGCTGAACAAGTAACAAGCATATATTGAGCTTCAGCATAACCAACATCAGTTGTTTCATCAATAAGAGGATGTCTTATTCCATTCTTCCCACTTGTATATCCATACAATTTTTCAAATGCTGATTTCAAAGCTGGATTCAATTTAATTAGGGCAGCTGATATACCACCACTACTCACACCTGTTAACTCCTTCATTAATCCTTCAACAGCTGATATAGATTCTTTAATTGAATTGGCATAATCAGGTGTTGGTTTTTTCCCTAGTAACTCAAGTGCTTTAATTATATGTTGTCTTACACCTGTAAATTGGTCTGAGCTAAACTAGAAAAATAATGACTTAATTATATCATAAATTACTGACACTATTAGAGGACCAATAATTAATAAAAACCAAAACGAAAGTTTTTTTCTTCTTTTCTTTTCAAGTTTGGAATGTTCAGGACCAAAATCAAATTCAATTAATGGCCATAATTTTAATATTTGCCTACTGATTGGAAGAGCAAAAGTGAGTGTGCCAACAATAAAATAAGTAATACAAAGATGAATATAGTAATTAATGAAAGATGAAGATAAATTTGGCCAAAGTGCACTAAAATTCACTCCAAAAATTGCTTTATCATATGTAGTGCCAAGTATGAATAAAATACTCTTTACTACAGTAAAACCAACACTAATTGCAATAATAATATAAAATAACCAAGGATGTCTTATTATAAAATTATCTCTTGGTTCAGCTGAATTAATTTTTTCTATAATTTCAGAAAATGTCCCATTTACCCAATTTCTATCATCCCCAGAGATTATACAATTATCATATTCATTTCCAGAATGACTTAGCTGAAGTTTTATTGACTTTTGCAATTTGTAATTACTATAACTGAATTCAATTGATTTTGTTTTTTTAATATCAAGAATATCTTCATCTTTTAGAAGTGCAATTGATCCACTTTCATATGTAGTATTGTCAGTACAATTAATTCTATAATTTATTTGCCGTGCTATATGGTCAGTTGAAATGTCATCAACATCATCATTGGAATAGTTCCTCTCAACCAGTTCAGCTAATTTAATTATATCATTTTTTTTAAAAACTCGGCCATCAATTTTTTTTCTAATTGTCTCTTTCATGAAATCTCCATCAAAAAAATTGCAGTATCAATTCAAGCAATATAAATTTACAATTTATTTAGATTTTAATCCTATTTATGTGTGTGTTTAATTGCACTATTTAGCTTTATTCTTAATTCATCATCATTGTAATTTTTACATAGCCACTTTTTAATATTACGTTTTCTTTTTATAGCTGCTTCCTTATCCAGCATTCTTTTGCCATCTTGTTAGGTAAATTCAACTGGTATCACTTTCTGTCAATATAGTTATCAATAACTGATGCAACTGTATTTGTTTCCCTTGCTACTTCAACACTTGTTGCATAAATAATAACTCTTTTTTTTTGAATTTTTCTGAGTCATTTTTTCTCCTATTTTATTTATTCCCTATAACTTTAAGGGTTTATTAAACCGTTTAATATCTTTTGTTCACCCAGCTCCTATTGCTCCCATTCATGTTAGTTTGAATAATAGTTCCTCATTTAGTTTGAAAATTTGTCAAAATAAATCACTTTATAAGAAGTCTAACTTTCTGTGTGTGTCAAGTGTGTACAGCATAAATTGTAACTTAATTGCCAAATTTGGCTATACTCAACTGGTAATTTGGTGTTAACCACAATCCAACTGATGCCACTCTTTAGAGTACCAACTGGTCAAATGAGTTAGTATATATAATAAGTAGAATTTGTTACCTTTTTAGGGTACTTCAACACCATTTTCATCATCTTCATCAAATCATTTCCAAGTGTTATAATTATAATATTATCATTCCAAGTGGTTATAAAGGAGAAGTGGTTATATTGAAACATTCCGGCTGGTAATAGAGCAGAGACAGGAATATTGAAACATTCCAAGTGGTAAAAACAACTGTGCGACAACACAATTGGTGCATCATGTGGCCAACATTTCTGTCCACTCCAATTGGCTGAATCACTATTAAGAAACAGTTGTATTCAATGTATTCTTCCTATAGCCCTCTATCCTTGATATTGCCTTTAAAAACTTACTTTTCACATTTATTTTCCTTTCTAATTCTGCTTTTAGATCATGTTCACCACCTACCCTGACAGCTGTACTTTTTATCAACTGATTATTCAATTTATAATACTGTGATTTACTGATTATTTTATTCTTATAATCAGCTTTTATTCTAATCTTTATTGATATTAACAAATCTGGGTACAGTTGGAATACAAGTGGCATTATAAAGTCCTCATACAACTGTGTCTTATTACTAACAGTTGGCACAACTGGTAAATTTCCTTTGTGGAGTGGGATAAATGAAAGTTTATTGAACTTTGACTGGTAGTTCTTTATTACTCTAAGAAAAATATTCCTTTTTAATAGGGGGTTGAGCAATAATTTTGACTCATATCCCAACACTCTTTTTTGCTTTGTATTTCTCTAACAGTCATTATAAATAAATTCCACTCTTAACAAGTGTGGCTTGGACTGGTATTTAATTCTTTCAATGTCATCAACTGATACTTCTGTAAATTGATCATCATCATCCAACTGATTTACTGCTTCACACAAAAATATTTATAATCAATCACTTAATTAGAAATCAAATTTTTTGTGTGTGTTAACTGTGATCAGAATCCTTTCTCAAATCAACTGAAACTTTCATTAATTCTATAGCCTATTTACAAAAGGGTATACAACAATTGATTGAGTTGTTTAGAGTTTTCTGAAAAAAGTGACTCTTACTATAACAAGTAGAATAAAGTCCCCTAAATAGGGGACTCAGTATCACTATTTACATCATTTAATCACTTCATCACTTACAATAAGAATAATCAAATAACTGAATTACAAATGAGATTATAAGTTTAATTTTAAGAGTGTAATTATTGAATGTAGGTGGGTAAATGGTGTGGTTACAAATATGATAGAATACAGTTGTGAGTGAGGATAAAATTGCTGCTCTCATATTTACTCATTATTATACTTCAATACTTATTTCCCATTCTAATTTTTCATCAATCAATCACTTCATCCTTTACCTGAATATTGTATTAAAAAACAAAGCCACTGATGTATAACTGAGATTACAAGTAATAGTGAGTGAATATGATGGCATATTACAAGTGTTGCAACATATCTGCCATTCCTCCTTATATAACATTATCATTCAGCACTAAATCTTTCTCAAACTAATATTTCTCCTTTAACAGTTGAATTCACTTTATTTTTTCTCTTATCTGATAAATCTGAATGATATTTATAATAGCCATATTCATTAGTTCTTAACATTGTATTTAAAAACATACACTTCAATATTATTCTCTTCTCCAATTCATTTTTAATATCATGCCTGTTTCCTAAAATTACAACTGTAGCTTTTTTCAACTGGTTTTTAAGATTATAATATTGTTTTTTCCCAATTATTTTATTTCTGTACTCTTCCTTGATTTTACTATTGATTGCTTTTAATAAATCTGGATGTAACTGATATAGTAGTGGTGCAATAAATTCTTCATACAACTGTGTTTTATTCTTAATCACTGGCACAACTGGTAATTCACCTTCATGAATAGGAACAAAATCAATTTTGTTGAATTCTGACTGGAATCCCTCAATCAGCTGTATAAAAGTTTTTTTCTTTAACAGGTGACTTACCAACAACCTTCTCTTATATCCCAGTAGTCTTTTCAACTTATGATTATTCCAACAATTGTCATAAATAAATTCAATTCTTAACAGGTGTGGTTTAGTGTGATATTTCTTTTTCTCAGTATCATCAACTGTTATTTCTCCAAATTCATCCTCCTCCTCATCCAACTGATATACTGCCTCACACATATTCATCTTTCTAATATATAGTTTTCTATCATTTTCCTTAATTTCTTCTAATTTATCATACATTAATAATTTGTTTATACCACTTCCTACCAAAATAGATGGGTTATTACCTGTCTCAACAATAGAAAGTTGCTTAGAGCTGGTACTATATTGTTTATTCACAACTCTTTTAATATACTCTGAGGGAGAATATTCAGTTCTTATGACCACAGAGATATCAAGCCTCCCAACTGATGCATCCTCAAGTGATATTCCAAGTGTATCACTCAGCTTACTTATAGCATTCTTAAAGTCATAAAAATTCATAGCTTTTAAATTGTTTCCAAAGTAGTATTTTGATATACTGCCTTTCATTGAAACTTTACTAAACTCATCTTTAGTTCTTATATCAACCAACATACTTTCTAATTTTCCTCTAATTACTTTATCCCCAAGATCAGTTGTGTAAATATCCTTTACATCAAGACAAGAAAGATTAATTAGTTCAGTTGTTTCAAGTTGAATTTTAATTGTGTCAATCATTTTTGCTCCTCCAATTTTATTATTTAACAGTTGTTCATATTGCAATGTAACATCAATAGTTAATTTGGCCATAGGAGGAGTGGTGAAATTGTTCTTTTTAGGAATGTACTATTTGATGAATAAGACCTTTATTATTTTGATATAATTGAATTATATGCTAAATTATATAATTACAGGTATAAATGGATAAAGACATCTTATTTAAATAATTATGTGTAATAAATGGTGAGGGTTTTCATGGGCATTTTCTCAAAATTAATAGGCAAGGCAATTGGAAAGTCAATGGAAGGAAGTCTTAAGAAAAGTAGAGAAGCTTTTATAAATAATGATCCAGAATTAAAAAAATCTATGGAAAATGTAAAAAAAAATGTTGAAGCAATAAATAAAAGAAGCAATGAACTAATTGAGAAAAATCCAGAATTTGCTGATATACTGAAAAAAATATATAAAGATTAAGCAGCATTTTTCTTCTACCCCAAAAATTGTATGATAATATTATAAATGTAATAGAGGGATCTTAAAATGAACAAATTTTCATCAGCTGTGTTAAAGGAATTAGGAAACTATGTTTACATTTACTCTGATCCTAGTAACAATGAAATATTCTATGTTGGTAAAGGAAAGGGCAATAGAGTTTTCTCACATTTGAATGAGCAAAGTGATAATCCAAAAGTAAAAAAAATTAAAAATCTGAAAAAAGAAGGATTAGAACCCAAAATTGAAATTTTAATTCATGGATTAAGTGATGAACAAACTTCCCTGAAGGTTGAAGCTGCTATAATTGATTTAATTGGGAAAGATAATTTAACAAATAGAATGAGTGGATATGAAAGTTCAACATATGGAAGAATGTCAGTTGAACAAATTAAATCAACTTATGAAAGAGAAAAAGTTTCAATTGAAGATAATGTTATTTTAATTAGAGTTAGTCAATTTTTCAAATACTCAATGCCTGATATTGAATTATATGATTACACAAGAGGGCAATGGAAATTGAGTCTAAGTAGAGCTAAAACAGCTAAGTTTGCTTTTTGTGTTTATGGAGGGATAGTACAGGAAGTTTATCAAATTTATGAATGGTTTGAAGGAGGAAAAACTCTGAATACAAGGCATGAAAATGAATGTCTTCATGGGAAGTATGAATTTATTGGTGATAAAGCTGAAGAAGGCATTAGGAATAAATACAAATATAAATCTGTTGAGCACTATTTTAAACCAGGGAATTCAAATCCTATAATGTATATTAATTGTTGAGATGATATCCAGAAAAGCTTTAATAAATTATTGAAATTATGTGTGTGTAATTGAGAAGGGTAATGAGTTGAGTAAATATAATTTTATCATATTTTATTCCACCCCCCCACATCATCAACTATCAATCCCATTTATGAGTATGTTTGATTGCGCTATCTAATCTAGTCCTTAATTCATCATCTGAATAATTCTTGCCTGACCATTTTTTTATATACTTCATTCTCTTGATTGATGATTCCTGGTCAAGTATTTTAATGCCTTCTGAGTCAGTAAATTTAACTGGTAACAATTTTCTTTCTATATAGTCATCTATTACTGATGTAATTGTGTTTGATTTCCAAGCCACCATGCTGCGTGTTGCAATAATAAATTCTCTTTTAAGTGGAATTTTCTTTTTTGGATTCATTTCATTTGCCTCACTTTTTAATTTACTTTATTTTATTATTTTTTAAAGAATACTCTTTATTCAAAGAAATGTTCTCCAATATCAATTCTATATAACAGTAGTTCACTTGGAGAAATGTTTAAAACTGAAACTAGTTTATTTAGAGCATAATGAATTCCTAATATTGGAAGATTTTTAAGATTTGAGACCCAATAAAATCTTGCTAAACTTCCTTCAATTAAGGTACAATTATATTTACCAATGACTCTCAAATTGTCTAACCAATAAGCATTATCCCTTCTCCTATCTGCACTTAATTTTGAATGATCAACAATATTTCTTACAAATTCATCTAAGGGCATTATAATAAAAATTCCAATTGTATCAATCATCTCAATCTCTTAGAATTTTTTAATGTGTATGAAGATGCTCTATCCTCCATTTCCATTTCTGTCATAATTCTATTACTTAATGCCCATTTTTCTAAATCTTTTATCAGAAAAAAGATCAATTTCCCACCTGGTTTGTAGTGAATTATTTTTTTTAAGTGAGTTAATTTATAAAGATAGGATTCAGAAACACCTAGATATTCAACAGCTTGTTTGAATGATAATAATTTTTGTATAGTATTTACATTATTCATTTTGAACTCCATTATTATTAAGTAATCTTAACAACAATTTGAGAGTTCAATAGTTGATTTGCAATTAGTACTAAGTTAGTATTAAGTTTTTGGCTGATATGAAAGAGACTGGATTATTTGATGTGCTTCAGTCTTTACTTCTTCTGCATATAAATCTTTTTGTGTACTTGTAATACCTAGTGAGACATTTGAGAAGTGATCCCCTTCTTCTTTAATAAAATTTTCTGTTAATATTTGATAACCTCTATTTGTTTGATTAAAAAAACCTTTAATTAAAAATTTATTTTTTTCTAATAATTCAAATGTATAAATAAAAAGTCTTTCTGAAGATTTCCAAATAAGAAAGCAATCTCCTGAATCTTTATTATTCTCTAAATTTTTATTCTTATTAATTTGAAAATGTAAATTAAAATTTCTGAAACTACATTTTTCAATATGTTCATTTTCCATTAAGATTTTATGAAAATTTCTTAAATGAATTAATTTTCCAGTCCAGATAATTTTTCTTAACTGTTTATTAAAAGCTGCTAACTTTCCAATTCCAAATTTACTTAATGTGTTTGAATACAAATCATAATCATTTTTCAAATTTTCTTCTGTGGAATTTATTATTTCATTCAGATAAGGTTTAGAGATTACAAACATTTCATCATATTCTATATAATCATTTGCTACTTCATTAAGAATCTTCTCTAACTCATTATTTTTTGTGACAAATTTAAATCTATCTTTCCTACATTCAAATTTTACTTTTTTTACATCAATCAACATTCTAGTGTACTTGGCTAGTTTAATCTTTAATTCATCAAGGTTCTCAATTAACTCATTGTTGATTTTCACATTATTTACCTATCATTCTATTGAAAATTAAAATAAGGGAATGATTCTACTGCTTTCCTTTTCTTCTTATCAACAATTTTAGCATATATCTGGGTAGTCTCTATATCCTTATGTCCCAATAATTTACTCACTGTATACAAATCTACTCCATTTGTTAAGGCCAAGGTTGCAAATGTATGTCTTGATGAGTGAAATGAAATATTTTTATTAATACCTGCTAGTTTGGTCCACTTTTTAATTACTAAATTTTGATGT
>SWCC01016510.1_pt1 | contig 36027 bp, 39 predicted proteins | sample 4692971 | NCBI WGS metagenome assembly SWCC01 (sample SAMN10267277, study PRJNA491770) | bioreactor metagenome | isolation source: DHS bioreactor inoculated with subseafloor sediment | place: Japan: off Shimokita Peninsula | collected 2006-08 | reverse complement strand
CGCGGGCAATCGCAGCGCGGGTTTTGCGTTTGGTCTTATATGGAAGGTAAAGGTCTTCCAGCAAAGTAATGGAATTGGCCTCAAGGATTTGCTTTTCCAGTTCGGGAGTAAGTTTCTCCTGCCCTGCAATGGATTCAAGGATAAAAGCCCGCCGTTTTTCAAGCTCAATCAGTTGTTGATGCCTGTCGCGAATAGCAGCCAGTTGCACTTCATCCAGGCTTCCGGTCATCTCCTTACGGTAACGCGCCATAAAAGGAATGGTAGCGCCGCCTTCCATCAGCTTGATGGTATTAAACACCTGCCAGGGCTGCAAATTCAGCTCACGGGCGATTATTTCTGCGAATTGGTTGCTTGTATCTGTCATGGTTTATTTTTGTGGACAAAGTGACTGGGGGCGGGGAAAAGAAGAATTTCTAATTTCCAATTTCCAATTTCTAATGGATGACATCTAATATGTGAAATCCGCAATCAGAAATCTGCAATCTGCAATCTAAAATCCGCAATCAATTAATAATCAGGTACTCCACCTTTTCAGGATCAATCTTCATTACCTTTACAAATGAAGGCGCCATTTCAACACGCACCGGTATTCGTCTGCCTTCGAATTCGCTCACATCCTCAACACTTGAAACCACCGAAAAAAGTGATGGATCCAGGCGGTTATAATCCTTCATGGCAATCATGCAGGTGATGGTAACCTTTTCGGGATACGTATGATAATTTGAACCTTTGGCTGCACCAAGCAGCAATTTTACGGGGACATCAATCCTGGCTTCGGTAAACTTTTCAACGGCGAGGCGAATTTCAACGCTGTCAACCGACAAACTCACAGCGGGGTCAAATTCAGGTTTAATGAGGGCTATTTTAGTAGTTAGACTCTCTTTTAAATTACTAAAGCTTTTATTCTTGGTAATAATGAACTGAATGGTATCCACCATTGTCTTCCGACCGGTCACCTTTACCGAGTCAGGCTTGAGGCGAATGGAGTCATATAAGTTGTATTGTTTTGAAAACTCAAGGGAAATGTCCGTCTTCACGGCCACTTTTTTTGTAAAGCTTTTCTCAAATACAAAATGCAGGGTATCCGGGTCAATGGCAATAACCTCAACCCCTGAAGGCAATTGATCTGTAATGGACCTCGCCCGACGCGAACTTCGGGCGTATCCAAAGTAAAGATCGCCATCACGTGTAAGCCTCAGGTTTTCTAAATCGATGAATAAAGGTTTTCGCTGAGCGCTAAAAATACGGGAGTAATAATCCAGGCCCTTGGCCTTTAACGTTATAGAAATAACTGAATCGGTATTGCCAACAAGAATCTTACCTTTAGGAAGTGAAGATGCTTCAACATTAAACTTAACGGTAACCTCATATTCATGGGTAAGTTTGATCATGCCCCACATGATGGAAGAAAATATCAGGCATACCAAAAAAACGGAAAGCCTGTAACGCAGCTTTCCGTCCATTGGTTTGAATATCTTCGACAAACGTGTGAGGATGTAAACTTTCACTTTTTCTGAAGATTGATAAATACAGGTATTAGGCAATTAAGCCTACTTCTGCTGATTGCCAAGCTGATCAGTGGCATCTCCGGCTACGGCTGATTTTTCAATACGCATTCTTGAACCATCTTCAACTTCGATGGTAAATGAAGTTTCCTGAGATTCCACGATTTTTCCATGAATACCGCCAATAGTGATGATTTTATCGCCTTTTTTAAGGGCTTCGCGATATTTGCGCAAATCTTTGGCTTTTTTAGACTGTGGACGGATGAAGAAAAAGTAAAAAACCACCATTAAGAGTGCAAGCAGGATAAAAGAGCTGTATCCGCCACCGCCCTCACCAGGTTGGGACATGAGTAGTGTTGTTGTGAACATTTGAATATAATTAGGTTTAAAAATTCAATATTAATTGGCCTCCTCGGGAAGCACGACTTCTGCCTTAATCCTCAGCACCTGTGTGTTGGGCTGGGCATTGCTGATGATGGTTACAGATTTATTCTGGAAACCGCGGCGATTTTGCGAATCAAACTTTACATCAATTTTATGCGATTCTCCTGATTTAATAGGCGTTTTGGGAAAATCGGGCACCGTACAACCACAGGATGAGCTCACCCTTGAAATGATCAGATCGGAAGCTCCGGAATTGGTAAATTTAAAACTATAGGCGACCTTTTCGCCCTGAATCACCCTTCCAAAATCATGAAAATCATGCTCAAATTCGATCACTGGCATATTTGTATCCTGCTTCCCTCCGGCACTATTGGGGTTTTTCACAATATCACCAGACAAAAGCCCATCACGGTTCCCCTGATTGGAACAAGAGACGAGGGCGAAAGTCACAAAAAACAGGAAAGCACCAGGTAAAACTAAAAACAAATTTTTATTAATCTTCATTTTGTTTAAAACGTTCATTAAAATAAATCAGAAATGAAATGCAAAAATAAGGAAAAAGCAGTAACCCCTGACCACCAAAATCAATATGCTTTAATGAAAACGTCAGGAGAGGAAAATCAATCTTCAAATCCGGACAAATCCCTGATCATGAAAACATCGTAATCACCGAGTGGAGTAAAACCAAACGACTGATATAAATTCAATGCAGCCACATTATTTCGATGAACTTCGATTTTCAACTGATAGCCATCCTTAACCGCCAGTTTCATTGAAGCCATGAGCAATAGCTTCGAAAGCCCCCTGCCCCTGTAGGTTTCAGCTATCCCAAAATGATGCAGATAGGTACGGCGTTTATCGTTGGTGAGCCATGAAGTGCCGATAATTTCATCAGATGCATTGCATAAAACAATCAAATGACCTCCGGCAGCAAGGGTTTGATCCACAATAACAGCATCATCGCCACGGTGTTTGCCGCCCAGTCCATTTTCATTCCAAAACAGTTCCACCATCTCATAATCGGAAGGCAAATAGTCTCGGATATAAAAATCACCTGCCATGATTGTAATTATTCTATTAAACCTCTTCCCATTTTATTTATGCGGTCCTGGGCACGTAAATCAACCACCAATTTATCCAACATGCCATTTACAAACTGCCGGCTGCGTGGTGTGCTGTATTCTTTTGAAATTTCGATATACTCGTTCAGGGTAACCTTCACGGGAATGGAAGGAAAATCAATAAGCTCAGTCAGGGCCATTTTAAGTAGGATAACATCCAGCAGGGCAATCCTTTCGAGGTCCCAGTTTTGGGCGCGTTCGGAAATCAAATCATCAAAATCACTTTTATAAAGGATGGTTCTGCGAAACAGCTTTAGCACAAAATCCTTTATGAGGTCCTCCCCTTCTTCATCCGGGTTGATCATTAATGGTGGAAGCTTCTGAAATTCGGCCATGCCTTCATTCCACTTTTTGATGGTTTTGGCCAAAAGCAAAACAGCTGTATCAATGTCATCGGCCCAATGAATATTTTTTTCTTCAAACAATGAGGTAAAGGCATCACTTTCGAGCATAAACTCGCCTAAAAGATGCAGCACAATATCTTTTTCCTCCCGATAATTTACCGAAGGCTTTTCCATAAATGCCTGATAAACTTCCGAATCACGAAAAGCGAGGAAGATTTTACGATAAATTTCCTGATCATCAGCCCATGAAACCTTGATGCGCTGAATATTCTTCTGCAAATCGCGGTTATTCGTAAGCTGTTCCAGAAATTTGTTATCGACAAAACGGGTATTGGGATTCAATTCTGCTTCGGTGGGAAGAAATTTCTGACGTGCATCTTCCATGCGGTTCAGGGCAAAATCCCTGACTTCAATGAGGGACGAAAGCAAATAAATATAGAGGTCGTAAATACTTTCAATACTGGCAACCAGACGTTTTTCCTGCTGCATGATGTCACTTCCATCTGTTTGAAAATGAGCATACAGCGCCTGCAATACCTTAATTCTTAAGTGCCTTCTGTTCAGCATTGATCGAAATTATGTAAATGAACTAAAATTCTTTTCGGGGTGCAAAATTACGGTATTTTTGTTACAATTGTTCGCTATTTTTTACTGTGTTCAATCATAAATTGATACATTTCATTGATATTAAACCACATAAAAACATCATTTGAAATTAGAAATAAAAAAAGAGGACCGTCGTTTAATCAAATTGGATGGTGTTTCGTGGGATGTGATGATTGGTGAAATGGTGGTTTCGGCATTGTTGGAGTGGTGGTTTCGGCTCCGCTCAACCACCAATGAAAATCCATCGTAGAGTTCCTGCATCCCGGTGCTTGAGCGCAGCCGAAAGCATCCGATATCAGGAATAATGGCATTTATCTATTGACTTTTTATTATGATGTATTTATTGTACATTTACTGTGCATATTAATCTTGGTTTTGACACACTATGACCGGTTTTGTATATATTCTGAGGTGCTCTGATGATCGGCTTTATATTGGCAGCACGATTGATCTCGAAAGACGTATTCAAGAACACAATTCAGGTCAAGGGGCTAATTTCACAAAAAAACGCTTCCCGGTTACGTTGATATATTTTGAAGAATACTTTAAAATTGAAGATGCCTTCCTTCGGGAAAAGCAAATTCAACGTTGGACCCAGGCAAAAAAGGAGGCACTTATTGATGGGAATATAAAAAGTTTGAAAAATCTCGCAGAATGCAAAAATTCAACCCATCACTTGCTAAAAAATACTCCTTAAATAAAGTTTGGTTTCAGTTTCTTTGCGCGAGATAGTTATCACTATGTGGTGATTTCGTGGAATGGTGATTTCGTTATGCGCTGGTTTCGACTCCGCTCAACCACCATATAAAATCCGGCATAAAGATCCTACATCCCCGGTGGTTGAGCGTAGCCGAAAGCATCCGATTACAGGAATGGTGTTTTTGCAACATGACAGTTTTCTTATGTGCTGGTTTCGTCTCCCTTCAACCACCAATTGAAATCCAGCATAAAGTTCCTGCATCCCCGATGCTTGAGCGAAGTCGAAAGCATCCGATTACAGGAATGGTGGTCTTTGCAACATGACAGTTTCCTTATATACTGGTTTCGACTCCGCTCAACCACCATATAAAATCCGGCATAAAGTTCCTGCATCCCCGGTGCTTGAGCGGAGCCGAAAGCATCCGGAATATAAAGTCGAAAACATTCCGGTTATAAAGCCCAAAACATCCGACGCCAAAGTGCCTAAGGTTATTAAGAATTATTTAACTGATAGTTAGCAGGTCTGCATCAAATGAAAATCATTACATTACATTTGCACTCCTGGCTTTGTTGTTAATAACTTTAGGATGGAAAGGGGCTATCAAAAACGATTCATCCTTGTGGTAGTTTAAAAAATTATACCTTTGTAGTGTGGGTAAAACACAGTACACATCTACCCATCATTTTGAAATTCAGACATTTACTTTTTTATGGGAAAAATAATTGCAATTGCTAACCAAAAAGGGGGCGTTGGTAAAACTACTACAGCGATAAACCTTGGAGCCGCATTTGCTGTGCTTGAGCACCGTACTTTAATCATTGATGCCGACCCGCAGGCCAATTCAACCTCGGGCGTAGGTTTTGACCCCAAAAACATCAAAACCAGTATTTACGAGTGCCTGATGGATGAAGTTGAACCTCAGAACATTATACTCAATACATCAACACCTAACCTTGATCTCTTACCTGCACACATCGATCTGGTGGGCGCCGAAATTGAAATGATTAACCAGCCCAACCGCGAGAAAATGATGCGCAAGGTACTGGCCAAAATCAAGGACAATTATGATTTCATCGTGATTGATTGTTCACCATCACTCGGGCTGATTACGGTAAATTCACTGGTAGCAGCAGATTCGGTAATTGTTCCGGTACAATGCGAATATTTTGCATTGGAAGGTTTGGGCAAATTACTGAATACGATAAAGATTGTACAATCGAGGCTAAATCCGGATTTGGACATTGAAGGTATCTTGCTCACCATGTACGATTCCCGTCTTAGGTTATCCAATCAGGTGGTGGATGAGGTAAAAGCGCATTTTCAGGATATGGTGTTTGAAACCCTCATCAACCGCAATACCAAGTTGGGCGAAGCGCCCAGTTTTGGCGAAACCATCATCATGCACGACATCAACAGCAGTGGTGCCGTCAATTACCTCAATCTTGCGCGCGAAATCCTGCAAAAGAACGAGCTAACCAAGTTGAAAGCATCAGAAAAACAAATCAACATAGAAGATGAATCCTAAGAAAAGAGCCCTGGGTAGAGGACTTAGCGCCATTCTGGAAAGTCCGGAAACCGATATAACCTCGAGAGATATTTCCGGTGAATTTGTTGTGGGGGCCATTGCCTCCCTTCCTATAAATCATATTGAATCGAACCCGTTTCAACCACGCGAGGAATTCAACACCGAAGCATTGAACGAGCTGGCCGATTCCATCCGGGAACAAGGTATCATTCAGCCGCTTACAGTAAGAAAAATGGGCTACGATAAGTATCAGCTCATTTCTGGTGAACGCAGACTAAAAGCTTCAAAAATTGTCGGTCTAACGGAAGTACCTTGCTATATAAGGATCGCAAACGACCAGCAAATGCTGGAAATGGCATTGGTGGAAAACATTCAGCGCGAAAACCTCAATGCCCTCGAAGTTGCCATTAGTTACCAGCGTTTGATTGATGAATGTGATCTTTCTCAGGAAGAGCTCAGCCAAAGGGTAGGCAAAAACAGGACGACGGTTACCAACTACATTCGTCTGCTCAAACTTCCCGCCGAGGTGCAGGTAGCAGTGCGCGACAACAAAATAAGTATGGGTCATGCCAGGGCTTTGATCAATATTGAGGATGAACTTACCCAGACCACCATTCTCAAAAACATCATTCTCAAAGATCTTTCCGTGCGTGAGGTGGAAGAGATTGCCCGTAACCTCAATAAGCAAGGCTCCACACCCAGGGAAAAAGTTACTGTTGAAATTCCCGTTGACGTTGAAAATTTCAGAGACCGCGTGGCTGAACGCTTTAACACTAAAGTGAATGTTAGCCTGAACAATAAGGGCAAAGGCAACATTATGATCAGCTTTAATTCACAAAAACAGTTAAAAAATATACTCGAAGAACTTATTGACCGTTAGTTGATTAAGTTTTGTTCAGGATGAAAGATCAAACCGCTGAATTTTCATTAAAATTTTTTATCAAAGCCGCTTTTCCTGGAATAGCGGTTTTACTTATTTTATTGCTTGGCCCTGCTCATGTTACCGCACAGGATACCCTTGTGGTTACAAAAGATGGCATGCTAACAGATACCTCAACCGTAACCTATCATTCACCCCATAAAGCCACTATATACTCACTTGTTTTACCGGGACTTGGTCAGGCCTACAACAAAAAATACTGGAAAATTCCCATTATTTACGCCGGGTTCGGATTCTTTGGTTATTCCATAAAGATTAACCATGTCGAGATGAAAAAATTTACAGAAGCCTACCGTTATGTTACCAACAAAGAGACCTATCCAATTGATAATCCATACATTGTAAGATATCCAAACCCGAGCGACTTGTTGCGTGGACGGGATTTTTACCGAAGAAAGGTGGAGTTGAACATCATATATTCGGGCGTTCTTTACCTGCTCAATGTGGTTGATGCGGCTGTGGATGCACACTTTTTTGATTATGATGTTTCTGATAACCTGGCATTGCGCCTGGAACCTGCCATAATTCCATCACAAAGTCCGATGCTCCCCCATTCCAATGGCATCAGGCTAAGCTTAAATTTCAAATAACCTTAAAGATGAAAATTGCACTTTCGGGATACGGAAGAATGGGCAAAGAAGTTGAAAAAGCAGCCCTTCAACGCGGGCATAGCATTCATTGCATCCTCGATGCTGCTGAAGATTGGGAAAAGTATGAAACCAAACTCAAAGCATGTGATGTGGTGATTGATTTCAGCCTACCGTCCTCCGCCCCTGCTGTTATCGACCGATGTTTTGAACTCGACATTCCGCTGGTGAGCGGCACCACGGGTTTGGGAAATTTACTTAAAGAGGCAAAACAGTACTGTATAAATGAAAACAAATCCTTCTTTTATGCACCAAACTTCAGCATAGGGGTGAACATCTTTTTTGAGATCAACCGAAAATTGGCCGCATTGATGGCGGAGCACACCGATTATCAACCACAAATTCACGAAATACATCACATTCATAAACTTGACGCACCCAGCGGAACTGCAATTGCATTGGCCAATGACTTGGTAAAAATACATCCGGTTTATAACAATGGATGGACGATGGAAACAGGAATGAAATCCGACAAAATCATGATTTCAAGCAAACGCACTGGTGAAGTGCCGGGCACACATAGCGTGAAATGGAATTCCGTGACCGATTCCCTTGAAATTACCCATACCGCCCATAGTCGTAAAGGCTTTGCCTATGGCGCAGTAAAAGCTGCAGAATGGCTGATGGGAAGGAAAGGTTTTTTTGGAATGAAGGATTTGCTCAACCTGGATTAACTTCCAATCATCATAAATTTTGTCAAATTTTTGATGCTAAGTCACCTTTTAATAAACGTCAACCAGCACTAAATCAATGTCCTATGCCATCATTTCCTTGCCTGAGCAGGAAGTTAGCTCTGTCAGGTAATCAAAAAAATCACTAATATTGCACTTCCACTTTGGTACTTCATGAGTTAAGCAACTAAAAATTAAACGATGTCACCAACACTCCTACTGATTTTAATACTGATCTTTTTCCCGGCATTGCTCTGGAAAACCTATGAAACCGCAGGTTATAAAGGTTTGTTTTCTGTTGTTCCTGTTTACAACTACTTCATCTGGCTTAAAATCATCAACAAGCCCATTTGGTGGTTTATCTTCCTGATCATGCCGTTTATCAATGCCTTTATGGTGATGCTGATGGTGGTTGAAACCCTCAAATGCTACAAGATACATAGCCTTGGTCATCAGGCACTTGCGGTACTTTTCCCGTATGTCTATTTACCCTGGATGGGAATTAAAAAACAGGAAAGTTATACACAGCCTCAGGATAGGGTTAGTATAAAAAAGACAGTTATGCGCGAATGGGTTGATGCCATAATTTTCGCGGTAATTGCAGCTACTATTATTCGCGTTTTCATGATTGAGGCCTACACCATCCCAACTTCCTCCATGGAAAAATCATTGCTGGTAGGCGACTTTTTGTTTGTAAGCAAAATGAGCTATGGCCCCAAAGTACCGAATACGCCCCTTGCGTTTCCGTTTGTGCACCATACTTTGCCTATGACCGAAAGCACAAAATCGTATGTTGAATGGATCAAGTTGCCTTACTACCGTTTTCCGGGAATGAGCCCTGTAAAAAGAAACGATGTCGTAGTTTTCAACTATCCCGATGGCGATACGGTTGCCCTTAAGATGCAGAACCAGAGCTATTACGGTTTGATCCGCGATTACGGACGGCAACGTGTTTGGAACGATAAGCTGAGGTTTGGCGATATTGTTGCCCGCCCAGTGGACAAACGGGAAAATTACATTAAAAGGTGCATCGCCATTGCGGGAGATACGCTTCAGATAAAAAACCAGGTAGTTTATATTAATGGGAAAGTCTCCCCATTCCCTGAGAACGGACAGTTCAAATACATTGTGAGGACCGATGGAAGCCGAATCAATCCCATGGCCTTCGACAAATTGGACATTACCGAAGACATTATGATGACTTCCCAAAATGAATTGATGCTCACCCTCACCAACAGCAGTGCTGAAAAACTGCGTGGGTTCATTAATGTGGAGGAAGTAAAGCAAATCATTCAACCCCTAGGCTTCTGGCAACCGTATATCTTCCCGTTCGACTCAGCTTACCCCTGGAATGTCGATAATTTTGGCCCGTTGGTTATCCCTAAAGCCGGTACAACAGTTGCGCTTAACGCGAAAAATATTATTCTTTACGCAAGGGTAATTAAAAACTACGAAAACAATACCCTGGAAGTTTTTGGTGATAAAATACTCATAAATGGCAAGCAGGCCACTAGTTACACTTTTAAGATGGACTATTACTGGATGATGGGCGACAACCGCCACAATTCTGCTGACTCACGCTTCTGGGGCTTCGTACCTAATGATCATATTGTGGGCAAAGCCGTTTTTGTATGGCTTTCGCTCGACAACAACAAGCCGCTGTTTGGCGGAAAAATTCGATTTAACAAACTATTCAGAACCATTAAATAATTAAAAACCAAGAGAACATGACCACTGCTGAAATCCATACCGAGAAAGGTTTGATGAAAGTCAACTTTTACGAAAAAGATGCCCCAAATACCGTAGCCAACTTTGTAAAACTCTCAAAGAGTGGTTTTTACAATGGCCTGACCTTTCACCGCGTTATTCCCGATTTTGTAATCCAGGGCGGTTGCCCCAAAGGAACAGGTGCCGGTGGCCCGGGATATTCCATTGATTGTGAACTGGATGGCGACAACCAATATCACGACAAAGGTGTTCTTTCCATGGCCCATGCAGGCCGCAATACCGGAGGTTCGCAGTTTTTTATCTGCCACAGCCGCCTAAACACTGCCCATCTCGACAGAAACCACACCTGTTTTGGTAAGGTTTACGAAGGTTTGGATGTGATTGACAAAATCAAGGCCGGTGACAAAATCACTGAAATCAAGATTATTGAAAACGAGAACAACTAGTTTTGATTGTCCACTGCACCAAAATAACTTTGTATATTACTGGTTATTATTAATATACATACTGAAAGAGCAGGTTCATTCGTTATTAAGTTTTTCAACGCAAGGAGATAGAAAGGATTCATTCTATCTCTTTGTTCTTTCAATGGTTTACGTTTGCAAATAATAGCCGCACCCGCATAATCTTTGGTAACATAAAGATTGCCGTGGCTGTTTTTTGTACATTTGCACTTCAGCATCAAATGGTAAGTTATGGCTAAGAAGGGAAACACCCTTAAAAAAAATGCCCTTAAGGACGAATTCGAAGATAAACCTGTAAAAAGGAGAAAGAGCAGTACCAAAGCTTCTGTGTTGCCAACCTGGATAAGCGATGGACGCGCTGCTAAGGTAACCGGAGTCTTCTTCATATTACTTGGAATATATCTGCTTTTCGCATTTTCATCCTATTTGTTTTTGTATTTCAATTGGGGGGCTGACGATTTATTATCGTCCTTTTCCTTTAAAAGAATCTTATTCGACACAAATGTTGAAGCTGCCAACTGGGCCGGAAGGTTAGGTGCTGCATTGTCACTGCTTTTAATAAAGCGCGGTTTTGGAATCGCCGCATTTCTCCTGATACTCGTGCTGGTTGTGCTTGGGATTCGCATGTTAACAGGCATTTCCATACTTTCCACAGGGAAAACCATCCTGAATTCCTTGCTGGGACTTTTGTGGCTACCAGTTGCCCTGGGATTTTTGTTTCAAAATACCGCTTACGCTGTGCTGGGGGGCGTTACCGGTTATCAAACCTCGCTTTGGCTGCAGGGCGTATTGGGTAAAACCGGAACAGCCATCGCCCTTATATTCACGCTTATAGCCATTTTAGTGTTGGCTTTTAATATGCCATTGCAACTGCCCAAACGACCGGCAGACCCCGAGGAAGAAGATGAAACAGCCAATGCCGATTTTACTGGTCCAATTACCCGCAACAATAGAAAGAACACCATAAACGGCATACCAGAGGATAAATACAATACCGTTGAATTTTCGGTTGACCATGGCGCTAATGACCTTGAACTTACTTCTACAAATACTCCAAAAACCAAAGAAGCCGACATTGCCTCAAGCGATAATGAATTCGAGCAGATATCGTATGTTCCTGAAACAATTAAACCTTCGGATGAAGTGGAGTTTACCATCGAAAACCCGGTTACTGATGAAAAGGGTGAAGAAGACGGTCCTGTTCAACGCTTTACCATTGATACAGAATTCGACCCAACTCTGGAACTACCTCATTATCAATATCCAACCCTTGATTTACTGGATGACTATGGCAGTGGCACCAATATTTCTGTGCAAAAAGAGGAACTTGAGACCAATAAAAACCGGATTGTTGATACACTTGCCAATTACGGCATTCAGATTGATAAAATCAAGGCAACCATTGGCCCGACAGTAACTTTATATGAAATCATTCCTGCGCCGGGTGTAAGGATTTCCAAAATCAAGAACCTTGAGGATGATATCGCCCTTAGCCTTGCAGCCATGGGCATCAGGATTATTGCGCCCATCCCTGGCAAGGGTACCATTGGAATTGAGGTTCCTAACCTGAAGCCCGAAATTGTATCCATGAAATCCATCATGGGATCGGAAAAATTCATGGAATCGAGGTATGAATTACCCTTCGCCATGGGAAAAACCATTCAGAATGAGCCTTACATCGCCGACCTGACGCGTATGCCGCACATCCTGATGGCAGGAGCTACCGGACAGGGTAAATCTGTTGGTCTTAATGCGATTATTGCATCCATCCTTTATAAGAAACATCCTTCACAGGTTAAATTTGTGATGATTGACCCCAAAAAGGTGGAATTGACACTGTTTTCCAAAATTGAGCGTCACTTTCTGGCCAAACTTCCCGATTCGGAAGAGGCCATCATTACCGATACCCGGAAAGTGGTGAGAACCTTGAATTCCCTCAACATTGAAATGGACAACAGGTACGATCTGCTCAAGGATGCCCAGGTGAGAAACATTAAGGAATATAATGTTCGTTTTATTGACAGAAAATTAAATCCTTTGCACGGTCATCGCTTTCTGCCTTATCTGGTGGTTGTTATTGATGAGTTTGCCGATTTAATTATGACTGCCGGTAAGGAAATAGAAGCCCCTTTAACGCGATTGGCGCAACTTGCCCGTGCCATTGGAATCCATCTGGTAATTGCCACCCAACGGCCTTCGGTAAACATCATCACAGGAACCATAAAAGCCAACTTCCCGGCCCGCATAGCCTTCAGGGTAATCTCAAAGATTGATTCGCGCACCATTCTGGATACCGGTGGAGCCGATCAGCTTGTGGGAAGGGGCGACATGCTACTTTCAACGGGCAGCGACCTCATCCGATTGCAATGCGCCTTTGTTGACACTCCCGAAGTTGAACGGGTAACCGAATTTATAGGCTCCCAACGTGCCTATCCGGATGCTTACCATCTACCGGAATATGCAGAAGAACAAGACATAAAAGAGACCGATTATAACCCGGCCGAGAGGGATGAATTGTTCGAAGATGCAGCCCGAATCATCGTTCAGACACAACAAGGAAGTACATCATTGTTGCAGCGAAAGTTAAAGTTAGGTTACAACCGTGCAGGAAGAATCATCGACCAATTGGAAGCTGCAGGTATCGTAGGCGCGTTTGAAGGAAGCAAAGCAAGAGAAGTAAAAGTTGCCAATGAGATGGCTTTGGAACAGTTTTTGAAGGACCTTGACCATAACCACAGAAATAATAACTTCGAGGATTAACCTAAAATCATATGAAAAACTTTTTTTTGACAACCATCATTGCATTATTAACCATTGCCGGTATAGCTCAAAACGATAAAGCACGAAGCATACTCGACGATGTGTCGGCCAGGACCAAGGCTTATAAAAGCATAAAGATTGACTTTACCTACAAAATGGAAAACCCGGGACAAAACATCAATGAAAGTTTCTCCGGCACCCTGTTTTCAAAAGGGGATAGTTATAAACTGCTTTTTTCAGGTCAGGAAGTAATCAGCGACGGCAAAACAGTTTGGACTTTTCTGAAAGATGCCGGTGAAGTTCAGGTGAACGAGGCAACCAAAGATGATGACAGCTTCACCCCTACCAACCTTCTTTCTACCTATTCTGATAATTTCAAAGCAAAACTGATTAATGAAGATTCAAAACAATATGTCATTGAATTAACCCCGGTTCAAAAAAAGAACTTTAATAAAGTGAAGGTTATCATCGACAAGGCGAAGAAAAATATCAGCAGCCTGACCATTTTCGACAAGAACGGCAGCACTTACACTTACACCGTGAAGAAATTTGAAACCGATGCAGCCTTTAAAGATTCCATGTTCACCTTTAAGGCTGAGGACCATCCTGGCGTGGATGTTATTGACATGAGATAACCAATCTTCTTTATTTCCTCATATGAAGCTCCGTTTTACCGGGGCTTTTTTTTGTTCCATAGTCAACATTAACGGGGCTTATGTGTTTTGATGAAACCAAATCATTCAAACCATCTAACCAAACACTATGGACTCATTATACCATTTCACCCTTATTCTTCATTCCTGGAACCGCTGGATTGTATTGATTGCCGGCTTGTTGACCATTATCTTCGCCATTGGGGGAATGACAAATAAATCGGATTACACAAAAAAAGACAGAATAACTTCATTAATTTTCCTCAGCAGTCTGCACCTGCAATTACTGATAGGCATTTTACTGTATTTCGTTTTTAGCCCCATAACCTTGCAGGCCTTGTCGGATTTTGGTGCAGCCATGAAAGATAACACCATAAGGTATTGGGCTGTAGAGCACTCACTGGTGAACCTTATTGCCATTGCCTTCGCTCAGGTTGGAAGTATTCTGGTTAAACGAAAGCAAACCAGCAGGGCAAAATTCAAGTCAACACTTATATGGAACCTCATTGCTTTAGTGTTGATACTGGCCATGATTCCTATGGGCATGATGGGCGTGGCAAGGCCGTGGTTTAGGATATAGGCCTGCATGAAAGTGGGCATTTTAAGCGGAATTAGCTTCGCTGAGCCTGTCTGCAAGACGGTAGTCAGGCAAGTGGAGCCCTGTATAAAAAAAACAACGAAGCTGAGCGGAATTTATAATTCCGCTCTATTAATCTGATCTTATGCTTATTAAATGGATTTTTTTGAATTCCATTAAAATTAGAATCCTTTATGTTGAATTAAAAATTTCAACAATCTTCCAAGCGGCATTAGCTTCGCTGACCTCACCGCTACTGCGGTTCGATTGTGAAATGCCGCTTAGCCAGCATTTTATTTTGATGCCGGTAGCTATAGGGATCAAAATAAAATGCAGCCCTAAAAATGGATCAGATAATTTGCATCCCTGTTAAAATAATGTATATTTACAGGCCTAAATATCATTTGATTATTCCTATCGGTTGCAAAACCTAATTTCAGCATTATGCTTCAAGAGACGATCGGTACCGGACTCAATTATCATGTTTCTGTAGATTGCGTGGTTTTTGGTTTTGAATTTGGGAATTTGAATGTATTACTGCTTGAACGCAGCATGTCCTATCAGAGAAAAGTGTATCAAGACCTTAAACTTCCGGGCGATCTGGTGAGAATGGAAGAAGACCTTGACACGGCGGCAGCACGCGTGCTTCATGAATTAACAGGCCTAGACAATATTTATCTACGACAATTTGCAGCCATTGGCACACCCAATCGTCTTAACCGGCTGGAAAGGGACATGGAATGGCTGCGGCAAATCGGCCATCCCGAAGAAGTGGTGGTAACCGTTGCTTATTATTCGCTGATCAACATCGATCAGGACAAAACCAAAAAATTTGAACTTCAGGAAAATACACGCTGGTGTCCGGTAAATGAAGTTACAGAACTGGCTTTTGATCACATCGAGATTTTCAATGATGCCCTGAAAGCCTTGCGCAATGAACTGCGATTCAATCCCATTGGTTTTGAATTGTTGCCTGCCAAATTCACGCTCAGTCAATTGCAAAAATTATATGAAATTATATTAGGTGTAACCCTTGATAAACGCAATTTTCGTAAAAAGATTTCCAACATGCCTTATGTAGTTCCCATTAATGAAAAAGAAAAGGGCGTTTCACATAAGCCGGCAAGATATTATGTCTTTAATAAAAAGGTGTACGAGAAATCACGCAAATATTCATTGGATTTTTTCGTTTAGACCGGCAAATAAGCACGCCTTACGCTCAACATTTCATTAAATTCTGCGTTACTTAATTTTACGCTATCCTATTTTTATGCATGAACTTGAGCCCTTTTATGGCTGGCGAAACCTTTATATTGCTTCTGAAGATGCCAATTCGCCATTTTATGGAAACCAATACAGTGAAACAGAATGTATCAATTCGGTTTACAACTATTTCATTCATCCCCAATGGGAAGAAATGGGATCTGCAACCCTTTATGTAAAACTACTATATACCGGTTATGACGAGGGATTTTGTGTGCTTGAACTGATTGGTGAATGGAACGACCTGCTGTATAACGACATAATGTTTTTGAAGCGCAATGTCGCTGAACCATTGATGGATAAAGGCATCAACAGGTTTATCCTGATCGGGGAAAACATCCTGAACTTCTTTGCTGATGATGATTCATATTACCAGGAATGGTTTGACGAAATTGAGGATGGATGGATTGCCTGTGTAAATTTCAGACCTCATGTGTTGAAAGAAATCGAAGATAGACACTTAGACTATTACATGGCCATTGGCGGGAAACTGGATGACCTGAGGTGGCGCACCCTTTCGCCCAAACAACTTCTTACCGTGGTGGATGGCGTTATTGTAAAACGACTAAACTGAAAGTATGAAAAGAAGTGTAGGCATATTTGTTAATGGTAGGGTGCAGGGCGTAGGTTTTCGTTATTTTGTAAAACAAACAGCACAAAAATATAGCATAACAGGAATGGTAAAAAATGAAAGGGATGGCAGTGTTTACATATCTGCGGATGGTGAGTCCGAAAAGCTTGATCTGTTCGTTGAGGCTTGTCGCAAAGGACCCATCAGGGCGGTGATTATAAAATTTACCGTCATAGAATCCACACCAAAAGAAAGTTCTTTCCTGGATTCATTCGAAATCCATTAGCGTACAACAGCTGTTATCAACATTTTTACCACCAATTTATCAATGGGCAAGGTAAACATATCAGGATGGAGTTCGCTTACTGAAACCCACCTGAAAGCCTGTGCCCCGTCCACGGGAGGAAAATCGTTCACTTTTTCGGAAACTACAAACAACTGCTTTCCTAAAAGCCTGGCCTTATAATAAATGCTAATCATCTGATATTGACTAGGCAAATAGAGTGAGGGCTGATAAAAACCGGTGGTGTAAAAATGGCCAATAATTTCTATTTCCTGACCCAATTCTTCCACACATTCCCTTTTCAGGCAGTCCAACGGCCCTTCGCCAAACTCGAGCCCACCACCCGGAAATTTAGTCATGTACATACCCAGCCGGAATTCATCGGTGAGCAAAATTTTTCCATCCTGCTCAATCAGGCCGTAAACCCTGATATTGAATCTTTTATCCATGTTTCAACTTAAATTGCATTTGCCCTCAACATTTCCCTCTTCCCCGGAGGGCCGGGCAGTCGTTCAACCCGAAAGCCTGCTGCCTGTAAGCCCCTTCGAACAGAACCCCGGGCACTGTAGGTTACCAAAACGGCACCTTCAACCAAATGCTGCCGCATCAGGGTGAAAATTTCCGGCTGCCACAACTCAGGCGCTACCACAGGTGAAAATGCATCAAAATAAACCAGGTTAAAATGATGCTCGTCCGTAATTCCCGACTGAATTTTGCGCTCCACTCGTTGAAAGGTAAGCCATTCGCTGATTTTTACTATCTCTCCGCTATTGACTTGGTGCATCGCCTGAAAATCAGCGGAAAAATATTTAAGTTGTTCATTTTCAACATAATTCAATCCATCAGTAAGCTCCGGGGACAAGGGGAATGGCTCGAATGACTGGTAGAAAACCGGGATTTCAAGACGCGTTGCAATTTCCAGGGTAAGCAGTGCATTCAATCCGGTTCCAAAGCCAACTTCGAGGACTTTAATTTCCTGAAATCGCTCCGCAGCAGCGACAAAACCTTGCTGAATAAAGACATGAACTGATTCCTGAATGGCCCCGTGAATAGAATGATAATGTTCTCCAATGCCCGGGTGAAACAAGGTATGGGAGCCATCTTCGGTGATTATTTTTTCGATTGCTGACATAAGTCTATTTATTGTACCTCAGGTTAAAAGTAATGACCGGCGATGAAAATTCCACAGTATAGACCGGATTGGCAGAAGGCAGATCATAACCTGTAATGTACTGACCCGAAGCCACATATAGAGTATTGCTCAGCTCTTCAAATGCCATTCCACCTATGTCAGCACTTTTCAAATACAATGTTGCACTGTTTGATTGAGGCCTGTACCACCAAATTTCATCCCCCGAAAGAATAAAGTAATGTTCATCACTTTTCCCTGCAAACTCACTCATATTGGAAAATGAAAAGGTTTTTAACTCAACAAGTTTGTGGTCATTGATCGAATATTCAAAAACCAGCGCCCGGTCAGGCTGATTGACAAAAATCAACACTACATCCTGCGAAAAGTTGGACAAAAAAACTACCTCTCCGCTAATTTGCAGCGACCGGAACAAAGTCCCTCCCGGATAGTTAAAAACCACCAATTCCCGGGACGCTCCATTGTAGGGCTCAAAAATACCCAGTATTTTATCTTTAGATTTCAGAATTTTTGTAAAAACGCCATTCTGGAATTTTTGACTGCGAAAAGAAACCCGACCCAGAAAATCATAGCCTTCAATGTAGCCATCGCGCGTGGAAAGAAAAGCCTCATTTTCGCTCGCACAAAAGCCATGAATCCAGGGTTGGGTTGGATTAAATACCACAGGGACATTCCAAAGCAACAGGGAAGTATTCAGGTTCCAGGCACATAAGCCATTTTGGGCGAGCCCCGAGGTAAAAAAGGTATTGTATGCTGAATTCAGGCCGCTGGCGCTATGATCACCGGTAAAACTGAACAACTTATCCGTATTACCTTCGGCATCAGCCTCGACAACATCGTAAGTATTCGCATGTGGGGACACAACAGCCACCAACGAAATCAACTGCTTGTCCACTGAAACGTACCGTAAATCAATCCACTCATTCCAGGAGGAGGATTCATCCTGAATTTTAAACTGAATAAAGTATTCTCCATCTGGCAAAGAAATATCGTCAAATAGCAAATACGTATTCAGCGAATATTCCTTTTTAAAAACATCAAAATTCCGCACAGGCAACACAGGTGAAAGGTTGGAATTTACCACCGAAACCTTGATGGTAGCGAGATTTCGGGAATGGCTGAACCTGGCGCTGATAAATAGGGTATCCCCAAAGGCAAACAACTGATCATTCACCGGTGTTGCTATGATTGAAACAGGCGGCTTAATATAATCATCCTCCTGCTGACAAGACATCAGTAGAACCAGCGCAGTGAATAGAAACAAAAAATATCCCGAACAGAATTTCATGCTGTAAACCTAAGTGAAATAATGATATTGGGGACAAAGAGTGGTGTTTATTTTGGCAGAGTATTGTTTTCTTTGGTCCAGACAAGCAACTATGATCATAAAATAATTCATTCGTAAATAAAGTTGAATGGATGAATTGGATATTTGAAATTTTACTATAATAGCAGCAAATTCCGATGCTGAATAAGAATTTTTGAAGCCTCTTACAAGTCGGATATATACTCAATATTGCGTATACATGCTCGTTGGTTGACATTTTAAGAAACCAGGTATAAGTTGAGTTTTTTTGAGGATTTTTAGAGGTTTAAGTTGGACTGCCCGGCTTCTTCGCCCTGCCTGAAATAACTACCCGGCAGAAAGGATTGTCCCCCGGTCTGAACCTGGAAATACAAAAACGGTCAACCAACAAAAGCTATACGCTATCGGGCGCATAGTTGTATAAGAAAGTTCGTACTTTTAACAAAAATGCTGGTGGCGTGAATAATGGGTTTTCAAAAATGCCCGCCAGCGTATAGCCTCGACCGTTATGACAAGTATAGGAGAACCGACAAACATCTGAACTATAATCATTTAGACAAATACCTAAAATCATGAAATCTTTGATATTATTTACAGTCGTGACATTTATTATGTTCTCATGTAAAGACAAATCTCCTGAATGTGGAGATCCAATGCCAGTAATTTGCAAAATCATTCTTGTTGACAATTCTGACAATATTTTAGTTGGGACAACTTATCATGAAGATTCAATAAAGCTTTACACTGCAAGTCAGACAAGACCATTGGATTTTGAAAGTGGTGCGTTTTATTTTGACTTCAGTCCATTAATGACACTCAACAATCAGGATATAATGTTGAAACTTAGTAAAAACGAAATTGACACTTTGAGCCTCTTTATTAAAACTTATACGAACGAATGTTGGACTTCGCAAATTCTTGACACATTAAAATATAACGGACAAGTAATGACTACATATACAGGCAATACTTACAAAATAATCAAATAATACCTGTGCATAATCGAGTAAGCTGCCCCTCCAGTAATTAACTGACGGGGTGCGCCTCTCACGATTTATCCCGCTTTTCAGCGGAACCACTTTACGTACGCTGGCTTCACCCCATCCTATCGTTCAAATGTCCACTGGACATTTATAACTCAGGAGCATATACAGCGGTTCGTTAAGATGTGGGGCGTAATAGAACGGTTGAAATAATGTTAATAATTGGAAGGCAGGATTTGAATATTTAGATTTTACCCAGGATTTTATCAGCAGGCTTCGGGGCTGAAATATATTTTCATACCTTTAACCATTAAAAAAGCGCCATATGTTAGACCATGTAAAAATCGAAAAAGTATTATTTCTTGATATTGAAACAGTTCCGCAATATCCCACTTACGAGGAAGTGCCTGAGAAATTCAAGGAATTCTGGGATCACAAGGCACCCAGAATTAAAGTAAATGACACTGACACTCCGGAAATATTGTACGAAAGGGCAGGCATCTACTCAGAATTTGGAAAGATAATATGTATTTCGGTGGGATTTATCCACAACAATCAACTGAGAATCAAATCCTTCGCGGGTGATGATGAAGCCACCTTGTTAAAGAGTTTCGCCGCCATGCTTGAAAGCAATTTCAACAAACCCGGCACCCTGCTTTGTGCACACAATGGAAAAGAATTTGATTTTCCATATATTTCGAGAAGAATGTTGATCAATGACATTCGCTTGCCCCAATTGCTTGACATTGCAGGCAAAAAGCCATGGGAAGTCCCATTTATTGACACCATGGAACTCTGGAAATTCGGCGATTATAAAAACTATACTTCGTTGGCTCTGCTCACCGCCATTTTTGATATTCCATCCCCAAAAGATGATATCAACGGAAGCCAGGTTGGCGAATATTATTGGGTGAGAAAAGAACTTCCGCGGATTGTAATTTATTGCCAGAAAGACGTGGTGGCCATTGTCCAGCTTCTGCTCAAATATAAAGGCATGAACCTGATAGCGGAAGAAAATATAATTTTTACCTAAGTCTAACTGTTAATTTTTACTAAAAATCAGGCAATATTTTATTGTTGGGCTGGTAATTCATACATTTGCGCCATATAAAAATCAAATAAAAATGAAACACTACCTTGCAACCCCTTTGATGATAATTTTGATGCTTTCGTTGATTAGTCACGAAACATCAGCTCAAAAAAGTAAAAAATCAGACAAAAATCAGGCAAAAACCGAAATCCCTGCTGCTGTCAGTTTCCAAACCAGGCAGGACTCCATTAGCTACATGATCGGCCGCGACATTGGCAAGAACATGAAAACAAATGGCATTGATATCACGCCCGAACTCATGTACAGTGGCCTTAAAGATGGACTGAACGGCATTGATACCGTGATGAGCGAAGAAGTTACCACAGCATTAATGGCTTCATTTCAGGCTGATATGATGGCTAAACAGCAAAAGGTAGCTTCTGCGGAAAATGCAGGAAACAAAGCCACTGGCGAAGCTTTCCTGGCTGAAAATAAAACCAAACCAGGCGTTAAGGTTACTGAAAGTGGATTGCAATACCGCGTGATTACCGAAGGTGAAGGTGAAAATCCCGGACCTGAAGATGTTGTTGAAGTTCATTATACCGGAAAGTTGATAGATGGAACCGTTTTTGACTCCTCAATTGAACGTGGCGAAACCATTAAGTTCCCGTTAAACGGTGTTATACCTGGCTGGACAGAAGGCGTTCAACTGATGAAGCCTGGTTCAAAGTATGAGTTTGTCATTCCAGCCAACCTGGCTTATGGCGAAAGAGCCACTGGTCCCATTCCGGGCGGATCAACACTTATTTTTGAAGTTGAACTGATTTCTATTGTAAAGGAATAGCTTGGACACGGAAAAGCACATACTTTCCAAATCCACGTTTATACGGGGCACACAATGCCTCAAGTCCCTGTATTTGCATAAAAACCGCCCATTTTTGCGGGATAAAATAGCGCCTGAACAACTCGCGAAGTTCAGGCGCGGCCATGAAGTGGGCAAACTGGCCTGGGAACTTTTCCCGGGTGGCATCAATTGTGCACCTGCGCATCCCACTCAGTTCAAAAAATCACGGGAGTTGACCCGCAGCCTAATTGCGGAAGGTACTCCCGTGATTTACGAAGCAGCGTTCCAGCACAATGGGGTGTTGATTTTCCTCGATATGCTTGTAAAGACTGCCAATGGATATCATGCTTACGAAGTAAAAAGTTCACTCAGAATTTCTCAAACTTATCTGACCGATGCGGCCTTGCAATATAATGTAATAATAGGTTCGGGGATCAAACCACTGCAATTCAGTATTGTACATCTGAATGAGGATTACTGCATGGGCGAAATCCCTGATGTTCATGAATTGTTCAGCATAAAGAATGTGACTGACTTAATCATAGAGAAACAGGAAGGGATTAATCTTCAGATAGAACAGGCAAAAGAAGCCATCAGCCTGAAGAAATCGCCTCCACTTGATGTGGGGGAACATTGCTATTCTCCTTATCCCTGTGATTTTATTGGCCACTGTTGGAAGAATTTGCCGGTCACTTCGCTTTTCCATATTAAAGGTTTTCCTGCAAAGAAACGTTTTGCATGGATGCAGGCTGGAATTCAAAGTGCATATGAAATCCCTTTGGATGACTTAACATCGGAAGAAAAGCAAATTATTGATATCCACCTTAGCGGAAAAGCATGGAGAAATGTCAACTTTGCTCGTCAAATTGCATCTATTCAAAAACCACTTCTTATAACCTTCCTCACCATCCGGCCTGCCGTTCCGCTTTTTGAGCATTGTAAGCCTTTTCAACACCTGATTGTTGGTTTTGCCTCGAAAAACCAACAGGGCAACATAGATGTTTTCCTGGCCGAACCCGCCACCAATCCCTTTCCTGAAATAGAAAAGAGATTAACTGCATTGTTTGAAGCGCATCAGCACATCCTTTATGCAGAACCCGAATCAGGGATGAACCTGGGAGGAATCCTCAACAGTTTTTCAGAAGGAAAAGATTTTGTGGATTTGTCTGAAACATTTCTTCCTGCGAATTATTATCAGGCCGGCATCGATCTGGAAGCTTCTTTTTCAGAAAATCTTGCCGTTTTACTGCCCGAAACCAATAATAAAAAATCCGTAAGCCACATTATGGCCGGAGTTAAATACCTGGAAGCGGCTAACAAGGACAAAGATGCGGCGGTTGAGGAACTTTCGGGCTATTTAACAGAGAACCTTCGTCGCCTTCAACTCCTGTATGAGTTTTGGGTGAAGGCAAATGAGGAAAGCGAAAACTTAGATTAAGGATCAAAAACTTACTCCCAACTATCGCCTGACTTAAATTTAATCCTCCTGAAAAATCTCTTCAAGTTTCAATTCTAAAGCCTTTCCGCGCAGGCCGCGGGCGATGATAAAGCCATCGCGATCAACAAGCACCGTGTGTGGAATCGACTTTACCCCGTAAGTTTGGGCAGCATCACTTTGCCAGTATTTTAAATCACTGATCTGGTTCCAGATAAGGCCGTCTTTTGCAATGGCTTTAAGCCAGGCATCCCGGTCTCGGTCGAGGGAAACTCCCAAAATCTCAAAACCTTTACTGTTGAATCGATTGTAAATCCTTACTACTTCCGGATTATCGCGCCGGCACGGCCCACACCAGGACGCCCAGAAATCAATCAGAACGACTTTCCCTCTCAGGTAAGAAAGTTTAAAGATAGTATCAGCGGGAGTAAGCAGTTCAATTTCAGGGGCTGGCCTTCCGGGAGCAAGTTTATGCTCGAGTTCAACCTGAGTAGCAATATTTCTGGCCATAATGAAATCAGGATAAATCCCCAGAACACCGTTTGCAACCGATTCATAAACCTTCAAATCTTCTGCAATATTAAGCTTATCCAAAAAGATTAGTGAAGCAGGCGATTGTGAAAGATTTGATAGTTCACTGCGCAAATAATCCAGCTTTTGGGCATTGATGGATTGAAAAGCAGATTCGATCCCTGATTTTACCTGCTCAAAATCATCCTTACTCTGGGCAAGAGTATAAAGGTTGTTCAGACTATCTGTTTTTTTGTCAAAAAAGGCAATATTCCGTGCGATAGCATACGCCAGGTTGGTTTCATCAGAGCCTGAAATTTCTGGATTTTGGTTAAGTTTTGTAGCCATAAGCCGCAAATGGATAGAATCACCGGGAAGTACAAAAAGTATAAGATAATTGCCGCCACTTTCAGCTAATTTAAATAGTGAAATATTTTCGGGTGTAATTCGAAGCGTAAAATGTCCCTGCGCGTCCGTTTTTATGGCCTTGCTTTCCCCATTTGAAGCAAACGGATTAGAAAGGGTAAGATTAATATTCGCACTATTGTCTCCGTATAATTCTCCTATTATGATGGCATTTTGCGCGGAAAGGAAGAATGCAGGGAAGACAAGCAGAAAAATGACCAGAAGAGATATGGTTCGCTGTTTACTCATGGAATTCAATATTTTGTCCACAAAAATAAGAAATCCTGTGAAGCACCTTCCAAAAAACTGAAGAATATCCATAATACACATAATACTGACAATCAATCACATACAAATGTAGTCGATTGTTTAAAAATAATCCGGCAAGGGGTCCATGGGCTTCATTCAATTTCATACTTTTGAGGGATGGAAGAAAATGGCAAACAGGTAACAACAAACCGCACTAAAAAAATGGGTCGGCCCCAGTCAATAAGCAATATTTTTGATCATGGCAAAATACCTCCTCAGGCGCTGGATCTTGAAGAAGCGGTATTGGGAGCCATCATGCTTGAGAAAGATGCCCTGGCAGCCATTATTGATATTATTCGCCCGGAAGCTTTTTATAAGGATGCCCATCAGGTAATATTCAACTCCATTTCCAGACTGTTTGCCAAGAGTGAGCCTGTTGATATTCTCACGGTGACCAATGAGCTAAAATTTACCGGGGAACTGGAAGCCGCCGGTGGCCCGTTTTATATTGCCCAACTCACAAACCGCATTGCCTCTTCTGCCAATACCGAATTTCATGCGCGCATTATACTGCAAAAATTCATTCAGCGCGAATTGATCCGCATTTCGTCAGAGATTATCAAGGATGCCTATGAAGATACTACCGATGTTTTTCAGCTTTTAGACAAAGCGGAGAATCAGTTGTTTAGCGTTGGTGAAAATAATTTGCGCAGAAACTATCTTGATATGCAATCCCTCATCAGGGATGCTGTAAGACAGATTGAGACTGCAAAAACAAAACCCGGACAATTCAGTGGTTTACCTTCAGGATTTACGGATTTAGACAGAATAACTTCCGGGTGGCAACCCTCTGACCTGATTATTATGGCGGCGCGGCCAGGTATGGGAAAAACAGCTTTTGTACTGACCATTGCCCGGAATATTGCTGTTGATACTCATTCGGCCGTAGCGATGTTTTCGCTCGAAATGTCATCTGTGCAATTGGTTACCAGGCTTATTTCGGCTGAAGCACAGCTTCCCGGCGATAAACTCCGCAGAGGGGATTTAAAAGAATATGAATGGCAGCAACTCAACTCCAAAATCAACAACCTGATTGATGCTCCGCTGTTTATCGACGACACCCCTTCCCTATCCATTTTTGAACTTAGGGCAAAATGCAGGCGTTTGAAAGCACAACACGATATTAAACTGGTCATCATCGACTACATACAATTGATGTCGGCCGGCATGGATCGCGGCAGTGGCAACCGTGAACAGGAGATCAGTGCAATATCACGGTCATTGAAAAGTTTAGCCAAGGAGTTAAACATCCCGGTAATTGCGCTTTCGCAGTTGAACCGTTCGGTGGAGCAGCGGCCAAATAAAAAACCTTTGCTTTCTGACCTTCGCGAATCGGGCGCCATAGAGCAGGATGCCGACATGGTGCTCTTTATCTATCGCCCTGAATATTATAACCAGGGTGCAGATTCAGAAGGGGAAAGCACCGCTGGCCTGGCAGAAATAAGCATTGCCAAACACCGTAACGGCGCACTGGCCGATGTGAAACTACATTTTATAAGCAAATATGCCAAGTTTGTGGATATTGAGAATGTTAGTTATAACAACCCCGACAACATTTCACCCAATGCACAGTTTGATGGGAATACCAGCACCCTCACCATTCAATCAAAAATGAATGATATGCCCGAGGATCACGAACCTCCATTTTGATCATCAATTCATCTTTTAGCATTTGATGTATAACAAACAAGCCATCCCGACGTTTTATCATAACGCTATAATCGCATTTGCATGAAAAAATATTGTCTGCTTGTCATTGCTATACTCCTCATTGGCATTCAATCCTATGGCTCTTATATTCTAATCCCTATGGATAAGGTTCAGAAAAATCACCTGAAAGCCTATGGCATTGCCTTCTGGGCGCTTCAACAGGATGTTGAGGTAAGCTGGTTACTGAATTACCGTGGGGGAAGTTTTATGTTCAAACACCACCCCTTGCTCGAAGGCGAATGTACGATCAGAGGGGTCACTTTTCAGATTATTGCCGATGTACAAGCCCAGGCCATTTTACAGGAAATCAGTGATCCATCGGTAAATATGGATGAAATGCGTCTGCAGAAAGCGCCCCGGATAGCAGTTTATACGCCCAAAAGCAAACTACCCTGGGACGATGCAGTTACCCTGGCACTTACCTATGCCGAAATTCCGTATGATGTAATTTATGATGAAGAAGTCATTGGCGGAGTTTTGCCCATGTACGACTGGCTTCACCTGCACCATGAAGACTTTACGGGCCAGTACGGAAAATTCTGGTCGGCTTACCGCAATGTACCCTGGTACAAGGAGGACGTTGACAATACGGAAGCCATGGCCACTAAACTGGGATTCAATAAAGTGTCAGAACTAAAACGAGCTGTTGCCATCAAGATCAGGGAATTTACAGCAGGCGGGGGCTACCTTTTCGCAATGTGCTCGGCCCCCGATAGTTATGACATTGCTTTGGCAGCCGAAACCGTGGATATTTGCGATGTAATGTTTGATGGCGACCCTGCTGACCCTCATGCGAATGATAAACTTAATTATGATAATTGTTTCGCATTTACTGACTTTACCCTTTCAACCAATCCTTACGAGTATGCAATTTCGAATATCGATGTTAAAACTTCGCGTAAAGTAAGAATGGCCAACGACTTTTTCACCCTTTTCGACTTTTCAGCGAAATGGGATCCGGTGCCTGCTATGCTTACCCAGGATCACGAACAGGTAATCAAGGGATTTATGGGACAAACCACCGCATTCAACAAAATGTTTGTAAAATCAAATGTTATCGTGATGGGCGAAAACAAGGCTGCAGGTGAAGTCAGGTATATTCATGGTACATTTGGCAAAGGCACCTGGACATTTTATAGTGGTCATGATCCTGAAGATTATCAGCATTTTGTCGGTGACCCACCAACTGACCTCAACCTTTTCCCAAATTCACCTGGTTACCGGTTAATTTTGAACAACGTATTATTTCCCGCGGCCAAAAAGAAAAAGCAAAAAACCTGATCCGTCCTTCTTAACATTTTCACCAGCACCTGCATTTTTATGCTTAAAAAACTGATTGTATTTGCCTTGCTGATCATCAGCACAAGCATGACATATGCACAAACCCGATACACGCTGAGTGGTTATGTACGCGAAAAAGGAAGTCAGGAACTCCTGCCGGGAGTAAACATTTACGTTGCTGCATTGCGCAACGGTACGGTTACAAACAATTATGGTTTCTACTCCCTAACCCTCCCCGAAGGCACGCATGAAATTGTTTTTTCGTATGTGGGCTATCAATCAGTAGCCACCACGTTTAACTTTAGCAGCAATCAGGAGTTGGATGTAACCCTTGAGTCGAGCCTTACCCTGAGCGAGGTAACCATTACTGCCGAAGAAATTATCCGCAACAGTGAAAACAGCCAGATGAGTATGGTGGTTTTGCCGGTGCAACAAATCAAAAATATACCGGCACTTCTTGGCGAAAAAGATGTTTTCAAAGCCCTGCAACTGATGCCTGGCGTGCAGAAGGGTTCCGAAGGCAGCAGTGGGTTGTACGTTCGTGGCGGAGGACCCGATCAGAATCTTATTATTCTGGATGATGCACCGGTTTATAATGCCAGCCATTTGTTTGGGTTTTTCTCGATATTTAATGGAGATGCCCTCAAAAGTATCGAGCTTACCAAAGGTGGTTTCCCGGCCCGATATGGCGGAAGGCTCTCTTCGGTAATTGAAATGACCATGAAGGATGGCAATAAAACCAAGCTTTCGGGAGAAGCTGGCATAGGGCTCATCTCTTCACGCCTCTTGCTCGAAGGTCCCATCATTAAAGACAAAGCATCCTTTATCGTTTCCGCCAGGCGAACCTATATCGATGTCCTTATCCGACCTTTGATGCCAAAAGATGAGAAGTTTGGTTATTATTTTTATGACCTGAATGCGAAAGTCAATTATGATTTTGGGCGAAAGGACAAACTTTACCTGAGCGGCTACTTTGGCAGAGACAAGTTCAGCATTGTTGATCGCGGTAACTATTATGACCAGTATAACCAGAACCAATACTCATCCGAAGCAGGACTATACTGGCAAAATGCCACCTCCACCATTCGGTGGAACCATCTGTTCAACAGCAAGGTTTTTGCAAATACCTCCGCGATTTTCAGCCGTTATAACCTTACCATTTATGATAAAGAAAAAGACAATAGCGGCACATATTCCCTGAAATATACCTCAGGAATACGGGATTTTGCGCTTAAATACGATCTTGAATACCATGCTTCGCCTACATACACGCTGAGGACCGGCATTCAAACCACCCAGCACCGGTTTACACCCAGTGCCATTGTTGAAAAGGATTCACAGACACTCGAGAATTTCGATCAGAAAACCATTTACGATTCCTTTGAATCAGGCTTATACGCTGAAAATCAATTTAATTTCGGAGGCAAAGCTCAACTCAATGCCGGGATGCGCCTCAGCCATTTTGCTGTGGATGGAGAACAATACTTCGCCCCGGAACCCCGTCTATCATTTAACTTTATAATAAAAGAAGGATTTTCGGCCAAGGCGGCTTTCGCTGAAATGAACCAGTACATTCACCTCCTCAGCAACACCGGCATCGGGCTGCCCACTGATTTATGGGTACCTTCTACCACCCGCGTAAAGCCCCAGAACTCCCGCCAAATATCGGCAGGTCTGGCGCGCGATCTGAATAATCCCGGTCTTTCTATTACCCTGGAAGGTTATTACAAATGGAGTAAAAACATCCTTGGCTACAAGCCGGGCTCCAGTTTCCTGCTGATAGATGACCCCAGTGAAGCCCGAAATTTTACCTGGCAGGACAACGTTACTGCCGGGAAGGCACTATCGTATGGTGGCGAACTGCTCATTCACAAGAAAACGGGCCGTTTCAGTGGCTGGATAGGCTATACCTTATCATGGACAAAGCTAAAATTCGATGAAATTAACTTTGGGGAATACTTCTGGGCCAAGTACGACCGCAGGCACGACTTATCGGTAGTGGCTATATACGAAATCAATCCGAGGGTTACCTTGTCAGGCACCTGGGTTTATGGCACGGGCAATGCCATTACCCTCCCCCAGGGAGAATATCCCGCCTTTACAGCAGATCCAATTGGAAATTTAATTGGCGAACATTTAGGTGGCTATTATTTTTATTATCCTCAATCAGTGACTGATTATGGAGATGTAAATTCATACCGTATTAAGGCCTATCACCGTCTTGACCTTGCGGTTCAGTTTCACAAGCAAATGAAAAGATGGGAGCGTACCTGGGAATTGGGATTGTATAATGCTTACAGTCGTAAAAATCCTTTCTTTTATTTCGTTGAAGATGAATACTATGAGAATGGATCAAAGAGTACGCTAAAGCAGGTTTCCATTTTCCCCATCATTCCCTCTGTTTCCTATAACATTAAATTCTAAGGCAATGAAGAACTATAAAACTTATCTCATACTGATAATGACTGCAGTGCTGTTTTCATCCTGCGATCAACTTATCTCCGAAATAGATGCCCCTCCTTCAGAGTCTAAACTGGTGGTTTTTTCTGTAATTTCCCCCCAGGATTCAGTAATTGAAGTTAAAGTCCACAAAAGCAATCCGCTTTTCAGCGATATCACTTACCAGTGGAATGAGGAGAGGTTTCCCCCGGTGGTTAATGCCACAGTATTATTAAGTGGCGAAGGACAATCCGCTACAATACCCTATGATGAAGAATTTGAGACATACCGCATTGACAGAACAGCATTCAATATTAAATCTGGCGGCCATTATGAGCTTAAGGTAATGGTTCCGGATTTTACACAGATTTCAGCGGAATGCACCGTTCCTGAACAAATACCTCCGGATATAGAAATTACGGGTTCAGGTATGACTGAAGAAACAGGTATGGAGGAATGGTATTTCGAATTCAGATTTAAGGATTTGCCGGGAATCGGGAACAACTATCTGGTGAATGGTGCAGTGATTAGCTACGATCCCTGGATGGGTGAGAATGGTGATACATATAATTATTTCCCGGGTTTTAAACAGGGGAACTTCCTTGTGAGTGATAAATCAAATGATGGCGGTTATTTTAACTACCGGACTTACTCAATAGTACCGCAGTATCTGGATTCTAATAACGTTTGGATTTCACTTTCACTGATTGATGAAAATTATTACCAATATGCTCAATCCGTATTTAATTTCCAGGATGACAATCCCTTTAGCGAACCAACGCCCATTTACAGTAATATTGACGGTGGATTAGGGGTTTTTGGCGGGATGAACTCAACAATTGTTGCAGTGCCTACGACTGAGTAATTTTAAGTAACCGCTTTTTTGATCAAAGTAACGAATGAATATGAAAAATCGTTAGCGGGATCATCATCTACGCGGGTGCGGCTTTCTTCAATCCATTCTTCAGGATTGATTTCCGGAAAAAATACTTCGGCATCAAAGGGCTGATGCACGATAGTAAGGTATATTTTCTGCGTGAGCGGCAAAAACTGCTCGTAAATGCTGCCGCCGCCAATCACAAAATTCTCTCTTCCCTCTTCCATCAGGGCAATGGCCTCATCTATTGAATGTGCAACTTCACCTCCCGGGAAATTGGCAGCCTCCTGGTGCGTAATCACTACGCTCCGACGGTTGGGCAAGGGTTTAAAGGGCATAGAATTATAAGTCTTGCTTCCCATAACAATGGTGTGACCGGTAGTGATCTTTTTAAAATGACGCAGATCGTTCGGAATATGCCACAACAATTGGTTGTCCTTGCCTATGGCATTGTTTTCTGCAATGGCAACTATGATGGAAATGCTTTTCATAATAAAAGTATAAAAAATAAGTCTGAACAAATCCGCTAATGACATTTAGCCCAATACATCAAACCGCAATGGGAGCTTTTATGGTCGGATGCGGGTCATAACCCGTCAACTCGAAATCATCAAATGTAAATCCAAAAATATCCTGCACCGCTGGATTAATTATCATTTGGGGCAAAGTCCTGAAATCTCGGCTTAACTGCAGCGCAACCTGCTCCCTATGATTCAGATAAATGTGTGCATCGCCAAAAGTATGGATGAACTCCCCGGGTTTCAGCCCGGTAACCTGGGCCATCATCATGGTAAGCAAAGCATAGGACGCAATATTGAAAGGCACACCCAAAAAAATATCGGCACTCCGCTGATACAACTGGCACGACAACTTTCCATCGGCCACATAAAACTGAAACAACACATGGCAGGGAGGCAGGGCCATTATATCGATGTCACCCGGGTTCCAGGCGGTAACCATCAACCTGCGCGAATCGGGATTTTTTTTGATCATTTCAACAACCTGGGCAATCTGATCGATGGTGCGACCATCCCCGGCACCCCATGAGCGCCACTGATGGCCGTAAACAGGGCCTAAATCCCCATTCTTGTCTGCCCATTCATCCCAAATGCTTACTTTATTGTCGTGAAGATATTTTATATTGGTGTCGCCTTGCAAAAACCATAGTAATTCATGGATGATGCTTCGCAAATGTAATTTTTTGGTAGTAAGCGCCGGAAAACCATCCGCCAGATCAAAACGCATCTGATAGCCAAAAACACTGATGGTGCCTGTGCCGGTTCTGTCCTGTTTTTGAATGCCATTGTCCATTACATGGCGCAACAATTCGTGGTATTGTTTCATTCTTTATCGCTATTTCAGAAGTGGACCAATCTTTCGTAATTATCTATGAAGGTCAATCCCCATATTTTTAATTTCTTTCCTTAAAATGAATGGAATCGCCCCATTCATCGTACCCAATTTTATTGCCCGACATATGAATTCTGGCTTCCAGACAATTCTTGCAGTCAGAGGCTTCTTCATCAGTGCAGGGCTTATTCTCATAAAGCTTGTAATCATCACGGTATTTACCCGGGGTGATGTTTGGCATGATGATGTTTGCCCCAATTTTTAATGCTTTTTCCCTGCCAATGGAATCTATGGCCTGCAGCGCCGTTGCCGAAGCAATATTGATGTTTTTCATCAGTATCCTAAGGATAGCAATCATTTTCAAAGCCAGATCGAAACGCTCTTCCAGCGGAAGCAGATCTTTATGAAACGACCACAATGGGGTTTCCACATGTTCAATATAAGGGCCCATACCGCACATGTCGATGTCCATTTCTTTCATAAACAGCAAATCGGAAGCCAGTATATCCAATGTTTGAAAAGGCAATCCAATCATAACTCCGGTACCTACCTGATAACCAGCCGTTCGCAAATCGAGCAGGGCTTGCAGACGGCGTTCAAACCGGTGAATATCATCGTGTGGATGGATTTTATAATAAAGGTCTTTGTTGGAAGATTCTATCCGCAGCAGATAACGATGGGCACCAGCATCAAACCAGCGTTTGTAAACATCAAGGCTTTGCTCTCCCACCGAGAGGGTGATACCGAGTTTTCCATCCGACACTTGCTTGATTTCCCGCATCAGGTTTTCGATACGGCTGGTAAAAACCTCGCCTTCCAGTTCACCGCCCTGCAATACCACCGATCCGTAATTACTTTCGTAGGCAAAGCGCGCAGCTTCAATAATTTCGGCATCTGTAAGATTGTAACGGGAAACATTTTTATTTCCTTTGCGGATGCCACAATAATAGCAGTTTTTACTGCATATGTTTGAAAATTCAATCAGGCCACGGTAATACACTACATCGCCCACATGCTTTGTTTTTATTGCAGCGGAAGTTTCAAACAACAAACGTCTGTCCTCCCCTTCTGCAGCGAGCAGTTGAACAATATCCGCATGGGTCAGGGTTTCCCTGTTGAGTATTTCAGAAACTAAAGTCATTTTGAAAATCTAAATTGACTACAAAATTAAGCTAAAAAACAGGATGGCAGACAGTGATTTCTTACCTACGCCAATTTGAAACGGCAAGATGCCACGATGTGCGATAGGCCTCGCTCCTTTCCAGGACAAAGTCAAATTTACTCCCCTGGATTGGCTTTAGATTAAATAAAAATCTTACAGACAGTGGATTTCCTGCTTCCCCATAGGTCCATTCTTCTGAAAGTGCGTTTTTATAAACCACACTTGGCGGCCCATAAACAATGTATATCATGCCCCGATCGCTCTTCCAGCCTTCCCCTGAAAGGCTAAAAAACCGGTTGGTCTCTTCCACCCTTGAATAATATCTTTTTATTTGCTGAAGTGCCCTTTCGGGATGCCCGGTCACCTTTATCCAGAAATCATCGACCGCCACTCTGGCAGGTTTGGTTTGCATGTCGCGGTATTCGGCATCTGTCGTTATATATCGCAGGGATTCGCGCATTTTTTCCACCGCACCAATCTCCGGGAAACCATCATAAAGTCGGTTGGCCAGTAGCAGGGACTGATCCCCTTTCTGGATAAAATAACTCCCTGTAGCAGACAACCTCAATGGATCAGAAACACCATTCACCATAGTGATGGCAAACAGGCTATCTATGGCTGTTTCATCAGGGTTTTCAGGAAGCTGATAGGGTGAGGTAGCGGGTTGATAAATCATTCCTGAATATGAAACCTTCATTTCCTCCTCCCGGATGTTTGTCCTGACCCGGAAAGGTTCATTCCTGTAAACATAATTCCGAAGCAGAGGGATGTTGCTGTTGCCAACCAATAAAAAATCATTTGGTGTACTATTTTTTTCTTTATTGATGGCTAAAAATTTCCCAAAGTATTTCCCTGTTACCAAATCGTGCAACTCAACATTCAGCATATAATTCCTTCCCCGATTGATTTTGAGGGCAATGGAATCAAAAAAACGGCCATCGGTTTTTAATGAATCCAATCCATTAAAAGAGGAGGAGTCAATGAGCACCGAATTTTCATAGCCATCATAAAGTTGATAGGAAAAACGAAAACGGGCCAGGTCGAGGCCATTTTCGCGAACATATTTCAACTGATTGTAAGGGAATGAAACATACAAACGGGTCAATGAATCATCCACATTAAAACAGGCATAATCCAATCCTTTAAATTCCGAGGCGGGGTTATAAAACGAAGCGATGTTTCGGTAAGCTAGGCGCGCCGGGGTTTTGCATGAGGCAAAAGCCAATATCATGGCAAGGGAAACCAAAATGAAGATAAGAGGCCGGTATTTTTTCATGCGAATAATTATTTCTTAAAAAAGATAAAGAGACAGCCGTTGTTAAACCCACTTAAGAAGCATCAATAATTTCGTAGCTGTTTGATAATCAGGCAACACGCAACTTTTTACCCAGTTTAAGGACTTTTGATTCCTTTATCCCGTTCAACTGGCATATCCTTTTCACAGACGTTCTGTATTTTCGGGCGATGACGGAAAGTGTATCGCCTTGTTTAATTGTATGGTACTTCTTTCCGATGCTATTGTCGTCATGGGCTGATGCTATGGAAGTTGCCTTTAGCGGATGCCAGAATTCCTGATTAATCAACAATGTATCTCTGATAAGGGTGAAGTTTTCAAAATCAATGATTCGATCTGGATTAAAATGCTCGCCCAGGTACCTGGTTTCAAAGTGAAGGTGTGAAGTAGTCGCCCGGCCGGTTCTTCCGCCAAGCCCAATGGGTTGACCTGCTTTTACTTCTTCACTGATATTTACCAGCATTTTTGACAGATGCGCATAAACAGTCTCCAGACCATTGTCGTGCCTAACCACCACCATTTTACCATAACCACTCATTACCCGGGCAATTCTTACTTTCCCATCAAAGGCGCTCACTACAGTATCACCAGTTTCCAATTTTATATCCATTCCCGCATGAAACCGGCCACTGCGCCATCCATATTTAGAGAGCAATTTCCCCTTATGTGGAAAATGAAATGCCGTTTCATTGGGGTTATTCAACCAGATAAATGTAGAATCGTGAATTTCGCCAGGATTTACCTTACCAGTGCGAATGTATAAGGTATCCCAACGGTCTTTATAAAGTACATCGGCTGGCACAAAAATACTTTCCTCCATTGTGGGACGTTCTTCGTCCTCGGGCAATATCTCATCCTCATAAGTTGAAGATTCAAGTATGATCGTGGTCGTACCAGCTTCATTCAGAAATTGAGTGGTGTCGATCACAAACCCCTGGGCATTGCCATTTCCGAAAGGAATAACCATCAACAAAAATAATATTGCCGCGAAGAAAATGGGCATAGATACACCCTTAGAATCGCTACTATTTATAGAAACCGGCTTCGGTAGGGCCAAAGTATTATTCATTTGGCAATACAGTATCGAAAGTCTGTTGTTAAATATCATTATGATTGGATTCGTAAAGGCTGATTTATTTCCAAAGTACAAAAGTACAATTTTTCATTCGTTAATATTTGAATAAAAGCTTTTCAGCATTC
>SWCC01003927.1_pt1 | contig 36226 bp, 31 predicted proteins | sample 4692971 | NCBI WGS metagenome assembly SWCC01 (sample SAMN10267277, study PRJNA491770) | bioreactor metagenome | isolation source: DHS bioreactor inoculated with subseafloor sediment | place: Japan: off Shimokita Peninsula | collected 2006-08 | reverse complement strand
AGCTTCCATGGGACAAAGGGGCGAATTTACGCTTACCGGATCCGCTTCGCTCAAACAGGTCATTTATTCGGATGCCGCTTTTGCAAATTATGCCATTAAAAAACTGCTTGCAGAAAATCAAAAACATTACAGCACACAAGTCGCGCTCGACATAGTTACCGATGTTTCCACGGCATACACGCAGTTGCTTTTTGCCAGAAACAACCTGCAAATTAAAAATGACAATGTGTATGCGACACAGCAAAATCTGGACATCGCGAAAGCAAAAGAACAAAGTGGTGAAGCCGGGCTTTCGGATGTAAACCGCTGGGTGAGCGAGTTGAGCCTCAATAAAATGGATTTGAACACTGCTCAGGCACGTTACCAGGCAGCCATGTATAGCTTAAATGAATTGCTCAATCTGCCGGTAAGCAACCCTATTGCTACCCCCGATACCACGGGAATTGATAAAACCCTGATGCCCGTTCGTGATATACTGCCTTTTTATTTCAGCAATCCTGTGCTCACCGAAAAATATGCTGAATTCCTGGTGAATGAAATGCAGTCGCACTCGCCCGAGTTGCAACAACTGCTCACCGCCGGCAAAATAATTGACCGTCAAAAATCAATGCGTAACCGGCAGCTTTACCTTCCGGAAGTGGCGCTGTTTGGCAATGCCGACCAGGCGTTTATCCGCGAAGGCGTTATTGCCAATCCCAATTTGCCCATACCGCCGCCGCCCGATGATATTACCTGGAATGTGGGGATGAGGGTGAGCATTCCGGTGTTTGAGGGCGGACGGAAACGACAGGAGGCACAACGGGCCACCATTGAACAGGATAAAATTGCCTGGCAAAAGGAAGACCTGCTCAACAAACTGTCAAAAGGTATTCATTCAAGTGTGCAATTTTTGAAAGCTTCTTACCATGAAGTGACCTTATCGCGCGAAGCCGCCAGGGCTGCCGGAGACAATTTCAGGATAGTGCAGGATGCTTACGCTCAGGGTATGGCCACCGTGGTTCAGCTTATAGACGCCCAAAATGTAATGGTTCGAACGAAAAATCTCGCCACCGGTGCGTATTATCAATATATGCTCGACTTTATCAATACCGAGCGATTGAAAGGAGATTTTACTTTTCTGGGGGATGAAACCGAGCAGGGAATTTATAATAGCCGCCTACTTAATTATTTAAACGAGGGAGAATAACAATGAAAAAACTACATTATTTGATTTTAGGAGCATTTCTGATTACCGCCGGTTGCGGTAAGAAAAAAACGACAGAGGAAGCCATTCGGCCCGTTTTTTATCAGGAAGCCGTATCCACCTCAGGCGGTGACCTGCGGACTTTTTCGGGGGTAACCCAACCCGCTAATGAGGCCAGATTGAGCTTCAAGGTTGGAGGAACCATCGAACAAATAGCTGTAAAACTGGGCGATACCCTCACCAAAGGCGCGCTGGTTGCACGCATTGACGCAGCAGATTACCGCATCAATTCCAATAAGGCACTCTCAGGCTTAAAAAATGCCGAGGTTCAATTTTCAACCATGAAATCTGCGTTTTTGAGGATTGAAAATCTGTATGCCAACAACAATGTATCTCTGAATGAATATGAAAAGGCTAAGGCGCAGTTTGAATCGGCTGAAGCCATGCTGCAAACGGCAAAATCGCAGGTAAATGCAGCCCAAAATCAGCTCAATTACACCACACTCACTGCTCCCTACCATGGTACCGTTTCGGCGGTTATGGCACAGGAAAACGAGATGGCCGCGCCCGGACATCCCATTGTGGTGTTCTCTGCCTTAAACAATATAGAAGTAAAAACAGCAGTCCCCGAAAGTATTATAGGCCGCATCAGTAAAGGGCAAAAGGTAAATATCCGGTTTACTTCCCTTCCGGGGAAATCATTCGCCGGTCAGGTTACCGAGGTCAGTCCGGGAAGCTCCAATGCACCCGTTTTTCCGGTCATTGTTCAGATAGAAGGGGAAACCAACCAATTGCAGCCCGGTATGACCGGAACGGTGGAAATTGCCTTAAACCGCAATGAAAATGCCAGTCCGGATGCCATATTGGTTACTCCCGATGCCATTAGCCATGACCGGGATGGCGACTTTGTTTACATCGCAACCCAAACCGATGAAGACAAGATATATCAGGCCACGCGAAAAATAGTGACGCTTGGCGAAATAACGCCTTCCGGCGTTGAAATTACCGAAGGCCTTACCGAAGGAGACATCATCATAACGGCGGGCATCAGTTTTTTATACGATGGTAAAAAAGTAAGGCTGCTCAGCAACAGCGATTTTTAAGAATCAAATGAACTACCGGTCATGAACCTAACAAAAACAGCATTCGAGAACAACCGCATCACGATTATCGTCTTTATAATCGTTGGCATTATGGGGGTGCTCAACTATTTCACAATGGAGCGCGACAGTATGCCACCCTATACCGTGCGTATTGCCACTGTGGTAACAAAATATCCGGGTGCCACCCCGGAGGAAGTGGACGAATTGGTTACCCGGCCTTTGGAGGAAGTTATTCGTGAAATAGCCGAAATAAAAACCATCGAAAGTGAGTCCAGTCCGGGGCTATCGGTAATCAGGGTTGAGCTGGTGGTGCAGGTAAGCGGCAAAAAGCTCCCGGGAGTGTGGGAACACCTCCGCAATAAGATTGAAGATGCGAAACCCACCCTTCCGCAAGGGGTTTTTGGGCCGATTGTAAAAGATGAGGACATAGGTACCGTGTTTGGCCTTATATTGGGCGTTACCGGCGATGGAGTTCCTTACAATACCCTGTACGATTATGCCGAAAAGGTGCGCGATGAACTGCTGATGCTGCCCGACGCAGCCAAAGTGAAGTATGGCGGCGTGCAGGAAGAACGTATTTTTATTGAGATTGACGATAAGCAACTGGCGCGTTACGGTCTGGATGTTAATAAGTTACGGAACATCCTTTCGGCCACCAATATCCTGTTTCCCGGTGGAGAGATAAACATGGGCCGCAAACGTATTGTGGTGGAACCCTCGGGAAGCTTCAAAACGATAGAAGACCTGAAACAGACGCTTATTCCAACAGCAGGCGGCAGCCCGGTATTTCTAAAAGACATCACTACAAACATTTATTCCGACTACGTTTCACCGCGCCAGAAGATTGTGAAAATCAATGGCCGGGATGCGGTTGCCTTGTTTCTGTCGCTAAAAGATGGTGCCAATATCGTGCGCCTGGGCGAGGATGTGGACAAATTGTTGCCTCAGGTCAACAGCCAGTTGCCGGTAGGGGTGGAGGTAGTGCGCTCTGCCTCCCAGGATAAGGTAGTGGATGGTCAGGTGAACAGCTTTTTGGTGAACCTCATGCAAAGTGTGGTCATTGTTTTGCTCGTTATGTTTTTCTTTTTGGGATTCAGAACCGGCTCCCTGGTTGCAGCCTTGCTCCCGATGGTTATACTCTTCACCTTCTTCTTCCTCGGCTTGCTCGATTTGGGATTCAATAAGGTATCGCTTGCGGCCCTCATCATTTCGTTGGGCTTGTTGGTGGATAACGGGATTGTTCTATCAGAATCCATACTCGTTCAGATGGATAAAGGCATGAAGCTACGTGAAGCAAGTATCTATTCCAGCAAGGTGCTGATTATTCCTTTGCTGATTTCCACACTTACTACTTCGTCGGCCTTTTTGCCTTTTGCCCTGGCCGAAACACCTATGGGTGAAATTTCATCGCCGCTATTTTGGGTAGTGAGTCTCACCCTGCTTAGTTCATGGTTCCTGGCCTTTACTTTTATCCCTTTACTGGCTCTGCTCATTGTAAAATCCACTCCAAAAGACACGAAAAAAGGACCGAACAGGATTGACCGGGCCATGATAAGTGTGAATCTATGGTATAATGGCGTTCTGTTCCGGGTGTTGAAAAGGCCCGTGGTGTTTTTGGCACTCATTGCGGTCATTTTTGCCGGGGCCATATTTTCCATGAAACTATTGCCGTTTAAACTGGTGCCCGACAGCGACCGCAACCTGGTAACCGTGGATATTGTATTTCCCGAAGGCACCAAAATTGGTTATACCGAAGCCGCGGTTGCAGGGATTGGCGATTACATCCTCGATTCACTGCTTGTAAATCCCGAAAAAACCTCCGATCCGGGAGTGCTCGATTTCTCCACTTTTATTGGTGAAGGACCGGAGCCTTACGACCTGGGCTATTTTAAAAATGAGCCCAAGTCAGGTTACGCCCACATGCTGCTCAACACGACCGGCAACAAGGACAATGATTACATTATTGCCCGCCTCGATAAGTATTGTCTCGACAATATTCCCGATGCCGACATTCGCGTGAACAGACTGACCGGAGCAGGGGCTTCGGGCACGCCGGTTGAAATACGCATCTCGGGCGATGACCCCGAAAAGCTTGCCGCCATCTCCGAAAAGGTGAAAGAAAAGCTCGTTACCATCGATGGCGCACGCAATATTAATGATGACTGGGGTCCGAAAATTAAAAAACTGGTCGTAGATATTGACCCCAACAAAGCGCAGCGGGCAGGATTGACCAATATGGGTATTGCCATGTCGCTCAATGCCGGGCTTTCAGGCATTCGGATTGATGATTTCCGCGAAACCGACAAACGCATCCCCATCTATATGACCAATGCCGATGTAAATGAGCAGGACATTGAGTCGGTCAGGGCTTTTAACATATATTCCGCGCCCACCGGGCAGAATATTCCGCTGGCACAGGTGGCTGATATTCATTTGGAATGGCAATTTGGCAAAATCATCCGTAAGGACAGGATAAAAACCATGACCGTAGGCTCGCACCTGGCACAAGGCTTTAATGCAGCCGATATTTTTGAAGACATCGACCCCTGGATGAAGGAGCAACAAACCTCCTGGGATGTCGGTTATACCTATGAATTTGGTGGTGAAGATGAAGACACCAACGAAAACCTGAGCGCCATATTTTCGCGCCTGCCCCTGGCCTTTTTCCTTATCGTGATTTTGCTGGTGCTACAGTTTAACTCCATCCGCAAATCTGCCATTATTGTGATGGTTATTCCGCTGGGGATTATCGGCGCCATTGCCGGCTGGTTTATCGGCGGGTCGTTTGTGAGTTTCTTTGGAATTCTGGGTGTAATTGCCCTTGCGGGGATAGTGGTGAACAATGGAATTATCCTTATCGACCGTATTGATGTTGAAGCAGCGGAGAATCCGGATGTTGACCGCCGTGATGCCATTCTATTGGCCGCGAACAGTCGTTTCAGGCCGGTTATCCTCACCACGCTCACCACTTCCCTGGGAATGCTTCCCCTGCTTTTCAGCGGCGACCTGCTGTGGCAACCACTCACGCTCGCCATTATTTTCGGGCTGCTGTTTGCCACTGTTATTACCCTGCTGTTTGTGCCGGTGCTTTATCGCATCCTGTATAAAATATCTTATAAGGATTATACGTTTAGGAAGGAGATGATGGAGAGGTGATAGCGGATTTCGGCACTTCGAGAACCTCAGTGTAAAATTTCGGATTGTGGATTACAGATTGCGGATTTAGGACAAGGAGACAAGGGGACTGGGAGACAAGGGGAGAATGAAATGCGAAGGGCAAAGAGCTAAGAGCAGAGGTTCCTGTCGGTGGTCGAGCGGTTCCGATAGCTATCGGAACGAGACCATCCGGTTAAAGGATGTAGAAACCTAATTGCAAAAACATAAGAGACGATTACAGCAGTCAAACTATATTTCCATTCGGTGGTCGAGCCTGCCCGCGTGCGCAAGCAGGCGGGCGAAGTCGAGACCATCCGATACAAGGAGAGCCAAAGTCTGCATGAAGCAGCAATAGTATCACTTCAAATCTCGTGGGGCATGCGTCTTTGCGTCTTTGCATGAGATTTTTTTAAAACACTATTGAACGTAAGTTATAACATCCTATTGAAGACAAAAACCCTGCTGCTCACGTTTCTCGTAGCAAGCTTTTTCGTAAAAGCTCAAACCTCTGAGCCCGAAAAAGTTTATCGGGTTAATTACAAATGGGAGGCTCCCGCAACAGTTATTGGATATGCCCTGAATTATTATGGCCTCGGTTTGTTGAAGGATAAAACGCGGCTTGACTCCGCCACGATACGCAATCTGAATCGCGATGAAATCTGGTTTTTTGACCGAAGGGCTGCTTTTCAAAAACGGGATAATTACGATAATGCACAACTCATCTCTGATATCGGGATGAATGTTGCCCTGGCATTGCCTGCCCTGCTGGTTTTTGATAAACAGATCAGAAAAGACTGGCTGCCTGTGCTTAGCCTCTACCTCGAAACCCAGGCCATAGGAGGCCATTTATATTTGTGGGGCGGCACCATGACACATAACCGCATCCGTCCTTTCGTTTACAATCCCGATTTTGATATGAGTATGAAGCTGGGTGGGGGAACCCGCGATTCCTTTTTTAGCGGCCACACTTCCTGGACTGCCGGGGCTTCGTTTTTCACCGCAAAGGTGTATTCTGATTATCATCCTGAACTGGGCAATAAAAAGTACTGGCTTTTTGCCGCCGCAGCAATTCCCCCTGTTTTTGTCGGTTACTTTCGACTGCGTGCCAGCAAACACTTCCCCACCGACGCCATTGCCGGCCTGGCCATTGGTGCCGCCACGGGCATCCTTATTCCTCACCTACACAAAGTCAATAAAAAGAAAAGTTATTCGGTTATTCCATTTTTTGGGGAGTATAGTGGGATGGTGGTTTCGGTGGATATTTAGAGAAAGGTTGATAGTCGTCTAGAGAATGCTTTTTCTATTACACGGATTTTGTTGACTGCGGTTATGGAGTTCGCGAAATTATCAGACATTTCAATAAAGGATTTTAGGCAGGTTGGAAAAAGCAAACCCCTTTACTTCGAATAATTTATTCATTATCTTTGTAAAAAGAAAAAATAAGAAAAATGGACATTGAAGCAAGAAAACTGCATTTCATTCAAGAGTTTCTTCGGGTTTCTGATGAGGAGCTTGTTGCGAAACTTGAGAAATTGCTTAGGATTGAGAGAAAGAAAAAACTTGAAGAGGAAATCCGGCCAATGACATTGAAAGAATTCAATGAAACCATTGATAAATCTGAGGACGATTTTGCGAATGCAAGAGTAACTGAAGCGCGAAATCTTCTCAATCAGATAAATACATGGAAGTAAAGATATTGTGGTCGGATACTTCTCTTGCTCAACTACAAGAGATATTTGACTATTATAATTACAAGTCAGGCACAACTGTCGCTAAGAAAATCGTGCAAGGAATTGTAGAAAAATCTCTTCTTCTAGAATCCAACCCTCTCATTGGCGTTAAAGAACCACTATTGGTTGCCAGACCTTTCGAATACCGTTTTCTGGTTGAAAAGAAGTATAAAATCATTTATAGATTCAATGACAATATCGCCAGAATAGTTTCAGTATTCGATTGCAGGCAGAATCCACAGAAACTGGGAAAGATTAATGAGTAAAATTAGTTTATAACAGATAGGCCTTGATCCAAAGCATCAAGGGCCTCTATATATGTGGACTAGCCCCATTGGTGCCGCCACCGGCATCCTTATTCCTCACCTTCACAAATCACTAAAAAGAAAAACTATACGGTTGTTCCGTTTTTTGGGGAGTATAGCGGTATGGTGGTATCGCTGAACTTGTAGGGAACGAAGGTTGACGGGAGTATTGAGAAAGTTTGTACTTTTAGCAAAGATTTTGGTGACTGCAATTATGGGATTTTTATATTGTCCGACAACGCATAGTCATTACTGTTATAGCACATTTTGAAAAAACAGGAATTCCCATCGCAAAAAAGCCGTATATTTGATGAAAATATCAGTGATGAAAACACTACGTTTTAGAGCCAAAGTTTCAAAATCTGGGACAATTCAACTACCCAGTGATGCTTCTTTAAATGACAAGGAAGTGGATGTTATTATTGTGCCTAAAACCAAACGAATTGGAAAAACAATGAGAGCTACGGAGTTTGTTGAAAAATGGAAAGGCTTTCTTTATCCTATGGATAGTAATGACTCGAAATTTGACTATCTAATGGAGAAATACAAATGAAAAGGCTATTACTCGACACAAATATAATCCTTGACATTGCTCTAAAACGTGCACCTCATTTTGAATATTCCTCACTGATTTTTGAATTAATAGACAAAAAACAGATTATTGGTTACATAACTGCATCAACGGTTACCGACATATACTATATATCCAGAAAAGAAAAAGGGAAAGAAATTGCCATTGAATTCATATCAAACTTAATTGAAGTACTTGATGTGCTTGGTGTTGATAAGAATACGATTGTTAAAGCTATAAAATCTAATCTGAAAGATTTTGAGGACGCAGTTCAGGTATCTGCAGCAGAATACAATGAAATTGAAATAATTATTACAAGAAATAAATCCGACTTTTTAGATTCTGGTTTAGAAATTCTGACTCCAAAAGAGTTAATTGAAAGCCTCAAAAAAATTCGCTAGATTAAAATAGGACCTAATGAATCACGTCCTGAAAGAACTGAAAAGCATGAAGTCCGATTGAACGAAATCCCCTACAACTCCCCCGAAGCCCTTATCAATCTTGCCTTCAAATCCGGGTCAGCCATATCTTTATCCAGAGGGAACATGGGGCGGTTGATGCGTTTGTAGCCCAGCCGTTCTAAATTCTGATCAACGCCTCCGGGCGTTTGCGCCATAATCCAGTCGGCGCGCATATCGTAGAGTTCGGGTACCAGATAACCAATTTTTACCACCACGATATCTGCTTCACGAGGATTCAATCCTAAGTGAGTAAAGTCTTTTTCGTAATGATAAGGCTTGCGTTTTTTGGTGACTATCACCTTTACACTGCCCACCTGAACAACCACTTCGGTTTCGGCGGAGGCATCACCGTGTTCAATGGCTTTCACAATTCCCGAAAGTTTAACGGGCGGTGCAAAACGGGCGTCAATGTCGGCACCTGCAAATCCTTCCACTTTGTTGCCAACTCCGGCAGCAATTGCTTTTTCGATAAAGTCCGGTCCGGGAAGTGAGGCATAAATCAGGGATGGACCACTTTCTTTCTTAAACTCCGGACGAGCAAGTATTTCGGTAAGTGTCCAGGTAACATCTCCGGCTCCGCCTGCGGTTGGATTATCGCCCATATCGCTGATAATAAAAGGATGAACCTTGCTGGCTATGGCCATATCCAGGCATTCATCAAGCGGAGCTACGGGCGCAACAAATTCAAATTCGTCTCTTACCTTCCAGAAGGCGCTTGCAAGCTCTTCGGCTGCTCCGGTCACTGCGTCTTTATCGTCGCCGGTAACCATGACCACGCCCTGGTTGCGGGGCTCATCGGCCCATGCGTAACCAATCCAGATGGCGGCATCAATAATGCCTTCGCGGGCAGCAATGGGTTCAACCTGTGCGTATAAGCTTTTTGCGGGCTCAATGCGGGTACTTGTTTTCTCGCCGGGCAATAAGATGGGAACCGGAATCCAGGCTTTGTAAGCCGGTTTCCCTCTTCCGTTTTCTAATCTGTCCAGCAGATTATCCAGAGCACGTTGTTTTGATTCCAATGCATCCTCATGCGGTGCCAAACGGTAGCAGGTAATCAAATCGGTGTTTTCAGCCAGTCGTTGACTCACATTTCCGTGCAAGTCCATACAAGTGGAGATAATGGTTTCTTTTCCCACCACCTCACGTATGCGGATGATAAAATCACCTTCCGGGTCATCCAGTCCAACTACGCTCATGGCGCCATGAATATCGAAAAAGATACCGTCATAAGGCAGATCCTTTTTAAGCAGTTCAAGGGTTTCATTAACCAAAGACTCATAGGCTTCGCGGGTTACAATTCCACCTGGAATGGCATGTCCGCGTAAGGTAGGAAACCAGACTGCCCGGCTGCGATGAACCGAATCGGGCGAAAGAAACGGGTAGTATGAAAATATTTCCTCTCCGCGGCGAACCCGGAATGCTTCTTCTGTGGACTGTGCCGGTGAAAAAGTGCTCGATTCAATGGCCAGTCCGCAAATGGCAACGCGCGGAAGCTCTTTTAATTGATTTTTATTTGGTGAACAGGCAATTAGGAATGCCAGGGAGGCAGCAAGAGTGATAAAAAGGAGGTTCTTCATTTTTTGTTGTAATTGTTTGAAGGGGTAAATATAGGAAGGATTTCCTGCATGGGCCTTTTATGGGAAGATTAAGTGTTTTTGTATGATAACTTGAAGGACAATATAATTTCACATTTTTTCACTAGCCTTATACCTTGGTTGCTGAACTACCGTGGATTCTTCGGTAATTACAAATTCTATTAGGCCATTTCTTGCTTAAATGTATAATTTATTTGAACCACTTTTCAATTTCATTTTCATTTCACGGTGTCATTCATCTTCTTTTTTGCTTTTGCATAACATCTCTAATCCTTCACATAGCGGGTATTCCGCAAATGGCAGCTCTATTTCAGGTAAGATATTTATTCATGTTGTTCCGTTTCCTGAAATATAGCTAAGCAAATTTAAAAGTTATTTGCCCTGGTTTCCGGTTGAAGCCAAAAGATTCAGATGCCACCGTGCCCGAAGTCCCCAACACTCCTATCCTGCCGTTTCGGGTTATTTTAGCCACTTTTTCCACACCTGGCCGGATTACGCCCAGCACCTTGCGCTTAGATTCCATCAGGGGCAGATCGATCTGCTGGATACTGCGTAATGCTTTTGCCGATGCCATGTTGCAGGCGAGTATGACCAGAGGGCAGTTGTGTGCAAACAAATAGTTTACGGCCTACAGTGTGTAGGCCTACACTAGTTCTCTCAACACGCTTAAGCCCCCGTAGCCCGATTCAAAAAACCAATGGGAGAAGAAACCATTAAATTATCTACTTGAGTTTTTACCGTTCTACAGCCAAATTATAGGCATCATCGTAGTATTTCCCGAGGTTAGTCCAGTCGAAATGCAGTGAAGCATCTTCGCATTTATTGCGCAACGCAATCCTTTCGCGGCGGGTCATATTCACTGTTTTTAGCAGCATATTTGCGAGGTCTTCGGCCACTTCGTAAAAATCCCGTCCTCCGCGATTGATGATGTACATCCCTTTGTCGTCGTGATCGGGGATGTTGTCCACCACGTAATTGCCAAAACCCGCCAGCTCGCTGGTGATCGATGGCAGGCCGCTGGCCAGACATTCGAGCGGAGTGTAGCCCCAGGGCTCATACATGCTGGGGAAAATACCGAGGTGACATCCGCGCACGAAAGTATTATAGTCCATTTTAAACAACGGATTCGATGTGGATATAAAATCCGGATGATAAACAATTTTCACCTTGTCGTGACGGTTGTTCACCAAATGTGCCATGCGGAGGAAATTCAGGATTTCGTCGTTGGCATCATCTTTTAGGGTGTGGGTCACAATTTTTGGCAAGTGTTGCGTTTTCCAGCTTTGCACGTTCCTGCGAAGTTTCAGGCGCAGGTAGTCGTCCACCATTTCGCGCAAATCGGGAAATTCGTATGGCCCTTCAGCAGAGGTAATTTGGGTGTATAAGCGTCTTCCCACCTGCTCTTTAATCTCTTCGCACACCCGCCATACTTCTTCCATTTGCGCTTTGCTCTGCAACACATCGGGATTTATGGTATAGAATGGCTGCCGGGTAATGAAAAAGGTGACCACGGTGACGTCGATGTCCGCTTGCTGCATTTTATAGTTTAAACGTGCCAGTGCCTCCAGTGTCAAATCGTAGCCTTTGTTATGGTATTCGTACCTTCCCGATGTGAAAAAGTACATTGTTTTGTCGAGATCGAACGAGTAGCTTTGGAAGAAATGCCCCATCACGAAATCGTGAATCTGTTGTTTTACTTGTAGGTGTTTGTTTTGGATTTGATGCATCGCTTCAAAACGCTGTATGTTCAATCCGTTGGGAAGGATTAGGTCCGGCGTTCGTCCCAGTAAGTAGGTACATTCTTTGCCCGTGATGTCGCTCACTGTGCTAAAAACATGTGCCCCGTGGGCTGCTGCCCTTTCAATTTCAACAATTGGCCGCACATTATATTTGGCAGCCTCCGTCTCCCAATTATAAAAAGACAGATTCTCGTAAAACTGCGGATCGTTCATGGCGAGGTATCTGCCCAAAAGCGTAGCATGGGTGGTAAAAACGGTTTTAATGTTCAAGTTTTCTTTTCGGATGCCGGGGATGGGCAAACCGGCCATCCACTCGTGGAAATGGGCAATCATGTTTTCGTTGCAAGCGCCCGACGAGCATAGATAGCTGAAAAATTCTTTCACCTGATAACCAAAAGCAGCCACCTGGTCGAGCAACTGGTCGTTGCCTGGCAACGAAATGTGGTAATCTTCCCAGATGAAATGCTTGATTTCGTCCAACTTATCGAACACCGAATAGGGATTGAAAAGCACTACATTAGGCCGTCCGGAAACAATCCACTGCCCGTAATGCACGTCGAAGCCCAGTTCCTGCAATTTTAAAACTGCTTTGCCAATGGGCGTTGAAAAATCGGTGGCCGGATCAAAATGGGCGGCTGCCTGCTCGGCAAAATAGGGTCCCACTAAACAATAATTATCTTTTCCCCACTTGTCGATTACCGAAGGAACTTTTGAACGAATTACCGTGTAGATACCGCCAACCTGATTGCATACTTCCCAGGCGATTTCAAACAAAAATGTGTTCTCTGGTATCGTACCTTCTGCTTTATTTTTTAATTCTATTGCTGCCATACACTTTAAATTGGTTAGTGACTATTTATAAATCAATAAATATAAGCGATATTCGTTACCAAACCAATAATCTTTCATTAAAAAAGTCATCTGTTATAAAATAAAATAGATGACTTTTCACGGGTAACTTCCTAATTCTTACTGAATTCCCGGTTTTACTTATACCAGCGGAAGTAAATCGAGGCTTTGATTTGATGTGTATAGCACGCTTTTATTTCCTTCGCTAAGGTCAAAAACGCAAATTAAATCCTTTTATTAAGTCTTCGGCAACGGTTTTCCCGGCTTTGCCGGGCACAGCTTGCAATACTTTGTAATCTTTTTCTTTCGAGATGATCACGTCTTCACGTTTTCGCTTCATGTCTTCCGAGAGAAGCACACTTTAGGTCTGAAAGTCGTTATACATCTGTTCCACCTCCTATTGTTGGGTCAGGATTCACCAAAACTATTTGGTATTGTTTTAACTCCATTCCTCAAAATTTTCATCCTCAGGAGCATCATTGAAAAGTAATGGGTCGTCTCCATTTCCATTCATTTTTTTTAATGTTTCATCCCGGCTCTTTTCTGGTGTAGAATCGGTTTAAGAATGATATAACCTTTCTTAAGAATCAATTCAACTGTTATCTTTAATGTTGTTTTTTTCTATCAAGGTTTTTCTTAATATGCCCGAGAGCGTAGCGATTCGGGAATCACCTCAACACCTCAACAAATCAACCCCTCTCTTTAAAACCTTAGTTTCCCCGTCATCAATCCAAATCGAAGCACATCCAGTTTATGGTCGAAGTAAATATTGTAGTAATCCTGTCCATGGTAGAATTGAACAAAGAAGCCGATATCCTCAAAAAATCTTGGAAGGTAATGTATGGTTATTCCCAGGTTTAGCCTGTCCGTCGAAAAATTGTTCCAGTCATTGACAGTACCAAACATCCAGGAGGTTTCCACTTTTATTGAAACAAGTGCTTTTTCCTGGTTCCTGTCAAATTCGCCTACAGGTAATTTGAATATAGTTAAGGTATTGTTCCACCGTATCTTACTGTAAATGTTATCCAATTCCGGCACGCACCAGGGGTAAACTTCAACCGAAGATGCAAAAAACTGGTAAGCTTTAAAGCGGCTGTTGGTATTAGATAGAATAATACCCCCTTCAAGGCGGTTAACAGCAAAATTGCCGGTTTCCCTGTTTATTTTGGTGCTATCCGTATAAAAGCTGCCCTGCTGCCCGTTTGAATGGTGCTTAAATCGCCCGAACGGGCTTACACCACGGGCTTTTTCCTTATCCGTAATCCGGTAATAAACGGTAATGTGTGGCATATAACTTGGTGTGCGCACGGGATAAGAATCTTCCCGGTACATCCTCAGGATAACTTGCGGAGTGAGCACACCCATCAGGCGCGAATTTCTGCTTTCGCGGATGTTAAAGTTCGGGATGAGGTTGGCCTCAAACCAAAGCGGTTCGATGTTCCCAATATCGGTTGGGAATGTAATGTAGCTGTTTCCCTGATTTACCTGCGATATAGCAGTAAGGCTCAGGGGTTTGCGCCATGTGGAATCCTGAGCGTGGCCCGAATAGGGATAAAATGCCAGAATTATCAATATCAGCAATGTCTTTTTCATTATCCGATAGGGTTAGATTTCAACATGCGTAACACATGCCGAAAAACCTGGGCTTATTTTTTTCGTGTCATTTACTGCCGTGCTGGTGCTTAAGATGCTTCGGGTTTTCTTGCCTTTTTGTTAATGGTTAACCACGCCATCAGGGCGAAAATAAGGGTAACCACCACCCTGAAAATTAGTGCGCCTATGGTTTTGGTTTCATATAAGCCTCCGGAATTGATGTGATTGAGCAATCCTGCAAAAGCAAACAACAGTACTCCTGTTGATGTGAGCAGCAGGCCAAGGGCCCATCGCTTTCTTTTTATGAATCCGTATGCGGCCGCAAGATAGAGCAAGCTGCACAACCAGTTGGCCCAAACCACCAGCAAAACGTAATTTCCTTCCTGTTCTCTTACGTTGAAAAGGTCAAGAAAAATTGAAGTACTCATAAAAAGGGTGGATAATCCGAAGACAGCCAATAACGCTGCAAGGATATACGGGAGTGTTTTCCTGTTTTTCATGTGCTTGTGTTTTGTTTCTCAATGGTTGCCCGGGCTGCGAAAAAAAACATTTCCTCATGTGTAAAATCAGGAAGAATATTAATCAGGCCCCGGTTTATCTTGTTTTCATTAAGGTAAGCATGCTTTGCAGCATATTTTCACCACTTCTCTCAATGTCGAACTGAAAATTGGCCACCCGCCACTTGAACATCTGAAGTTTAAAGGCGCCCATTACGATGTGAATGAGTTCGTCGGTGGTAATGGTATTTGTGAAAACGCCTTTTTGCTGTCCTTCCATAATCACGGGCATCAGGTGCTTCATTTTCACATTTAATACTTTGAGAATGGCTTCGTTCACGCGTTTATTATCCTCCATCAGCCCATCCGAAAACACAGCCACCACAAAATGTGGGTTCAGACTGAAAAACCGGATTTGTTCGCGGAAAAGGGCCATGAATTTTTCCTCGGGAGATTTGGATTCCGGAAGATTGCCCATTCGTTTATCTGCATCATCGGACAAATAATTAAGCATGGTAACCACAATGTCTTCCTTGCTGGCAAAGTGACGATAAATGGCGCTTTCGGAGAAATGCATCTCCTTGGCCAGGTTTTTTATGGTCAGGCCGCTCACGCCCGAGGTGGTAAGGGTGCGTCCGGCAGCTTCAATAATCTCTAACTGACGTGGGGTAATCTCCATAAATTTGTAATTATTCTTTAAGTTGTTTCAAGTTTAAAAAAGAGATGCCAAGCCATATCACGGCCCCGGTCATTGATATGGCTCCAAGTAGAACAAGTGCAGGGGGGAGTCCGAAATAAACTTCCGACAAAATGCCGATGGGCATGAGTAGGCCTGTTATAGCCAGCCATGAGATGGCTTTGGTATTTTTAAGTTTACTATGAAAGTGCAGCAGCAAAAAGCCGATTACAATGTTTAGAAAAGCAAATAAATTGCCATGAACATGCGCCAAACGGGTTTCAAAATGCTTGCCGAAACTATACGAATTTATCCACTCTTCTTTACCGGGGGCAAAATCGCGGAGATAAATTAATATGAAACCATAGGCCATAAAAAGTCCCATGATTAAAAAACCAATGGCAATATTGTATTTACCGTTCATAGCTTAAGGTTTTTGGTTGTTTTATCAATGCCTTTACAAAACGCGGGTTGCATTTACCGGACGCGGCGCTTTTACCACGAGGATGCGGGCCAATGCATCAGATTCATTGCTGATGTAATGCACAATATCTGCCGGGCTTTCGACCAGCGAATCTGATGTGCAAACTTCACTTTCTTCACCAATATGAATGGTTGGTTTGCCTTCCAGAATAAAGAAAAACACATCCACCGGGGTTTTGTGGGGTTTCAGGCTTTCGCCCGGTTTTAACGCCATAAGCATTGCCTGGGCCGATTCGTGGTTGTACATTTCACGCACATCCACTTTGTGCGGGGTATCTTTAATCTGCTGATCGTGGTATTTTGTAATCTTCATTCGGTTAAAGTTTAGAGTGTTTGAAATTGTTAGTGAGTAATCGCACACAAAGATAAGAAAAATTTTAATTAAAACATATTTCTAAGGTAAATAGTTCATTATTTACCTTAGAAATAATGAATCAGATTGGCCCTTCAGGCATAATCCAATTCTTTATTGTAGGTTTAGTTCCCAAATTAAAAAGCAGAAAGAATAAGCGTTTTTGCTAGTTAAAAGTAAATCATTTTGACGCTTATTTCTTTATTCCCCAGTAGCTCAAATGAAGCTTTTTGAAATGCAGGTTTATTTGAAATGCCAATGGATTGATAATTTGAAAACCCGATGCCTTCTTTCGGAAGGATCAACCCTTTTTTTATCTTTCCGTTGGAGTCCTCGTCGTGCAAGATGTTTACGGCATATTTCCCTGCCGGAAGGTTTTCAAATGTTACTTCGGATTTACCACTTACAATCTTTGCACTGAGTTTGCGGTAGTATTTTTTATAATGTTCGTCGGGAAATGCATCCTCTCTGTTGTACAATGCGAAAAGTACGGTGCCATCAGAATTGCGTAAATCCTTTACTTCAACTGTTAATGAGATGGGTTTCTGCTTTTGAATGCTAAATGAAGAAAGTAGCACGATAGCCAAAAACGATTGAAGGATCATGATTGCTTTCTTCATTTTATTTCTCCTTTCTTTTAGCCATTTTTTCTTTAATAGTATCCACCACATAGTAAACCATCGGCACTAAATAAACCGTCAAAATCATAGAGGACAGCAAGCCACCAATAATTACCCAGGCCAGGCCGTTTTTCCATTCGCTGGCCGTACCTTTAGCCAATGCAATAGGCAACATTCCGATGGCCATAGCAAGTGTGGTCATTAAGATGGGGCGCATACGCTCTTTACCTGCAATGATCAGTGCCTCTTTATAATATTTCCCCTGAGCCTTCAATTGATTGGTAAAATCCACAATCAAAATGGCGTTTTTTGTTACCAATCCCATGAGCATGATCAGGCCTAACTGTGCGAATAAGGTTAAATGGTTTAACGATAAGTTTAGCGCCAGAAAAGCGCCGATAGCAGCCATCGGAATGGCAAACAGAGCTACAAATGGATAGATATAGCTATCATACAGCGCTATCATAATCAGGTAAATCAGTATAAATGAGATTAGAAGAACTGAGCCCAAAGCCCCGAAGCTTTCGTTTTGCGTCTTGATATCTGCTCCCCAGGTCAGTTTTACACCTTCGGGCAAGGGCTGAGTTTTCAGAAAACCAATTGCATCATCAGCGAGAGTTCCCGATGGCCTTCCGAATGATTCGGAAGTAATGGTTACGGATGGTTGCCTGTCCAATCTTTCGAGCAACGAAGGAGAATTATCCTGCCTGACTTCAGCAAATTGCGAAACTTCAATTGGGATATTCATCGGATTTACGATGGAAAGGCGTTGTACGTCTTCGTAATTTTTCCGGTCAAAGTCATCCAGCCAGATCCTGACCGGATATTCTGTTCCATCGTTGGTCAGCGTCGCATCATCGTTTCCGGTAAAGGCAGCTCTTAAATTTAATCCGACCCAGGCAGTTGTTAATCCCAACCGCTGCATCTTATCTTTGTCGGGTATCACCTTGTATTCAGGGCTTCCTTCTTTTACAGATAGTTGCACATTGTCAGCACCGGGGATTTTTTCAATGGCTGCTTTAAGTTTGTCCCCAGTTTTCATTACCAAAGCAAGGTCGCTCCCGCTCAGGGTTATTTTAATGGGGGCCTGTTTTGGCAGTAAGCCTAAAACCGCCATCGAAAAATTAACTCCCGGAAACTGTTTGTTCAGTTCTTCGCGAATGGATTTCATAAACGGCTCAGTTTTAATGCCTCTTTCCTTTTCAGGCTTTAACTGAATGGTAAATTCGGATAAATTGGCCGACCCAACCCCCAAACTGCCAATGCCTGTGCTTGGTCCGGCAACGTTGCTGAAAAGGGTTGCTACTTCAGGTTGCTGCAGAATAAAATCTTCTACTTTTTGGGTTCTGATATTATTCTCCTGAACCGTGGTTGTTTTGTCATATTCCAGGTTTAAACGAAACTTCCCCTGATCACCTGTTGACATCATTTCTTTGCCGATAATTCCTTGTTTCATGATTAAAACGGTCATTATCAACAGAAAAAACACGATTCCGGTAAAGATGAGTTTGTTTTTCAGCACCCATTCTAATTGATGGCCATACCAATCGATAAATGTTGTTAATTGCTTTTCAAACCAAAGCAGAAAACGGTTTACGATATTGGTGGGTTGTAAATCCTCCTTTTTCCCGATGCGTGAAGCCAGCCATGGCACCAGGGTAAACCCGACCAATAAACTGGTAAGCGTGGAGGTAATTACCACTATCGAAAATTGTTTAAGCATATCGGCAACAAACACCTGCAAAAACAGAATAGGTAAAAATACAACTACGTCAACCAGCGTAATTGAGATTGCTGAAAAACCAATTTCCATTCGACCTTCCAGTGCCGCGGTCGTTTTGTCTTTGCCCATATCCAGGTGCCGCTGGATATTTTCCAGAATTACAATGGCATCATCCACCAGGATTCCGATAATTAACGACATGGCAAGCAAGGTCATCAGGTTTAACGTGAAACCCATAAGCCACATTACGGCAAACGCGGTAATTAGTGAGGTGGGAATTGCGATTAATACAATCAAAGAGTTTCGGTAACTCCTTAAAAACAAGAACATAACCAGTGAAACCAAAATGACCGCTAAAATCAGGTCGTCAACCACTGAATTTACTGCCGCAATAGTCATATCGGTTGAATCATCGGCAACAACAAATTTTACCCCGTATTTTGAGTTAGCGCTTTCAATTTGTTTGAGTTTCGCGTGAACTAATTTTGAAACTTCCACGGCATTGGCATCACCTTGTTTTTTCAGCAAAAGGCCTATCCCGTTCACGCCATTGTAGCGACTTACGGAACTTACTTCTTTCACACCATCAATAACCGTGGCAATATCTTTTACATAAACCGGCATTCCAGGCGCTGGCATTGCTACCTGTACATTCATAATGTCATCAACAGTTGAAAACTTACCGATTAGCCGGACTGAATTGCTTTCTGCCTCATTTTGCGCTTTACCTGCCGGCAAATCAATGCCAGATCTGTTAATAGCTTCTACAACCTGATAAAGTGATATTTTATATTGTTTCAATTTGTCCTGATCAGCCTTTACCTGAATTTCCCGTTCTTCGCCCCCAAGCAAGGTAATTTCTGCCACTCCTTTTAATTGCTGGATTTGAGGAAGATACTCGTCTTTCATCTTTTGATAAAACTCCGTTGCAGGCAATTTGCTTGTTGCACTAATTGAAATAATCGGTAAATCGTTTGGCGAAACCTTACTCATTACCGGGCTCAAAATATCGGCTGGCAGGTCTTTACGGATATTATCAATATATCGCTGAGCATCCTGCATGGCAATATTCAGGTCGGTACCGTATTTCAGGTTGGCAATAATAACGGAGGCATTGGGCATTGACTTTGTCTCCAGATAATCAACGCCTTCGAGGTTCGACAAGGCATCCTCTATTTTTCTGGAAACAGAGGTTTCAACTTCATTTGGTTCGGCACCCGGGTACATCGTTTTTATAACGACTACCGGCTGGTTAAAATCGGGCAACAGTTCATAACCCAGGTTTTTATACCCGATGACCCCCAACAAGGTGAACACGCTGAACAGAACGATGATCAGCGACGGGCGATTGATTGCAATTTTTGTAATGTTCATGATTTTGAATTCTTAATTGCTGATTGAAACATTTGCCCCATCAAACAGGTTAATAAATCCGTTGGTAACAATGACATCGCCTTCGGTTAAGCCACTTGATACCAGTACCTTATTTTGAAATCGACTTGAAATGATGATGTTTTGAAGTATAGCTTTACCGTTCTTTACCTTATAAACCTGTGGTTGGATATTTGTCCCAACAATAGAAGAAGCCGGGATAATGATGTGTTTTCCTTCACCATCGTTTTTCAACTGTACTTTTCCGAACATCCCTGATTTTATTTTCAAATCAGCCGTGTTTTTCACTGAAAACTGAACGGGAAAGCTACTGCCCATGTTGGCCTTACTGCCTGTCATGATCACTTTTCCCGACAATAAAGTTTCAGGATATACATCAGCAGCAAGCGAATATATTTGGTTGTTTTTGAACTGACTTAACTCATTTTCGGGAACATTTACTGTAAATTTCAGGATTGAAATATCAGTAATTTGCAACAACGGAATTCCCGGTGCAGCAAATGCGCCTACTTCAGTGAGTTTGGCAGTAACAATACCACTGAAAGGCGCCACGATGGTTGTTTTATTAATTTGCTCCAATAAAGTGGCTCTTTGCACTTTGGCCGATTTTAAGCCCAGTTCCGCCTTTTCCAGCTGTACTCCCTGGATTGCCTCGGCATTGGCAAGAACGGTATATCGTTTTACATCAACTTCCAGGCCTTCAATTTGAATTTCAACGGTCTGCAATTGTAGTTTCAGTAGTGAGTTATCCAATTGAACCAATGCCTGACCTTTCCTGACAATGCTTCCGACATCAACTAAAACTGAATTAATCTTACCCTGAATGTCGGCGCTCACTTTTGTTTCCTTATTGGGTTCAAAAGTTCCCGGATAAGAAATATCGTTATTAACGCTTTCAAGTTTTAAAGTGATGGCTTGCACGTTAATTGCCTGTTCTTTATTGTAATGATAGACTCTTTTTTGGGTGGTTTCTTTATTGCTTTTCAGTTTGTAAATGGTCAGCGCGATTAACCCAAGTGCCACAACGATATAAATGATCTTTTTCAACATGGTCGTTATTTTTAAAGGTTTGATGAAATATTTCCGGTGAGTTTTTTCAATTCAAGGTCGGCTTTCAGGAAGTCAATGATGGCCGATAAATAGCTTTGTTGAGCCTCGCGAAGCACATTGTCGGCCAACAGAACCTCTGTCAGGTTCGCCGTTCCTTCCTTTTGCTGCAACAGCATCTGCTGGTAAACTGTGTTTGCCAGGGCTGTTTGTGCGAGGGTGTTTTCAATTGTTTGGCCGGTCACCAACCTTTTGCGTGTTGCATTTTCAACGAGCATCTGGTTTTGTTCTGTCACCAGGTCAATTTGCAATTGGCTGTTTTGGATTTCCAACGATTTCTGGTTGATTTTTCGCCTCGTTACCGTTCCGTTGAACACAGGAACCGAAAGTTGTAAGCCAACGAAACTTGTTGGATAAAATTTGAGAAAATCATTTGGTTTTTCGTCATAGCCGAAGCCGGTTTGCCCATAGCTCCCGTAGAGCGAAACGGAGGGTAAACGTGAATACTTCAGGGAGTGCATTTCGCTCGACAGGAGTTTATACTGCTTGTTTGCAATTTGCTGATCAACCGGCGATAAATTCGGATAGTCAATCCCAGAATTGTGACTGATTTCAGGCTCAATCTGAATCTTTTGCTCAAAAGGAATCCCCATCATAAACTTCAACGCATTCATAACCTGTTCGTAATTGTTTGCAACAAGTTCGCGCTGTGTGGTCAACTGCTGCTTTTGAAGTTCCACTTTCGTGACATCGCTTTTCGTTATCATTAGCTGTGAATGGAGCAACTTTAAGGTTTCCAGCAGTTTGGTTGTATTCGCCAGATTGCTGTCGAGAAAGGATTGCTGGTGGATCAGGATTTGCGCGTTGTAGTAGAGGTTGGATAATTCAAAATAGACCTGTTCTTCTGTTTTTTTATACTGAAGTGCATTCATCTCAGCAGCAATTCCGGTGGTTTTAATCGCACCGTATATTTGCGGATTGTAAAGCGGCATGGCCAATTGAATATTGGCGCCCATATTGTGCGGCACGCCCATCTGCACTTCCTTATACATGCCTTCCGGGCCGCCAAAGGCCGATTGCGGCATCAATTGATAAGGCAAATCGGCAAAATATTTATAATCTGCATTCAGGTTGATTTTGGGAATCAGGTTGGCTTTGGCTTCTTGTTGCCTTTCCTCGCCTATTTCCATGCTGTTCCTGCTCATTTGCAGGTTTTTATTGTGAACCCTGGCGGTATCTATACACTGCTGCAACGTCCAGTTCTGGGCAATGGCACCTGTTGAAAAGAGGAGCGCGAAGGTTATAAACACCACTTTAAGTGAGTGAACAATTACCAACTTCGTAGGATAAAATTTTTTCTTTTTCATCTCTTGTTAATCTTTTAATTGTTTTAGTTGCTTCATCTCCTGTATCATTTCGTGAAGCCGTTGTTCGTTCCCCATAAATAGCCGAAAGTCAGAAAGAATTTTTTCGACCAGCTTCTGTGTAGGTTCTGCTGTGTTGAAAGTGTTGTCATTTTTCCCTCTTTCAATAACGCCTGTCAGATAATTCTGCGCGATTTTCCTAATTCTCAAAAGTGATTCTTTTATGCTTTTGTCCCGATTTTTAAGGCTTTTATCGAAAATGATGGATAAGTAATGCGGCTTTTGCAGGAAAAGGAAATAAAGCTTTTTGAACAGGATTTTAATCTCCGTTTCAGGTGGCTCAGCATTTCGGTTCAATGCCCCGACGAATTCATCCAGTTCAGCTTCAAAATCCAGCAACAACAGCAAAAGAATGTCATCATCTTTGGTTAGCATCGCGTAAAGGATGTATTCATCAACTTCAAGATTGGCTGCCAACTTGTGAATTGTCAGGTCTTTAATTCCTGAATGCCTGATAATTTCAGCCGCTTTACCGATAATTTCTGTCTTCGTTGTTTCCATGATTTTGTTAATGTTAACGAACATTCACCAACTTATTTAAACAAATTATTTTCAGTGTTTTAATCTATGATTTTTTCAAATTACAGCAATTTTGCCTGCGAAGTCGGTTTAGGCGCTTTTACCACCAAAATACGGGCAATCCCGGTAGAGTTGTTGTAGAGGCAATGAACAATGTCCTTTGGACTTTCAACAAGACTGTTGGCCTCAACCAGGACTTTCTCTTTCCCGACAAGGATTTCAGGGGTTCCTTCCAAAACAAAGAAGAATACATCCACAGGTGTAATGTGCGGTTTCAGTGCTTCGCCCGGCTGCAGCGTGATGTGCATCGTCTGGGCTGAATCTTTCTCGTACAATTTCCTTACATCCACTTTGTGTGGGGTTTCAACGATGTTGGTTTCGCTAACTTTTGTGATTTGCATTTTGAGTTTGTTTTAATTTTTGATAGTCCGTTAATTTTTCCCCACGCAAAGACGCAAAGACGCAACGTGTTGTTTTGAATTGATTTCAAAAGTTTGTTAGCAATGGGCAACAATTTAAAAATCAATCATATAGAGTTTATTGTCAGCGTGTTGAATTTACGACCAATACTTTTATAGATGCCGAAAGTTCATTCCCTTCCTGAAGCAGGTTAAAGGCGTAGTTCGTCATGAGCCATTGTTTTACAAATAATCTGAGCGAGCCCATTACAACCACTGACAAATGCTCTGCCTCAATGTCTGTCCTGATCTCACCCTTTTCCTGTCCGGTTTTTAAGATGTTGGTCAGCGTATCGAAGTTGGTGTTCATTATTTCCGACACTTTCTCCATGAGAATGGGTTCATTTCTGAACAGCTCTTCCGAAAAGATAACGGCCACCAATGAAGGCGAAGTCGAGAAAATCTTAAACTGGGTTATAAGCAGGTGGTTTATTTTGGATACTGCATCGCCTTCGGTTGCGATTTCGGCTGTAAATATGCATTCCGTGTTCTCCCTGAAGAAATTCAAAATGGCTACCAAAATCTGAATTTTGTTCTCGTAGTGGCGATAAATGGCCGATTCGGAGAACCCGATTTTTTTTGCCAGATTTTTTATCGTCAAACCCTGAATACCACTTTCGGAAATCAGTTCTAATGAAACATCAATGATTTCTTTTTGCCGGTCAGATAATTCCAATGCCATTTCTATAAGCTTAAAACAGTTAGTGAACATTCACTCTGCAAAGATAGTTTCTTTGATCATGCAAAAGCAAGTTTTTTGTGAATTATTTTTGAAATTATTTTTAATAATTTGATAAACAGGAGGTTGTGAGTGTTATTTTTTGATTGTTGGCTAGCCTATTCTGTATGATTCATATATTTTTGGAGCCTAAAAACGAATTGAAAGAACTATACTTATGATATCGAGGGAGAAATATACCGATATCCTGGTTGGTCGGAGGTAGAGCATATGACATCTTCTTTCACGACAGGCTCTGCCTTGTGTTGTTGTTTTATTGAAACCAAAATCCAGAATTAATCAAAGCCTTATGGAAGATAACTCAAAACCATGTTCTATCAACATTGATTTGGAATTACTTTCTTAATATATTTGCGAATAATCTATCTGCATAAATAATCAGTTAAACGCCAAACAGTATGAGAAATTTAACACTATTAATTGCATTCCTGCTATCAGGAAATTCCTTTTGTAACCCAATTGATACAGTTAAAGTAGCATCCAAAATTTCAGATGTTACCGTATTCTTTACCGGAGCGCAAATTACAAGACATTCCGACTTGAAAATTACAAAAGGTAAACATGTGATACTGATAGGGAATTTGCCTCAGGAAGTTAATCCCCAAAGCATTCAGGTAAACGGAATTGCCGGATGTCAGACACTTTCTGTAAAGCATCAAATGGAATACGGTAGCAACAGAAATAAAGGGAAAGAAGAACTTGATCTTGAGAATGATGTCAAGTTGAAGCAGAAAAAAATTAAGGAGATAAAGAATCGTATCAATGTTTATGAAATTGAAGAAAAAATAATACTTGACAATAGCAAGTTTGGGAAAACCAATGAAGGTTCATCCATTACCGAGATTAAAGAGGGGGCTGATTTTTACCGGCAGAGGTTAAACGAAATCAGAATTGCCAGACTAAACCTTCTTACTGAATTGGAAACTGCTGATGATGAAATCACTAAAACGTACTCCCAGATAAACAAACTACTCAGCGAAAGGAGCAAAGTCATCAGCCAGATACTTGTTTCTGTTAATTGTGAAAAAGAAATAGCAACCGGATTAACTTTTAGTTATTACATCCCATCGGCTGGCTGGGCACCTTTATACGATTTCAGGGTAGTAGATGCAAACAGTCCGCTGTCTATAGTTTACAACGCCAATGTGTATCAATCGTCAGGCGAGAACTGGAATAATGTGAAGATAAAGCTATCTACAACCAATCCTTCGCTTAGCGGTGAAGTGCCTGAATTATCAACATGGTATCTAGGGAGGAGGGCATATTCTCCAGTTTCAACAGTTAGTCGCGGAGCTGCCACCCTCAAAGGTAGCGTGCTTGACCGAAAAACTCTTGAACCAATACCTTTTGTTACTATTCTTGTTGAGAACAATAACAATCAGATAGCAGGAACCACAAGTGATTTCGATGGACATTACTCTATAAAACCTCTGCCTCCTGGCCGCTATGATGTTAAAGCCAGTTTTGTGGGATATAAGCCAATACTGATTCAGGGAGTTACAGTAAGGGCGGATAATATTACATACACAGATATTGAAATGGAACAAACCATGGTGAATATTGAAACCATTGAAGTTGTTGATTACAAGGTTCCATTAATAGAAAAAGATAAAAGAGCAGCTGGAACTATTGTAACTTCAGAAGGAATAGCCAAAATGCCTTCACGGTCTGGTAATGCTGTTGCAACTGCTGTTGGTGGTGTATACTCAGATGACAGACAGTCTTCAATGTCAAAAAGGGAATCGGGTAGCCTGGCAACAACAGACTATTTATCGAATATACTAAAATCTACCCTCACTAACCTTGAATATGAGATTGATCTGCCTTACACCATCCTATCGGATGGCGAGGATTACGCCATTAAAATCAAAGATGTAAACCTTCCTGTAAATTATGTTTATCATGCCATTCCAAAACTTGAACAGGAAGCATTTTTGATTGCCGAAATACCTGAATGGGAAGAATTAAACCTCCTTTCGGGAAAATCAAGTATATACTACCAGGGTACTTTTATCGGAGAATCAGCGATTGATGCCGATCAAACTGCCGACACCCTATCCATTTCACTTGGGCGCGATCAGAATATTATTCTTAGTCGCGAAGGGAATAAGGATATTTTTGATAAAAAGGTACTTGGCAACAATGTGAAAGAAGTTATTGGCTGGGATATTACTGTAAAAAACAACAGAAGTTCGAAATCCAGAATAATTGTCGAAGATCAATTTCCTATTTCAGAGAAGAGGTCTGTTGTTGTTGAGCAACTGAGTGCTGAGGATGCCAAAGTTGATAGCAAAACAGGTAAAATTACCTGGGATTTTGAATTGAACCCCAATGAGAAAAAAGTATTGACTTTCAGTTATTCAGTTAAATACCCAAAGTATGAGAGTTTAATGTTAGAATAACCCCGCTGCTGCATACAATAAAAGTTCGAAGTTGGTCATAGGCAGAGTATGTGAGAAGTGAAGTTAACTCATGGCATCATAAACTTTTATAAATTGGCAAATACGCTAAACTAATGGTGTTTGCAGGTTTAATTTTTTTATAACCAGATGTTTATATTCAGCAGCTGACCAGTCAGGCTTTGAATGGCAGTATACAAACTCCCAATAAAGCACCCAGATGCAATTTGTCTCAGTTTTAATGACGGTAATATCGAATGTATAAAAGATAATATGGCAGATACCAGCGAAAGCTTATGGCAATGTTCTGCTTTGCCATCAATGGAATTTCTCAATTTTAACAATCTTTTCCTGATTATTGGCGCTAAGAATTAGCATGTACATTCCTGTGGCGAGGGAACCCAGATCGAGTGCATTTTGTCGGGCTTTCAGTTCATATGTAAAGATACACTGTCCATGCATTGTCTTGATTTCGGCTTTTACCGGACTGTTGACAGCGTTACTTCCTGTTGGCCACTCAATTTCCACAGTTACCTTGTCATTAGTGGGTATAGGATAAACTTTGAACGTGTAATTATAAACAGGCGTTACTGTGGACTGAGCAATTGTGAATTTTAGGATGTCGCTACAACCGTTGGCATCAAAGATAGGTATCTCATAAGAACCAACACAGAAGCCAGAAATGGTATCGTTTTGCAAGAATGTGGTATCGCTTTGCCATACATAACGATAGGGTGGGATACCGCCTTCTGTGGAGACAACAACCCGGCCATCGCAATCTTCTATGTAAATATTGGCAGGGAACAATGAACTGATGTTTGCCATAAATGGATTTTCCTGAACGCTTATATTTCGGGTGATGCTACATCCGCGGCTATCGAGCAGGCTGCAGGAATAATCTCCGGCTGGCAGGTTAGCAACTTCCGGGGTGGTTTCTCCAGTGCTCCATTGGAAATAGTAAGGTTCAGTACCATCATAAGGCATTACCCCCGCACTTCCATCGGATCGGTTGCAGGATGCATTTTCGGTTGAAGTATTTGCCGAGAAAGCAACACATTCCCAGCACTGCCTGTCCCATTCAATAACCCCGATCATTGATCCGGCGAAGATGTCGGGTTTATCGTCGAGGTCATAATCGGCTACTTCAAAGTTCACAGGGTAATTTTCCGGTCCAATCGGTTCTGTAGAAATCATTTGTCCTGCAAAGGTGCTAAAATAAACACTTCCGCCCGAAGCCAGGATAAGCTCCGGATCAGGACCTCCTGAAATATCGGCAACACGGATACCATGAATATAATTGTCTGTTTGAATGGGCAACCACGTAATCTCATGAGTAACGCCGTTCAAAATAGCTATTTTACCATCCCTGTTTCCGGCGATAATCTCCTTTATACCATCGCCGTTGCAGTCATAACTACAGACAGATGTAAACTGGAAGTCGAAAGTCTCCCATTTCTCAAGAGTTAAAGCGTCATACACCAATATTTTACCACATATTAAAATGATCTCTGACTGAGCATCTTCATCGATGTTTTCGGCAAGCAGACCTGTGAAATTACTGTTTAGGTTGTCCACAGGCGATTGCCAGATGATTGACCAGTCAGCAGGATTAATAATATACAGGGTTCGGCTACTGGCTGCTATGATCTCTTTGGTGCCATTGAGATCGGCATCCGCTACGCTGAACCCGACAAAAATATCCGTTTCATCGGTTATGGTGTAGGATGACTTAACGGTGTGAGCTACAGGATCAATAATCCACATGGCGGCAGACAAAAAAACACCGCCGGATATAATAATTTCTACATTGTCGTCGCCATCTATATCAATGATCTCCATGTGATTCATGCCGTGCCAGTTTGAATTTATTATAAAATCAGGTTCACTCTGCCACTCAAGTCTCCTTGATAATGCATCGTATATGGTGATGATACCACTGCTGCTGCTAGCACTCTTTGAAGAGAGTGTAATAACTTCGGGTAGGGGATCATTGTCTACATTGGCCACTTTAACACTAAAAGTTCCCCACGTACTGACGCTGGTCCACTCATGCTCCAGACCAGGCAAACTGTATATATACATATAATCCTCACCAGTGCTCCCACAGTTATCAGCCCAGACTAATTCAAGCTGTCCATCATGGTCAGTATCGGCTACGGAAAGAAAATTAACACCATATCCGGGAGCATTTACCCGCCACTTTTCGGAGCCGTCTAACAGATCTAGTCCAATGATATCACCAAACTGACCTTCACCCACAATCAATTCCTTTATTCCATCACCATCGGTATCAGCAATTATAATTTCATCTACTCCATGGAAATCACCTATCCACTTTACCTGATGTGTGTCGGCATCAAATATACCCAATACCGAGTATTGACCTGTATAGATTATCTCCACAATTCCATCGGAATCGACATCTTCGAGCAGCAGTTTGCCATTGCTATTGTAATTATTATCAAATTCCCAAATAAAAACAGGTAGATTTTGCTCAATACGAAACACCTTTCCGGTAGAATATACCAGCTCATTGGCCTGATCTCCATCCACATCTCCGATGCAAAGGTTAGATGCACCCTCATCAATGGTGAATTTTAGTGTATATATACCCGCTGATCGGCTGAGAAAATAGGTTTTGTAATTAGTGCAGACTACCAATTCTGTATGACCATCATTGTCGCCATCAGCCAACAGAATACACATGATAATTGAATAATTATTATCAATATATATGGTATCTTTCACTGCTCCGGTAGCTATGTCAAAGACAAACACATTACCGGTAAAAGTCCCGATGATCACATCCAGCGTGCCGTCATCATCAACATCAAGCAGATTGAGTGTTTTAATATGCTCCTCAATGTAGGGACTCATATATCCCAACACATAGTCCTGCTGATCATCCGACCATTTGAGCACATAGTACATGGACCTTGTCCCTATAATGAGCTCTGTGTCGCTGTTGCCATCGATATCTGTCTCAAACACGCCAGGCTCCCCGATGCAATCACCCATAATTCCCTGTTGCCAGATGGACGGGCAGTCTGCATGCTGGGCTTTAGCGAAATCGGGAAACAGCAACACAAGAAATATTGAGAAAAGTAGAAGAGTCTTCATAGGGTAGAAAATTTATCAGGGATAAATGTAATAAATAATTGGAAACTGTATGGAGATGTTTGAACAGGAATTAGTTGTTAATAAAACGTTGTATTCTCGACCTAAGATTGTTTTTTTATATAATGCGGTAATCAATACCTGTATTCATCGGATTCTGTTTCAGCATCCTGCACAGCTTGGCGAAAAGTTCCGGTTTGTTTTGTTTTAGTGTTTCGGGCACTTCAAAGAAATACTCTACGCTAACCGAGAAAAATTCTTCCTTATTGGCAAAGGCATAATCCCGCAAAATGGATGGCACACCCCGTGAAGCCATCTCCTGCTCATCCAGCGCCAGTTTGTCCATCTCATTGCTCAGGTGCTGCAACACTACATTCGCCTCTCCGTATTCCATAAGCTCAAGCCTCAGCGCATGAGCCATCTCATGAAGTCCAAGGTTATACCTGTCGTTAGGAACCAGGTAACCTTCCTGAAAATCGGCCCACGACAAGGTCACAAAACCGAGTCCGGAGGTCAGCCCAAGCAGGTTCCTGTTAAAGAAACGGGAATAAAATGACTCCGGATAAAGGATAAATCTATTAAACCGTTGAAAATGAAAGAGATCAAGTCCGTAAGTGAGCTGAATCACGGCAAACAGCACACAGATTTTCATCTCCTGCGTAATCTCAAGACCTTCGTAACCAGTAAATTGTACCTTGTTCATCACATAAGTTAAGCGTGCAAGGAATTTATTTTTCCCTTCCGGGGAAAGATAGCTGTAGTAACGGTATTTTTCATTCAGGATCGCATCAGTCGCAACCTGTTCGCTTCGATGCTTTTTTCTGATCTTGTAAAGGTCGTTGTAATCGCCGGTGAACTTAAACATGATGAACCCGTAGTATTGGGTTACCAGGGTAATTAACAGGGCAATAGACAGAATTACGAGAAAAGACATATATCAGGAATATAAGCGGCAATTTAAGTATTTTTCTGACAGCCCGATGCCGGTAGTTGTTATTGGTTTCAGGCTCAAATCTGAATATGGATTTTTGATGTGTGATTAAGCCTCTCTTCGTTACCGAAAGGTCAGGTATTTTGTTCAGCCACCACTTCTGTCTATTCGGATCAAAAATAATGCTGCCAAATTTAGTTGTCATGGCAAATAAATTATTTATATATTTGCCATGACAACTGAACAATTTAAAAAGAAGGAGTTGAGAATGAACGAAAACAACGAAAAAATCTTAAAAATCATTCACATCATCGCGATGTCATTGTGGTTTAGTTCCATAATAATTATGGGCACTATAACACTTTCCCTGGAAAGTATGATTAGTTCAGATGCTTTTAAATATGCCCACAAGCTGGTGTATATCATTGATATGTTTATACTTACTCCAGCAGCAATATTGACGTTGGTTACCGCCCTGGTTTATGCATTTTTCACAAAATGGAGAATTAAGGATAACTTATGGTTGAAGATGAAGGCCATCATAACCATACTTTTGATTTTAGCAGGCACATTTTATCTGGCACCGTTATTTGCAGATATGATGGAAAGTGTTAATACCTCAGGTCTGGATATTTTGGCCAGTCAGGAATATTTGAAGGACCTTTCAAAAATTAATTGGTTTGTTGTCATGAATGCAGTCCTTGTTATATTTGTAATCGTCATTTCAACATTAAAACCCGGAAACAAAACCAGTTAATGGGTTGGAGAATCCATTAAGGATAAATGAAATTCCAGGACATTACAATTTATGAGCATCAATCTTGACCAATCTGTTAACCACCGAATTGCTACGCTCGCCGTATTGTTAAAGCGGCAGGTCTTCAGGTTAATATCAGAAAATAAACTGGCCATTACGCCCGATCAATGGGTCATACTTTATTATTTATGGGAAGAAGATGGTTTGTCGGTTGGATCATTGGCCACAAAATCGAAGAAAGATTTTGCAAATACCACCCGCATCATTGATAACCTGGTGAAGTCGGGATATATTGAGAAGCGAAAAATCAGCAATGATAACAGGATAACCACCATTCATCTACTGCCCGAAGCTGAGACCCTAAAGAAACCCATTATTAAATTATGGGAAGAATCAACCAATATTGCGATGAATGGTATCGGTGAAGCTGAAAAAATAATATTCTTGGATTTGTTGGATAGAATTGAGCGTAATGTTATGTCGCAGAATGAGTAAAACGTTCTATTCAGCATGTCACCAGGAAAGTTCAACCTTACCACATTTCTCTACCTGCCCGCTGAAAGAAAATGAGCGAGGTGTTTGTGCACGATAACCGGGCATTGCCAGCAGATTAAAAATTGACATTGACAATTGTGCAAAAAATTTAATCGTCTCGGAATTTTCATGTAGGTTTGTACTGCATTTAAACCCATTTTATCATGCGTAAAATATTCATGCTCATGTCCGTGTCCGTTATTCTGGCCAGCAGTGGTTGCGGCACAAAAAAAGAACAGACCACCGAAGAAACCTCTGCCGTATTTATTGGCAAACCGGTGGTTGAAAAAGTTATTTCCCAACTCTCCGACTCCCTCGGTGCGGCCCATCAGTTCCGCATTGAAAGGGGCGTAAGCCAGGTGGCTGATTTATGGCGCGAAAGCGATGGATCAACCGCTGATTTCGAACAGTTCTGTAAAGAAAATTTCGTAACCGACGATGCTGCGATTAAAACTTTGTTTGGTAAATTGGAGCGCAATTTCGAAGTGCTGAGGGGCAATTTTCATAAGATTGACCTTCAGTTGAAAGAGCCCATACAGCTTACCGGTCCCGACATTGAGCCGGTGGATATGATGTTTGGCAGCTATGATGCCTCCGCGCATCTGGACGATGATTTGTTCAACAACAAAATAGCTTTCCTCACCGCACTGAATTTCCCTTACTATTCCCTGAAGGAAAAAACAGCACAGGGCGACAACTGGAGCCGCCTGCAATGGGCTTATGCCCGCATGGGCGACCGCTTTACCTCGCGCGTTCCGGCCGACATCATTCTTAAAGCTTCACAAACCCTGACCGAGGCCGATGCCTACATTTCGGATTACAACATCTACATGGGAAAATTGCAGAATGCCGATGGCAAGTTTCTCTTCCCTGCCGATATGAAACTAATTACCCACTGGGGTCTGCGCGATGAACTGAAATCGAATTACGCCGGCGAAAATGGACTGGAAAAGCAGCGCATGGTTTATAATGTGATGAAGCACATCATTGACCAGAGCATCCCACAGCAGGTGATCAACAAAGATGAGTATGCCTGGAACCCGGAAACCAATAAAATTTTTAAAGATGGCCAGGAATCCACCGGGAACCCGGAACCTGACACACGTTATCAGGTGCTTTTGGACAACTTCAAGGTAATGAAGTCTATTGACGCCTACAGCCCGCATCTGCCGACATACATTGACCGGGCTTTCGAAGGCGCCATGGAAATTCCCCAGGAGGATGTGGAGCGGCTGTTTATCGAATTTGTTTCATCGGCACAGGTTAAGGAAGTGGCAAAATACATTAGCGCTCAGCTTGGACGTGAACTGGAGCCTTTCGACATCTGGTACAATGGTTTTAAATCGCGTGGCGGTGTTCCCGAAGAGCAACTCACGGCCATGACTTCCAAAAAGTATCCCAATCCCAAGGCTTTTGAGGCAGATTTGCCAAATATCCTCACGAAACTGGGCTGGAGTTATGATGATGCTACCCGCATTTCTTCTTTGGTAACCGTTGATCCCGCCCGTGGTTCGGGTCATGCCTGGGGCGCCGAAATGCGCAACGATCTGGCCCACCTGCGCACCCGCATTGGTGAAAACGGCATGGATTACAAAGGTTACAACATTGCGGTGCATGAATTCGGACACAACGTGGAGCAAACCATTACCATGAACGATGTGGATTATTACATGCTTCAGGGCGTTCCCAACACGGCCTTCACTGAGGCGGTGGCTTTCCTTTTCCAGAACCGCGACCTTGAGCTGCTCGGCCTTAAAAATGCCGATCCTGATAAGGAATCCATGATGGCGCTGGACAATTTTTGGTCGTGTTATGAAATTATGGGTGTTTCCCTGGTGGATATGAAAGTGTGGAAATGGATGTATGCCAATCCTGAAGCTACACCCGCTCAGTTGAAGGAAGCGGTGATCAGCGCTGCCAAAGAGGTATGGAACAGTTATTACGCCGGTATCCTTGGCGGAAAAGATGAACCCATCCTGGCCATCTACTCACACATGATTGACAATCCGCTTTACCTTTCCAATTACCCCATGGGTCACCTGATTGAATTCCAGGTTTCCCAACAGGTGAAAGGCAAACCACTGGCTGCTGAGTTTAAACGCATGTACACCCAGGGTCGCCTCATTCCACAAATCTGGATGAAAGGTTCTGTGGGTAGCGAAATCTCGATTCAACCAACCCTGAAAGCTGCAGAAGAGGCGCTGGGGAAGTTGAGTAAATAAAATTGTAAAAAGCATTTATCGCATAAAAGCCACCTGTTTGAGAGAATGGGTGGCTTTTGTGGGTTTTGGAAATGAGGTATTGATTGATATTCGCTGTGTTTATGACTTAATGTTAAATGAATTTCAATAGTTCAGTAAGTTCTTTGTTTGAAATATTAATCTTTACAGATTTTTCATAAATAGCCATTAAGAAAAATTGCCTGTCAAAGGGCGGAATAGTTACTATGCTATAATTCATTGAGTAACTCATTAAGAGGTCTGGCCTTTAGTTTGCCCTGTTTGACCAAATGTACATTTTCAACGGCCTCTTTGAGCTCTTCTATGAGTAGTGCTTTTTCGCTTGTGATGGGTTTGACTTTTACAAATGAAAAGTTTTTTAGCAGTTCCAATATAAAGGCTGCTTTGTTGTCATTTATCTCAATTAAAAGTTTCATAAGTTTATTTATTTCAAGTTGCCTGACACCTTTAAGTACTTCAAGGACGTGCTTTTTCGTCAATTCCACGATTTGGTTTTCATGGCTAAAGGAATGCCTTTGTGCAAATATAACTATTTATTGGGTGTCAAGGCAAGTTCAAAGAATCGAACCTATTTAAAAATTGCCCGGGGTCACCATGTCTCGCAAAACTGTCTTAAAAGCTTCATGGGCAGTGAAATTTTCATTCAGCCAACCCTGAAAGCTGAAGAAGAAGCACTGGGGAAGTTGAGTAAATAAGATTGTAAAAAGCATTTCTTGGTATGAAAGCCGACACAGCTGGGTATTATTGGAGAGGTACAAATGAAGGATGGGAAGTTAAAAATATTAACAGATCGTTCTTCTTACCACCCAATCATGATGCCAACCATGAAAATTGTTTTAACGTCAGAGGAGCAGGAAATAGAACTTGTCATGATTTTGGTTTTTTTAAGGTTCACAAAACATGGTGGACATCCTTTTCATTTGGTAACAATTATTTTTTAACAAGAATGGTCTCATGGCGTACTTAATCCCTTACACACCTTACTGAGAAGCCCTTTTGCCTGTTTTCAGCGGAAATCACTACACCATCACTTGTACTAGACATTCCGGCATAATAAAGATCGATCCCCAACTCATCCATGGTTGAGCACCACCATTTAGCCTCGTACAATAATTCCAAAAAAATGCCTCCAAAATCTACATAATTTCGATAGCCTCCCGGTAGAGCAGAAAATTCGCTTTCATTTGTCGCTATATTTGCAAATTCCCAACCTTGGGTTGTCTTCATTTTAATGGCAGCTCTATTATATTTCATTATTGAATTTGGATCATATTCGGGATCAATGCATTTAATTAATTTTTCCCATTCACTTTTGGACGGAACGTGCCAGCCAATAGGGCAAAGTTTACTGGTTTGAACAGTATATCCGCTATAAAGCGCGCCATACTTTAATTTGTTGGCAACATCAAAGTTGGACCAACAATAAGAAGGTTCCGGCTTCCAAAAATTAGCTTTATTAGTAGCCAGAATAGCTGTTCCATCATTCAATTTTGTTGTTTTAAGATTCTCCTGCATCCATGTTTGTGTACCTATGGTTAGAATTTTGTAAACATTACCATCGATGTCAGTTAAACTCTGTGCCTTCAGGCCTGAAAACCCGCAACAGATGATGATTATACCCAATAACCAGAATTTCGTTGTTCTCATTGTTGCTTGTTTAGGGCACCTCTAAAAACCGCTTTTTTTGATGCCAGTTTCGACACAAATATATGGTATGTTTATCTAAAAACCTAATTTTACTTTACATATTGTCGAATATCAATGCTATGTAAAACGGCGTCTTCCACGTCTGGACATGCCTATCCCATGGCAACAACTATTTTTAATTGAGTACAGTGACAAATATTGGAAGAGAGGTTCATCCTCCGGATTTTGGCATTTGCCCTGGCAATGCCAATGGTTCGTACGATAAAGCCATGCAAGCTGTTCTATAAAACCGAACACGCGCAAGACTCTTAAGCGTTTGCTTGATTTCTCTTTATTGCTGGCTTTTTGCGTTTCGGTCAAGGGTTTGTTTCTGTATCCTTTGTCAT
>SWCC01001232.1_pt1 | contig 36282 bp, 23 predicted proteins | sample 4692971 | NCBI WGS metagenome assembly SWCC01 (sample SAMN10267277, study PRJNA491770) | bioreactor metagenome | isolation source: DHS bioreactor inoculated with subseafloor sediment | place: Japan: off Shimokita Peninsula | collected 2006-08 | reverse complement strand
TTCTGTCATTCCTCTTGACCAGAGTGTAATCCCCCAGCGAATCTATGACATTCTGATCAGGGAAATCCTTGAGCATAAAATTGAGGTTTACATCTATTATTGATTTGGCGCTCAGTTTTTTTAATCCTCTGAAATAAACATTGACGCCGTTAAAATCAAGAATATTCCCGCCGGGAAAAACCTCCGTGCCGTAAAGCGACGAAGCAAGCGATTTGTATTCGGGAAATTTGACTTTCATGATATCAAAGGAAGCGATAAACTTATCCATACCCATGCAGTTTTTAACTTCGTTCTCCGCCCCCGCCGTAAATTTCTCAAAATCAAAAAGCCCGTCGCTCCAATCCTCATCGTCCGTTTCCCTGAAATAATTCAGAACATAGCCCATCTTCAGCTTGAACTTATGATCGGAAGAAAGTTTGTTTATGAGCCTCAGCGTAAAATTGTGACTCATTGAATCCTGATAAAGAGTGCCGCCGCCTATGAGCTCATAAACGCTTTTGGAACCCCTGTAATTGCCGTAATATCCGGGAAGAAGGACGACGCTTTCGCTGAATTTGACGGCGGGGACAGCGGCAATGTTGAAATTACCGCCCGAAGCCGAGCTTTCGCCCTCGTAAAAAGAAGTTCCACCGGTAAGATTAATTTCCCCCACGGGAACAATTTCCGCCGCGTAAAGCGGAGTCAGCAAAAAACAAGCCGCCGTCACAATAAAAATCTTTTTCATATCAATCACTTACTTTCTCCTTCGCTGTTTTTAATCTTTCCCATTTAATTTCCCCGCAGGCTTATCTCATTCCCGCCATCTCAAATATTTTCGGTTCCACAACTATATCAATTTTTCCGCCGACACCGCCAAAATTGTCACTACTAAAAACAAATTCCTCATTATAGCTACTATAGGGCGTCTCTGTATTATTCGCTAGATCACCCTCGTCATTGATAAAATAATAATCTTCTTTATAATTCCCCGGAAGATCGGATGTATACGTTACGTGAGAGGCGGTCTCATCCGCCGGCAAACCAATATTCGCAGAAATAATTGTCGTGCCATTATTGATTATGGGACGCTCAACTCCGTTTTCATATATCGACCAATCGGTCACCGATTCCGCCGTATTCCAGTCGGTCCGTTTTTTGGTCCATTCAACAAAATCAACCGTGTTTGAGGCAGCGCAGTCATGCTGTTTTATCCAATAGCTCGGTTCAGAACCCCAAGGTTCTCCAAAAGCCGACTGGTTCGCGACTGAAAGGTCGGCAGGCAAATCCGTGTTGAAAGTCGCAAGCCATGTGAAATAATCAAACCTGTTGTCTCTTTCGTTAAGAGCGACGAACTTGAACTGATCCGACTGCGGCCTGACTATGTACTCCTCTATTCTAACGCGTTTACCGAAATAATCAACCATTGTCTTGCCCTGCTCATACTCCGCGTTTTTTATTTCCATGGCGGCGGCGGCCTGCACCTGCTCCTTGGTCATATCCATTCTGACTTCATTCATAAATTCCGCTTTGGTCATCAAAACTTCCCTCGCGGTGGGAGCAAAGCTCAAATCAGCGGCCTGTCCCGGAGCGACGCCGGGAAGAATCTCAAGAAACTGATTCTGCCTGATATAAATTTCCTCGCCTATACCCGAAATCTCGCGGGCGGAAACGACTCCGGCAAAAACTTCAACTCTGGTTTTTCCGCTCTTATCAACGATGACGGAAAAGCGCGTTCCCCTGACCGCGCAAACGGAGGCTGGCGTTTTAACTTTGAAAGAAACATTTTCTTCTTTGAGTTTTTTAACCTTACTGGTCAGTTCTCCCATAGCCATGTCCAGCAGGGTATCGGTGTCGGTGAGTTTAGCAATTTTTACATTCGTTGACGGACCGACGTCTATCTGACTTCCCGTATCCAGCACAAGAGACGCCTTTCCGTCGGGACCGGTCTTTATGCTGTCGTTTTCCTGCAGATAAAGGCCTTTTGTGAGCAACGTCCATCCGGCTTCTTCCCGCGAATACTCAACAGTTCCTCCAACATCCGTCACAATGGCATTCGCCGCAAAAGCGGAAACAGCCATCGCCGAACACATTAAAGCTATCATAAATTTTTTCATATACTTCCTCCCGGATACTATCTTATTATCGCTATCTTTCCTTTATCTCTTCCCTGTCCGGCCGCCTCAACGATGTAGAAATAAACGCCGGACGAAACATTCCCGCCGTTTGAATTTTTCAGATCCCAGTTAATTATATTTTTTCCAGACCACGAAGCAGGAGCTAAATCACCAGGTCCATAGCCCTTCTCAAGCTGCTTCGAAATACTTCTGACCAGTTCGCCGGTTATCGTGTAAATTTTTATTTCTCCATTTACAGCAGACCCCGCTAAAATATCCGCCGCTGTCCCGGGCACACAAACCTTGATACTCAAACTATTTGCTCGGCAGGGATTAGGAAAGACATACGATTTGAATCCGTCCAAATATGCTTCTACATATACCGTAAAAGCGTCCCCTAATGTTCTCAAACTGCCGTTCGAATTCGTCACAGTGATATCCCTCTCACCTGAGTCCGCCGCCGCAGAAACATCAACAGTAATCACAATCTGATTATCCGCCCAGGAAGTATATTCGGCAACTGTTATGCCGCTTCCGGAAAATGCCACACCCCCGCTACCCTGTGACGTCCCAAAACCGGAACCGGTTATAGTTATACTCTTCGCTGTCGTATTTTTTTCACAACGATTCGGGGTTACAGTTGTAAAACTGATTGCATAGTTTACTGTAAATGCATTTTCATAAGTGTACGACTCACTTGTTCCACTATTCCACATTACCAAGTTATATGTCCCTGTTGATGCAACTGCCGGTACCTGAAATTCAAGCCCAACAGTGGTGCTGAAAACAAGCGTAAATGTAGAAACAGAGAAGGTGTAGCCGCTAAGTTCAAACCTCGCATTGGTCAGCGCGGTAAGGCCGGTTCCCGTAACCGTTGCCCAAACAGTTTCATACTGCTGCGCCGAAACCGGAGTAACAGCAGTTACAGAAATATCCTTTGAATTCACTATAAAGACAGACGGGGCAGTATAATAACCGCCATCCGCATTGGTTACAGTGATGTTACAGGAACCTGTGGCCGCAGTGGATGATATGTCCACATTATGAACTGTTATCTGTGTTGCGCTAACAATACTGACAGAAGTAAAGGATATCTTGTAATTGGAAAACGAAACACCTGCCCCGCTATTAAACTCAGTGCCTGTAATGGTCATATCAAAAGAAGTGCCCTGATTGCCTGACGTAGGTGAAACAGATACAATCGTCGGAGATGAAGTAACCACGCTCGGAACCGCCGAAAGCTTAAACACCGCAAAATACGAAAAATGGTTTGTCTGAACCGTTATTGTGTTATCGTCCGTATTTATCGAGGGAGCGCTATCCACAAGATTCCATTCAGCATTGGAAGAAGCCGTCGACGAATAAACATATATGTTATCGGTCGCGGGATACGTGGAAATTGACGGATCATATTCAAAAGTCAAATCCACAGCCTGACTTGCCGCAATTGAGGCGAGCGGCCCGCTCACAAGCCTTGCCTTAATTTCGTAAAGAGCGCTCATTGTGGATATTGCCAGTTCCGGCCCCTCCAGCGAAGGCATGGCCGCGCCGTAACGCGCTGTGTAGAAACTGTCTCTCTTGGCGGTGTATGCCTGAACAGCGGAAGCTGATCTGGCGCCGGAAATCAGAGCTGCCGGTGCGGGAACGGATTCGCTGGGGAATTCCGTCTTGCCCACCGTCACTTTAACATCCGAATCCGTATCCATGCTTCCTATCGGCACATACACTTCGCTGTTATCACCGTTTCCGACTTCCACGGAACCACCGAAGGTGGGATTGATGTTTTTCTGAGCGTAATTATCCCATGCCTTATAATATCTGTAGCTAAACGGATATCCGTCCGTGCCTGACCAGTTGTCCGGCGACTGATTATTGCCTTTAAGGTCTGTTCCTTCAAAGTGATAAACTATGGAATTCTGCACGCCGCTAAAAGTAAACTCAGCCCTTATATCCGTCTTGTTCAAAGATATGGCAATGCTGTCGAAACTCCCCGAGACAGTGGAACCGTCAATATCATAAACAGCGTCAAGAACAAGAATATCCGTACCTACACTTTCACGAATAGGCTCTGAAGCAAAAGCCTCAATCGTAATGGTGTTGGAAGATTTCTTGACCCAGCTGATAAAAAGCGGAGCGTGGTCCTGAAAGATAAAATCGTATGTCTGAGCGTTCTGCGTTATATACTGCGGCTCGGGAGCCATAAAAAGAGCATCTTCTCCCATAGGCAGAACCACAGTGTAAGAAATATTTTTGCGCAAACCGGGAATGCTGTAGCTTTCTATTTCGCCGGTCCCGGTGTTGGTAACGAGATTTCCGAAAGTGATTTCGGTCATATCCTGATTAGCCGCAACCACGCATTCCACTTCCGCACTTTTTACCTTGCTGCCGTCGGCTTTGGCGAAAACGCCTGAAAGCACAGCTCCGGTTGAAAGACTAACAGGTTCCCAAACAATAGTTCCTGACGAAATTTCTATACCAGAAACAAATTCCGAGCAAAAATTCTTCACCAGCACGCGCATATTGTAGCTGCCGTCGCTGAGTCCCATGATGGTAAATGAAGACTTCCATCGGCCGTCTTCCCAGAAAGGCGCTCTGCTTATCGTCTGATAGCCGTCAAATGGATCCGCATATCTTTCATCACGATTTTGTAGAATGATAAAAGCCCCGTAAGTTTTAAGACCGGCTTTACCATCCCCGAATCCTGCGGGCATCACTATTTCCATATCATCCTTAGAAGCTATAACCGGCGTCATTATAACTCCCGTTATTCCTTTAGTGGGAAGCGCCACAGTCAGCACTGTGTTAGTACTTCCTACCATGACATTCTTCCTAATCGTGGGAGCATAATAGGATTCTTCCTCCCATCTGTCCCATACCTCAGGGCGCGGCGCCGCCGTCACTTTCCAGTAAACAACATCCGGATCCATGCCCTTCAGCACAAATTTACCCTCTGAGTCGGTCATGAAATCTGTCCAGCCGTTCGTCATTCCGAACATGGGTTCGGCCTCGACTTTCACATTGGGAACAGGATTCCCGGAAACATCCTTTACTATGCCGGAAATATTATTTCCTTTCTTCAATTCTATCGTGCCCAAATCCACATCGGCCGTTGAATCAGGCACAATGACACCCACTATCCTCTTTTGCACATAAGCGTAAGAAACATTACTGTTGTTGTACTCCACATTAACCTCATAAGTGCCCGCCGGCAGATTTTTCAGTTTGAAGACGCCTGTAGTGGAACTTATTCTTATTTCGGGATCCGCCCACTCGTCATTGTAACTCCGCGTCTCCCGCCATGTTCCCTCCTGATGCGGTATGCTGTGACATGAGGCTCTAACGCCGTCATAAACAACGCTGCCCGTGTCTTCATCCCTGAGAGTGCCGGTGATATTGGCTCCTTTCTTAAGCATTATCGTTCCAAGATCAATTGTCTTTGTGGAGCCGGCCGGAATTTCAAACGGCACAATAGCATCTTTATAGCTCTGATCCCACACGCGCACCATGGCATTGTACTTGCCCGGATAGATGGATGAGAAACTGAAACTCTGCGCCGGGCTGTTAAGAGTGTTGCTCATTCCCATCGTGCTGCCGTCAAAAAAATCAACGGGCTTTCCCGGAGAAACAGGCGCGAAATTCTCCCGGCTTATAATCTCCACCCAATAATGCCCTTCAACACCGCTTTGAGATCTCTGCACGGTGCCCTTAACATTAACACCATCTATAAGCGTCAATGGCGGCAGAACTTTTGTCTCTCCTGTCACAAGCGGCACCATCTGAATCTGAGCCGCAAGATCGCCGTTGGGAGAGAAATGTCCCCCGAACATTCCCGCCTGACCATCGTTGGAAGGATCAAAATAGAGCGGCGGCAGAATAATATAGCTGCCCTCCGCAAGGCCGCATATCGTGTAAGACGCTATACACGGATTACCAGGCCACACATCCAAATGCGCTTTTAGATCGGATTCCATGGGATTTCCGCCCTGCTGCATCTGCTTCACCGATATAGCCCTCACCACAAGTTCCATTGGAGATCCTTCGTGCGTCGTACCCATATGGTCGTATACGTAATAAGTCTGCGTGCTGGCGCTATGCACATCGTCCCAGGTCGGATATTTGTCGGAATTCAAAATAAGCGTTCCTCTTATCTGACCGGCCGGCTTCAGATGAATATGTCCAAGCGGATAATTTTCGCCATTATTAACCATAGCCCTCTTCTGCACCAAACCGTAATTGCCAAGCGGCATACCATCTGGACCCTGCTCCATTATCGTGATGATATATTCTCCTGTTCTGAGTTCGTCAATGCAGAAAAAACCTGTCGTGCTTGGATGAAGAGTGACATCACTGTTGGGCATACCCCGGTCCCACTGCATATCACAGCTTATGACTATCGAGGTGCTTACACTCACCGGATTACCGGACTGGTCAAGAATCGTGCCGGTTATAGAGCCCGAAAAGGGATTGAAAATAATATTTACTGGCGAGGTAGAGGGTGTAACTTTCTTCCACCTCTCTTCCTGCTCAAAACCATTGTTAAGGCCCCATATATTCATCTGATACTGCCGCCCGGCGGTCAGCCCTGCGATGGTGTAAGGCGCTATCACGGGAATGCTTGAGTCCGAACTTATGCGTACGGAGAAACCTATGTTTTTGCCCTGATGAGTTGCCTCGTCAAAAGCGTCAATATTCAGCCAGATTTTTTTTACTCCGTTATCATCCCATGACTGATTTTCATAAATGGCATAAGTTGTCGGAGACCAGTTAATGACGACATCACCGCTTATCGTCACGCCTTCATCCATCTCTATGGCTTCTGCTTTCGTCATCAGGAGACTTGCGGCTCCAACCGTAACCGTCGTCGATTTTTCCGCGTAGAACTGACTCCAGAACTGCAGCACATAATCTTTATTCGGCGTAACATTCCAGACGGTAAAAGGCATCAACGTCGCACCCGTAACCGTGGTCGTATCCCACAAATTCTGGTCCCATTCTCTCTGCCCCCATGCCCATACTGAGTTATCGGCAGTATGAGCGTTGACATCAATGTACCTTTGCTGAAGCTCGTTAACATTGGTGCTGTTTATAACAATGTATCCTTTAATATCAACCGCCGGGCTCAGGGGTACCGGCATTTGGTAAAATGTCGCGCCCGCGCCCAAAACGCCGCCTTCAGAGGCCGGCTTGAGAACAACAGTCGTTGAGATTGACACATATTTATCCGCGTGAGCTCTCAAGCTGTAAGTCCCCTCAACCAGAGGCAGAACACAGACGGCGCTTGAAGCTCCGCTTGATATCCTGAAATTCGCCCATCCGCCGTCAGGACTATTCATGCTCCACGCATCAAGATTGCCCCACAGTTCGTTAACGGTATTTCCCCACTGGTCTGTGTAAGGCTGGAATGCAGAGGGAAGCACTATCGTGGCTTCAAGCCTGACGCCCGTGCCGAGTTCAAAATGCTGCCATGCCTCATCACCCGAAAGAACAACATTATCTTTACGATCTAATGTAAAGCCGGCTTTTCTCGCTTCCATAAAATAACTGCCTTCGGCCAGTCCTCTCATTATATATTCGCCGTTTTCATCCGTATAAGTGTGATTCCAGCTGTACTGGTTTCCCGCGTTAACTTCGGCAAAGGCGGCCGGCCCGCCGCCGGATTCGGCGGGAAGCGTGACCGTGCCTTTGATAACGCCGACACCCGTTATCGTTACAGTTGAAATTATGGACTCTCCCAGCGACAAAGTCTGCGGAGAAAAATACGGCGCCGCGACTTCTATAAAAACTTTGCAGTCGCCGTTTAAAGGAATTCTCTTCAGCCAGTCCCATGAAAAATTGATACTCAGCGATTTCATATTTGTCTTATATGCGCCGCCGGCATCGTAAAAATCATCCTGACTTATCCATTCCCAGAAATCATAATCCGAATTCGCCTGAATGGCGTCAAGCTCCTGATAGCTCAATTTCAAAGCGTCTTTTGCGTCTTGCGAAAGCGAATTAAAATAGCCCCACCAGTCATTGCCATTCACATTGTAATAAGCAACATTGGTTGTCGAAGAAATCACAGTTCCGGGTATAAAATGCGGAGCGTCATTTTCCCACATGACCTGCTCCCATTTGAAAACATCCGCTATGCCGTTATTATTAGTATCGGCAATAATTCTGACATTCGCGCCGCCGCCGCTCATAATGGTCGCGGAGGGGGAAGTCAGAATATAATTGACCCGGAATTCATCGTCTATATTGTCGCCGTTGGGCGAAATTATGTTATCACCGCCATCCGAAGTAACAGAAACGGATTCAAATGAAACAGGAATTCCCTCACCGGTGTCATAATAAGTGTAGCTGGCTGTGCCGGCAGACATATAGTCGTAATTATACTCAAACGTCACCGAAGTCGCCGAAACGGCGGTAACTTTTATCACGGTTTCTTTATTGTCAATATCGTCTCTGAAAGTGTAATAATGGTCAACCTGCGGCACAATATGCCCGTCCCCGCCCGTATTTTCAAAAGTGTTAACGCTGTCGACGTCAGCCCATGCCGTTCCCGCGTCATAAATGTCGCCGTTGATAACTTCAAGCGCGGCGGGAGTGCCAAACGCCAAAGTATACATTATATCCGCGCCGGAACCCCACGCGGCTGCCGTCCCCGCTGAAAAATCATAACCGTCCGAATCAACATTAATTGTAACTCCCGCCGCAGGCGGCGGCGAAGTTCCAGGATCCTGTAACGTGAAATCAATACTTGAAGTTGTCATCCCGTCCGACACCGTCACCGAAGCGGAAGGATATGCAGCCCCTGCTTCGTTTGACATATCATACACCATATCCCCTGTTGAGTCTACCCACGCAATAACGGTATAATCCGTGCTCACCTCTATATTGCCCGTATCATAATAATATGGAAACGTATATGAACCTGAAAGTACGGTTGTGCTGAATATTAGGCTACCACCATGACCTGCCTGTATATTTAAATCTCCCATCGCTGAACCCGTGTAATCTATTATTCCCGTAATGTTTCCCTCAGGCATCACAATCGCCGTTGAATGAACCGTCTTGAAAAAATCTCCACTTGAACTGCCAGTGTCAAAATATATCCAGAAATCGCAATCGTTATAACTCGTTGAGGAAATAACTATTCTCTGATACTCACCGTCGTAGCCGACGGAGTTGAGGGATGTCGTCGTATCAATCACAATTTCCCAGTTATAATCAGGAATATAAGCAGGGTCAACACTGGATGAAATCTTGGCGCCAGCAAGTGTGGACGTTGAGAAATTTAGAGTTGAAGATGTGTCATTTTGAAGCGCATAATTTTCATACTTAACAATGGAACCCACCAGAGGATTTCCGGCGTTGTCTTCGGCAAGGCCTCTTAAAAGATAAGGTCCCACATCGCATTGGCAGACAAAATCAATATCAAAGGCATCTGTACCCGCAACCGCTATAGGTTCCGCCCCGGCCGAGAACTTACAAACTGAATACACGCCGCTCGGTTCATTCGGCTCGGGCTGACCGCCGCTGCTATTCAAATCGAGAATCGCAACAACAAAATAAGTGCCGTCAGGAAGCCCTGACAATGTATAAGCCGCAGTATTTCCCGAAGCGCAAAAAATATCCGTGGAAGCGTTTATCACGCTGAAATCCGGCTTCGTTGAAGCTATTATCATAAAAGTTCCCTCAGTGTCAGGATCCCAGTTGGCGATTTTCCCCGAAATATTGAACGCCGCGGCGGAATAAGCAACGGCCATAATCATCACGCACAGACCCCTGATAAAATTTTTCATAATAAAGTTCCTCCCGGAAAAACCGCTATGCTGGCGCAACGCATACGCCCGCCGGCTGATTAAATCCAAATACTTTTTCATTCACTACCAGACTACCATGCATGATAACGCATGTCAAGGATTTTCTTGGTGATTTAGGTCACAAAACTATTTTGTTCCGTTTTTTTGAAGAAATTTAATAATTTTTTCGGCTTTTTCCGTCGGGATCGTGTAAGAACCGTTTTTTCCGGCAACGCGGGCGCAAAATTTTTGCTTTTGCGTTTCGCCGAATTTCCAGGTAACGCTTGTGCCGTCTCTTTTTGTTATCTCTATGGTATGCGTTGGCGTAAAATCAAAATCGTAAAAACCTGAAGCGCTCATATTCAGACAATATGAAACAATTTTGTAAAAATCATCCGGCATGTTCCCCTGAAAATCCCAGCCCTCTGTGCTTCTGGAAACACTATATGTCTTTTTGGCACTCTTGATTTTCAAAACGGCCGTGTCCTCTTCCTTCACCGAAGATATACGGCGGTTCCTGTAATAATCGGCGGCGGTTAAAAGAAGTTCACGCCTTAACCCCCCGGCGAGATATGACTTTTTATCATTCTCAAAACCCGCGTAAAAATGACTCCTGTCAAAAACCTGTTTCCCTATAAGAACAGAAACGGCCTTTTTGTCCGAGACCGTGAGCTTTATTGCGGAGGAAGAACTGAGCGCGTTCTCAAAACGTTTCTTTTCCGAAAAAGAGATAACGGTTTCAAATTTTAAATTTTTAATCTCATCCGAGAGTATTTTCGCGCGCCTGGAATCAGCGGGGTAATTAGTAGAAATAATTATTTCCCAGCCGGAGGGGGATTTCATAAGACGGAATTTATCTTTGGAAGCCATGTTTTCTATTTCAATCATCCGCACTTCTTTTATCTTCGAAAAAGGTTTTATCACCGGCGACGCATTTTTAATGAAATGATGGATAACGGCAAGAAGAACAAGAATTCCGAGTATAAGAAATAATTTACGATTCATAAATTCTTTTGAAATATTCCCTCTTTGAGCGGCTGCTTTTCCACACAAGCATACCCGCGAGCAAAAGAATAAAGGGGCTGAGGAAAATATTGATGTATTTGAACGCGATTCTGGATGAATCGGATATTTTTTTCAGCGGCCTGAATAAAACGCCTTTGTTTCTTATTTCTATCAGGTCGGTTTCCTGCACAAGCCAGTCAACAATATTGAGAAAAAAAGACAGATTTGACTGATCCCGCGCAACGGAAGAATCTATAAATCTTGAAGTACCCAGAAGCGCCAGCCTCAGAGGTTCTTTGACAACAGTCACCCCCAGCGCAAAGGGTCCCTCCGGGGCGTTGACCGGTTTTATAAATTTCTGTAGAGGATTAAAAACAGTTATCGTGTCCAGCCATGATTTTTTGGACGAAAAAGCAAAGGCCGCGATACCGGATGAACTGCTTTCCTCAACTTCAAAAGCTGAAACATACGGCAGAACCGCTCTTTCCATTCTGGAGCTTATGGGGCTTTTGCTGAAATTCGTGACCGCCACAAGCGGCGGATAATTCACAATGTTGGATATTGTGAACCATCCTCTCTGCTGCTGCACGCCTATTCTCTGATTCTGCATATCAAGAACGGTACCGTCATAAAGTTTGACGCCGTAAGGCGCAAGAAGTTTGGCCAAATCACAGTTTTTTTTCATACCGTAGAAAGTGTCGGCGGGAACATTGAGCCTGTCTATAAAAATTCCCGTCGGCAGATTTTTGGTTATGGAATGAAGCCATTCAAGGCCAACGTCATTCATTTCGTCCGACGGCGATATCAGAACGGCCGCCGAAAAACCGTCTGCGGCATCGCCTGGTTTGATTTCCTCTATGTCATAATTTTCCTTAAGCAGCGCGTCAAGCTCAGGAGTTTCCGCGAAGTCGAGCGAACCAAAAGCTTTGATCAGGGCTATTTTGCGGCGGGCGGGATTCATGAGCTTTTTAAAAGATGAGGTCAGCACATATTCAAGGCCGGATGTGTCTTTTAGATAGGGAATCACTTCCTTTCGGTCGCCGTAATACATAACCAGCCCCATGTATCCGTCGTGCACCTCATATTTATCGGCCGCTATTTTTGTAAACTGTATGGAAAAAAGCCCCGCCGCGCCGGCCTCTTTCATTATTTCGGGATTCCCCGAGGGATTCTTGAATTCGTATTTTATTTTCGATCTGTTATATGATTTGTATTCCTGCAGAAGATCGGCGAGATAGTTTTTGACATTCATGTACTGCGCGGGAAGGTCGCCGTTGAAATACGCTTTAATAAAAACCGGCTCCTCAAAGGCCTTTGCCGTTTTCTTCGACGCCTTTGAAAGCGAATATGACTTTGCCGATGTCATGTCTATTCTGAAAAAGTAATAAGACGCGAAATAATTCGCCACAACGAGCATCCCCAGAAATATGAAGGACGCGGTATTTCTTTTCTTTTTGAACGCCGATATTCTCCATTCCCCCAGCACAAGAAACAGCGCCGCAAAAGAGACAAAATACATTATGTCCCTCATATCAACAACGCCTTTTGAGATATTGGCCATGTGTGTATCAACGGCGATAAAGGAAAACGCCGCCTGCAGAAAATCCGGCATAAAGGGGAGCACTTTTCCTATCATAAAAAACGCGAAGCAGACGACAAAAGATATGAGATAGGCCGACACGTTCTGGGCAGTTATAGACGACGCGAAAAGCCCCGCCGCAAGATACATTCCCGCGAGCATAAAATAGCCGGCGAAAAGGCCGAAGACATATCCCCAGTCGAGCCTGCCTATAAAAGACAGTGACACAGGATAAACGGCCATTCCCAGAAGCGCTATGAAAATCACAGCCAGAGACCCCAGGTACTTGCCGAGGACAATTTCCTTCGCCTTTATGGGGCTTGTCAAAAGATTTTCAATGGTGCCGAAACGCTTCTCATCGGATATAAGCCTCATCGCTATGGCGGGCACTATAAAAACAAAAAGCAGATCCAAATTTGCTGTCACCCCCGCCAGGGTCGCCTCCCCTATGAGAAATATGGAAGATGTAAAAAACCAGCCTGTCACAAGCCACAAAACCGTGAGTATGATATAAGCCATGGGGCTTGTGAAATAATCCCCGAACTCTTTCTTTGCTATGGTAAAAACGGCATCCGTTCTCATTTGTCGCCGCCCTCAGCGTTTTTGCTTTCACCGGATGCGGCGGCGGCAATTTTTCCGCCGTTTTCCGCAGTGAGTTTTTTGAAAATTTCCTCAAGGCCTTTTTTCAGCGTATACATTTCCAGGACTTTCCATTTCTTCGCCGCGCAGAGCGCGAAAACTTCGCCTCTTATATCGCTTCCCTGCTCATAGGCTATCTCAAGGCCGTTTCCCCCCTGCGGGCGCGAGATATTTTCAACGCCCTTAATTTCATTAAGAGCTTTTATATTGTCGGGAAAAATTTCAAAGTTAAGAACAATTTCGGGTGAAAAAAAACTTTCAATTTTCTCCACGGGACTGTCCATGACCAGAGAACCCTCGTTTATTATGATTATTCTGGTTGCCATGGCCTCGGCTTCCGAAAGTATGTGCGTTGAAATAATAACCGTTTTTTCCCTGCCCAGGTCTTTTATCAAAGCCCTGATCTCCCTTATCTGATTGGGGTCAAGGCCTATGGTCGGTTCGTCAAGTATGAGTATTTCGGGGTCGTGCACAATGCTCGCGGCCAGCCCCACCCTCTGCCTGTAGCCCTTTGAAAGCTCGCCTATCTTTTTTGACATCACGCCGGAGAGAGAGCATTTCTCCACCGCCTTTTTTAAGCCGCCGATGTCCGTTATTCCACGAAGCCGCAGAACATAACGGAGATAATCCTCAACGAACATCTCCGGATAAAGAGGATTTGATTCCGGCATATAACCTATAAAACGCCTTCCCTCTTCCGGCGAAAGATCTTTTATTGAGACAGAGCCGCTGCTGGCGGGAAAATAGTTTGATATTATTCTCATTGTGGTGGTTTTACCGGCGCCGTTAGGGCCAAGAAAAGCCGCTATCTCGCCTTTCGAAATTTCAAACGAAATACCATCCAGCGCCTTAAAATCGCCGTAATATTTCTTCACATCCGTAAGTTTTATCATTTTCTAAAAAAACCCTGTTGCCTCCGATTTACTTATTTAATCCCCGGCAACCACAGCATCTCAAACTGAGCGCTGCCGAAGATTTAGGTTGCGTGCATTCCTGCCAAATAACCGCGTCTCCCTCTCTATAAATTCAACCCTTAATTGACCCCATTATAAAATTTACACTTAAATTTTGTCAAGCGAAGCTGAAAGTACGCCGTGGCGTGCGCCTGCAATTATCGACGCTTATGAATTGTCAAGATATAGAGGGCGGTTAGAAGCAATACTAATGAAAAAACGGACAGGGCGGCGCCAAAACTAAAGTCCCGCGGTTTAAATACAAATTCTACAAAATGCCGCCCGCTGTCTATCTGTACGGCTTTAAATCTGTAATTCGCCCTGTATATGTGAGTCTCCTTCCCATCTATAAAAGCCTTCCATCCCGGATAATAAGTGTCCGAAAAAACAATAAATCCTCCTGTCTCGGAAAACACATTGAAAGAAACTTTGTCTCTTAAAAAAGTGATTGCGCTTATATCCCATTTACCGCGGCCGTAATCCGTTTTCCCCGGGATTTCCTCTAAAATAACTTCGTGCGCCGGATTAAATTCTGTTAAGGCTTTTTCCATTTTTGAAATGTCATTCAAAACCACAGCTTTGCCAACCATAAATATCCTAGGTAAGCATTTTAAGTTTTTATACACAGACACATCCATCCACGGCGGATTTTTAATTACCCGCACAGATTTCAGAAAAGCCGATTCAAGCGGAATCGCGCTTATAACGTATTTCACATTTTGCATCCCTAAAAGTTTAACCGCAGTTTCTGAAACCACCGCGCACGACGGACCCATTTCTATTTGACTATCTATAAATTGACTGAATTTCACGAATCTTTTCAGGTACAATGAGAAATATAAGCAGGAGCTGTCTGTGGTCCATAGAAGGTTTGTGTCAGGGCATAGCATTTCCATGAACACCCCGTATGGCAATTTCGCTTCAACCGCAACGCTTTTTTCAAAAAGCATTCTGTGTGTTTCAAAATATTTGAACGTAAAAATTCTGTATAGACTTTCGTCTTCTTTCAAAAAACGCACCACGGACGGCGCTTTCAGCACTTCATGCGCTTTTTCCAACGGTCGAATGCTGCAGCCAAATATAAACAAGTCCATAACACTAAGCGTTATTAGCGCTGTTTTCAAAATATTTTTTCTTATTTTCTGCATTCCAAATCCGGCAAGTACAGCAAGAGAAAACTGTACAATAAGATACAGTCTTTGAGGAAATCGAAAAAGACCAAGCCCTGGAACAAACTTAGAAAAGAAAAAGAAAACCGGTTGCGCGTAAATTAAAATAAGCGAAAAAAGCGCCGCAAGAAAGAAAAAAGAAACGAATCTTCCGCGAATTAAAAGGGGACACGCCAGAAAAATCATAACAACAGGAATAATCCCTATGTAATGACATTCCAGAGAAAAAAGAACAGGATTTCTCCCGTATTCTTTTTTCGCAGGGTTTCCAAAAAAATAAGGGTTTATAAATGTGAGCATTTCTTTCGGATACGACCGGGAAATCTCCGCTTTTTTATAACTTGAAACTTCTGCCAATTTCATTGTAGGCAAAAACTGAATTCCTCCTATACCGGCGCCTATAACGGCGGCTATCAGAGCGACAGCAAGCGGCTTTATTACAGGCCGATTTGAAATAATCAGGCGAAAAATAAAATAAGCAGAATAGAAAAGAAAACTGTAACAGGTAATTTGAGGAAATCCGGCTAATATCTGAAAGGAAAAAATAAGACCGGCAACAATAATATAAAGCGTATTCCGGCGCCTGAAAAACAGTTCTATAAACAATATGCAGACGCTCATCCACCCCGCGGCATATATCAGATTGCTATTATCCAAATGAAGCACTGTAAAACTTCCGAAGCTAAATACTATTGAAGCGAACAAGGAAGAAAACCGTTCAAGCCCTATAAGCCTGCAGTAAAAATACATTGACAGCGCCATCGCAAAAAATGAAAAAACCAGCATTAGATTGAGAGATAAAACCGCGGGAAATAATAAAAGCAGAAAATTCAGAGGATAAAAAAAAGAACCCTGACCTTCTGCATAAAGAGGACAGCCCGATCCTATATGCCTGCACCACAAAGGCATAACGCCTTTGTTAAGATTCTCTGCCAGAAAATACTTGAAAGGAAAATTCTGGACAATCGTGTCAATCCCCGAAATAAGGTAAGCGGAAAAAATCATTTTCCAAAAATAAATAATTATAAAAGCCGTTAGCAGCAGCGGAAAAAAATATTTATTTTCAATTATTTTTTTCGCGCAAATTTTCATTTAGCGTGCTATGGAACGAAATATAATACCCGAAAAAAATCTAATATACGCCAACAGCAGAGGGAAAAGCCGCATTTTGGAAGGGCTTTTTTTGAGCGCATAATCCATTTGAAGAGGACATTCCTCTATAACAACTCCGCTTGACAGCAGAATAAAAAGGATCTCGAGCTGAACACTGAAACCTTTTTCACGCAGAAGCCCGGGGATGCCCGCCTTCTTCAACACAGCGGCTTTGTAGGCTCTGAAACCGGAAGTCCAGTCGGAAACAGAGCTTTTGTGAAAAAAGAGACTCATGAAAAAAGAACCCGCGCGGCTTATAAAACTCCTCGCGAAAGGCACGCCGCGGCACAAGCCGCCCTTCACAAATCTGGACGCTATAACAGCATCACAAGCATGTCGATTTCCGCCGCCAAGTTTTTCAATCATCCCCGGCACTGTTTCCGGCGGATGTGTGTCATCGCAGTCCATTGTGACAACAATATCATCTGAAGCGGCGTTTTTGTCTATCCATTCAAAACCCGTCTTGAGCGCCGCGCCCAGACCCCTGTTGCGGGTATGCGTAATTATCTTCAAATTTATGCTTAGTTCTTCCGCAACGCCGGCGGCTCTTTCCGATGTGCCGTCAACCGATCCGTCATCCACAAGCAGAATAACAAAATCCCCGGCTATCGCTCTTTTTATACTCTTGAATACAGGTTCAACCGCTTCGGCTTCATTGTAGGCCGCCAGCAAGAAAAAGGGGACAGGTCCCTTTTTCCCTCTATTTACCACTATTTACCATGTGAAAAAGGGACCTGTCCCCTTTTTAGTATGCCGTTGAGGACGTCCGTCACTTCCTTTCTTATTCTCTCAATGCCCTCTTCCGTGGATGCCTCAAAGCGCATAACAAGAACAGGCTGAGTGTTGGAAGCCCTGCACAGACCCCATCCGTCCTCAAAAATTATTCTCGCGCCGTCTATGGTGATGACCTCGTTCGTCTTCTGAAAATGCGTGGACAATTTGTCCACGATGTCAAACTTGATCTCATCCGCGCAATCCACTCTTATTTCGGGCGTTATGGGATAAGACGGCACATCGTCAAGATACGAGGACAGCGTGTTATCGGAGGAACTGACAAGCTCGGCAAGTCTGGCCACGGTGTAAAGGGCGTCATCATAACCGAAATATCTGTCGTTGAAATATATGTGGCCGCTCATCTCGCCGCCGAAGAGGGCATTTTCGTCCTGTATGCGCGCCTCTATGGGGGAATGGCCCGTTCTGCTCATAATGGCTTTGCCGCCGAGTTTCTCTATTGTTTCGGGCAGTGATTTGGAGCACTTGACTTCAAACACTATTTTTCCGCCGGGATTTTCTGCCAGAAGCGGTTTCGCGAAAATAGCCATAAGGCGGTCTCCCCAGATGATATTTCCCTTTTCATCCACAACACCTATTCTGTCGGCATCGCCGTCAAAAGCCGCGCCGAAATCGGCCTTTTCATTTTTCACTTTCTCTATCAGCGTTTTCAAATTATCAGGCACGGTGGGATCCGGAAAATGATTCGGAAAATTACCGTCCACTTCCTCGAATATGCTGTTAACTTCCACGCCCATATCCCTCAGAGCGGGTATAATTATAGCTCCGCCGACGCCGTTGCCGGAATCTATGACAACTTTGAGCTTTCTGCCCATGTTGATGTTCTCTCTGATGTACTTTCTGTATTCGGGCACAACATCGGCCTTAGCAAGAGTTCCCTCCCCTTGCGGCTTTTCGCCGGCTTCCACTCTTTTAAGTATGGCCTTTATGTCCTCACCGTATATTGTCGCCTGGTTGAGAGATATTTTCATTCCGTTATATTCGGGCGGATTGTGACTGCCCGTTATCATTATGCCGCCGTTCATTTTCATCTCATGGCAGGCAAAGTAAAAAACCGGTGAGGCAACCATCCCTATATCAACGACATCCATGCCGCAGGACAAGAAAGAATCTATCAGCTTGCTGGATATCCGGGGGGAAGAAAGTCTTCCGTCGCGGGCAACGGCTATTTTCTTCACGCCCTTTTCCAAAAACATGGCGGAGAGAGCCCCCGCTATTTTTTCCACCGCCTCATCATTTAAATCGCTGTCGGCGATACCCCTGATGTCGTACTCTCTGAAAATCAGTTGATTAATGCTCATAATTTCTTACTCCTTTTTTTCCTTTCAGCATTTCAAGATAATGCCCCGCCTGAGCGTTTTGAGGATCCGCCCTCAGACAGGCCTCAAAACTGGAAATAACCTTAACCCATTCCTTTTTTTTCCAATAGATAACCCCGCAGTTATAATAACCCTGAGCAAACGCTGGATCTTTCTCCACAGATTTTTTATAACAATCAAGCGCCTCATCATCATTTCCCAGTTTTTCGTAAACCGCGCCCGTATTATTATAGTTTCTCGCGAGAGCATTGTCTATAAAAGGCGCCGAGCGTTTGTCTCTGTATTCCCGGTTCAAAGCCAGCCGGGCAAAGCCGTAATACTTGAGAGCGTCTTCGTATTTTTTCAGCTCATAAGAGCAAGCGGCAAGATTATAAAGCGCCGTGGAATTATAGGGATTAAAGGCAAGAGCTTTCCGGAAATACTTTTCTGCTCCGGCGAAATCGCTTTTAGCATAAAATTCAAGGCCCTTCGCGCTGAAAGCGTCGGAATAATCGCCGCAAAGTTCTTTGGCATAAAAATCCGCTGAAAACATTGATGAAAATTCGCCGGAAAAAAACATTCTTGCGAGAGGGTCTTCGGTGCCCGGAGAACCGAAACCGCGCAAAACACCCGACGGAACAGGCTTCAGTTCGCTGAAAAAATCCTTTCCCGCTTCAAAATGATTCGTTATATAAACTTTCTCGTTTAAAGAAATAAATTTCTTAAAAAAATCGTCACCCGCGATGGCAGGTTCCGGAAGAATAACGCCGCCTCTGCGCAAAAGCTGTTTTCTGTACCACGGCGCCCTCATCATGCCCTGCGCTAGAAAAAGAGAATCACTCCTCTTTCCGCGGGCGATATTCTCATACCACAGCGAAAAAAGCTGAACATCCTTACGCAGCACGACAGCGGAACCCTGCGGCGCCGAAGTAAAAACATTTTCGGCCCAGTCGCGCGCAAAAAAATCACGGCGGTGATTAAGTTCTCCCTCATTCATAAACAGCAGCCATGATGCGCACAACAAAATTATCGCGGCGGAATAAACAGCCGGAATTTTTTTTATTCCGTAAGCGGCGAACACAAAAAAACAGGCGAAGGGAATGAGATAGGCCGCCTCGACTATCACAAGGGCATGCGGATTCGCAGGCATTTTTGAAATAAACAGAAAAAAAGGCCCCGTTAATATAAAGAGAATAAAGAGAGCCTTTATCAACAGATTGTTTTTTACGCCTTTGACAACACCCGCGATTCCGGCAAAAAAAAGCAGAGGAGTGAACTGAAACAAAAGATTTTTGAAAAATATGTAGAGCTGCATAAAAAATGTTTCTTCCAATGTATAGAAATCAGAGATCTTATCGAGACCGTGGCCATAGGCCTTGCGGGTCACCGAATAAATAAACTGATGAAGCGTCTGGGGGTCAGCCCAGTCTATGGGCGGATTCGCCAGCGACCTCACAGGCAGATAAAGAAAAACAGAAGCGCCCGCCAGAAAAAAAAGAGAAGCTTTCAAATAGTCGCTTAAACGGAAAGAATGCTTTGTGAAAAAAATTAAAGCAAACGATGGCAGAGCAAGCACAGGTGTGGGACGTACGCCCATACTCAACCCGGCGATAAAAGCGAAAACAAAAAGTTTCTTCGGATACGCTTTTGCAAAATAAGCTGTGTAAAAAAGAATCAGAATAAAAAATAAATCCGGAGTGTAGGATTCGCTCACAATTGCCAGAAGCCAGTGCACTTTTGAAAAAATAAACACAAGACAAAGCGCCGCCGAAGTCAGCGGATTAATCCCCAAGCGGCGAAAAAGCAGGAAAAAAAATCCCGCGGCCGCGGCGGCAAAAAAAGCGCTCATCAGCTTTGTTCTGTATGCGGGAGGTCCCGAAAGAAGAGCCGTGTTGAAAAATTTGCCCATAATCGCGTAGGAAGGATAACCCGGCGGATGCGCCACGGAAAGAGTCGCGCAGACAGAGGCAAGCTCTCCCGTATCCCTGTAAGCGGCAAGATCACCGGATGCGCTGCGCATATAAAAAAGAAAGGCGAATGCGGCAATGAGCGCCGCTATTGCAGTTCGCACCCAATCTTTACGCAACGAGGTCATAGCCTCTTGCATTCCGTATCTTCATTTTTTTTACGCTGCCCGGGCGCTGTTTTTTCATAAAAATAACTTCGCCGTCAACACCGGGAGCCTGAAATTCCGTTCTGCCCCTGAAAGGACTGTCTACTATGATTTCCAGCTTTTTTCCAACAGCGGAACGGGCAAAATCAAAACTTATTTTTTGCTGGATTTTCATAAGTTTTTTCGCGCGCTTAAACGCTTCTGCCCCGGAAGGCCTGCCGCTCATCTCCGCGGCGGCGGTGCCTTTTTCGGGAGAATAATTAAAAACTCCTCCCCAGCTGAACTTAAGTCTCTTTATATCCTCCGTCAATTTATTAAAACGCCTTTCTGTTTCGCCAGGAAAACCCGTTATGAGAGTCGTCCTCAACGCAACATCGGGAATATGTTTTCTGACGGAATCTATCAGCATTTCCGTTTCTTCAAACGGAGGACGCTTCATCTTTTTCAATATGAAACTGTCCGTGTGCTGAATCGGTATATCAAAATAACGGGCAACTTTGGGCAGAGACGCTATTTTTTTTATAAGCGCTTCGCTTATGTGGGCGGGGTGCATGTAAAGCGTTCTTAGACGACGTATTGATTTTATGCCGTGAAGCTCCTCCAGCAGATTCCCCAGCGCGCGGCCGGTCTGATCCTTACCGTAAAAAGCGGTGTCGTTGGCAATGAGGATCAGCTCCTTAACACCCATTTCAGCCAGCGTCACCGCTTCGGTCAATATATCTTTTGCGCTCCTCGACCTGAACTCTCCTCTGAGGCCGGGTATCATACAGTAGCTGCAATGATTTGAACAGCCCTCGGCTATTTTGATATACGCATATGACGCCGGTGTTGATATGAGACGCGGAAACGAAGAGCCTGCTATAAAATCCGCCTTACCCACGTGCAGCAAACGTTTGCGGCAGATGGTATCCGGCGAACCAATTTGTTTCAAAATGCCGCCTATATATCTGTAATCCGAACTTCCGGCAACGGCATCTATGCGCGGAAATTTCTCAAACAGCTTTTTTTTCTCAAGCTGCCCGAGACAGCCGCAAACAACAAACTTGGCGTCTGGAGATATTTTTTTTGAAAGACGGCTTATTTCATCATTTGACTCTTCGCGGGCCGCTCGCGTAAACGCGCAGGTATTGATTATAACAGCGTCAGCTTCTTCCGGAAAAGCCGTCAGCGCCCAGCCTTTGGAACCTAACAAACCGGCGGCCGTTTCACTGTCCACCAAATTCTTCGCGCAGCCCAGAGAAACGAAATGCGCTTTTTTCAGCTCCTGTACCATATCACGAAAACCTTACCCTGAGAGCTTCCAACACGGCCTTAACACCGTCGAGGGGACGGATTTTTTTACCGTCTTCTTGTGAACGGGGGCTGTAATCTATCGGCATTTCTATAATTTTAACGCCGTTTTTCAAAAGCCTTGAAGTTATCTCGGCCTCTATCTCAAAACCGCGGGAACGCAGACCGTATGATTTAAGCAGTTCCGCGCGCACAACTTTATAGCAGGTGTATGTGTCCGTCACCCGCGACATAAAAACAGCGCTTATGAACATTGACACCAGGCGGTTGCCCAGAAAATATTTAATATAACGGACCGGATTTTTTTTGAGAAATCTGGAGCCGTAAACAGCATCCAGATCCTCTTTCAGCGCGTGTTCGACGAGACCCCGAAGCTGGCTGAAATCATATTCCAAATCGGCGTCCTGCACGGCAATATATTTTCCCCGGGCGCATGCAATGCCGCTGCGGAGCGCCGCGCCCTTACCCATATTTTTTTTGTGGCTTATCGCCCTGATTTTATAACGGGCCGCTATTTCGGCGGTTTTATCGACGGAGCCGTCATCTACAACTATAATTTCCCACGAACCGGGAAGGCTCTTTAATTTCTCCAGCACCTCCGCTATGGTGGCCGCCTCGTTATAGGCCGGTATTATCACGCTGACATCCATGAGCGGTACGCTGTCTTTTATTTCTTCCGCGTATTTCATAGCTTCTTCCTTTGTTTTTATCTTCTCCGAGGCCCTCGCCTCTTCCACCGCCTCTATAATTCTTCCCACAAGCCGTCCGGAAGGAATTCCAAATTTCGTCATAATATCATGTCCGTTTAAAAGAGGCGGCCTGTCTATTTTTTTCTCCCTGAAATAAACGCGCAATATTTTTTCCGTAAATTGTTCCTGATTTACCATTTCCGCGAATCTTCCGGGAGCCGTCTCATAGGAATACCTGTCGCAGAAAGCCGTGAAAACCGCGGCAATGTGCGCCGACGACGAGAAAGCCCTGAAAAAACGGTAAAAGGCGCGCTCCGTCGAGCGGGCGCTCATATTCGACGGCCTCATGTGATGATAAACAACATCCGAAACAAACTTCATATCGTGTCTGCTGCTTTTAAGTTTCCTCATTATATTTCTCGAGAGGAAACTTCCTATTCTTTCATGGCCGAAAAAACGCAGCCGCCCCGACGTCCTTGAGGCGGCCTCGGGCTTTCCTATGTCATGCAGCAGGCACGCCAGTTTTGTTAAAATAATTCTGTGGCGGTCAAAATATTTGTTCAGATCCTGTCTGAATTCGGAAAAACGCTCGAAATTTCCCGATAGAACCTTTTCCTCAAATTTTCTGACCGTCTCAAGCGAATGCTCCCACAAACCGCCTTCATGATAATAATTGGCAGGATGGTCGCTGAAAGCGGCAAACTCGGAAAAAGTGGCGTCAAAAAGACCCGCCGAATATATCTCATCCAATCTTCCGGCGGAGCGGGGATTCGCAAGAATAAAAAAAAGCTCGTCTCTTATTCTCTCTCCGGCCGAAGAAGAAATAAGCGAAACATTTTTCTTTATATGGGAAAGCGTGTCAGGTTCAATCTTTCCCCCTATGCGCGAAGCAATTCTGAAAGCCCTGTACAGACGCAGGGGATCTTCCTTAAACACCGCGGGACTGATCATGCGTATTGTTTTTTCTTTCAGGTCTTTTATTCCGCCTGTGGGATCCAGATAATGTTTCGGCTTGCTCCATTCGGACACAGGAAGCGCAATGGCGTCAACAGTAAAATCTCTTTGCAGCAGATCGCTTTTTATGCCGCCTCTCAGCGGAGAAAGGTCCAGATACCATTCGTGTGTCTTTTTCAGCACTATTCTGAACACCTGCCTTTCGCTGTCAAGCACAAAATACGGGGCCGAAAAAATATCCGAAAGTTCTTTCGCCGCCTTGGGTAAATTTCCCGGAATCACAAGGTCTATATCCCTTGAAACCTTTCCCAGCAGCAAATCCCTAACCGCCCCGCCCACGATATAAGAATCAGGATATTTTTCCGCAATTAATTTAATTTCTACTATGGGGTCAGGTCTTGACATTGGACATTTACCTTAGGACAGCAATTTCGACAGAGCTAATTTTTTTTCTGATGGCTGACTCACGGGCTATTTTCTCAAATCTTAACACGCTTTTGCTTACCGCACTATAACACATACCGCCAAACATCTCCGCCATATCTTTAAGTTTCATATCAGTGTGTTTCCTTATCAGATACATCGCTGTCTGTCTCGGAAGGCCCGTTTTTTTCAGCACATTCTCCGCTGTCACTCCGTAGGCGCGGGCAGTTCCATTGATTATCCTGTCTTTGGAATTTCTCGTCTTTACTTTACGGCCGCCGCTTATTTCGCCGCTCAAAACTTTTCCTCCTGCCGCGCGAATTTTTTTCACTTTATCGGTAAACTCACGACTTCCTATTACAAATTGCCCGTAAATAAGTTTTTTGATCTCTTCGCTGTCGTCAATTCCGCAAAACTCAGCGTATTTTCTGATTGATTCGGACGGCGAAGAACCGAAGCTCTCCAGCACAAATCCGGGCGCCGACACAGAGCTGTCCGTGCTGCCGGCATATTCACCAAAACTACTCCATCTGTAATCCTGAGGCCTCTTAACCATTTTCGCCCTCACGGGGTTCAAATGTATATATCTGCTTAAACGGAGAAGATAATTGTCTTTCTCCACCAGAATCGCCTTGTAGCGTCCCTGAAAAACATGCCCCGTACGGCCGTGCCTGGTGTTGTAATACACACTGTAGGTTGTCTGAACACAATGCATCAAACGCGTAAGATTCGCCCGCGGGGTTTCAATCAAAAAATGATAATGATTCGGCATCAGCGCATAAGCATACACAATTACGCCATATCTGCGCTTCGCCTTTTTTATAACATTCAGGAATTTTTTATAATCGGCAGCGTCACTAAATATTTTTCCCTTACCATCACCTCTTGAAATTACGTGATAAACGGCTCCGGGATATTCAATTCTTATTGGACGGCTCATAGCTTTTTTTTAATATTTATCATGTCCAATGTCAAGACCTGACCCCACTGCTTTTAGTTGCCTCACATAGGGATTTTTGGGGCGGCCGAACACTTCCCATGTATCGCCGCTTTCAACGATTTCACCGTCTTTCATAACAAACATTCTTTCCGATATGATTTCTGCCAGAATAAGATCATGCGTTATAAAAAGCATGGCCGTACCATAGCGGGCGTTTATTTTTTTTAACAGCTTTATAAGCGACCCCGCCGTTGAAACATCCAGTGAAGAAGTGACCTCGTCCAAAACCAGGCATGAAGGAAACATCGCGAAACTCCGCGCCGCGGCAAGCCTCTGGCACTGGCCGCCGGAAAGCTCCCCGGGACGGGATAAGGCGAGTTTTATATCAAGAGAAAATTCCGAAAAAATACTTTCAACGGATGAAAGCTCAGGAGGCGTTTTTTCCCCGAGACGCATTCTGTTTTTCAAAGCCTCTCTTATAATAAACCCGCTTTTCAGCATGGGATTAAGACTTTCGTGAGGATTCTGAAAAACAATGCCTACTTTTGAAGCTCTCCGCAAAGGGCTGTACTTTTCAAGAGCTGTGCCATCTATAAAAACACCTCCGGAATCAGGCCTGACGAGTCCCGCAATTATCCTTGCCAGAGTTGTCTTGCCGCAGCCGCTTTCTCCTACGAGGGAAACAATCTCACCGGAACGGAAATTCATATTTATATTTTTGCACGCTTCTTTTGCCTTGCCGCGCGAAAAAAAGGGGCCTTTTTCCGTGTAAAAAGTCTTGCTTATGTTTTTTAGTTCTATCAGCACACTTCAACCTCCGCGAAGGGCCCCGCGTTAAAACATCTCACCTTGTGAGAAGTTCTCATAAGCGGCACCTCCTCGAGGCACATATCGCCGGAATAAGAACATCTCGGATAAAAAGGGCAGCCGCGCGGGGGGCGCGACAGATCGGGAGGGTCTCCGGGAATAATTCCGGGTTCACGGTCAGGGCAGGGAATGCACTTGATAAGAGCGTCCGTATAAGGATGAAGCGGGTTTCTGAAAAGGTCATCGCTTGGCGAATCCTCCACAAGAAGACCCCCGTAAAAAACGGCCGCGCGCGTTGTGAGATATTTTATCAGCGAAAGATTGTGCGAAACAAAAAGCAGCGTCAGTGATTCTTTTTCAACCAGCTTTTTTATGAGCTTTATTATCTCAAACTGCGAAATGGCGTCAAGAGAAGTTGTGGGTTCGTCCGCAAGAAGAATGCGCGCGGACGATGCCAGCGCCATAGCGAACTGCAGACGCTGAAGCTGGCCGCCGGAAAGATTGTGCGGAAACATTTCCGGAATTCTGCCGTCAAGGCCGCAGGTTTCAAGAAGCTCGCCGGCATCGCGGCGGCATCCGTGCAAACGGATGGTTTCATCAAGCTGTCTGCCTATTTTTATGACGGGATTAAAGGCCGCGTAAGGGTGCTGAAATATCATATAAATTCCTCCGCGGCGCAAAGCGAGAAGTTCCGGCGCTGTCATTTTCAATATATCCCGGCCGCCGTATAAAATTTCCCCCGAAACGCTGTCTATCTCCCAGGGATTAAAAAGCCGCAGTATGCTTTTAAGCAGGGTGGATTTCCCTGAACCCGATTCGCCGGCTATGCCGAGGGCTTCTCCTTCACGCAGATCCAGCGACACATCGGAAAGAGCATAAACCCTGCCCATTGTTCTGTGCCTGTAGACAACGGAAAGGTTTTTTATTTCCAGAATGGCTTTGCCGTCAACGCTGCCTTTTTTCATCTGAAAGCGTAAGCGGCATATCCGACAGCCGAAAACTCATCGCCCGAAACAGAGGAAGAGGTATCGTAATAAAGTTTTTCCGGAGATGCTCCGGGAAGCGCAAACATAAGCGCCGTCACCGGCCCCAAACCGCACATGCTTATTCCATTGTCATGAACCGTCTTAAAAAGGCCTTCCGCATCCATAGCAAGTATTTTCTTTTCCGCAAGCGCGTCCTGCTTTCGGGCCCAGTCCGCGGCGGCCATACCCTCCGGCGGAAGCTGTCCGTAGCCGGGGCCGCAATGCGTAAAATCCGACGTCGCCGCAATGAGGGTGTCCGGAAAAATCTCTATGGTTTCAGATAACGCTTTTCCGAGAGCGCGGGTGCTTTCAAGACTGTAATCATACATAGAAACAGGCACTATTTTAACGCCGGGATTTCGTCTCAAAAGAAAAGGAATCTGCACTTCTATTGAATGCTCTCTCATGTGAGAAAAAACATCGGTTTTCAGAGAAGGCATATTTCCGCAAAGAGCTTCCGCAAATTCGCTGTCGCAGACGGCTTTGCCGTTGGGAACAATCCAGCTCCCCTCGCCGAACAAAGAAAGAGGCCCTCCCGCGCCCGTGTGATTCACGCCCAGAATAACAACTCTTTCCGGAATAACAGCGCTGTAGGAATATGCCTGCGTCAGACCGGAATAAACATAACCGGCGTGAGGGGCGATCACGCCGCGGCAGAATGTCCGCCGCAGAATGTCCGCCGTTGCTGAAAGTGCGCCGCGGCGTACGGAGGGCGGACACTTTTTCGCCGCAACATTTTTTCCCGCATCCGCTAAAAAACCATCTATCATTTTCAAAAGTTCTTTTTTTCCGCCGGGATAAAAACTTCCCGCGAAAACAGGATTCCTCATCATTTCGCCCTCCTTCCGGCTGATGCTTCTGCGGGTTTTTCAAATTTGCTCAGCGCATCGGCCCTTCTCATAATCTCCGGCAGCTTATATTTTCCCAGAGTGTCCGCAACCGCGTCCAGCACAAGAGGAATATCAGCGCCCCAGCCTATGGAAAGATAAAGGGGCTTCACATTTTTCCTCGTGCGGAAACAGACTCCCAAAAGCTCTCCCGTCTTCTCTTTTATAAAAGTGTATGAGCCTTTAATCAGCGGCGGTTCTTCAACAATGCCGTAAAGCCGGCTCTTCGCACAGCCGACGCTCGGCTTTTCAAGCACTATTCCCATGTGAGTTGCCAGACCCATGTGACGAGGATGAGCCAGCCCCTGTCCGTCAAAAATAAAAATCTCCGGCTCGTTTTTCAGTTTCTCAATTGCCGCAATCAGGGCCGGCGCCTCACGGAAAGAAAGAAAACCCGGCACATAAGGAAATTCGCAGGGCATCTGAACCGTAACATCTTCCACAAACTTTTTTTTCTTTCTTGAATAAACCGTTACCGCGGCTTTCGCCAAACCGCCTTTATAGGCGACATCGCAGCCTGCCATTAAATCCGCGTCTTTGAAATTTATCATTTTTCTGCGCACTATTTTATCGCGCATGGAAAGCTGTATTCCGCGAGCCTGTTTAACATTCTTCGCAAAACAGAGAATTTTTTTAGCGGCGTCAATTTTCATATCGAATCTCCCGGGCGAAGCCCTTCGTAAATCCCCCCGGCGCCGATCAAGCCCTTTTCAAGAGGCCTTGCCACACTGCTTTTTTTATAATTCTTATTCCACGGCGCATTCTTTCTTGATTTTTTCCGCTTCTTCCTCAAAACGCGCGGGAAAATCCTCGGGCGTCTCAGAACCGGATAAAGTTTTAGAAATCAGAAGCCGCTTTATGGTTTCGTCCCACGAGAATCCGCTTGACGAATAAATACGGCTCACCTCGCGCTCGTCCATCTGAAAATATTTCGCCACGCGCCCGGCTTCACCGCCTCCATAGTGAAACTGCCTCGCGCATGAAGAAAACAAAATCACCGTAAATAATAAAAATAATTTCAACATTTTACTCCGAAAAAACATCCGCCTGAAATGTAAAAATATCCGTGCCATCTTCTTTCCACGCCTCCTCGCTCAATCCCGCCTTGTGCTTGCAGAGAGAATTCATAAACTCTTCCTTGCTCCAACCTGTCTCATCAGCCACCTGCGGCAGATACACTCCCTGCCGAAGGCCCCTGCGAATTATAACCCCGTCGCGGCCGAGGACAACATCGTCCGCCGTCACTTTTTGAGGCGGCGTCAAAACGGAAATTTCTATTTTTATGACCCGCAGCTCATCTTTTGTAACGGCAGGAAACCGCGGGTCGCGGGATGAAGCCTCCACCGCCATGTCTCTGATAGTCTCCCACAGCGGCTTCGTTCCCACAATGTTTCCTATACATCCCCTCAGCCTCCCGTCTTTCCTCAGCGTGACAAAAGCCCCCTGCACTTCTTTCAGCCTTTCCGATTCAATATTAAATTCCGGTACCCTGCCTTTTTTAGCGTAAAGCTCAACCGTCTTTCTGGCAATTTTCAAAAGAGATCTTTTTTCTTCTTTATTCAGCATCTCCACCCCCTTCTTGTAAAAACAGACAGCGCTGTATCCCACAACACGCGCTTTATCACCTGACGTGTCGCCCGAATTTGCGTATTTAAGAACCTTTACGGCATTGGCGCCGGCAAGCCGGGACGCTTCCATCACAGCAAGCACGGCGGAAGCCCCGCAAAGCTGAACTTCACCGCTTTGCAGCGCTATTTTCAAACCCTCGTCATCAAAGTTTTCTATGTAGTCAAGGCAGCGCCTGTCCATTTCATTCGCCTGATCATAATTCAGATAATGGCTCATATCGCTTGAAGCGACGAAAAGCATCCCCCTCTTCGGCGGACATTCTGCTTCCTTATAAAGAGCCGCAATGCGCCGGGCCAACGGCACCGCATCGTCAAGGCTCTGCCCCGCAAGAACAGGTGTCAGCGAAAAATCCCCCAGCGCGGCTTCCAGATAAGGAAGAACAACTTCAAGCGAATGTTCCTTTTTATGAATTTCCCCGTTAAAAGAGGCCTGCTTAAGAACGCTTATCTGATTTCCTATGTCTGCGCTGACGGGCATCATGCCAAACGGTGTTTCCCAGGCCTCGGCATCGTCAAGGGCTATGCCTCTTAAGGCCTCTTTATGAGAAGGCCCGATAAGAATAACATCGCTGAAAGTTTTACCCCTGAGAAGTTTTACCGCTTCCGCGGCGACGGGCGCGGAATAAACCCAGCCGGCATGCGGCAAAATAATTCCTATAACGGTGCCGTTCAAAGGGACAGAAACTTCAGCAGAATCTTCGCCGGCGGAAACCGGAGCAACCGTATATTTTGAGAGCATCTTCATAACGGCGGCCTTATCCGAAGGATACCACGAACCCCTATAAACGGCTTTCCTGATTTTTTTCTCAAGGCGTGCGCCGCAGCCGAAAAAAATCAGCGCCGCACCGGCAAATAAACACAGTGTTTTTCTCATCGGGAAATTATATTAAATATTTCCCGAATTCAAAAGGATTCAGCCGGTCTCATCTAACATCTCTCCTAAGAGAGCAATTTACATTACGGGAAAATTGATATAAAATTCAGACATGAACAAAAGCCGTCAAAATACATCCCGCCGGCAAAAGCGTTGAAACGCTTAATCTTGAAAACGGCGCAAAAGCAAGCCTTACATACAGCCGGCTGATTATAGCCGCCGGAGGCTCATCGCTAAAACCGGATTCCGGCACAGGCATTTTTACTCTGAGAAATATAGGCGACGGACTCACCTTAAAACAATTTATCAACAGCGCCAATCCCTTAAGCGCGGCGGTTATAGGCGGCGGCATGATAGGTCTGGAAACGGCTTCGTCCTTCCGCAAACTCGGAATGAAAGTCACCGTTTTTGAAAGCGGCCCGGGAATACTTCCGGGCTTTGACAATGAAATAAGCGCGCCTCTTGAAAAATATCTCGCGGATAACAATATAGAAATTTTAAAATTAAAAGCCTCCGCTTCTCCCTCGCCGTCCGGCGGCGTGGACATAAAAACACCGTCGGGCTCACATCATTACGATATGGTCTTAATAACATCCGGCACAAAACCATCGGCGGAGCTGGCACGCGGGGCAGGATGCGAAACAGGAGAAACGGGAGCCGTGCGCACCAATCAGAAAATGCAGACAAGCATTCCTTCCATATACGCGGCAGGAGACTGCGTTGAGGTAAAACATCTCATAAGCGGAAAAAATGTTTATATGCCTCTGGGCACGACGGCCAACAAGACGGGACGAATCGCCGGAATAAATGCGGCCGGAGGTGACGAGCGTTTCCGCGGAATTACGGGCAGCATGGCGGGGAACATTCTGGATATGACTGTTGCGAAAACCGGACTGAGCGAAGAAGAGGCGCGGGAGACCACGGGCGGGATTTTGAGCACCGTTTCCGAATCAAGTTCCCGCTCCGGTTATTATCCCGGAAGCTCAAAAATTACAACGAAACTTATTTATTCAAAAATATCGGGGCAGCTTCTGGGAGCGCAGATGATAGGAAAAGAATGCGTCGCAAAACGTATTGACGTTCTCTCTGTTTGCGTATATCAGAAAATGAAACTGCGCGATATTGCGGGAATTGACCTGACCTACGCACCGCCCGTCGCCCCTGTATGGGATCCTGTTCTCAAAGCCGTAAACACGGCTCTTCTGACAATCAAAAAATAGCTTCAGATGTTTTTATTTATTTTCAATTTTTATCTCCCCTTCCTCAATAATCTGGATATGTCTATAGCGAGGTAAAATTTTTATTATATGCTCATCTTCATTTCCCGGTTTTAGCACAATCTGAAACTCTTTTTTTTCGAAATAATGATAAGCCGGCAAATTATTTTCATAAACTTTTAGTTTCCATTTGCCCGGTCTTATTCCTTCAAAAGAAAATTTTCCATTTTTCTCAGTAAGTTGCCGAAAAGTTTCTTTTCCATTAGTAATTTCCACCCGAATATTACCAGCCCCTGTCACCTCTTTTAAAATGTTCTTGCTGAATCTGCTATCTTCAATATTCTGATCTAAACCTGACAGAAATATAGTGTCCTTGGCGGCGCTGCGTTCTTTTTTGAAAGTTTTATCGATAGCAAAAGTAAAAACTACTATTCTTCCTGAAACCTTACAAGAAGTTACTACACCAATTTCAATTTCGATAGTTTCCCTGCCTTTTACTTCCAGTCTAATAGGTAATTTTTCACTTGTAATCCGATTCAATCCAACAGAATTTCTCTCCACCCATAAGAAGCAGGTTCCCGGCATAAGTGAAAGAAAAATAAATCCACCGTTCCTGTCAGTTACCGCAGTTCTTCCATTAGCGGTTAAAATAACATTCGGAATTGGTGGTTTTCCCGGTTTTTCTGCATTATAAACTCTACCTTTAATAATTCCTGCACTTTTTTTTCGGCTTACAGGTATTTTCCAAGGAACAGTATAGTTTAAGGAAAATGAGAATTCCCCCTCCTCTCGCTCTTTATACCTAAACCAATAACCCCTTAACGATAAGGAAAGGTTATTGGGTAGAGTGTAGATAAAAGTAGAATAAATATTTTCTTTCCAGTGACTTTTTAAGTCAAACTTATCCTTCCGATAGTTCAGGTTAAAGTGGATATTACTCATAATATGCCAGTTAAAAGCAATACCTGCTTTTTTTTCTCTTTGTGGACTTTGAGTAAAACTGCTATGTCCAATTATTGTATAAAAAGTATAAGTTTGTCCGTACCCCGGATGAAGATAAGCATACAGGCTATATTTTTCTAAATTGTCATTTTGGGCATTTGAAATTTTATTTTCAAATACCCCTTTTTCTATATTAGATTGAAGACTTAATTTACGAAATGTCTGCCCAAGTCCCAATATAATAGTCTTGATTTCATAGTCATACTCTGCCGGCAAAAGATAATCTTCAGTATGAGAACCCTTATAGTCTAAAGAAATATTAGTGCCTGAAAAAAAAGAATGAGAGACACCTGCCTGGTAAGATCTCGTTCTGTTAGCTATGGTATTGTTAAGGTCAAGGTTATCCTTATGGCTGTAGTAAAAGAATTTCCCTCGTAATCTATGAAAAATTGAAAATGCCATTGTGCCAGCGGTATGATCAGAATCATTATAGTTTCCAAGATATTTTGGCCCGGCATAAATCTTTTCAAAAGAGTAATCAATATACTTAAAAAGTGTCCCGTCTAAATCTATTCGATAGGCTTTGTCGCTAAGTTTGTTTTCTCTGCTGCTGCCGCTGAATCCATATTCTAAGCCAAGAGCAATATTATCTGTTGATCCTATTTCTGCCTGCATGCTATAAATATTGTCACTATAACCACTAAAACATTTACTCAAAAAATTTCCCTTTATGTTAAGCATATCATTTAGCTGATATTTAAGATGGGTTCCTGTCATTCTTTCCCTTTGCTCACTCCACCTGCTTTCTGAATAGAAAGATCCAAATCCGAACTTTTTGGGATGAATATTAAATTCTGCTCCTCTGCCGTAATTGGCCCCAGTCAAAGGAGAAAGAGAATAACTTCTATCGCCAAAATGGAGAGACAAAAGTTTGTCATAATAATTAAACCAATACACACTTCTTTTTCCATATATGCTTTTATCCTGAACATCTTTTGCCCGAAATAAAAAACTAACTTTTCTTTTGCTCTCCTCAGACAAGTAGCCTGAACCGGCAAACTCTGCTTGAAAGCCCTTTTTTCCATCTTTTCCTACATCAATTAATCTTATTTGAGCCGGAAATCTATGATAAGGGTCGAATTCAATAGTTACCCTGGGGATAATCTCAACTGAAATTGTTCCTATGGTAACGGCATCCCCGTTTTGTAAATTTTCTGCTTCAGCTTTGATCTTAAGAATATGTCTAAATCTTTTTTTTAATTTCCTATCTGTTTTTACCGCAATTCTTAAACCCTGTGACTCCCCGACTCCCAGAGTTATTTCGGATGGGTCTAACTTCGCCGGGTAACCACAACTGCTTTTCATCTGTAATTTTATAGTGGTTTTGCTATTTCCTCTGTTAATCAAGCGCAACCTTACTTGATAATCTTCCCCGGCAATTACTATTTCCGGTTTTTTTTCTATAAAAATTTCTAATTTTGAAACTGGTAAAACTTTGACTGTGAAAGTTCTGCTATCTGCAATTCCATAATCTCTCTGGCTTCTAACTACATATGTAATCCGGTACTGACCTGCATGACAGAAAACAGGTGCAGAGAAAGCAAATAACCGCGCTTGCCTCTCCTTTTCAGCTAATTTAAAATGTGATTCAACGGGAAGAATTGCCTGCCAGCCCGGTGGAATTTTTAATTTCTCAGTAAAATTTTCCTCTTGTCTTTGATTATTATAAACCAAAAAATTGCAGGTAACGATTTTGCCTGGTTCTACTTCCACAAGTTTTGGTGATGTTAATTTAACTGCAACCGGCCAGTTATTTCCAGCATGAACTTGAGAAATCACGAAGAAAAAAGAAAGAAAGATTAATACGAACTGCATGTTGCATTACCTGATTCTTAAGTCGTATCGGGCGCCAAAAATATTCTCATCTCCATTGTCGGCTATTACCAAAGTCTTATATTTTCCTTTTGGAACATTTGTTAAATCAATCTTATGTCTCACAGAGCAATCCGGATAAATCCGTAATTGCCTGCCTTTAAAACGGCCCATATCTAAACCACTTTTATTATAAAGTTGTACCCAGACAAATGGAGAAAGCGCTCTTTCTCCTGTATTTCTAATATCTAATTGAAGGGTTCTTTTCTTACCCTTCTGAATTAATTTTTTGTCCATAAATTCAATCTTTGAAACCCCCGTTTCACCAATATTTGTTATGATTTGAACAGCATAGCGCAATAATGTCTGAATACTGAGACCTTTTCCTTTTTTTATTTTTTCTATTGTCGGCTCTACCATTATCATACTCCAATACGAGCCTTTTAAATTCGAATATTCAGGCACTTGAACGGTATAATACACAGAAACACTATTTTTCGGGGGGATGGTAACTATGGTTGGACTTAGAGAAATCCATTTCGCATTAGAGCGAGGATCATTCCCCGGCTTCCCATAGATATTTTTTCCATCCGCGTAAAAAAGGTAATCATTTTTATGAATCGTTACCTTGCAAAAATTTGCTCCTGTATTTTCCAAAAGAATTGAGCCTTTATATGTTTCTCCCGGCTCGGCAGTTCTTTGCCGGGTCAAACTACCAAAAACTGCCACCCCTGCAAAAGAAGAAGTTATTAGAAACGTAAAAAATATAAAGACAAAAACAAAATTTTTCATTTTTCCCTCCCTCATTCAATATCAATTACAGTATAGGTAATAAGCGTGTTATAGTTTGTTGGCGATACATTTATTGACATTCCTATTAATTTAAATTGTAAATTTATAGCATTTCTATCATCTGCCCCGGAAAAAAATATTGTATCTGCTGTTGTAACTTCAATATAGGACAGACCTCCTGAAATAGAGCCGGTCCCCTCGCCATCGAAGGTTCTCTTCACATAAAGGGTAAAATCACCATCCCAAACGCCATCAGTCCTTCTTACATCCACCCGCCAATTATCACTATTATCCGCGCACCCGGAAACAGTCAAACCTGCAGCATTTGCGGCGCTCTCATAAGTATCTATTAAATCGCTTCCTGCTTCGGCGACTAAATCAGATTCATCAATTGCTTCATTCCAAACGCCTTCAACAGAAATATCTATTGCTTCCGCCTTGATGAGAAACATTAAACAAACTATTAAAATTAAAATTATACGTTTCATTTGAGAATGCGGCATGGGGCGGCCAAAAAACTTAGCCGCCCCATGTTTTAGCCCCCCCTTAGGCTCATTCGTCAACAATAGTAAGTGTTACTGTTTTCACTGTTGACTCCATTGTTCCCGCCTCAGCCGTGGCATCCAGCTTGTAAGTCACCACTTGAGCGCTGTCTTTCATTGCGGTCATTGCTGTCACCAGATTTTCGTCACCAGCTGACAAAGTCTTATCACCTCCAGTGCTAGCACTTGCTGATGCCAGGTTCACTTTTAAGGTGATGTTCGCTGGCATAGCAACAGCTAATGACCCGGTGATCTTCTTGTTAGCTCCGTTACTGGTAACGCTGTAGGTTGTTTCGGCATCTGTGACTTGGGTCGGATCAGAACCTGCAACAGCTGCGGCAATTGTTAATCCTGTCACATTACCGCTCACTGAAATTGAGGTGATTGTTGAAACTTGAACGGTAACTGTCTGATCAACAGTGCCTAGTGCCAGCGCCGAAGTGCTCATCGCAATGATTAATCCAAACACTCCCAAAAACATTAGCATCCTTTTCATGTTTGACCTCCTTGTCAAAATAGAGCCCATCAACCTTTTTTAATTCTCATCACCTCCTTTTTTTCATGCTCTTCACATTTTATTTTTACAACAGGGGCTCCAACCTGCTGCAAATTTGCAACTTCCCTTTTTCTCTGATATCTGCTACAATAAAAAAGGGTAGGCAGAATTCATCAAAATTATATCGCTGGCAAGCGTAATTTTGGGGCTCTCCTGCCCTTTTCTATTTAATTACCAATTAATTCTTCTACATTATTCTGCAACTCATTTATCTCAAATGGCTTGGGAAGATATCCATCTGCTCCGGCTTTTAAGATTTTCTTT